>Ga0316189_10000246_pt1 | contig 52610 bp, 36 predicted proteins | sample LowCovwburrow_MG_FD_204930 | JGI IMG/M metagenome (GOLD analysis project Ga0316189, IMG submission 204930) | Coastal sediment microbial communities from Maine, United States - Lowes Cove worm burrow | ecosystem: Environmental > Aquatic > Marine > Coastal > Sediment | place: USA: Maine... | reverse complement strand
CGGACGAGCACCGCCGCGTCGCAGCCGTGAGTGTCGCGGGGGACATAGACCCCCGGGCTGGCGCACACCGGCATCGCTGCCGGCGCTGCAACGCCGCGGCCGGAGAGGGCTGCTCAGAAAGTGCGCGTGATCTCACCACAAGGCTCGCGTCCCCCGGGGTCTAGCGTCCCATCTCGGAGCCGCGGACGACTCACCGGCCGGCTGACGCACTGGCCGCGAGAGCCGAGCCGTTCCTCGCGCTGCTAGTCTCGACTAGACTCCCGTAAAGGCGACGCAGCTGAGAAGCGTTCCGTCGTTGGCCGGTAGCCCGTCGCCAACGCTCTGCGCACGATAGATGATCTCGTAGGTGCCGGGGAGGAGGGTCGCGCTGAGCGTCTCGTCGTCGACTGTGGCGATGGCAACCTCGCTCTGGGCGTCGCCGCCGAGCGGGCGCAGGAGGATCGCTGCGGCCTCGCCAGCCCCCTTCGGCGGATCCAGCTCGAGGACGAGCGGCGCAGCCCAGGCGGCGGTCGTGAGGTCGACATCGAGCGCGACGTTGGGGGCCTCGAACGTAACGTCCTCCTGAACTGTCCCGGGGAGTATCGGCATCGTCGCACCGACGTCGAGCGGGTTGAAAGAGATGTCGTAGTTGCCAGGGAGCACACGGATCGTCGCAGGCGCGTCGGTCGTCGCCAAGACGAAGCGGTCGTCGCCAATACGGGCGACGATCTCGCCGCGGTCGCCGGGATCGTTCGGCGGCTTCGCGCCGTCGACAGTCGTTGTGGTGGTCAGCATCACGGTCGAGACGTCGACCGCGAAGTTCGGCTCGGGTGCGTCGAACTCGACCTGGGCGATCGTCGCGGCGACGTTGAGTGGGAGCGCACCAGCCGTACTGATCACGCCATAGGTCAGATCGTAGGCTCCGGGGAGGAGCGCAGCTCCGAGGGCGCCCTGTGTAGTCGTCCCCAGCGTGAGGGCGTCGCCGTCGGCTGTCGTCAAGCGGATCTCGGCGACCTCATCAGGGTCGCTCGGCGGCTGCACGCCGTCGAGCGTCACGGCGCCTGCGACCTCGATCATCGGCACGTTGATCGTCGATGCGAGCTCGTAGGCGGTGCCGACGTCCGCGAGGTGGCCCCAAGTGTTGGCGGGGATCGCCAGATCGCTGGCGATCGCGCTGTAGAAGAGCCCGTAGGTGAGTTCGTCGCCGCCGATGACAACAGCGGAGACGACCCCGTCGATGGTCTCACCGATCTTGATCGCGTCGCCGCTGGACTCGTCGACGAGGAAGAGTGCCCCGTTGTTCGCCGGGTCGACCGGCGGCAGGACCCCGTTGACCAGGATCTCGGCGGTCAGCGGCGCAAGCGGCACGTCGATCGTCCCGAGGTCTTCGTTCCCTTGGGAGGGGACGAAGACCTCGGCGAGGAGCGCGTCGGCGTTGAGTGGGGCGATCCCCCCCGACGCGCCGACGCGGTAGCGGAGCTCGTAGTCTCCGGGGATGATGACGGCGCTGAAGAGGCCACCGTTGTCGGAGGTCTGGGCGATAGGGAAACGGGCACCGCTGAAGACATCGACGAGGTCGAGGTAGCCGTAGTCGTCACCGCTCGCGGGCGGCGGTTGGCCGTCGAAGAGGACCTGCCCGGTGATCGTCGCGGTCTGCAGGTCGACATAGAGGGCGCTATCGCCGAAGATGTTGATCTCGTTGCTGACTACCGCGCGCGAGTTGATGGGCATCGTCGTCGAGGTGTCGCCCGCGGTGTAGACGAGCTGGAAGGTGCCGTACTCACCGGTGGTGTAGCGCGTCGAGAAGGCTCCCTCGTGCGTCGATCCGAGAACCAGCCGATCGCCGCGCATCGTCTCGAGGTTCAGGACGCCAGCATCGGAGATGTCGGCAGGTGGCGGCTCATTGTCGACTACAACCATGACCTCGAGAGTGTGGGCGCGGAGGACTATCGGATCGCCGTCGCCGTCGCCGAGAAGCTGGCAGCAGAGGGCGCCCGACGGGGTGTCGATCTCGGTGCCGTCACAGAAGGGCTCCCCGGTCGTCGTGCCCGGATCGTCACAGGAGGTCTCGCAGGGGTCGGGCTCGCAAAAGGTCGTCTCGCAGGGATCACTGGTGGGGGCACCGGTGGTCGTGGAGACGCCGTTGGTCGTGGTCGCGCCGGTCATTGCGCTGTCATCGTCGACACCACCCGCTGGACAGCCGCCGACCACGACCACGACTACGACTGCGATTGCGACTTGGAGCCCGGTGCGACCATGCATCCGCTGCAGGATACCAGACCAGCAGAGGCTTCCGTGGTCGCAGAGTGACCTCGTACCTCCGCTCGCGCGGACGCAGCCCTTGGACCATTCTTCGGTGACTCCGTCCCTCAGGCGGCCCCCAAGCTTGGTCCAAAAATGGTACCAAGGTCGTACCAACTCAGGTCGAATTCGGCCTGGTCGAGAAGATACAGTGTCGCGCATAGGGCCGCGCATGGCGCCTCAATCACGAGTTCGTTGTTGTCCTCATTGCACTCTGCCTCGCCCGCGGTCACCCGGACGACTAGGCTGTCGTAGTCGCCCCGCCGAGGACGAGCGCTCTGGACATGGCTGTGCGGTTCCACAGACGAGCCTGAAGCTTATCGGTCGCTCCTCGACAACTTCGAGGGCGGAAGCGGCGAAGTCGGAAGTCGGAAGCGCCCTCAGGTCGTCCAGTCTCGCGAACAAACCTCGACTTCCCAGCCAGGACTCAAGGATCGATGAGCAGGTCGAGGCTGCCATGGCTCTCGTCGAGCTCGAGTACGACCTCTATGGCATCGAAGATCGGCGGGCCGGCGGAGCTATGGTTGACGATGCCGTCGGGTTCGGCGCAGTCGGACTGGACGGACTTACAGGTCTCGGACACCATCGATCAATCGGACCTGCAGGGGGCCCTGATCGAGCACACTACCCGGCTCGCACTCGTGGCCCTCGTCGCAGTCCGACTCCGCCGCGCACTCGGCCGAGACCGTGGATTTGACATACACGTAGGCGGACCCGCTGTAGCTGTTGCTCGCGCCCGGATCGAGGCGCAGGAGCGGCGCCCGCCGTCCTCGACAGCGGTGACGTCGAGTTCCTCGGGGCCTCTGCGCACAAGCCGATCGACGCCGACGGCAAGGCGTCGATGGAATGCACGGACTACCCCTTCGACTCGCGCTATGACCTCTCGACCCTGGTCTGTGCATCGTGCAGCAATTGCGCTTCGACGCAGCCCTGTGACCCCTAAGTGGCGGCGCCTCGGCTCCTACCAGAGCCCTGGGAAGAGGCGATAGGGGACCCGCTCGCAATAGCTGCTGTAGCCCTTGAGCTGTGCGCGGAGGATCTTCTCCTCGTTGAGGATTCGGCCGACGAAGAGCGGCGGGACCAGGAGAAAGACTGGCACGGCGGCGAGGGAGCCGAGGGCGAGGGGCGTCGCCAGCATCATCAGGAGCACCCCCGTGTACATGGGGTGGCGGACCTTGGCGTAGGGCCCCGAGTCGATGACCGGCTGCTCGTCCTCGACGCGGATCGTCCGCGCCGCGTAGCTGTTGGTCTTGAGCACCCAGAAGGTCACCAGGTAGCCGAGGACGACGACCAGGTTGGCGGTGAGGACTAGCGCTGTGGGCAGCGAAGACCAGCCGTTGCGAAAGTCGAGGCCCGAGAGGACAAATCCGCCGAGGCAGAGCAGGCCGATGAGGCCGATGATCAGGCGCTGCGCGGGCTCGATCTCGCGGCTCTCCATCCGCCGTTCGAGCAGCGCCCGATCGTGGTGGAGAAAGTAGAAGGTCACCGCGATCATCGGCCCGAAGAGGGCAGCGATGTAGACCCAAGCCGGCCAGTAGCTCCAGGTTCCGGCAGGGAGGAGCAAGATGGCGCCGATGAAGGCGATGCCGATGGATGCGTTCGTAGGCCAGTTCACCGTCGAGGCAGGGCCTCGCGACGTCGACGCTTGGGCGCGCGAAGCGGACCGCGACGCCTCGGCGCGCGCTTACGCGAACATCCACAACTGCCCAGGAGGACAGGCTCGCGGCGGCGCGCGGGCGCCGTGCAGGAGCTTGGCGATCGCGGCGGGATCGGTGACGACCTCCACGATCTTCATCCGCCCGCCGCACTTGGAGCAGACCGTCACGTCGACAGCGAAGACCCGGGCAAGGAGAGAAGCCCAGCCGATGCGGCGCGGTGTCATGGTCGCCTCGCGGAGCTCATCGGGAAGAGCTGGGACGAGGGCGGTAGCCGACCGGAGGCAGAACGTGGTCGACCAGGAGCGCTGCACCCTCGGCCATCCGCCGTCCCATGCACGACGGGCAGAAACCGCGGCCTTTGCACGGGAAGGGCACCCGCAGCTCATCGCCGCAGCGGCGGCACGCCGTCCGGACGAAGCCCTGTGAGAAGTCGCCGCACACGGCGAAGCCCCGCAGCTCGTCCCGGACGAAGCCGGGCAGCGGGGCGTGACTGCCCTCCTCGACGTGCTCGAGGAAGCGGGAGAGGTGCTGCCGGACGATTATAGAGCTGTACCCTCCTAGGCGCGCGTCGATCTCTGGGCCGCGGGCGGCGTGCCGGTGGAACTCCGCGAGGCGACGACCGATCGCGGCCATCGTCCCGAGTCTGAGCTCGCCGCGGTTCGGTGGTCGCCCTACTCCTCGTTCTCTTTCCACGTACGCAGCGGTCTGCTCGGGCCCCAGGGCTTCGCGCGCCCAACGGTCGACGTCGCGTCGCGAGACCCGGCAAGGGCGGTGAATTGGCCTACGAACGCATCTCGCGGGCCTGTTGAAGCGGTTGGTGCACCCCGTGGATCGTCCGCGCGCCATCAGCCCTTCAACCTCCACGAGCCTCCGAGCACCCGGCGCCTCGCCGAAATGGCCGGCTTGAACCTCTTCACCGCCACACCAGCGCTTATTTCAGGCCTCAGTGTCCGATGCGGGGCTCTCTGCCCCGCGCTCGACCGACACCCCGAGGCGCTCAGCCTTGACCGCCTCGGCCCGCCGCTTCGCCACCAGCAGCCGGCGCCCGCGCTCGGTGATCCGACCTACCGGGATGAGCCCCTCTTTCATCACCTCGCGCGAGCGAGGGACCGGCTCGGGGCTGCTGCGGCCGGCGAACTCCTCGCGCCACTGGGCCAAGGTCACCCCGCGAAAGGACGGATCGCTCGGATCGCCGAGAACCGCCGCGACGATCGCCTCGTGGTCGACGAAGACCGGGTGGAGCTCGTCCGGATCGTAGGCGCCGCCCTGATCAAAGAGACCGCCGCAGATCGGCCGCAAAGAGCAGGCCTCGCAGCCCTCGGCGTAGATGTGCCCCCAGGCGGTCTGGCGGACGGTCTGCTTGTCGTCGAGGAAGTGGACGACCCGCTCCTCGCCCTTGACGATCTTGCGGGTCTCGGTGCTCGCCCAGGCGAACTCGGTCATGTAGCAGAGCGGCACCCGCTCGACCCGGAAGGTCCGACCGGAGCGGTGGAGATGACGCAGGGCCCGGTGCAGCGAGAGCTCGAACTCGGCGAGGCGGGGGACAAAGCGCTCCTGGTTGACCTCGGCCCGCCCCATCGACGGGTCGAGGTTGTTCCAGACGAAGTGGCGGACCTGGGGGTGGTGCTCGGTGAAGTAGCGGACGTTGGCGTCGAGGTGATCGGAGTTGAGGCGGCTTATCACCGAGTTGATGTTGACCTCGATGCCCGCGGCCGCAGCGTTGTCGAGCGCCGCGAAGGCCCGGTCTAGAGTCCCCTCAACCCCGCGGAGCTGGGCCTCGATCTCCGGCCGCACCGAGTAGATCGAGACGTGGACCAGGCGAAGACCTGCCCGCCCGAGCTCGGCGGCGAAGCTCCGATCGGCGAGGCGCCAACCGTTGGTGATCATCCGGACATGGAGGCCGCGCTCGCTCGCGTAGGCGATGATCTCGGGGAGCTCCCCGTGGAGGGTCGGCTCCCCCCCGGTCATCACCACCCCGTAGTACCCGCGCTCGACCAGATCGTCGACCAGGAGGCGCATCGACGCGAGGTCGTGGGTGTAGGGCGTCGTCGGGTTCGAACAGAAGCCGCAGAAGTGATTGCAGTGGCGGACCACCTGGATGTAGCCGATGTTGGCCATGCGCCGGAGCGAGCATAGCCGCCGCTACGCCGCAGGGGTAGCGGCGCGACCCCGCGCCCCCTGGCCCTCCTCGATCCGACGGCTATACTCGGCGTCCATGAGCCGCCTCAAGACGAGCATCGACTGGCAGAGCGTGATCCTCCTGCTCGGCCTCGCGGCCGCTGTCGGCGTCCTCTGGGAGACGCCGGTCGTCTACCCGCTGAAGATCCTCGTCGTCTTCTTCCACGAGCTCAGCCACGGCCTGATGGCGATCCTCACCGGCGGCGAGATCGTCGAGATCCAGGTCGTCGCCGAGCAGGGCGGCCACTGCATCACCCGCGGCGGCTCCCGGGTTCTCACCCTCAGCGCCGGCTACCTCGGCTCGCTCGTCTGGGGCGGTGTGATCCTCACCCTCGCCGCCCGCACCCGCTGGGACCGGACGATCGCCGTCGTCCTCGGCGGCCTCCTCCTCAGCGTCACCGCCACCTTCGTCCGCCCCTTCCTCAGCTTCGGCTTCGGCTTTGGCGTCGCCAGCAGCCTCGCCCTCCTCCTCCTCGGCCTCAAGCTCTCGGAGCGGGTCTGCGACCTGGTGCTCCGCCTGATCGGCCTCACCAGCTGCCTCTACGCCGTCCTCGACATCAAGAGCGACATCCTCGACCGCCCCGGGCTGCGCTCGGACGCGGCGATGCTCGCCGAGGTCACGGGCATGCCGACGACCTTCTGGGGGGTCTTGTGGATCAGCGTCGCGGTCATCACCGGGATCGCCTTCCTCCTCTTCGCCTCACGCCAGCAGAAGTCTGGCTTCGCCACCCTCAAGCCCCGCAAAGAGGGCTGAAGGCCCGAGCGAGGGCCCTGATCGGGACCACCTCTCCCGCCTTGCCGACGAGCTGAGCTACTCCTCGCTGGAGTAGCAGGCCAGCACCGCCCCGTCATTGCGCGGCGTCCCGAGGCCCAGCGTTTCCATCCGGTAGACCAGCTCGTACTCCCCCTCGAGCATCATGATCTGAGCCACCTCTCCCGCCTTGCCGACGAACACCTCGTCCTTGGTCTCGACGTTTCGCAGGAAGAAGCGCGCCTTGCCCGAGCCCATCGGCAGAGTAGGCAGGCTCATGCTCCCGACGGTCACCACACCGATGTCAATATCGAAGGTCTGCTCCTCACCCCCGATCACAAGGCCCTCGGTCACCAGGGTCTCGCCGTTGGCCGGCACACCACCCTGGGTGTTCACCACGGCGTAGTACACATCGTAGGTCCCCTCGACGACTCGCCGGCTGTAGGATCCGGCCCGGGTCTGACCGAGGAAGACCCGATCCCCCGCAGCGTTGCGGAGGTAGATCTCGCCGCTGTCGTAGGCGCTCAGCGGCGGCGTCTTTCCGCCGACCTTGATCGTCCCCTGCAGCGAGGTCGACTCCACGTTGACCGCCAACGGCAGCATGCTCTCCGACTTCACCGCCTCCCCGCTCACCCGCCCGAAGGTGTTCGCCGGCAGCCCGCCGTCGCTCACGTCGTGGCGGAAGAAGACATCGTAGTCCCCCATCAAGAGGTTCGACTTGATCCCGAGCGAGACGTCCCCGAGCTCGCCGCGATCGCCCGCACCGTCACCGGCGAGCAGCTCACCGCGGTTCTCGGGATCGACCGGCTTGCTCTCGCCGTCGACCGTGATCACCCCCTCGACCGTCATGATCGGCAAGGAGAGCTCGGCCAACGCCATCAGCTGAGCTCCGCTGAGCGCTTCCTCGGACCCCAGGATGAGCTCCGTGTTCAGCCGGCCCCAGCGGTTCGCCGGCGCGGCCACGCCGACCATCTCAGCGCCGTAGAAGAGATCGTACTCGCCCTCGGCGAGCACCGGCACCGACTGGATGACCCCGTCCATCGTGTCGGCGATCTGGGTCACCGACTCGGTCGCGCGATCGCGGAGGTAGATGTGACCGTGGTCGAAGGGAGACTTCGGCGGCGCGTCCCCGTCAAAGTCGATCGTCCCGGTCATCGTCACGACCGGTACGTCGATCGCGAGCTTCGCCGAGAATTCATCGTCCGCCCCATCGTCGCCCCTGAGAAAGCTCGTCTCGTCGAGCAGCGCCAGGGCGTTGTAGGGCATCTTCACCCCACGATCCTCAGACTCGTAGAAGAATTCGTAGCTCCCCTCGACGAGCTTCGCCCGGATCGCACCGTTCGCGGCCTGAGACGTCTTGCCGAAGGTGGTCCGCTCCGTACCGCCGTTCCGACTCACCGAGATCAGGGCGTCGTCGTAGGGGCTCAAGCTCGGGGCCTCGCCGTTGAACTTGAGGTCTAGCTCGACGTCGAGGCTGACGATGTCGACCGGCGTCGGCGTGTTGCTGTCGGCCGTGACGTCCAGCTCGTCACCGATGAGCGCCCGGCTGTTGACCGGCACAAGGAACGCCCCGTCGCGGGCCTCGTAGGACACGCGGTACTTCCCGGCCAACACATACCCGGAGAGGAGCCCGCCGCTGACTCGGCCGAGGTGGGCCCGATCCCCGGTCTCCACGTTCACCAGATAGATGTCGGCGTCGTCGTAGACCGACCCCTTGTAGGGCGCTCCGTTCACCTTCACGTCGAGCATCACCTTGTAGGAGATCAGCTCATCGGGCCACTGCGCCGACACCCCACAGCACGGGCCGTCAGGCGAGTCAAAGCACCCCTCAGCGCCCGTCTCGGTCCCGACTCCGGTGATAGTGGAGTCAGCATCGTTCGTCGCGTCCATCGCGCCCGTCTCGGTCCCGACTCCGGTCGACATCGAGTCACTCCCCGAGTCCGTTCCCATCGTCGTGCTCATCGCGGAGGTGCTCCCGTCCTCACCGTTCGCCGTACCCGCGGTCACGTCCGTCGCGCCCCCATCGAGGCCGCTCATGTCGTCCCCGGAGCATGCACCGAGGAGCAGCGCGAGCCCGCCGAGCCCCCCCACGAGCCATCGACCACCGAGGCCTCGCACGCGGCTCCGCGCGCGCCCCCAGTACGCGCCATTCAGCTCTGGTCCCTGAGAGGGGAACGTTCTAGTAAGTTTATTCATGGACATTATGTGACACAGAATGCCCGGACCGGCCCGATCTTGGCAAACCCGAGGGGACACCTCGGCGACAGACGGCCAAGTGGCCGCGCAGCGCCGCTGCCCCAGCGACGCGAGGGGGCCCCAACCTCACCGAGATGCGCGGCACCGCCCGCACTCGAAGACCGTCCCAACGAACCTGGCGGCGCAAAGGGGGCCCCAATCCCGCCGAGCCTGCCCCCGACAACGTCGCCCCCCACCGCCAACCCGGGCGAGCACGCGCGGACTCGCGCAGATTCGCGCAGATCTAGATCCAGCATTCCGAGCCCAGGCAGCTCGACCTGCGCGGGCTGATGAGCCTCCCGGCTCCAGCGGAGAAGACCGCTCAGCGCTCGGTAGACGAGTTCGACGCAGTGCTCCCCCCCCTATCGGCGGACGTCTCCTGGAGCCCCTCCCCTCCGGGCTCCGGGGCTGACATCACGTCGACCCCCATCACCACGCCGACCTCCTGAAATCAGCCTATCGGCGGACGTCGCCTGGAGCCCCTCCCCTCGGGTCGGTCCCCCTCGTCGTCACACGCCCCGGGCTCCCCGCCGACTACTCTGCTCCCGCTGCTCCCGCGGCCTCCGCCGACCCCGCCAACAGGCCCTGGATGTAGCCGAGTTCGTCCTTCGCGGTCGTGTCGTCGGGGTCTAGGCGCAGACAATTCTCATAGATCGACCTCGCCTTCTCCAGCTCTCCAGTCTCGATCATCACATAGCCGATCCCCCGCATCGCCCGCCCCTGCTCCTTCACCTGGACCTCCTTCGGCGAGAACTCTGAGGCCCTCTCCGCCGCCTCGTAGGTCTTCAGCGCGCGCTGCCATTCTTCTCGTGTTTGATAGATGTGCCCCAGCTCGGAGAGGTAGTACGAGTTCATCGGCGCGAGCGCGATGGCCCTGCCGAGCCACTCCACCCCTTGGTCGAGCTCCATCTGCTCAATGCTCGCGTACCCCCGCAGATAGTAGGCTTGAGACCAGATTATGGAGACCACCAGCGTCTCCTGCGGCTCGTCTGTCCCGCTCGCCAGCTCCGTGGCGCCCTTGAGCAGGTAGTAGAGCGCCTCGACCTGGCTGCGCGCGGAGTAGTTCCGAACACCGTCCTGCATGTGCTCGATCTCGTAGTGGAGGATGACCGAGTCGAGCATCGTGATCGCCGCCCCATGCCGCCCGGCCGTGAGGTGTTCATGGGCGACCGTGATGCTCTCCGCAAATTCGTCATCGTTATGGGTCGACCGCGACTCAGTGGCTTGTGCCGCCCCGTCCGAGGGCTCGTTCGCCTCCGGCGGGGAGGATACGCCCCGCTTCGAAGAGGCACATCCAACCAAGAGGGCGAGCAGCACAAGGATCGAGATCGCTTTCATCGACGGCTAAATCGTCGCACAGATCAGTCTGCGAGACGTGCTCAAAGAATCGAGACTAGCGGCGCAATTTCGACGATGGACGACCTCCGTGTCTAACATTATAGACAGCGGGCCAGCAATGCCGCGAGGCGAGGCGCGAACCCGGCCTTGCCCATCGCGCGCTCACGACATCAGCCCTACGATGTCGCTCGCGGCGCGTTTCAGCGCCCCCCTCCCCTCGACATCGAACAAGGCGTGGGACCACGAGCCCTCGTCGAGCCCTCGTCGAGCCCACGGGGCGGTGATCTCCGCCCCCACTCTCCGCCCCTCAGTCGATATGGACAGACTCGGCGAGTGTATGGACTCAGCGTCGACCGTGCATCCAGCCAGACGACGAGGAGAGCTTCGCCAGGCAGCCGAACCGCCCTTGCTCATGGCGAAGAGCTGCGACCTCGGGCTACGGCGCCTCCGCCGTGATCGAGTAGCAGGCGAGCACGGCCCCGTCGTTGCGCGGAGTGCCGATACCCAGCGTCTCGACCCGGTAGACGAGATCATAGTCCCCGGGGAGCAGCCGAGCCGCCCCGTCTTCACCGGCCTTGCCGATGAAGACCTCATCCTCGGTCACGCTGTCGCGCAGGAAGTAGCGCGCCTTTCCGGAGTCCGTCGGCAGTGATGGCAGGGTCCACCCGCCGAAGTCGACAAAGGGCACGTCGATGTCGATGGTCAGCGTGTCGCCCTTGATCGTCAGGTCGGCCAGGAGCTTCGTCTCGCCGTTCGCCGGCACGCCGCCCTGCGTGTTCACGACCGCGTAGTAGACATCGTAGGTCCCCTCGACGACCCTCCGACTGTAGGTGCCCGAGCGCGTGCGGCTCAGGAAGACCCGATCGCCGGCAGCGTTGCGGAGATAGATCTCGCCGTCGTCATACACGCTGAGCGGCGGCGTATCTCCGCCGATCGTGATCGTCCCCTCCAGCGCCGTCGACTTCACGTTCACCGCCAGCGGCTCCTCATCGTCGGACGACACCGACTCACCGCTCACCCGGCCAAAGGTGTTCGCCGGCAGCCCGCCGTCGCTCACGTCGTGGCGAAAGAAGATGTCGTAGTCCCCCCTCAGCAGCTTCGACTGAATGCCGAGCGCGATGTCTCCGAGCGCGCCGCGATCGCCCTCGAGGTCGCCGATGAGCAGCTCACCGCGGTTCTCAGGGTCTACCTCCTTGCTCATGCCATCGACGGTGATCTCCCCCTCGACGGTCATCGTCAGCAGTGAGAGCTCCGAGAGCTTCATCAGGTCGGCCCCGGTCAGCGGCGCATCGGAGCCCAGGATCATCGCCGTGTTGAGCCGCCCCCAGCGGTTCGCCGGCGCATCGACGCCGACCGTCTCTGCGCCGTAGAAGAGGTCGTACTCGGCGTCGGCGATCACCGGCACCGACTGGATGACCCCGTCGATCGTGTCGGCGATCTCTGTCACCGAGCCGCCCTCGCGGTCACGGAGGTAGATGTAGCCATGATCGAAGGGCGACTTCGGCGGCTCGCTCCCGTCAAAGTCGATCGCGCTGCCCAGGGTCGCCACCTGCACCTCGATCGAGTGCGCCACGATGAACTCGTCCTCCGCCCCCTTCGCCCCCCTCTCCAGGCTCGCGGCGTCGATCAACGCCAGGGTGTTGTAGGGCATGAGAAGGCCGCGATCCTCGGACTCGTAGAAGAAGTCGTAGGTGCCGTCGATGAGCTTCACCTTGAGGCCACCGCCCATCATTGAGGTCTTGCCGATCACGGTCCGCCCGACATCGCCCTCACGGGTCACGGAGAGCACACCGTCATCGTAGGGCGTCGCCTCCGGCGCCTTACCGTTAAACGTCAGGTCCAGATCGACGTCGAGGCTGACGATGTCGACGACCTCCTCCGTCGCTTCTTCGACCTTCAGCCCGTCGAGGATGACCGTCCTCGCGTTGCGCGGGATCAAGTAGGCGCCGTCACGGGCCTCGTAGGACACCTGATACGTCCCCTCGAGCACCGTGCCCGAGAGCATCCCATGGCTCACGCGGCCGAAGTGCGCTCGGTCTCCGCTCGTCGTGTTGACGAGATAGATGTCCGCGTCGTCATAGACTGATCCCTCGTAGAACTCGCCGTTGACCCGGACCTCGAGGGTGACCTTGTGGGCTCGGAGCGTATCTGGCCATTGCGCGCTGACCGAACAGCACTCGCCCCCCTCGGTGAACGCGGCAAAGCACTCGTCGAGCTCCGGCGCCGTCGTGTCACCTTCGGTCTCCCAGCCCTCAGATGTAGGCTCGGACTCCCCCTCTGTAGCCGAGCCCGTCCCCATGCTGGTCACCGTGGTCCCGTCGGTCCCCTCGGTCCCGTCGCCCACTCCGCCCCCGTCATCGTTGCTGGTCGTGGCATCGCCTGACGCAGCGTCGCCAGCGGTCGCGCCCCCCAAGGCGCTGTCATCCGCCTCCGCGGAACATCCGCCGAGGAGGAAGAGCAGCCCCCCCCCTGCGATCCCCGAGGCCCATCGATAATTCAAGCCAAGCATGGCCGGAAGATAGCACGGGAAGGCCCGCCTAGACGGTCTGACAGGCCCTCACGGTCCACATCAGCCCCCGTAGCACATCTCAAGCACGGGCGCATTTCCCCGCCTCGCCGCCCCCTTCGGCCAGACCCTCGGCCCACCCGGTGCGCTCTCGCCCTTTGCCCCATGGCCATGTCTCGACCTCCCGCGTGGAGACGATGAACGATCGCCCGGAACGACTCTCCACCCCGCTCCCCCCGACCCGTGTAGCCCATACCGCTCGCCTTCCGAGCCGCCCCAGGCGGCTCGGGCTCGGTCCAGATCGATCCTCGGGCGACGACCCCAGATGATGCCTCTATCGCGGCCCGGTGGCCGCTCCCATGATCAGGGTGATGCTCGCCCAGCCCCTCTCCCATCGCGCCCTCATCACATCCTTGGCTCTCTTCGCCGCGCCGCTCGCCTGCTCAGGGGGCGGCTCGGAGAGCGAGAGCGACACATCGAGCGACACTGCGACCGCCTCCGACAGCGAGACCACGAGCGCCAGCTCGGCGACGATGAGCGCCTCAGGGACCACGAGCGCCAGCAGCGGGGCCTCCGACTCCGCCTCGAGCGGCAGCACCTCCGAGACCTCGACCACCTCGCAGGTCAGCGACTCGAACGCGAGCGACTCGACCGTGAGCACCACGGATCCGACCGGGACGACCTCTCTCGGCACCACCAGCGGCACCACCACCGACGCCACCACCGACGCGACTACAGATACGACCACCGACGGCACCACCAACGGCACCACCGACGGCACCACCGACGGCACCACCACCGACGACACCACCACCACCGGTGAGGACTGCGTCCCTGCCGAGGAGGTCTGCAACGAGATCGATGACGACTGCGACGGCTTCATCGACAATGTCGACGTCGGCATGGACGGGATCTGCGACTGTCTGAGCATCGCCCTGGTCGGCAACGAGGGTGCGAACCCCTCCGCCGAGTTCCAGGCCTGGCTCGAGGCCCAGGGGACTCAGGTCGACCGGATCAACACCAACCCCAACGAGCCGCTCGACAAGGCGACCCTCGAGAAGTACGACATCATCATCCTCGACTGGCTCGTCCGCGGATACACGGCGGATGAGGCCGCGGCGACCAAGGACTGGATCGAGAACGGCGGCGGACTGATGTCCATGACCGGCCACACCAACAGCCAGATCGTCGCCGATCGCCCCAACTCGCTGATCAAGCCAATGGGCCTGAGCTACAACACCAGCAAGGGCTTCTTCAGCGGGCCCATCACCAGCTTCACCGACCATCCGATCAACGCCGGCCTCACCTCAGTCTCCTTTTTCGGCGGCCTCTATGTCGACATCGTCGATGACGGCGTCGGCGTCAACGACTCGATCATGACCCTCCCGCAGGGGCCAGTCGGTGTGGTCCAGGACCGTGTGAACGGATCCCTCTTCATCTTCGGCGACGAGTGGGTCGAGTTCGACTCCGAGTGGAAGAACATCCCGCAGATCAAGCAATTCTGGGTCCAGGTGCTGGCATACATCGGCCCCAAGGAGTTCTGCCTGCTCCCGCAGTAGACGCGAGCCTGAGCCCGCGCAGGGGCCTGCGATCGCTGGCGACGCTCTGCCCACGCTCCCCGTCCTCCAGGCCGAGGACGACCGAATGGTGACCGCGTTTGTCGACGGCAGGCCACCTCCGCTTCCGATCCGCGCTCGCCTTCGCCGGTGATAGGCTGCCGCGGATGTCCGAGCCCTGGACCCGCGCTGTCGACGACGATCCCCGCTCCTTCCGCGACCCCGAGTCGGTCGCCCGCTTGCTCGTGGGCCTGGGCGAGGAGGACGACGAGCGCCGTCTAGACTCGCTTCGCGCGCTGACGAGGGTCGTCAAGGCCCTCGCAGACGATCCTGTGGAGGAGTCGCTGGCGCGTGTGCGGGCGGAGCTTCCGGCGATCGTCGACCTCCTCCTCGACCGCGACGCCGAGGCGAGCGGCTGCGCCATCAGCATCCTCCGCCGGATCGAGTCGACCGACGCGACCGCTGAGCGCCTCCTCGAACACCTCGCCGAGCCGCCCGAGCACGCCGTGGCGCTCCTCCTCGAGGCGCTCGGCCTCCACCCCTTCGCGGCCTTCCCCGAGCCCGTCGAGCAGACCCTCTGCCGCTTTCTCAGCGCTCCCCAGGGGGCACGCGCGGCCGGCTATGCCCTCTACTGCTCATTCTCCATGATCCGCCTCCGCGCGACCGTCGACGCGCTCCGCCTCGCCGCTGCGCCCGACGGGATCGCCTGGGGCCGCTACTACTCGCAGCTGACCCTCTGCTGCCTCACCTCGCTCGAAGAGCACGCCGCGATCGCGACCCAGCACCTCGACGCCATCCTCGACGACGCCTCCGCCAAGTCACGTCGGGAGATCGGCGGCGCCCTCGGCTGGGCGACCCCCCGCGGCCTCCCCCTCCTGGGCCGCCTCGCCGCCGACCCGGATCCCAGCGTCCGCCTGGCGGTCGCCGAGTCGCTCGTCCGCGATGAGTATCGAGGTCGTCGCGAGGCTCAGGCGCTCCTCCACCGGCTCGCCGCCGACGAGGACGCGGCGGTCCGTGAGTTCGTCGAGCTCGCCCTCGCCGACCTGATGGTCTAGCGACATCGGCTCTCAAACGCGAGGAGCTCGTTCTGACCGCGGCGCCCACCTTGCCCCACATCGGCGACCGCAGTCCCCGCAGATGTCGCCCTTGCGATAGCTGCGAAGACTGCGCTGCGAAGACTGCGCTCAGAGCTCGGCGCTCTAACCCGCCGAAGATACGTCGTTGAGCTTCACAACGACGAGTTGGCCATTCCCAAGCCCGACAACGAGACGACGCGGACCGACAAAGGCGAGCGCGCTGATCGCGTGCCCGAGCGAGGCCTCACCGAGCGCCGTAAAGGTCTCACGATCAAAGAGGTGGAGCCGCTCCTCGCCACAGGCGACGATCGAGCCGTCGGTCGACACCGCGACCGGTGCGAAGGGCTGAAGCATGGTCGCCTCAAACCGGTGGGCCAGGGTCTCAGCGTCAAGGACATCAAAGCTGCGATCCCAGCGCGACACGACGAGGGCGCCTCCGCCAACATCCACTCCGTAGGTCTCGGCACCCTCGGCGCGCCTGGGAAGGGTGACGTCGGCGATCCTCTCGCGCGCGACAAGATCCCAGAGGTGGAGCCGTGGCACCCGGTAAGCGGCGACAATCGCCCGGCTCTCCGAGATCGGCACCAGGTGCTGGAGCCACTCCCCCTCCTCGACCTGCACGGTATGGAGAACGGAGCCGTCCTCCGGATCAAGCCAGGCGAGGTCTTCCCCCGAGCCAACGACGATCACAGGCGCGCCCTTGGAGTCGATGATGCGAACGAATTCGGAGCGCTCGATCTCCGTCTGCCGCCACTTCTCCGCACCGGTCTCCGCATCAAAGGCAATCGCCCCGTCAAAGCCGGTGGCGATGATACGATCGCCAGCCGGCGAAAGTGCGGCAGCCTCGGCGCGATAGGGCTGGCCGCTCTGGTAGCGCCGAACGGCATCGCCGGCCGTGAGCGACCAGCGTATGACCCCATCGCCCGCCGCCGAGAGCACAGTGTCACCACAGACAAAGAGCGACTCCACCTCAGAGGTATGACCGACCGATCTAGGCTCGCGTTGTTGATCCTCCCCGTCCCACGAGACAACGCATCGATTGCCCCCGCCGGCATAGGGCTCATCGGTTTGAGGATCGAGAGCGAGGGCGAACACCGCAGCGTTATCATGTCCAGGGAGGACCGTCCGCTCACCGCTGTCGAGCTCCCAGCGCGATACGCCCGCGTCCTCCTGCCATGATCCCGCGTAGAGATGACTCTCGTCGGCCGAAACGCGGATCCGCGCGACATAGCGCTGGCCCAGGGTGCCGACCTCCTCGAGGTCCTCGTTGAGGAGGACAATCCCCCGCTTGCTCGCACCACCACAGGCAATTCGGGCTCCATTGGCGAAGACCCGCACCTCCGCACAGCCGACGACCTCCGCGCGGCGAATCTCCGCGGATTCATCGGCGACATCGACGATCCCGACCTGCTTGTCGGTCCCAAAGACGACCCTTGAGCCGTCGGCGAACCAGTCGACGGCGTTGACGTCAAATTTCTCCTCCACCCGGCGAATCAGTGCGCGCTCGGCAACACTCCAGAGGAGGAGGTTCTTATCGTCGGAGACCGAGGCGAGAAGCTCCCCATTGGGGGAGAAGCGGACCTTGCGAACGCCGTCGGGGACACCGCTGTGGCCCCGAAGATCCGCGAGCAGCTCACCGCTATCAAGGTCGATCAGGAGCAGATGACCGGCGTGGAGGGCCACTGCGGCGAGCTTGCCGTTGGGATGAATGTCGACGTCGTAGGCCCACCCGCGAACACAGGAGAGGACACGAGCCTCGTTTCCTCCGCGATCGAAGACCACGGCACGACCACCGGAGCCGCTGCCCCCCCCACCGACAGCGACGACACGCTCACCGTCCGGGGTGAAGGCGAGACCATTGACCATTCCCCCGAGAGACCAGGACGCGGCGCCCAAGGGGCTACGCTCGACCTCAAGGCGTGGGGCTAGCGTGCCCATTGTTCGCGCCTTGAGATCGCCGTACCTCCCAAGCCGCTCCATGAGCTCATCATCGCAAGAGGAGAAGACATCTCGGATCATGCAATTCGGGTGAGTCAGAGCTCCGTAGATGAAGCGATCGGAGGCCTCAGTACTGATTTCACATATCGCCTCAAGGGCACTCTCAAGCCGATCCCACTCATCTCGGGTGTAGCTGTAGCTGTAATAGGAAAATCGCAGGAGAGCTTCAGCGTAGGCGAGGGCTTCACCCTCGATCTCTGCCCCGACCCCCTCGGCGATCGCCTTGCGCAGCAGGTTCTCGCCGAAAACACCGACACGATCACGAAGGGCCTCACGCAAACCATCGACGCCGCGCTCCTCAAAGAGGGCGTCGACCATGCTGCGATCGTAGTAGTGAACCGGAGTCGCGACCGAGTCGACGGCCAGGAGCTCAAGGGCAGCACGCCGCACCGGAGCTCGCTCGGCGTCGCGGAAGGGGCCGATCACTCTCTCGCGTTCAGCAGGATCGTCGATGTACTGGGCGAGGAGGCGAATCGCCGTCTCATGGAGCTCAACCCCCTCGAACTTCTGAGCCTCAACCACGCTCAGGGCAAAGCGGGCATTCTCGAGATCGACGGCCTCACCGCAGGCAGCACGGAGGGCGTCGACCATGACCTCCTCGTAGACGCGGCGCTCGCGTACGCCCCGCCGACGACCGACGATCGCCATCATCGGCTCAAGCGCCTCTGGGTCGCCAATCCTCGCGAGGGCATACATCGCGGGCCGTGCAAAGGTGCCCTCGAGAGCGGCCAGCAGCATGTCGACGGACTCAGACGCGCCCAAGCGCCCGAGGGAGACGATCGCCCGGGCCGCGAGGTCACCATGCCTCGACTCCGCAATTGCACATAGCGGTGCCATGGCTGAGGATTCACCAAGCAGGGCGACAGCATCACAAAGGGACCACATCAGCTCCTTGTTTGTGATCCCCGTCATGAAGTCGTCGGGCCCGTAGTTGAACTCGTCGAGCATCGCCACCAGCGCGGGGCCGAGCTCACGCAGCCCCAGGGCTGCGACCGCCTCTACCGCTGCGCAGAGCTTATGATGGTATTTGGCCCGAAGCTCGAGCATCGGAGCGATGCGCTCGGCGGCCCGACGATCCCCCATCCTCCCAACTGCGCAGAGAAGGTGGTGGTCGTCGCTGTGGAGGAGGAGCGGCGCAACCCTTGCGGACTCGGGGCGACCGAGCGCCTCGAGAAGCTGCTCCGTCTCAAAGTCCTGGTCGACCTCCTCTTCGAGGAGGAAATAGGCGCGACGAAGATCGACCCGGAGGCTGTCATCACCAGCGCTGCGCAGATGCTCGTAGATCGCCGGGACGATCACCTCGCTGTCCAGGTTCTCCCACGCGAGGTCGATGAGCTCATCGGCCGAGTGATTCGCGATAAGCTCGACCGCACGCCTCTCGTCGGCGGCACGTCTCTCCGCAGCGGCACGCTCGGCCTCAAGGCGCTCCTGCTCGCGCTCCTGGGCGCGAGCAGGGTCGAGATCAAGCTCGATGAACGCGGTCCGCAGGGCGTGGATATCGTCGATGCTCCCGAGCTTTCGCCGTCCGCTCTGTAGCTCCTCAACGAGCAGGGCGAGGTCGCGAACGAGCGGATTTTCACTCTCCTTGGTGAGGGCGATAACCTTGCGAAGCTCCTCCTCCTTGTTGAAGAAGAAGAGGCGCCACAGCCAATAGAACGCCGTCGCCGGGGCTTTCGCGAGAAAGGGATGCTGGAGGGTCGCGGCGAGATCCATTCGCCCGTGATCAAGGATGCCAAAGGATCTCTTGACCGCGTCCATCTCATGGACACCGTCGTTGCGAAGGAGGAAGTTGATCCAAAGTGAGCGATAGAAGAGAAAGCGGGCAAAGCCTGTACCTTCGTACTCGCCTTCGACCTCGGCGGCCTCTTCGAGGTCACCAAAATGCCAAGGAAGGCGACAACGGTTGGCAATCCGCTGAAAGTTCTCAACGGTCGCCGCGAGCGAGCGAGCGTCGTCGTCGTCCTCCTCCTCCTCGGCAGTGACGGCCGCGAGGAGATGATTGGCATAGGCCAGGGTTGCGAGCGAGTCGGCGCAGGCAAACTCGAGATCATTGGTCTCGTGGTCCCAGTAGACGACCTCGGCCCGCTCTGGGGTCCGTCCGTTGACGGTCGCGAAATAGGCATCACCGTTGCCAAGGCTGCCGATGTAGACGCACGATGCCGCAACCTCGAGAATGCAGGTCCCGAGGTAGTTGCCTTGATCCATCGTGATGATCTGCTCGGCGAGGTTTCCCTTCGCGGGATCCGGCAGCCAGACATCTTCGCCCCAGATCCGCCACTCACCGATATCCTGGTAGACAAAGTTGTACTCATCGCGCATCCGGAGGAACGCGTCGAGCTCTGCGGGCAAGCGATCCTCCGCGGCGTACCGAGCGAAGATCGCCGCATTTGCGGTCGGGGTTTCCTTCTTCTCGAGGCCGCCTTCTCGGACAAGCTCCTGGAGAAACTCCTCCGCGAAATATTTCTCGACGACGGGATCCGGGACGAATGGCTTCTCTTCGCTCATGGCAGGAAGATGGTCGTTCGAGGATGTCCTCTGCAGCAAGGCGATCGCCCGAGCGCTGGGAACTGCGGACTCACACGATCGAGCAAGGCGCGGCAGCTCCACGTCACAGGTCGTCCCTCCCCGAAGCGTCTCGGGAGGGCTCAGGTCACGAATTCCTGTGAGTCCGAGGGCGCTCGGAGCGAGGCGCTCAACCTCAGAGAATGTGGTGCATAGTGCGGAAAATGCGGAAGATGCGGAAGATGCGGAAGATGCGGAAGATGCGGAAGATGCGGAAGGTGCGCAAGGACGCCGCGCGGCGCTCCTCCCGATCGCAGGTCACAAACGCCACGGCAGCGAGAGCGTCGCGTTCGTCGCGTTCGTCGCTCTCGCACGCCCCTCCCCGTCCACGGTGCTCACGTCGCTCACCGGCGCGAGCGGGGGCGATCAGCTCGGAGACTCGGCGCACACACCGGCAGCACGCAGTCGCTTCGACTGTCGACATACAACGTCAACCCGGAAGAGCTGGCCAAGCCCAGGATAGGCCTCGTTGCGCGAGAGAAAGCTCGTCCCCATCGGCACAAACCCGAGCACTTTCCCCGTCTTCTCATCAAAGATCCCGCCGCCGCTGCTCCCCGGCGAGTAGTCCGCCGAGTGATAGAGAATCGGCATCCCCGCGCCCTTGTAGAGGTCATAGACTCCGCGCAGCGGGTTCTCAGGGCTCTCCCATGCCGTCTGAATCTGTGGGCGGGAGAGCCCAGGCAGCGGCTTGCTCGAGAGGTCGTCAAAGATCCAGTCGCGGGTGATTGCGAGCGCAGCGCTCTGACGATACGCCGTCTCGGACTTGAGGTAGCCCGGCGACGCGAAGAGCTGGCCATCGGGCAATGGGAGACGAGGGGGCTCCCGGGAAGAGGCAGAGGGGTAGGTGACGGCCCAAACCGGGTGCTGCCGGGCTTCGAGGCTCTGCGAGAGGCTCTTGGTCAGAGCGTCGAGCTCTCTCGCGGTCGCGAGTTTCGCGATAGCGATCCCTTCGAGGGCCTTGGCGCCCTCGTTGGGCCATAGGAGCATCCAGTCGTCCATCTTTCCCTCCTTGGGATCGAAGGTTCCGTAGTCGACCATCTGCACAAGGTATTCACGATCACCCCGAACGAGCTGGAGCGGCCCCTGCATCTGGTCACCTTGAACACCAAAAACGCAATGGGCCGCGGATAGCAGTAGCTCCTCCGCGACTCGGGTCGCGCTGCACCCCCCGGAGCCAATACGGATCTGGACGCTGGCCGAGCGAGCGTCCCGAAGGAACGCCGGCTCGATCCGGGAAAGCCCGCTCCCAGCCGCCGGAGGCTCAGCCTCGGGAGATGAGAGCTCCTCGGCGGAGGTCTTTTGCTCCGCGGATCGATCTTCTGCCGGGTTTGAGCAGCTCGCGAGGAGCAGGGGTGCAATGCCGACAAGCCGAGGAAGCGCGCGCGGTAGATCCATCCGCGAGATAGTACTCCCGAGCGGGTTCGCTCGGAAGCCGCAGCGCGCTCGGGCGGCTCTTGCCGCTCCGACCCTGAGAAAGGGGGCCTTCGAGGGATCTCGAGGGCGACTTCCCCTCGCTTGCGCTAGGGCGCCCTAGCCTCGCCTCTCGCTCGCCAGGCGAAGAATTCGAGGGCATAGCCCCCAGGGTCTTCGACGAGGAGCGCCCGGATCGGCACCGAGGCGTGGTCGTAGGGCGCTCTCAGGATCTTCGCGCCGCCCCCCCGGAGCCGCTCAAACCACGGCTCGACACAGCTGACGACGAGGCTCACCATCACCGCGCTCGTCGCCTGCGGACGATGAAAGGCGCTGGCATGCTCACCGACGACCCCGAGCGCAGAGGTCGGCGTCGTCCGGTAGAGGCTCACCCAGGTGTCCTCAAAGTGAACCTCGAGGCCGAGCAGCTCGCCGTAGAAGGCCCGAGCAGCGGCGAGATCCGCGTAGTAGAGCATCGTCGTCTGCTCGGCGATCATCCGCCCATCGTCGCTGAGGCGGCGCCCTTCGGCAAGCGTTCGCCCGCCCATCACGACGATGACGGTCGGCCGAGGGCGAGCAAGCGACCGCCGACGTAGAGAATTCTCTGCGCGCGTCCGCCGAGGTCGCGGAGCACCGCCAGGGCGGAGAGGCTGCCGAGGGTCCAGCTCGCGACGGCCCCGAGAACGAGGCCGAGCAGCTCTGCGCTGAGCGCCAGCCGCTGGTCGCCGCTCTTCAGCCTCCTCCGAACGCTGCCTATCTCGTCCGCCGTCGCGCTCTCGGCGACAAAGAAGTCGATCCTGTCGGCGCGGCGCCGCATCGCCACCTGGAGCTCGCCGTCGCGACACACGCGAGGACCGCGGACATACTCGACAAGCTCCACGGCGGCGGCATGGGTCGCCTCGAACACCCGCGCAAGATCGTGGTAGAGCACGCGGAAGAGGTTGGTGAACATCGCCTTGACGTAGCCGGCGAGGCGCTTGATCGCCCTGGCCGCCCCCTTGAGCAGCCTCTCCAGCCCCTCGGCGAGGCCGAGCCCGCGCTCCTTGAGCCACTTCGACGCTCCGTGCAGCCATGCGCTCGCCCGACGCTTGCCCTCCCAGACCGTCCGCGAGTCGTCCCGGAACTCCCGCCAACGCTCCTCGATCCCGGTGATCGTGTCGAGGAGCGGGGTGATCTTGATCAGGTGCATCCGCAGCTGGCGATCGTTCGGCCGCTCGCGAAACTCTGGCTTGTCGACCAGGTCGCGGAAGAACTCGCGGATCCGCAGGCGCGGCCGCCCCTCGCCGAAGGCCAACGGCTCGTCGTCGGCTCGCGCGGCGAGGTCAACCTCGTCGAAGTAGCCCTCCTCGTCATCCTCATCGTCATCCTCATCGTCATCCTCATCGTCGAGGGCCGCGTCGCCGACGACCCCCAGGCGCGCGAGCTCTGCCCGCCGGACCCGCTCGTACAGGACAACACGCTCATCTTCGATCTCGCCGAAGGCCAGCGGGTCCTCCGCCGCCTCGGCCGCCGCCTCCTCCGCCCGCCTCAGCATCCGCTCCTGATCGAAGAGGAGGCGGAGCAGCTCCTCCTCGCTCAGCTCCCCCTCCCCGCCGCCAAGCGCCCCGGCGAGACCTCGCAGGTCGGCGGCGGTCTCGCCCACCTCCGGAGGCTCCTCGCCGGTCTCCTCGCCCGAGCCTGAGAACACCAGCGGCTCCCCCGAAGCGAGCTCGAGCTCGCCGCTCCGAGCCCGAATCGCACGCCGCATCGCCGGCAAGAGCCGGCCCTCACGGTCCCGCCAGCGCATCTCGTCCACCTCGCCCTCGAGCCCGCGGAGCTCGTCCAGCGCCTCCCAGGCGGCGCGATCGAAACGTCCGGGAGGAGATGTCGGCGGCAGCCCAGCCTCCTCACGGAAGCGGGCGAAGAGCTCGTAGTCGGCGAGACCTCGCGGGTAGCCGAGCTCTCGAAGTCGACGCCTCGCCTCGACCAGGCGAGGCTCGTAGTCCTCGCGGTAGACCGTGACCGCCGGCACGTTCGGCGCGACCCCTGTCACCCGCTGGGCGCGGAGGAGGACGTCGCCAAGCTCAGAGAGCGTATCGACGTCCGTCCTAGGGGCCCTGCTCCCCACCGATCCCTACTGACCCAAGAGACCGCTGAACATCTTGACGAGCGCCAGCCGACCGCTCTGGGCGCTCTCGATCGCAGCAGCGTGGAGCTCCAGAAGATCGCCCAGGTTGCCCAGCTCCGGATCTCCAGACCTGAAATTGACCGTGTCATAGTCGGCCTTGATCTGGGTCGCCGCCGCGAGAACGACCTTGCCACCGGTCGGCTTGAACGACGCCCAGTCGATCTCCCCGCTCTCCGTGATCACCTGCTCAAGGCTCCCCGTGTAGGTGAGCACCTCAAGGCTCGAGAGGTCCTTGACGCTGTCCGTAAACTTTCCGATCGCTTCTTTCAAACTGCTCATCGACGTCCTCCTGCTACCACCGTCCACGAGGGAACAATCCCTCACAGCCCGAAGCTATCTCACCCGCGGAGCCCTGTCTGCGGGCGACACCGCCCCGAACCCCAGCTCCAAGGTTCTCTCGACGACGCGAAGGTCCCCTGACTTTCGCCGCGCTCTGACGACGGCGCTCCCGTATACTCGCGACGATGAGCACAAGCGGCACCGCGCGCAACGCCGACAAGCCCGAGGAGAGGCCGCGCAAGCTCTGGGAGAAGCTCCTGAAGGGCATCTCCTCGGCGGTGGAGCTCCGCATCGTCACCATCGTCGGCGATCTACCGCTCACGGGTGACTTTTGCCGGCCTGAGGTGACGATCCAACCGAACACCTCCAACGCGATCGTCACCTCGATCAACCTCATCGAGGGGGACATCACCAGCGCCGCCCCCGAGTCGATGTGGTCCCCCGATCGCGCGGTGGTCCGCGAGTTTCACCAGGCGCAGATCGACCGCGGCGGCGAGATCGTCGAGCGCAATATCCGCCTGGTCAGCGAGCTGGGCTCCGCCCTCGCGAAGGCGATCGGCGAGCTGCGCAGCCTCGAGTCCAGCGACAGCTAGGGTCCGGCGATGTCAGAACCACACGAGATCTTCGCCGATCTCCTCAACGTCGAGGTCAACACGATCGTCAAGCAGAGCATGACGGCCGAGAAGATGCCCTCGCTGCCCTTCGCCCTCCTCGACATCATCGCCGAATTCGCCAACGTCCTCGCCAGCGCCGGGATCGATCTCCGCCCCTATCTCCAGCCTAGTCGCGAGGAGTGTTGGGCCCGGGTCCAGGCCCGGTCCAAGCGAAAGGATCGCGCCCAGGCCGACGACGACGAGGCCCAGCGTGACCACATCGACGAGGCCCGAGCGACCTACCGAGCCGTGAGCGGCCATGATGCGCCGAGCGATGCGTCGCTCGCGGGCGCCTCCGGGTACGACCCCGCGCTCTTCAACTGTCTGCCCGATCTCTGGCCCGCGTTCACCGGAGCGAACGCCGTCAGCGAGGCCCCCGCGGACTCCCCCCGCCCCTTCGCGATGACCCGCGTCAACAACGGATGGGACACCTTTGAGCGCCTTCGGATCGCCGCCCTCGTCGCCCAGCCCCACCTCGCCGCTCGCCATCAGATCCTGATCGCCCGGATCGCCGGGAGCTGCTCCCGCCTCAAGTACATCATCCAGGGCCTTGAGCAGCGCTGCAGGCGGCCACGACAGAACCTCCGCGCTTGGCTCCGCGTCCGCGCAGAGCGAGGCCCCGCATACGCCCCCCTCGAGGCGCTGCTCCCCAAGACCCGCAACGACCTGCTCAACGGCGAGCTGCGCCACAAGCGGATCCCCCACCTCCTGCGGACCGAAGACCTCGCGACCGTCCGCAAGATCTGGGAGGTCGGCACCGAGCTGGTCCTCGTCCAGACGGCGGTCCAGATCGACGGTGACGTCGTCACCCGGATCTCGGAGACCCTCCTCTCGACGGAGATGGCCGAGATCCACGCGCTCGTCCTCAAGGCCCATCACGAGAACGTCGCCACCGGCCTCACCCACTGGCGAGCCCTCGTCGAGGTCGCCCTCGAGCTGGTGACCAAGGTCTTCGGTCGCCGGCCGATCTGATGAAGCGCTCCGCTCGCTCTCCGCCCACCTCTCCGCCCCCGAGCCATTGACCCCCTCGACGACCCAGCAAGAGCCCAGGCTCCGGGACTTCCTCCGGGAGCTCGCGGGCGGAGGCGTGGTCCTCAGCGACCCCCTCGTCGGTCTCCGCGGGGTCGACAGCGACGACGCGACCCAGGTCGCCTTTCGCACGCTGATCCAGCTCGACGGCGATATTTGCCTCTCGATCCACGCACAGGCCCTCAAATCGCCGGACTTCGCCGTCGCCTATGCCCGCCACATCGCCCGCGTCGATAAAGTCCTGGGCCGCCGGATGACAACGCTCCGCCGCTCGCTCAAGGGCGTCGGCTGGGCGACAGGGCTGCTCGGAGGCGGGCTCGTTCTCGCCTCCGGGGGCGAGCTCGCCGAAGCGCTCCTCCCGACGGCCTACGCAGACATCACCGTCGCCGGTGTTGCGGCTGCTCTCGCGCTCTTGATGTCCCGGCTCGGGCGATTCTTCGCGCGTCAGCTCCTGAGGGCGTAGCTCCGCGAGGTGACCTCAGCGACTACGAGCACGCACAGCCGCCCGGACCCTTGTGGCACTGCTTGTCGAGCGCGATGCACGAGTCACCGCAGGCCTTCGACGTCGCGCCGCAGGTCATGCAACAGTCGCGGCGCTCGCGAGAGCCTGACGAGCGCCGACCGGCTTCGGCGTTCGGCTCCTCGTCTTGACCCGACGACGGCCTCTCCGCAGGGATCGTCTCTCGCGGAGCCTCTCCGGACGTCGTCGTACACAACACCGCGAGAGACCCGGCGACCGCAGCAAAGGCCGTAAAGAGGAGCGCCCCTTTTGAGCGAAGGCCCACACGACCCCCCGGACTCCACGCGTCTTTGCTGTAGGCCGTGCCTGGAGACGCGGAGACAGATGGCGGCGACATCGACCGCAACCAGAGTTCAGCGACAGGATCGATGTCCGCCCTCCGCAGCTTGCGTTCGCGGTAGAGAATGCCGAAGAGCTGGGCGACATGGCCGCGTTGGCTCAAGCACCGGACGACGTCACAGACAACGGTCGCACGGGGGCGATCCCAGGCGATCGACGCGTGAACCCTGTCACCGAACGTGTTGACGACCAGTCGACTGAGCTCCTCGGTGCTGAAGAGTTCCTGGAGGAGCATCGCCAATGCCCCCTCACGCTGTACCTTTCCGCCGAGTCTAGAGTAGTTCATCTGCAGCTCCTATCGCGTGCAACGAGCTCTGTCATCGTCCCCTCGCGACTACGCGGCGACTCTACCACGAGGCTCCGGTCTGAGGTTCCCACCACATCCGTTTGCTCAGACCCGTACGAGGGAAGGCGTATATGTTGATGCAAGGTCATGGGTGACTCCCCATCGGCTCAGGGAGCGACATAGGGGCCATCGTCTCCCCGCGTTCAACCTCATCTGCTGGCCGGGATCACCTCAAGAAAGAAAACACCCGCAAGAGTACGACGCGCACGAAAGGCGCTACTGCCAGATGAACTGCACGCGTTGGTCCTCCGGACCGCTGGGGGTCACAGCCTGGAGAAACCCCTTGGAGATCACCTGGAGCTGCGACTCGGCAACCCCCAGGTCGGAGAGAAAGTTCCGGACCTTCATGGGACCTAGCCCCGAGGTGTCTTCAATCCTGCAGGAGCTGTCGAGAAAGGGCGAGGTCAGCGTCCTCGCGGGTCGCGGTGATGTCCCCACGCCTCCGCCGACTTGGCGCCGAAGTCTCCGCTCGCGCGCTCTGGTTGTAGAATCGCGAGGATGATCGAAATCGCCCGCGCCCTCACGTTCACGCTCACCCCTCTGCTGCTCCTCGGCGGGTGCACGCCGACACCGGGCGGGAGCGCGAGCGACTCGGCGTCGAGCAGCACTGGCGACACCGAGGGCGAAGAGCTACCGCCGCTCGATGGCTACGCCGACCTCCACCTCCACATGTTCGCCGAGGATGCCTTCGGCGGCGGCTGGCTCCACGGCGAAGCGGTCGGCGCCGCTGAGGTCGCGCTCCAGCTCTGCGACGGCGGCGAGCCGGGGGACCACGCGGCGCTCCGCGAGGAGATCGAGCTCCTCTTCACCGGCTGCGATCAGGCGGCCTTCGACGACGCGACCGCTCAGGTCCCGCTCCTCCAGGTCCTCCTCGGGCTCGGCGGTTCGGGGGTCGCCGAGGTGCTCGGCGAGATCCCTGGGACCTCCGGCGACACCGGCAAGCACACCGATCGAAAGGGCGGCTGGCCTGAGCTCGACGGCTGGCCGCGCTGGGACACCATCGCCCACCAACAGTCCTGGGAGGGCTGGTTGAAGGACGCCTACGACTCGGGGCTGCGGATCGAGGTCATCTCCGCGGTCAGCTTCGACTGGCTCTGCAAGGCGCTCCCTCCAGACAACGTCGCCCGCCCGCAATGCGACGAGATGGCGGACGTCCGGGTCCAGCTCGAGAAGGCCAACGCGTTCGCGGCCGCCAACGACTGGGTCGAGATCGCCCTGACCGCCGAGGATGCGCGGCGAATCGTCTCCGAGAACAAGCTCGCGGTGATCCTCAGCATCGAAGCCTCGCACATCTTCGGCGACGGCGACTGGAGGGCCCAGCTCGACGAGTTCTACGGCCTCGGGGTCCGCACCTTCCAGCTCGTCCACCAGCTCGACAACCGCTTCGGCGGCGCCGCCCCCCACAACACGATCTTCCACGTCGCCCAGTTCAGCGAGACCTGCCACGTCGACAGCGACTGCGGCCTCACGACCCCCGAGGTCACCCTCGGCTTCGACGTCGACGCCAACTGCCGCAACGTCCGCGGCCTGACCGACGAGGGCCGCGAGGTGATAGGCGAGATGATCGAGCGGAACATGCTCATCGACCTCGCCCACATGTCCGAGGCGCTGGTCAAGGACGTCCACGGGATCGCCGTCGAGAACGACTACTACCCGCTCTACTTCTCCCACGCCCACTTCCGCGAGATCATGCTCCCGGCCAAGGGGGCAGAGGAGAAGACGACCCCGGCCGCGATCGTCGGCATGGTCCGGGAGACAGGCGGAATGATCGGCCTCCGCACCGGCCCCGAAGAGGTCAACACCTACGAGCCCTCGCCCGTCGCCAACACCTGCCACGGCTCCACCCGCTCCTTCGCCCAGGCCTACGACTTCGGCCGGATGGGCCTCAAGGTCGCGATCGGCCTCGGCTCGGACTTCAACGGCTTCATCCAGCAGACCCGCCCGCGCTTCGGTCCCTACGCCTGCACCGCCTCGTTCACCGAGGAGGGGCAATGCCAGGCTCGGGACGAGCGCAACGAGGGCCTCGGCGCCCTCGCCTCAGACTTCGACGAGTGGGGCCTCGCCCATATCGGCACCCTCGGCGCCCTCATCGACGACCTCGAGCAACACGGCAGCGACACGGCCCCGCTGCGCAGCTCCGCCGACGACTTTGTCCGGATGTGGGAGCGCGCCAGCGGTGAGCGCAGCGGCCCCGCCCAGGACATCTCCGACATGGACGCCTCGGGCGTCAAGATCCTGCCCTCGCACGCGGCCCGCCGGGCGGAGCTGCCGACCGAGTGCGACCGGGCCTATTGCCCCAACTCCCTGCTCACAGGGGACTCCTGTCGCTTCGACGCGGAGTGCGAGAGCGGAGCCTGCGGCGGCGCCGGCGAGTGCGGGACGCCCCGCGGCGCCTGCGAGTGACCGATGGGCAAGAGCCCGTCGTAGCCCCAGACCCCAAGGGCCCGCTCCCCAGGAGCGTTCACGAGGCATGCAGGCAGGCTCTGGTCAACGTCTTGGGCGAGACCTCTTCGCGGAGGATCGCCGCCCCCTCGCCCAGCTCCTCACCGCAGTCCGGATCTCTGCGATCGCCCAGGGCCCCTTGCAGCCCTCCGCTCGTGGCGAGTCCGACGCAGGCTCTGTCCGCGTCGCCCGGTTCTCCGCAGTCAGCGGCATAGGTCGCAACCTGTCGCCTACGTAGAACGATGTGCTTCCTGAGAAGCGTCTGGCACTCCGCCAAGCGCCCCCGACATCTGCATATACGGGTGATAGTTGATCACGGCATCCCACACATTGCGCGGGACGATCGGCCGAAGCGCTCGATGATAGCTGACGAGATCATACCAAGGCACGCAGAAGTTGAGATGATGCTCAAAGTGCAGCGTAATGTTGAATGGCATGAGCAGACGCCTAAGAAAGAAGAGCGTGGTGCGTGAGCGCAGGTAAAACGCCTCCTCATGGCCAATCCTCCCGCCATGCTCGAGGGAGCCCTTAATCTGGTTCAGGCAGGAGAGCACATGCATTCCGAGGTAGAGAGCGAGGGCGACATGGCCGCCGACGTACATCGTCAGGAGCGTGAGTATGCCGGCCCAAAGAGCGACAAAGAGGACGATGACCCATAGTGAGCTCGATGACTTGCCGCCGGGCGCACGCTTTCGCAGTACGGTGCGCGCCAGGAATAGATACCCTGGGACAAAGAGCTCGAGCGCCAGCCTCTTGTAGAGAGTTCGGCCGACGAGGACGTTGAACCGTTGCGGGTCCGTCGGCAGGAGCGGTCGCACATGATGCTCAAGATGACCGCGCTCCCAGTGCTTGCCGTAGTGCGAGGCTGCGTAGAGAACGCTCACAGGCCACGCGAAGAAACGATTCCAGAACCTCTGTGCCTTGCGCTCTTTGAGGAGGACAAACATGTTGTGAGAGGCTTCGTGTACCACCAAGATGATGCACGCAAAGTAGAGCGCGCCGAGAATCAGCGCTGCGACTGGAACATAGATGTAGGGAGATACGATGTCATGAAGGGCCAAGGTGGCGATCTGCAGAGCGAGCAAGAGTGCAAATGCACCGAGATTGATCGTATTGTGAACGAAGGCGTTCTTCGTCTTGAAGTGAAAGCGCTGTCCCGCGACAGTCGCAGCTTTGACCCACGCTGGAGTCGTGCGTGTGTGGGAGGACTCAACCACGGGTCCTTTCTGCCGAGTCAACCCGTATTTGTCAATCTAAGCCCCTCTCACGTCAACGATCTGGGGGATCCGTGGCACCCAGCCCGCACTTGCGTGGAGGCACGATGCGCACCAGCGCGCTCGCCCGAGTCATGGTCATGGTCATGAGCTCTGAAGTGGCCGCCCACCGCATCTCTAGGCCCTGCCTCGTCCCCGCGCCCCGCACCGGCCCACGTCCAGCCGCCATCTGTCGCGAGAGCGCGCCGAGCGGGTGAGCCGGCCTAGAAGCGTGATGCGTCGCGGTACTCACCGACAACAGAATTTCTGCTGAGCGCCTGAGCGTTGATCGCGCACCTCCCGAAGCCCTGACTCCGAGCACCTCAGCTGAATTCACCCTTCCCCTCCCCCCGAGAGAGAAAAAGGGTACCTCTTTTCATGGTATGACTCTTCCCTTCATCGTGCGATCATGGAATATGACCAGTCGAGGTAAGGGTAAGGTGCTATGAGTGGTCGCTAGCATGGCGTTCGTACTTGCGACGGGCTGCTACACAGGCCGTAATGGCTTCGTGGGGGCGACGCCGACGGTGGCACAGTCGGCTCGGGGGCCGAATCGGACTCCGGCACGACCGATGGCGGTGAGCTCCTCGATCAGGCGGTGCTCGATCGTGTGGGCGTGTCGGGCCCACCGTACACGACCTCCTCGGGGTGGAGGTCGACGCTGCGCTGCTCCTACCCGAGGACTGGCGCCAACCCTTTGACAACGACGACACCACCCAGGTCACCTCGCCTCCGCTGGTGAGCTGAACACGACCGACCTCCTTGAGGATCATACGAGGGGTTAGCCACGAGATGGGCGAGGTGAGCCGGATCGCAGGGCCGCCTCATCAGCCACGAGCGACGGCACGTCCCCGGCGAACGCCGTGCACTCGCAGCGCAGAGGCGACCGTCGCCGAGCCCAGGAAAACCCCCCGCCGGCGATGAGCCCCGACCCCCGCCTCGACGAGACGAGCCCCCGCCCCCCCTGCGCATCGATCCAAGCCATGCGCGGGGGCTCTCCGGAGGCCGCGCACCGGCAATTGCGCAAAACCGCGCGACCACATTCTTTTGATCCTTTCGGAACTTTCACTTGACGCTGAGCCCGCCATCGCCGGTGATCGTCGGCGATGCACTACCGACTCGGCCTCTCGCTCCTCGCGCCCATCCTCGCACTCGCCTGCGACGCCTCAGGCTCGGGCTCGGCCGCGAACAACAACAACATCGCCGCGACGCTCCTCGGCGCAGGTCAGGCTGTCGCCTGCCCGGAGCTGGTCGGGGTCGGATCGGCGATCGGCGTCAAGTACACCGCCGAGGCCCGCCTCAACGCCAAGATCGGCGCCTTCGTCCAGGCGGCGAAAGACCTCAAGAGCGCCGCGATGAGCATCGAGGGGGAGGTCTACAACGCCTGCTCGAAGATGGGCGCCGACCTCGGGATCAGCGCTGAGCGTATGGCCGAGCAGGCAGGTCCCGCCGGCAAGGTGAAGGGGGCCTGCGCCGCCCTCGAGGCCGAGATCAAGACGATCCTCGCTGGAGGGATCAGCATCGACGCGACCTACGACCCGCCGAAATGTCAGATCAACGCCTCTGCGAAGGCCTCCTGCGAGGGCTCCTGCAAGGTCGAGGTCGAGCCAGCGACGATCGTCGCCGAGTGCTCGCCCGCCCAGCTCTCCGGCACCTGTGAGGGCACCTGCGGCGGCACCTGCGAGGGCACCTGCGAGGGCGAGTGCTCGGGCGAGTGCTCGGCCAAGGACGCCCAGGGCAATTGTGTCGGCTCCTGCTCCGGCGAGTGCCGCGGCTCCTGCTCTGGGACCTGCCACGCGAGCTGCCAAGGGACCTGGAAGGCGCCCAAGTGCGAGGGCAAGGTCACGCCGCCGTCGGTCGACGCCGACTGCAAGGCGAGCTGTGACGCCAGCGCCGAGATCAACGGGAGCTGCACCAAACCCCGCCTAGAGCTCAAGGCCTCGTCGTCGACGGCGATGATCGGCAAGCTCCTGACCTCCGCCAGTGTTCACCTGCCGGCGCTCCTCGTCGCTCAGTTCAAGTTCGGCAAGCAGGCCGCGCAGAGCGTCAAGATCCTGGTCAAGCTCGGCAATGAGCTCTCTGGCGAGCTCGAAGGCGCAGGCTCGCGGGCCACCGCCTGCGTCAGCGCGGCCGCCTCGGCCGTCGCCGAGGCCTCGCTCTCGATCAACGTCTCGGTCCAGGCCAGCGCCAGCGTCTCGGGACAGGTCGGCGCCGGGATCTAGGATCGCGCGGCAGACATCCCGTGCCAGGGGCGGCGGCTCCCAATCCGGCCGTGCACTGCCGACGGTGGCAGCGACTGCGCCACCTCTCGTAGTCGGTGCGGCACCCGCTCAGGCTCACGTACTTGATGCGGCTCACGAGGTAGTCTTGGATCTCTACGTCCGGCACAGGGCCTCTTGTTAGAGTCGCATGCGGCACTGGTCGACGATCGCCACCGTCTTGGAGATTCCCTCGGCTCCGGATGATCGCCAACACGACCCAGCGTGGATGGCCGCCAGAGCCGCGCCGCAGCGGACTCGGGTCCTTGCGCCACGAACGACGGACTCAACCGTCGCCGCGCCGCGGGACGGGGGACAGGCCCCTCTTCATGCGCAAGTCCATGGACTCGAGGGCCGCGATCACCTCGTCGAGCTTGGCCTCGAGGGCCGCTCGGTCCTCGAGCTTCCTGGTCGCCGTCTGGACCAGGGGCACCAGCGTGCGCTCGATGATCTGCACCTGCTGCCCGAGGAGCTCCTCGATGCCCGCTGGCGCCGGGACGGTGATCTCGATCTTGGGGTTGGCGAGGCGCTCGAGCACCTTTGACAGATCAGACGAGGCGCTCAGGCTGGGCGGGGTGCTCGTGGGCTCCTTGGGCAGGGCGCCCGCGGCCGTCGCAGCCGTCGCAGCCGTCGCCGCTCGCTGGGCCCGGGTCTCGAGCTGCCGCGCGGCCTGATCGAGCACCGCCCGGATGCCCTCGAGCTGCGGTCCCAAGCCACGATCTGCGACGGCGGCCTGGATGGCCCCGAGCTGATCACCCAGGGTCGAGAGCTGCATCGTGATCCGCGTGGTGGGGTCATCCTCGGCCCCGCCCAGGTTCTTGGCCTTCATGAAGCCCCGGCGAATCTCATCCCAGCGGGCGCGCTGCTCGTCGCTCAGCACCCCGCGCATCTCGGCGAGCTTCAGCATGTTCTGCTCGGCGCCGGTGGTCAGGGTCTGGGCCTCGCCCACGTAGTGGTCCTCGATCAGCGCCTGCAGCTCGGCTTCGTTCATGGCCGGCACCACCTTCTCGGCCAGCTTGGCCATGTTGCGGTAGCTGCCCTGAAGCTTGAAGGGCGGCTCGCTGCGGTAGCGATCGTCCATGGAGGCCGAGCGAATGTACTCTTGGTTGATCTTCAGCAGGGTCTGCTGGACCTGCAGCAGGTGCCGGAAGGTGGTCTTGATCTCGCCGAGCTCGACCCCCGCGTAGCCATGGGCGAGGTCGGTGGTCGGGACCTCCTCACCTTGGGCCATGCGGATAAGCTTGTAGATGTCCCCCTGCTCCCGAGTCGCGAGGGGGGCCAGCACCGCGTTCGAGGTGATGGCGTTTTCGATATAGGACAGGGCAAACGCGTCGTTTGAGCCCTCGAGGATGTCGCCCAAGTTATAGGTGTCGGCCCGGTTGGCGAGCATGTCTGGGATCTGGAACTTGTCGCCAGACTCGGTGTAGGGGTTGCCGGCCATGATCACGCAGAACTTCTTGCCGCGCATATCGTAGGTCCGAGTCTGGCCCTTCCACACGCCCTCGATCCGGCGCTGGGCGTCACACAGGGAGATGAATTTTTGGAGCAGCTCGGGGTTGGTGTGCTGAATATCGTCGAGATACAGCATCACGTTGTTGCCCATCTCCAGGGCCAGGTTGATCTTGTCGACCTCCTGCCGGGCGGTGGCGTTGGGCGCCTCGCTGGGATCGAGCGAGACCACGTCGTGACCCAGGGCGGGCCCGTTGACCTTCATGAACACCAGCCCCAAGCGGCTGGCGATGTACTCCATCAGCGTGGTCTTGCCGTAGCCGGGGGGCGAGATGAGCAGCAAGAGGCCCATCAAGTCGGTGCGCTTGTTGTCGCCGGCAGCGCCCAGCTGCTTGGCCAGGTTGTCGCCGATCAGGCGCAGGTAGACGTCGTTGATCAGCTTGTTGCGGACAAAGGAGGACAGCACCCGCGGCAGAAATTCGTCGATGCGCAGGCGCCTGCGTTCGCGCTCGAGCAGGGCCTGGCGGCGGCGGCGATAGTCGGCGTAGCCCGGCACCCGCACCCGGCGAAAGTCCTGAAGACGGGACAAGAACTGGTCGAGGCGGATCGCCAGCTTGCCGTCTTCGACCCGGGGGTGCTGGCCCAAGAGCCCCTCGGCCGTGATGCCCAGGAGCGCGGAGGACTCCTGGCGATCGAGCTTAGGACAGAGCAGCAGCCCCACGAGCTCGTCGGCGACCGTCTCCAGCCCGGTGTCCTCTCCCGTGTCCTGAGCTGTGTCTGGGCTGGCCAGATAGCTGTCGACCCAGGCCCGGGCCAGGTTCCAGCGCGAGCGCAAGTGACCCAATGACGACAGGTCACGCTCGAGCTCGGTCCGAAGCCCGCGCAGGTCGATGGCGGCGATGAAGCGCTCGCGCAGGGCGCTGGCCTCGGCGCTGACCACAAAGCGCGGCCGATCGAGCGCGAGCTCCTCGACGAGGTAGCGGCCCGCGACCTGGGCCGCCGCGGGGGAGACCTCGACCCCTCGCGCCTCGAAGAGGGCCGCGACCGCCCCCGCCAGCTCCTGGGCCAGGGCCCGGGTCGCCCGGCTGTCCCCAAATTCGACCCGGAGGCGACCCAGGCTGCGCGCGCCGGTGTGCCAGCGTGAGCGCAGCTCGGCGTCTTCGAGCTCGCTCCAGAACACCAGGCCCAGCACCCGGCCCTCGGCGCTGAAGCGCAGCAGGCCCGCGCCCTCGTAGAGCAGCAGCAGCTTGTCGAGGATCAGCGCGGCGTCGGCGTCATGGATGCCGCGCTCGTAGCCCTCGTCGTAGCGCTCGCTCGCGACTTGTCGGACCAGGCCGAGCAAGCCCGCGCTCTCGCGCTGGGCCTCGTGCAGGCCGGCCACGCTCAGCCCCTGCTCCCCGGCCTCGGCCCCAAACAAGATCGACGCCGCCAGGTACTCGCCGCGGTAGACCCCGGGCGTCTCGGACACCAGGCGCTGCTCCCAATAGTCCCGGGTCGCGTCGAAGCCCTCGTCCTCGACGCGCTCGCGGAAGTCGGTGCCCGAGAGGGTCATCATCATGCCCTCGTCGGTGGGCAGCATGCTCAGCTCGAGGGGTTGGGTGTTGACGCTGAAGCGGTGCCGGCCGAGCTTGACCAGGGACGCGCCGCCGTCACCGTTCTCAAAGAGCTCGAGGCGGTCACGGAGCCCGCGCAGAGCGTCTTGGCGCTCGGACTTGATCCGCGACTCGATCTCGTCGGCCTTGACGGTGTCGCCGAGGGCGACCAGCTTGGTGGCCAGCTCCCGGAGCTTGAGGACCATCGGGTCCGAGGCGAAGTAGGCGTTGAGCTCGTCGGCGCTCTTGAAGGACTTGGCCCGGCGGCCGACCCCCTGCAGGATCCGGGCGCCCGCCGAGACCATGTTCTGGGCCCGGCGCGCGCGCTCGTCGAGGAGCTGCTGCTTCTTTTGAGTGAAGGCCTCGTAGACCTCCTCGCGCTTGCTGGCGAGCTCGCCGATGAAGTCGTCAAACTCCGAGAACTTGGCCTCGAGCTCCTCGAGCTGCACCAGCAGGCGCGAGAGCTGCTCGTCGCAGCGCTCGGGCGAGTCGGCCATGGCGATCCCGCCGGACACGGACTGCCCAAAGAGCTTGAACTGCGCGACGAACTCGGCCTTGCCCTCGGCCGACATGAGCGCGCGCCGCTTGTTGTGCAGCATGGCCCGAGCCCGATTGACCTGGGCGAAGACCTCGGAGATGCGCTCGAGGATCGCCGTGCGCTTGGTGGGGTCGTCGACCTCGATGCCGCCCATGACCTCCGAGAGCACGTTGAGGCCGTCGCTGGTGCCCTCGATGTCGGCCTCGAGGGCCGGCACGTCGCGGGTCTTTAGCAGGGCCTCGATCTTGGCCGAGAGCTGCTCGATGCGGGCGCTGAGCGGGTCGAAGGCCTTGTCGTCGAGCAAGAACTCGACGGTCGCGGCCGAGGTCTGGTCAAAGGCCTGGATCAGCGCCTGCTCGAACTCGTCGAGGCGGGCGCGGTCGATGTAGCGGACCTCTCGCAGCGAGATGACGTGACCGCGGCGGGTGCGGAGCCCCGTCAGGGACGTCATGAACTCCTCGATGGTGTTGAAGAACGCCGGTCGGATCGAGCGCAGCAGCTCGCCTTGCTCCTGCTCGGCCTGGGCCAGGGCCTTGGCCGCCTCCTTGCGGATCGCCACGACCTTCTCGAACTCCGCGACGATGAGGGAGGCGGTCTCCCGCATCTGATCGATGATCGAGCGCAGGCCGCCGACCTCGTCCCGGGCGAACCAATAATAGGTGTCCAGGGCCCGGCTGAGAGCCCCCACCAGGTCCTCGTAGAGCTCCCGGGAGGGCGTCTGCTCGGCGACGCTGCGCTCGAGGGACAGGCACTCGGAGATCCCCCGGACCAGCTCGGCGTTGCCGATCGTGGCCAGCGGCCCCTTGGCGCTGGGAGCGTCGGCCGCGAATCGCAGCGAGCAAAAGGGGGTCTGCCAGAACTGCATCGCGTGCATGCGCGAGGGCTCGTCCGAGGTCACGCGGAACACCGCCATGCGCCCGTCGGCGAACACGCTGAAGCCGTGACAGAGGATCGCCGAGCCGATCTCTTTGCGGATCAGGTTGTAGGGGAAGAGGGCGTACTGCCCCCCGTCGCGGCGGTGAAAGACATAGAGCACGTCCTCGCCGTTGGGGCTCTTGATCGCCCGTTCGAATTCGAAATTGGAGTAGTCGCCGTCAAAGACCTTGTGCGAGCCGTCCTGCAGGAAGTAGCCGCCAGGAAAGATCACCCCGTGGTCCTCAGGGAGCTGCACGCAGGCGGCCCCGATCGCGTCGGCGCGCACCACCTTGTGTGAGCGGGTCGCGTAGACCAGGTAGCGGCGGGTGTCCTCGCGGTAGGGCAGGACCGAGAGCAGGATCAAGGTGCCGACCTTGGCGTAGCGGATGTCGCCGTCTGCCAGGCTCTGGCCCCGCTCGTCGACGGGCTCGGAGTAGATGCCCTGGCCGTCTTCGGTGTTGTTCTCGATCTTGACCGTGAGGTCGCCGCCCACCGTCTCGACAAAGACCTCGTCCAAGATCGAGACGTGGGGGTGGCGACCCGTGACGTGGTCCTCGCGGGTGGTGGCCCGCCACTCGAAGTCGTGCTGGGGCGGAAAGGCGTAGTCGCGCTCGCCGCGATTGTCGATGTAGGCGGCCCGGCCGTCGGCGTCGAGGCCCCAACGAAACACCCGAATGTTCTCGTGGGTGGCCCCGATCTGAAAGATCGCCAGGAGCTTGGTCTCGCTGCGACACAGCCGGATCAGCCGGGCTTCTTTGTAATATTCGTAGAGTTCGTGGAATTGCTCGGCGAAGGCTGGGGCGTCGAGGAAGGCCCGGTCTTGGTGGTCGGCGGGCAGCGAGGACAGATCGAAGCCCTCACCGCTGACCCCGAAATTGTGCAGGGAGAGCACGTCCTCGCGCTTGGTCTCCCGGCGCAGGCCCAAGAACACGTTGTAGCCAAACAGCATGCGGCCGTTGACCATGACGATGTCGCTAGGGACGCAGTTGTTCTCGGTGCGGATGTGCTCGGTGCCGATGATGCTAAGCTCGGTGCCGCCGAAGGTCTCGATCCGCGCCTCGTTGAGGGCCCGGGCCCGCTCACCGAGGGCCCGGGCCTGCTCGACGAGGCGGGCGCGGATGACCTCGTAGCTGCCGCCGACCTCTTCCGCGGCCTCGGCCTGTCCCTCTTTGTCCTCGGCCATGGGGGCTTTGCTTCGATCGAGGGCGACCTACTTCAGCCCCAGGCGCTGGGCCGCGGCCAGGAGCTCGCTGTACTTGCTCTTGTCCCCGTCGGAGGACTGGGTCATGAACTGGCGGATCAGGGCGGTCACGCCCAGGTTCTTGACCGCCTCGGCGTCCAGGGCCGGCCGCGACAGGACATCGACGAGATCGGCGGGCAGGCTCTTGCTGCCGTCGAGATACTCCGAGAACAGGGCACGAGCGGTGTCGCTGTTGTCGACGCCGGCGTCGAGGGACTGGCCCAGGGTCACCGCGTTGACAAAGCGCTCGAAGAACTCGCCGTCGCCGCCGACGATGTTGATCTTGGCCGAGGCCATGGCCTCGGACATGACCGAAGCCTGGAACTGGGCCACCTTCTCCCGGGTCTGGAGGCCCGCGAGCTCGACCTCTCTGTCCTTGTCGAGGCGCAGCCGGTACTCCTCGTGCTCGCGGCCCGTGCCGTCGAGGGCCTTCATGGCCTCGGCCTTCTCCGTCAGGCCCTGGGCCTCTGCCCCCAACTTCTGGCGAATCGCGACGGCCTCGGCCGTGCCGACCTTCTCGATCGCCACGGACTCGGCCTCGCGGCCCTGAGCGGTCGCGACCGCCATGACCCGCGTGGCCTCGGCTTGGGCCTCGCCCTGCTTTTGCACGGCGACGGCGTCGGCCTCTTTGATGCGGACCAGCGCCAGCCCCTTCTCTTGCTCGCCCTTGGCCTCGGCCTGCATCTTCTCCAGCGAGACCCGAGCCTCGGCCTGGCCCTCCTTCTCGATGGCCAAGGCGTTGGCCTCTTTGACCCGGACCAGCGCCAGGCCCGAGGCGGCCTCCTCGGCCTGAGCGCCCTCGGCCAGGCGAATCTTGGCCCGGGCCTGCTTGTCCGAGGCCTCCAGGTCGGCCTCAGCCAGGGTCAGGATCTCTTTGGCCCTGTGCTTGGCGACCTGCTCTTGGGCCTCGGCGCCCTTGATGTCCTTGACCAGCGCCTCTTGAGCCTGGCCCTCGGCCACGACCACCTGGGCGTCCTTGGTGCGGTTGGCCTCGGCCAGGACCCGGAGATCTTTGATCGCCTCTTCTTCCTGGGCGACGTTCTTCTCCACGGCGACGCGGGCGGCCACCACCTCGGCGATATCCTTGCGCTCGATCTCGAGGGCCTTCTCTTTGGCGATGCGCTGCAGCTCGACCTCGCGCTCGCGGGAGATGGCCTCGAGGGCGCGGTCCTTCTCGACCCGCTCGGTCTCGACCGCGACCACCCGCTCGCGGTTCTTCTGGGCGACCTCGACCTCGCGCAGCCGGTTCTCGTTCTGGATCGCGGTCTCTTCCTCTTGCTTGATCCGGGCGACGTCGGCCTTCTTGCTCTCCTCGGCCTGGACCTTGTGGGTCTCGGCGCTCTCCCGGGCCTGGATCGTGGCGATCTCGCGCCCTTGCTTGGCCTTGGCGTCCGAGCGCTGGCGCTCGAGCTCGAACACGGCCTCGTCGGCCTGGACGTTCTGCTTGGTGATGGCCTTGCGCTCTTCTTGCTTGAGGAAGTTGGTCTTGATGCTCTGTTCGGCGGTGATCTCGGTGATCTTGCGGATGCCCTGGGAGTCGAGCACGTTGGCCGGATCGAGCTCGGTCATGGGCGTCTGCTCGAGGTAGTCGATGGCGCAGTCGTCGAGGCGATAGCCGTTGAGCTCTTGGCCGATGGCCTCGAGGATGCCGGCCTTGAACTCGTCGCGCTTGGTGTAGAGGTCCTGGAACTCCATCTGCCGGCCGATGGTCTTGAGCCCGTCAGAGAACTTGGAGGTGAAGAGGGCCTCGAGGGTCTCTTGGTCCGACGCCCGCCGGGCTCCGATCGCCCGGGCGACCTCCATCACGTCGGTGTCCTGGGGGTTGACCCGCACAAAGAAGGTGACCTTGATGTCGGCCCGGATGTTGTCCGAGCAGATCAGCCCGTCGGTCCCGCGCCGGTCGATCTCGACGGTCTTGACCGAGATGTCCATGACCTCGGCCCGGTGGATGATCGGGACCACGACCCCGCCGGTGAACTTGACCGTGGGCACCACCCCCATCTTGTTGATGATGAGGGCCGAGCCCTGGTCGACCTTGCGGTAGAAGGCCGCGATGGTCCCCCCGATCCCGATCAGGATGACCATGACCGCACCGATGATGGTGCCCACGGTGGCGACGTCGACCTGGAGGGCTGCGAGGAGGAGGCTGGGCGTGAACGCGAGGAGATGTGCGACGGGCATGGGTCGAGGTGTGGGTGAGCAAGTGGATGGGGAGCGCTGAGTCAGGAGCTCGAGCTGGTCTCGGAGGGCAGCATGTCGTCGATGCGCGTGACCTCGAAGGCGCGCTGCTCGGGGTCGTAGCCTACCAACATCACGCGCTCATTCTTGGCCAAAGCCAGGGCCTCGTCAGCCCGGATCGTGATGTTGAGCGAGCCCCCCGAGGTCACGACCGTGGCCTGGCCAACCTTGCGGGTGACCCGAACGGTCTGGATCCGGGCGATCTGCCCGACCAGGTCGTCGTTGGTCAGGCTCTGGGCCCCTGAGAAGAAGGGGGCGATGGGGACGATGGCCCAGGAGGTCAGACGAAGGGAGACGAACGCGGCCAGGACCATGACCCCCGAGCCCCAGATCCCCCGGGCGACGAGGCCGTCGAGGATGGGCCCTGCTATCAGCGTGGTGACGTGGGTCAGGATCCAGCCAAACAAGGTGAAGAGGGAGGCGCTGATCGTCACGGGCACGCGGCGAAGCGCGTACCTGGCCAGGAACCCGCGCCTGGGCTTGTGCCGCGCCAGGGCCCCCGGCTTGGCCTCGTCGTCGTTGGCGGGGGCCGTCAACGCGGCCGTGCCCTCCATTGCGCCGTCCAACACCCCGTCGACCACGCCATCGAGAGACTCGGGGCCAAACATACCCACGGTCACCAGCGACCAGTAGCCCAGGACGATACCCAGGAGCGTGGTGAACACGACCGCAGGGAAGGAAAAAGCAGCGAGGAGAAATTCGGTCATGTCCGCAGGCGCAGGCGCAGGCGCAGGCGCAGGCGCAGGTTGCCATGTTCCGCGACGATGCGCGAGGCTCTTGGCGGGTTGACCCGCTCGGTCGCCTGTTCCCGCTCGATCGCCTGTAATTCCTTCGGAGAGGAACGGAGCGCAAGCGCGCTGATGGCCAGGAACGGCGAGATGCAGTGAGCTCAAGCGAGCGCGGGCTCGCGCTGTGGTGGCACCTTGGTGGACCAAGACCCTGGGACGAGCTGGGAGCAGCTGGGGCGAAGTGGGATCAAGAGATTCGAAAACGCTAGAGACGACGATGGGCTATGCAGTACCCCCCCGAGATTGTTTATATTCTCGGAACCCTCTCGGAGATTCGCCCCCGTCGCGCCCATCTCAAACAACGCTCGACGTGCCGGAGCTCAGCTCGCCCCCGCACTGAGGGGCGAGAGGTTCGTCACTAACTAATTTAAGTCGAGAAATGGGACACAGACTCCGAGAGTCAGGCCCACCGTCCAGGTCATACGATCCCCAGTCACCTCGCCGATCGCATCGTCGGTCACCGTGCTCCTCACGAAGGGAGAGACTCCACCGAAGGCCGCGAGATAGAGCGGTGTTTCCTTGAGCGCGAAATGGGCACCAAGCTTGATCGATGGTGCGAGGGCTGCTTTGACATCTGGCTTCGCGACGCTGAGTCCATCGTCCGAGATCGCGACACACTGGCCCAGATCGAGTGCGGTGACCTCGAGGTGGAGCCCGCCCCTCGCCCGAATTCCCAGCTAGAAGTTCCAAAGCGCGAGGGTTGTCGCCTGGCCGGTGGTGCCCCCATCGCCCCAGACTGTCGTTTGCTGGCCGCGTACGCTCCTCATCACCTCCTCGAGACCGTCGCGTGGTCTCGCTCTGCATCGCGGGCTGCGCGCACAGACTCACCGGGAGATTGGACAGGCGGCGCGCTGAGTGCGCTTCATCCTGAGCCGCCATAAAGAGGCCGATCATGCCAAAATGCCGAGTTCTGCGCCATCAGCGCTTCAGCCTCCACGAGCCTCCGAGTACCTGGCGCCTCGCCGAAATTCCCGGCTGAAACCACTTAGCCGCAAGCGCCGGCGACCTGATACAGGGTCCTATATCGCGGGGCGAGTTGTAGACAAGCATGGAGCTGGAGTCGCGCAAGCCTCAGTGGATGTTATTGGCAAGCATCGATACGTGCAAACAGACGAGAGAGCTTGTCGTCGACCCCGAGGATCTTCCGTGGACGCCTGGGACCATAGGGCTCACCTCTCGGCTCCCTTTGGAGCGTCGCGAGTGCCGGCGATCAGCCGAGCAGCGAGCCCACCACCCCGCTCACCTCGCCCATCTCCTGATCGACCCCCACCGCCTTCAGGGCGGTGTTGAGCACCTGGGTCGGGTGGCCGCCGATGTTCGGCACATGCACCCCCCCGTTGGGGTTGAGCCCGCCCGCATTCCCGGCGATGAGCGCTGACATGTTCTCGCTGCTGTGCACGCTGAGCGCGTCCTCTGACTCGGGATCGTAGCCCCAGCCGCCCTCGAACAAGAGGCTCAGGGCTGAGTTGCTGAGCACCGAGGAGCCGTCTAGATCGGTGGTGTCGTTGAGCTTCTGCACCAGACGGCCAAAGTGCGAGACATGCCAGGCGACACAATCGCTCATCGCGTCGAGCCCGACCTGGCCGCCACCGACCCCGAAGTGCCCCAGCTCGTGCATATCGCTCGGCAGGCCGATGAGCGGGTTGGCGTTAAGAAAGCATTGCCCCATCGTGTACATCATCGAGGCCACCCGGCTCAGATCGCAGGTGAAGGCCATCGCCACCAGATCTGTGAGGAGCTCGGCCCGTCGCTGCTCGTTCGAGTAGGCGCCACCGCCCGCATAACCGTTCGTGTCGCCGTTCTCGACCACCCCGCCGATCGCAGGGTCATCGCCTGGATGAACCAGCAGCTCACACGCGCCCTCGAGGGGCGGCTGCTCCTGGTCTAGGCGTTTCTCGAGGCCGCGAAGCTCGTCGAAGTGCCGCTCGAGCCGCTGACGATCCGCAGCGCCGAGCTTGGGGAGCAGGGTCTGAGCGTCCTCGAGCACCAGATCGACCGCGCTTCGGCGGCGCCGGAGCACCGCGAGGCTCTCCGCGACCGCGTCAGGCGGCACAAAGCCGATAAAGAGCGACTCATAGGCGAGGCGTGGGCTGACGATCGGATCCACGGGTACGATCGTCCCCCCCTCGTCACGGTAGGAGATCCTGCCCCGAGCGCCACCGTCACCGTTCGATCCGCGGTAGTAGGCCGCCTGCACCCGGTAGGTCAGCGCTCGGTGCACCGTGTCTTGTGCCAGCACATCGGCCGCGACCTGATCCGAGGTGGGCCCCTGCGCCGCCTCATCGCCAGCGACCGAAGACCCGCGCACGCCGCTGATGATCGGCGCCACCGATGTGGCGTGCCACTTCCGCACCCGCCCGCCTGGGGGCACGTTGCCGGCATCGCCCCAAGGGATCTCCATACCCGTGACCACCGAGACCGAGTCGCGAATCCCGAGATCGAGCAGGGGCTGGAGCGCCCGCTTGACGTCGTACCCAGGGCCGGTGGCGTCGGGTACGAGCTGATCATAGTTAAACCCAGGAAAGCCAATCGACGAGCCGGCAAAGCCGATAAAGTAGCGCTTCGGGGGGCTCATCGCCGCCTCGACCTGCGCGCTCTCGAGCAGCGGTAGGGCCAGAGTAAAGCCGGCCGCCCCGCGGAGGAACGAACGACGCTGCATGCGTTTATGTAGGACCATGACTACTCTGCCTCCTCTTCGCGCCGCAGCACGAAAGCCTCGTCGGAAACGAAGCGCAACAAGAGCTCCATGAGATCGAGCTCAACGTCCGATCCCACCTCGTCGACAATCGAGCTGACAAAAGCCCTGTCTAGGGGCCCGAGCTCGCTGCGCCCCATCGCGAAGCGGTAGATCTGCTTGGTCACACAGCCGTTGAGGGTCCCCGAGTCGAGCAATAGATCCGAGAGCTCGGCGGGACCGTTGAAGGGGACCCCGTCGAGCATGCCATCGCCCGAGATCACGCAGGTTGGATCATCGTTCTCCACCGTGCGGAACACCCCTCGATGGTCGTAGTGCTCGAGGCCCAGGCCGATCGGATCGACGAGGTTATGGCAGCCTGCACAATTTCCCTGGGCGTGCACCTCACGGTAAAAGTCCTCCTTGCAGGTGCCCTCGGGCGGCTCGACGTCGTCGACGTTGACCTCGGGCGGCGGCGGCGGGATATCTTGGCACATCAGCCGCGAGCGCACTAGGATGCCGCGCTTGGTCGGGCTGCTATCGTCGACCTTGGCCATCGCCGAGAGGAACGTACCGTGCGAGAGCAGGCCCTGACGCCCCGACTCGCCGTAGGGCACCCAGTCTGAGAGCTCCGTGTCCGCAGGCGCGGGCAGGCCGTAGTGCTCTGCTAGGGTCGCCCCCACGAAGGTCTCCTCGGCGCGCAAAAGATCCTGCCAGGGCGAGCCATCGTCGAAGAGCACCCGGTCGATGAGCGCCTGGGTCTCTGCCTGCATAGCGGCGGCCAGCGTCGGCCCATGGGGCAGCTGCTCGTAGCCTAGCCACAGCGCGTGGAAGCGACCCACACGAGCGCGAGCCCGCGGATCGTCGAACATCAGCGAAGCGACGCTGATGATCTGGTCGGTCGTGTGCAGCTCGCCAGCGTCGGCCAGGTCGAGCAGCGCGTCAGAGGGGGTGCTACCCCATAGGAAATAGGCCAGGCGGGTGGCGATCTCATGATCGCTCAGGCGGAAGACCCCAGGAACATCGGCCACAGCGACGCCTAGCTCCACCCGATAGAGGAATTCGGGGTGCTGCAGGAACATCCGCAGGCCGACGTCGACCGCCGCGTAAAAGTCGTCCGACTCGTCGGCCTCGACCAAGAGCCCGGCGTAGCGATCGACCTCGCCTGCAGTTAAGGGGCGCCGCAGCGCCAGGCGGCCGAAGGTAGTGATGAAGCTGCGAAAGCACTCGGCGTCCGCGGTCGACTTGGGCGTGCAACCGACCACCGCCTCGCGCAGCCCGATGTCCGCCACCACCAGGGCGGCGACGTCGGCCGCGAGCAGCTCAGCCCCCTCAATAAGCGCCTGCGAGACGACCTGGGTGGTGTAGTCATTATCAAAGGGTTGGCGCCAGTCCTCGGGTAATAGCAGCGCAGCGTCGACGTCCACCCCGACTAGATCGTACACGGTAGCCGCATACTCCACCGCCGTCAGCCGGCGCAGGCCCGACGCGCCCACGCGATCGAGCACCGCCTGGTCGATCTCCTGACCGTCATCACTAGCACTATCGGCATCGGCCGTCTCGGCGCCCGAGCCAGTCCCTGACCCAGCCCCCTCAGTGCCGCCGTCGCCGGAGGCGCCAAGGCCGGTATAGCAGCCTGTCGCGAGTGCCAACGCCATGCTTGTGAGCATTCCCGCTCCCCAGCTCATACCTCCACCACTACGCATACCCGATGGTCGCACAGTTCAGCTGAAAATCCTACATGAGAACGCAAGTTTTTCTCGATCCCTGCTGAACACAAGACCCCCACCACAGGGGGTACGCGCCCCGACTCCTAGCGTAACACTCAGCCTCCTCTGCTGAGGAGACCTCAGCCTGTTGCCGATCGCGCCTGCGCGGTCCGGCACGCCGTTCTCTGCCCGTCGTGCACTGGCCGGCGCATGCCCGAGGGAGCAGCGCCCCTCGTGGACCACGTTCTGCCTCCGGTCGGCTACGACCGCACATCATGCTCCGGGTCCCAAGTCGCGCCAAGTCCCTGAACCTTCGTCTTCAGGACACACGAAGCCGAGCGCCCCGCCGACTACGGCTTTCTCGCTCTCCGAACCGTTGGCGTCACCTTGCGTTCAGCGCGCGCGATCTCATCCGTCATCCGCGACGCGGCACGTCGAGCCGCATCATCGGAGAGGTGGGCGTACCTCGCCGTCGTGTCGGACTTTTTGTGACCGAGGAGGGCGCCGACCTCCCGCAGAGTGCAGCCTGCCTCGATCGCAGCGCTCGCCGCGGAGTGCCGGAGATCGTGAAGATGGACGTCTTCGAGGCCCGCCGCCGCACGAATCCGGCCCCAGAAGTGGCGGAGACTAGACGGATGGATCTTCTGGAAACGCCGACCGTAGAGGACGAGGTTGAGCTCCGGGCGGCGATGGTTCGCGGCGATCTCGTCGAGGAGATCAAGAACCGCCGGCGAGATCACTCTAGGGCTTGGCCCTGTCTTGGAGTCCGGCAGGAAGATGATGCAGCGCTCGCGGTCGATCCAGGACCACTCGAGGCTAAGGACTTCGGACTGTCGGAAGCCCGTCAGCAGGAGCAGCCGCACCGCGTAGACGTGGCTCCAACGTCCAAGGGGCGGCGCGTTCTTTCGGTCCTTGTTGGCCGACCAGGGCTGCTCTGCCTCCTCAAGCGCGGCGTTCAGCCGGACCCGCTCCTCTGGCCGGAGGTACCGGGTCCGTTTCTTCTCCCGATAGAGCTTGAGTCCGTCGACGGGGTTTGCCTGGCCCGTGAACATCTCCCACTGGCGCGCCTTCTCAAAGGCTACCCGGAGAACCCGCGCGGCGTTGTTTGCTGTGCTCGGATGTTCTCCTCGCTCCCGATGCCACTCCTCGACATCCGCGAACCGGATGGCGCTGAGCGGGCGCCGGCCCCAACGTCGGGTGCAGTCACGTATGGCGCGCCGATAGTAGTCTCGCGTGCTCTCGCGGAGAGCACGAGTCTCGATGTGACGCCGAGCGAACTCCCTAGCAAGATCATCGAAGGTCGGCTCGGGCGGCTCGACGGTCTTGGCTGGACTGGCGATCGCGGTGCCCCGAGGACCGAACTGGAGCGGCAGCGGCTCGCCTGGCTCCCGAGATCGCGACACACTGGCCCAGATCGAGTGCGGTGACCTCGAGGTGGAGCCCGCCCCTCGCCCGAATTCCCAGCTAGAAGTTCCAAAGCGCGAGGGTTGTCGCCTGGCCGGTGGTGCCCCCATCGCCCCAGACTGTCGTTTGCTGGCCGCGTACGCTCCTCATCACCTCCTCGAGACCGTCGCGTGGTCTCGCTCTGCATCGCGGGCTGCGCGCACAGACTCACCGGGAGATTGGACAGGCGGCGCGCTGAGTGCGCTTCATCCTGAGCCGCCATAAAGAGGCCGATCATGCAAAAATGCCGAGTTCTGCGCCATCAGCGCTTCAGCCTCCACGAGCCTCCGAGTACCTGGCGCCTCGCCGAAATTCCCGGCTGAAACCACTTAGCCGCACGCACCTCGAGACGCTCACACCAGAGTAGACAGTACGCGGCAACCATCTCGCGACCTTCACCGGATCGTTTTGGGACACCTCCACAGCGGGCCGCCGAACTTGACGCTCACGACCAGACGGCGGGATAGTCGCAAGATGTACCCGTGGCGCTCGATCTTGCTGTTGGCCCTGCTCCCAATCGTATGTATCGAAACGCCCCCTCCCCCAGACAGGGAGAACACCAAACGAGCCGAGGCTCCCGCCCAAGCAGCATCAACGCCCCCCTCGGACCCGCTCGGGTGTAAACGATGGAATGAAGCCCCGAGTTGGCCTCTACCCACCTCTCTCGGGTCTGCATGGAGCTGGCCAGATGGCAGCGTGACAGCCTTCAGCTATCCCAACGTGGTCGCGCACTATGACGGAAGTCGCTGGAGCACAACCGCACTCGAGCATTCAGTCCGCGCCAGCTGGGGAGACTCCGATGGCACGCTATACACCGTCGGCTCTGACGGACAAGCACAACGCTACAGCAATGGAGCGTGGAGCTCGCTACCTACCGGAACCGAGTACGATCTCAATGATGTGTGGGGCTTCTCGCCAACGAGCATCTACGTGGTGGGCTCCAACGGAACGGTGCTGCACTTCGACGGAGCGCAATGGTCTTCGATCGAGGTCCCTAGCCGAGCAACACTGGTTTCTGTATGGGGATCGAGCGAAAACGACCTATTCGTCGGCGGACATGAGGGCACGCTGCTGCACTTCGATGGCACTAGGTGGCGCAAGCGGACGGTCCCGACAACAGAAACTATCACGCGCATAGACGGCTCTGGACCGCGGGACGTATGGATGCTTGCCGGCGGCAGCAAACTGCTGCGCTTCAACGGCACAGGCTTCCGAGTCATGCGCTCAGGAAATGAGGAGCTCTATCTCGTCGACGTCTTGGTGCGCGGCGAGAACGACGTATTGCTCAGCCGCCAAGATCCCTCTCGACTCGGAAAGGCCAGTCCAGCTGCCGAGCGATTCACCGGCAAATGGCAAGCGATTGCTAGCGGCAACCTGGCGGACAGCGTTGAGTGGTCTCGTGGCCCCGGTCCCACCACCTTTGGCTTTGCCGAGCACGGAGCCTATCGGCTCCGAGGCAAACGCCTCACCCCGAGCGGACGACGTCCCATCGAAGCTGGCCTTCAACTCAAACGAAGCGATAGAGGGCGGCGCATCACGGGTAGTACGCGGATGCTAGATCTACCAAGGCATCACAACAGCGAGCTGCTGGAAGTTTGGCAAACGAGCACGTTGAGCCTGGCAGCAGCCCGCAGGCGTCACGACGCGGATCCAGCCCAGCCCCTGCTGCTACGCCTCGATGTCAAGCGCGAGCGATGGCAGGAGGAACACACGCCTGAGGAGCAGCCGACGACGTTGTGGGGACTCGGCGACACGGTATGGGCACTCGGAGAGCGTGGCAGTCTACATCGGCGAGAAAAGGATGGCTGGCAGAAGCTCCCTTTCCCACACTCCTTGGAGTTGGTCACGATGTGGGGGACAGCGCCCGACCGCATCTACGTGGTCGCACACGAAAGCTCCAACTCGCGAATCTTCCAGTACGACGGCACCTCATGGCGACCTCAGCGGACATTTCCCGGGGTACACCTGCGCACGATCTGGGGCACCGCAAACGACGATATCTACGTCGGAGGCGGAACAGTGCCGCCGCCCAATCGCAACCCGGGCGCAGAGAACACCAAGGCAACTCTTTTCCACTTCGATGGCGAGCACTGGACACGCCAGCTCAACGCCGACGGTCACGGCGACGATTTTGTCCATATCTGGGGCAACTCGAAAACAGATGTGTTCGCGTTGCGAACGCTAGAATATGAAGACGGTGGCGAGGACTACTCCACCTGGAAGCTCCACCGTAGGGGCGCGGACGGCTGGCATGAACTCGCGCATGGAAATGGTGCCGCTCCGATCGGCTGGAGCTCGCCGCGACTCATCGAACTTGGAACGACACCGGCCACATACTTCGAGTGTGCTGAGCTCGACTACGGCCCCTGACTCGGACCAGGCGATCGAGCGGATCCACCCCATCAGCGTATTTCGCGCTGACTTGCGCGCTCATGGGACGCAAGATGGATGTAGAGAGAGCGATCGAGGGGCGCCGTTCATCGGCGTGATCGAGTCACCAGCCGGTCGACGGCGACCCCGAGCAGCTCCTGGTCCAGCTCGGCTTCATCACCGGTCAGCAGGCGAAGGACTTCGAACGCCAGCCCCTCAACCTCTCGCTCGCGGTCGACATCGTGAACTTCTCGTCGACGAGACCCCAAAGCCCCCCATGAGCGCCGGACCACGCTCCCATGAGCACCGGCATCTGACCATTGCAGGCTCTCCCGCCTCGCAGCGCCGCCTCGCCCTAGCGATGACCCTCGCGTGCGGCTCCTCGTCGCCTCACCGGCTGCGCTGCACCGGCTCTTCAACGGCGTTCAACGACGTTCAACGGCGCTCAACGGCCTTCAACGGCCTTCAATGGCCGGTAGGGCGCCGTGCTCGGCCCTATCTGGGCATTGTAGGCCTGACGCGCGCACCTCGTGTTTGCACAACAGGGCCGCGAGCTCCGCGCGTCGCTCCTCCCGGGTCTCAGGGTCAATGAGCGTCTCCAGGCGTTCCCATGCCTCAAGGGACAAGGTGCGGGCTCTCTGAGGATCCTCCTCCCATATGAGCTCGGCGAGAAGAGCGCGGGATTGAACCGCGACGTCCACGGCGACCAGCGAGCCTGCCCCCCCCTGCCCCTCCGAGGATAGGCACGACTCTAGGAGCGCTCGAGCTGCTCTGACCTCATCTTGGCGTACCCGTAGTTGACCGAGATAGAGACGGGCGAGCATGCTGTCAGAGTGCGAGGCCCCGAGCGCGCGGTCAAGCCCCGCCGAGGCCGCGACAAGGTGGATCTGCGCGGTCGCGAGCCATCGCTCCCTCTCCTCCGCTCCCTTCTCAGCCTGCGACGCCAGCTCGCTGGCTGTGGCTCCGAGCATCAATTGCACAGAGTTTGTCGAGACCTGCTCGTCGCCAAAATGCTCCCTCGCGAGGGAGTACGCCCTTTGAAAGTGGTCGAACGCCGCCCTCAAGTCTGCTCCTTCGCCGAGCAGCGCGCCCATGCGAAAGTGTGCGGTCATGAGCGATGCAGGTCGTCGCCGGGACGGTGCTTGGCGCTCGAGGAGCGCGATCGCCTCGCGCATGATCTCCAGCGCCTCATCGCGGCGTCCCTGCAACGCGACCGCCTCTGCGAGGTCGGTGAGGACATTGACGCGCCGCGGGTGCAGCTCATCAAGCTCTTGCGTGAGGACCGTCAAACCGTGGCGAAGCGCGATCTCGGCCCGGGAAGGATCTGTCCTTCGCAGGATCGCGCCGAGATAGATGGTCGCGAATGCATAGCGTAGCGAGTCCTCACCAAAGTGTCGGCCGAACAACGCGAGAGCACGATCCACATGCTCCACGGCGAGTATGGTGTCATCTTGGCGCCACGCCACGCCGGCGACGACAAGCTCATACTCCGCGCGCATGATCGGATCCCCGAGGCGGTCGACCGTCGCCTCTGCGTATCGTCGTTCGACCTCAGCGGGTTGGAACTCCGCCTGATACTCTCCAAGCTCCTGCACCAGCTTTACTCGGGCGAAGGCTTCGGTGTACAGATGACCGGAGCGGACGGCGCTGACAATTCCATCGCGCAGCGCCTGCGTGGCCTCCTCGTGGCGCTCGAGGGACATCAGGCTCCTGCCCAATTCGGCCTCAGCCTCCGCACGTGCGGCGATCCATCCATGGGCGGTCGCGACCTCGATGAGGGGCTTGAGGTCGTTGATGGCTTGTTCGAGCTGCGAGTCACGCCGCAGTGTACGCACTCGGTCCAGAGCCGAGAGAAAGCCCATGATCTGGTCGCGCTCCTCCTGACCGGTGACGTCACCGAACAGAGGTGAAAGGCCAGTCGTGTTTTGGCGTGCGCAGGCCTCCGGATCTGGGATCTGCTCGACGATGCCGATGGCCTCCCAGCTGTGCTCAAACTCGCCGCTGCTGAGCGCGGCGACCGCCTCGTCGACGACAGACGCCCAGCGACGTTGACAAACGTCGCGAGGGCTCACCCGCGCCTGTTCTCGCGCCGTAGCGCTGGCGGTCGTCTCGCATCGATGGCGCTCGATCTCAGCCCACCGAGTTACCCGCTCGAGCAAGCGCTCTTCGATCCACGACCACGCCTGGGGGCCTCCTTGCGGAGAGTGCGCGCGGAGGTTCGCCTCGACTCTCGCCTGGTCTTGCTCTGACCAGTGCTCACCTATCAAGCTCTGCTCGGGCGGACAGAGCTCCTCTGTCGGTCGACTCAGCCCAAACCACAGGCCGACACCGACGCAGGCGGCCAGGCTGAGCTGGGCCCCAGGGGTACGCCATCGCGGGGTCAAGACCCGAGCGAGGAGCCGCATCGGCTCCCGGAGCGACTCGAACCGCCTGGCGGGGTCGGCCTCGATCCCTCGGCGAATCACACGCATAATTCGGGCCGGCACCCGTCGTTTTGGCGGGACCAGTCGCCCCGCGAGCTTGGCTGCCAGCAACTCATCATAGGATGGGGCGGCGAAGGGCTCTACCCCCGCGACAGCCTGATACAGCGTAGCGCACCATGCGAATTGATCGGCGCGAGGGTCGACGGACGCGCCAATATGCTGCTCTGGCGCCATGTAGACCGGTGTCCCGGCGGTGTCGACGGTCGTCGCCAGGCGGGCCTTGTCGACCATGAGCCGCTCGGGGTTGGCGATGCTGCGCAGGCTCGCCACGCCAAAGTCGACGACGCGAACATGCCCCTCGCTGTCGATGAGCACATTGCTCGGCTTGAAGTCGCGG
>Ga0316189_10000245_pt1 | contig 52856 bp, 45 predicted proteins | sample LowCovwburrow_MG_FD_204930 | JGI IMG/M metagenome (GOLD analysis project Ga0316189, IMG submission 204930) | Coastal sediment microbial communities from Maine, United States - Lowes Cove worm burrow | ecosystem: Environmental > Aquatic > Marine > Coastal > Sediment | place: USA: Maine... | reverse complement strand
TTCGCGGCGTGATCGTATGGTTGCTCAGTGCGGCCGCATTGCTTTCCTTTGCCGTTGGAGAGATTCCCGAAGGTGTTGCGATTGTTTGTGTGTTGGTGATCAACACGATGATCGGTTTCGTCACTAGCTGGAAGGCGGTCCGTTCAATGGAAGCGCTTTATCGCATGATTCCGGTAACTGCCCGGATCAGGCGTGAAGGGCTGTCCGAATTGATACCCATACACGAACTGACCCCTGGTGATATCGTTTTGCTGGAAGGTGGCGATATCGTTCCGGCCGGACTACGCTTGCTGGAGGCCACAAATCTGTATTGCGACGAGTCGACCCTGACAGGAGAGTCCGCTCCGGTGCAAAAAACAACTGAAGCTCTGCCCGTTGATACCTTTTTGGCCGATCGAACAAACGTGGCTTTCAAGGGGGTAGCGGTTGTTCGGGGTGCGGGGGTTGGTGTCGTTTCAAACATTGGTGGGGAAACCGAGCTTGGCCGGATTTCAGAACTGTTACAAGATGCCAAGGCCAAGTCACATCCGTTGGAAAAACGACTGGATAAACTTGGGGAGGCCCTTGTCGGGATCACTTTTGTGCTGTCCTTTCTGATTGCCCTTGCTGGTTACTTGCGGGGTTTTGGTCTTGTGGAAATGGTCGAAACAGCTATCGCCCTTGTGGTTGCCGCCGTACCTGAAGGACTACCAGTTGTCGCTACCCTGGCGCTGGCCCGTGGCATGTTTCGTATGGCGCGACGAAACACATTGATAGCACGGCTCTCTGCCGTTGAAACCCTTGGTGCCGCAACAATTATCCTGACCGACAAAACCGGCACTCTGACAGAAAACCGTATGACGGTGTCCGGTTTTCTGCTCGACGGGCGAGATATCGAAGTTGGGGGTGGATTAAAGAAAACAAGCGTGGCGGAAGATCAGGTTCTGCGCCGGGCACTTGAAATTGGAGCGCTCTGCAACACGGCCGAAATGACAAGTGCCGGAATTGAGGGGGAAACAGCCGGTGTTGGTGATCCGATGGAGCTTGCCTTGCTTGATGTGGCGCATTCTGCAGGTGTCCAGCCTGATCTTGACCCGGATGACCGACCCGAAGTATCGATGCACTCTTTTGATTCTTCTCACAACATGATGGCAACGGTCCACAGGGTTGAGGACGGATACTTCACCGCCGTCAAAGGCGCCCCCGAAGCGGTTTTGAAACACGCTGACCGGGTATTGACAGACGGAGATATCGTTGAGGTTACCGACAGTGACCGCGCGAACTGGCTGGCACGGGTCGAGGCTTCGGCGCGCAAGGGTTATCGGCTGATTGGGCTTGCCTGCAAATATCATCAGGCAATGGATGAGGTGCCTTACGATTCACTGACCCTCGTTGGGTTCGTGTGTCTTCTTGATCCACTACGCAAGGACGTTGCAGCCGCGGTGGCGCAAAGTCAGGGGGCGGGCGTGCGTGTGGTCATGATGACAGGTGACCATATTGCCACCGCGACTGAAATTGCGACCCAGGCGGGTCTGGCGGATGATGGCCGTATCGTTGCCCTGACAGAACTTGATTTGCAACAATTGGGCACTGATGATCCACAGGAAGATCTCCGCGACAAACTACTAAAGGCAGATGTGTTTGCACGCGTTTCACCGGAGTCCAAGCTGAAGCTTGTTGAATTCTATCAAGATGCCGGTCACGTCGTTGCAATGACAGGAGATGGGGTCAACGATGCGCCTGCGCTCAAAAAGGCGGATATCGGGATCGCTATGGGGCAGCGTGGTACGCAGGTTGCCCGTGACGCAGCGGATATGGTGCTTAAAGACGACGCCTTTAATTCAATTATTGCTGCAATGCAGCAGGGGCGCGTCATCTTCGGCAACATAAGACGTTTTGTGGTCTACCTGATGTCCTGTAATTTCAGCGAAATAATGGTTGTAGGGATCGCAATTCTTGCAGGGCTTGCCGCCCCGCTGACGCCTTTGCAGATATTGTTTCTCAATATCGTGACGGATGTGTTTCCTGCATTTGCACTGGGTCTTGGCGAAGGTGGCGGTAACGTTATGAAGCAACCGCCACGCGATCCGGCAAAACCCATCATCGATAGATCACGATGGATGGATATTTTTATGTTCGGAGGTATCATTACGGTGACGACCCTGAGCGTCTATTGGATGGCGCTTGGTTACTTTGAGATGTTGCAGGAAGATGCAACGACAGTCGCATTTCTGACTCTGGCGCTGGCGCAGCTTTGGCATGTCTTCAATATGCGCGAACCTGAAGAGCCGGTCTTCGTAAACAGCGTGGTGAAAAATCCTTATGTCTGGGCAGCGATATCATTATGCATCTTTCTGTTGGCGGCCGCATTTTACATACCTGTCCTGTCGGATGTATTAAATTTGAGGCCCCTTAGCGTATCGCAACTTGTGTTGTCTGTCGGGGCCAGCCTTATACCTTTGCTACTCGGGCAAATATGGGTTGCGATCAGGGGAAAGGCCAAGCGCATAGTCAAGGGCGAACCCATTCCGGCGCCTTGACGTGTCGGATGGTTGCAACGGAACGGGTCGCGTCCGCATATTGTGATCCACGTCCACGCGGTAGACGACCCCATCAGGAAACTCTTATCAATTCTCAGAGTTGGCCACATGTCCGGGTCGGGTCTGCTGCAGCGTTCATCTTCTCGGGTGTTGTTTTCACGAAACCACAGAGCTTTGAAAAAGGGACAAGCCTGCACTTTCTATCTTTAGCGTTAACAAATTTGCAGGCGGTTGCGCAGGCTGAACTGCAATTCAGCGCCTTACGGAACCGCATTGACCTACGTCATTGTGACAAAGCTGAAACGCGTATTTGATTAAGCAGCGGGAATAAACACTTTTTATAATGTTTTGTGCTCCGGTTTATTCGGGAGCGCCCGGTTCAGGAGGTGAAATGTCGTTAGCTGGTAAAAGTTTGCGATCTGCCTATAGCTATGCTCATGGAGTGTCCGACATTCCTCTAGCGGGTCTGACCATCGGTAATCTGCTTCAGGAAACCGCAGCCAAATACCCAGAAACCGAGGCGATCGTCGTTCCTTATCAGAACGTACGCTGGACATACCGCGACCTCAATCAGCGGGCAGACGAGATGGCTGCTGGGTTGCTTGCGCTGGGCCTTGAGCCGGGTGACCGGGTCGGGGTTTGGGCACCCAATATGGCTGAGTGGGTGGTTTTGCAATTTGCAACGGCTAGAGCCGGGATGATCTTGGTGAATGTAAATCCAGCTTACCGGCTTTCAGAACTGGAATTTGCACTCAACCAGGTGGAAGCAAAGGCTCTGATCACTGTTCCAAGCTTAAAAACCAGTGATTATCTTGCGATGCTGACAGAACTGATGCCGGAAATGGCAAAGGCCACGCCGGGTCAGTTACACGCCGAAAAAATACCGAGCCTTCGTTGGGTTATTACTTTGGGCAATGTTTCAACGCTGGGCACAAAAAGCTACGAAAGCGTGATGAAAGGCGCAACGGTTGCGGCACGGCAACGGGTACAGGACCTGACAACCCAGTTGCAGTTTGATGACCTGATCAACATCCAGTTCACTAGTGGTACTACTGGCAGGCCCAAGGCGGCGACCCTTACGCACCATAATATCGTCAACAATGCTTTTTTTGCCGGTTTGCAGATGAAGCTGACGGATGCGGACCGTATGTGTATCCCGGTGCCCATGTACCATTGTTTTGGCATGGTCTTGGGCACACTTTGCTGCGCGGCGCATGGCGCGACGATGGTGTTTGCTTCAGCCGGATTTGATGCCGTCGCAGCGATGGACGTGGTGGAAACAGAACGATGCACAGTGTTCCACGGGGTGCCGACGATGTTTATCGCAGCGCTTGATTCACCAGGTTTCCAGGATCGGGACCTTTCTAGTCTGCGCACGGGTATTATCGCTGGTGCACCTTGTCCTGCTGAGCTGATGAAACGGATAATGAATGAAATGCACATGACCCAGATTACCATTGCATATGGCATGACTGAAACCGGACCGATCGGCACCCAGACATCTGTCGATGATCCGGTCGAGCGCCGGGTCGAGACGGTTGGGCGTGTATTGCCACATACAGAAATCAAGGTTGTTGATCCCGAGGGTCGCATAACCCCACGCGGCACTGCGGGCGAGCTTTTGACCCGCGGTTACTGTGTGATGCCGAAATACTGGAATGACCCCGAAAAAACCGCCAAGGCAATAGATGAAGCGCGCTGGATTGCCAGCGGAGACATCGCCATTGTTGACGATGAGGGATATTTCCAGATTGTCGGACGGATCAAAGATATGCTTATCCGTGGTGGTGAAAACATATTTCCCCGAGAGATAGAGGATTTTCTATACACCCATCCCGCCGTCGAACAGGTCGAGGTGATCGGAGCCCCGGATGAAAAATACGGTGAGGAAGTCTGTGCCTGGATCAAGCTGCGCCAGGGTCACACATGCAGCGAAGAGGAAATTCGCGAGTTCTGCAAAGGGAAGATCGCGCACTTCAAGATACCGCGATATGTCCGCTTCGTGGAAAGCTACCCGATGACAATTACCGGCAAAGTACAGAAATTTGTCATGCGCGAACAGATGGCGAAGGAACTGGCCAGCGGAAAAGGGAGCTAAGCTATGCCCAAACGTGCTGACCATTTTACAATTAATTGCAGTGCCTTTCTTGATGCAGCGGGAAACCCAATTGGTGAACTGCCGGAATTTGCGAATAGCCGCGAGATACTGACAGAACTTTATTCCGCAATGGTCAGAACCCGCACTTTTGACGCCAAAGCGATTGCCCTGCAACGCACCGGGCGGTTGGGGACATATGCGTCCAGCCTCGGTCAGGAGGCCATTGCGATTGGTGTCGCCAGTGCGATGACCGACAATGATGTTTTCCTTCCCTCGTTTCGGGAACACGGTGCGCAATTGTGGCGAGGTGTTTCTCTGGAAGAGCTTTTTCTTTTCTGGGGCGGCGATGAACGCGGCAATGATTTTGCACAGGCAAGGCAAGATTTCCCTGTGTGTATTCCTGTGGCTTCACAATTCCCGCACGCAGCAGGCGTGGCCCTGGCAATTGTCCAAAAGGGCGAACCCGGCGTTGCCGTTGCCATCGCCGGGGATGGAGCGACTTCGAAAGGGGATTTCTACGAAGCAATGAATGTTGTCGGTGCCTGGAAATTGCCTGCGGTATTTGTGATCAACAACAACCAATGGGCGATTTCTGTCCCTCGTGAGGAACAGACCGCGGCAACAACGCTTGCGCAGAAAGCTTTTGCAGCGGGGATTCCGGGTGAACAGGTTGATGGCAACGATGTAATTGCTGTTCGCGATACGGTAGGGCGCGCACTGACGCACGCGCGCGAAGGCAAGGGCGGAACGTTGATTGAATGTCTGAGCTATCGGCTTAGCGATCACACAACCGCCGATGATGCAAGTCGCTACCGCGAAGACGAAGTCGTCAGCGCCCATTGGAAAGAGGAACCCCTTGTTCGTTTGCGTGCCTTCCTGATAGCTGAACATGGCTGGTCGAAGTCCGAGGAGGAAAACCTTATTCACGCTTGCGGTAAAGAGGTTGAGGCAGCTGCGGAAAACTATCTTGCGACCCCACCAGAGCCAGCACGCGCCATGTTCGAAAATCTGTTTGCGGAGATCACTACAGATCTTTCAGCTTTAGCCAGGGAGTTGAACAATGGCTGAGTTGACAATGATCGACGCAATTCGGGCCGCCTTGTCCCGTGCGCTTACAGACGACCCGGATGTGATTATTTTCGGCGAAGACGTTGGTATCGATGGTGGCGTTTTCCGGGCAACTGACGGGTTGATCCAACGCTTTGGTGCGTCGCGGGTGCGTGACACACCGCTCTCCGAAACCTTGATAGCAGGCATGGCAGTCGGGGCGGCAGCGCATGGGTTGCGACCAGTGGCGGAAATTCAGTTTATGGGGTTCATTTACCCGGTTCTGGATCAACTGGCCAATCACGCCAGCCGTTTGCGCAACCGCACACGCGGACGCCTGACATGCCCGATGGTTTTGCGTGCACCCTTTGGTGGTGGGATCAAGGCGCCCGAACATCACTCTGAAAGCACGGAAGCAATGCTGGCGCATATTCCAGGACTTCGGGTTGTTGTTCCAAGTTCGCCGACCCGTGCTTACGGGTTATTGCTTGCGGCGATCCGCGATCCTGATCCTGTTGTGTTTCTTGAACCCAAGCGACTCTACCGCTCAACAAGTGAAGAGGTGGAGGACGACGGTGAAGCTTTACCGCTCGACAAGGCCTTTGTGCTGCGGGAAGGCGAGGATGTAACGATTGTCACCTGGGGTGCAATGGTCGCCGAAGCCACCGAAGCTGCGCAGCAGCTGACGGAAACTGGTGTTTCGGTTGAACTGGTTGACCTTGCCACACTGAAACCGATCGATCGGGCCACAATCCGTTCTTCGGTCGAAAAGACGGGCCGGTGCGTGGTTGTCCATGAAGCGCCTCTGACAGCAGGTCTTGGGGCAGAAATCGCGGCCGATTTGGCGGAACATTGCCTGACCAGCCTGCTTGCGCCGATCCGGCGGGTAACAGGGTATGATACGGTTATGCCATACCTGAGGCTGGAAGGACACTATTTGCCAAATACCGCGCGCATTGTTGAAGCTGTTGGTGGCGTGATGGAGTTCGCATGACTGTCTTTTCCCTTCCAGATCTCGGCGAGGGCTTGCAGAGCGCCGAAATTGTTGCCTGGCAGGTGTCGGTCGGCGATCATGTGATCGCAGACCAGCCTTTGGTCTCAGTTGAAACCGACAAGGCGGTGGTGGAAATCCCGGCTCCGTTTTCGGGGACGGTCAAAGCACTTTTGGTCAAGGCTGGTGACATCGTAGCCACGGATGCCCCGCTGGTTGAAATCACGACGGGCAAGGCAGAAGATTCAGGCGCAATTGTCGGGGATTTGGCTTCGGGGGAAAAAACTGCTGTCAAAGCCATGGCACAGACCCCTTTGAAAACCGCGACAGATGGTTCGCAGACTGCGGCAAAGGCCACCCCTGCAGTTCGCAAACTCGCACGGGAAGAAGGCGTTGATCTGTCGGTCATCGCAGGCAGCGGGCCGGATGGTGCAATTCTTTCTGCTGACGTTCTTTCTGCGACTTCCGGACTGACACGTGGCGAAGAACTGCGGGGTGTGCGCCGCGCAATGGCCATGGTGATGACCAACGCGCACGCAAACGCAGTTCCTGCAACGGTCACTGATCGCGCCGATATTCACAATTGGTTGCCGGGAGAAGTGCCGACACTCCGTCTGGTGCAGGCTATTGCTGCAGCATGTAAAGCGGAACCGGCCCTCAATGCGTGGTTTGATGGAAAGCGGCGTCAGTTACACGATCATGTCGACCTTGCCCTAGCGGTCGACACAGCGGATGGGCTTTTTACGCCGGTGCTTAGGGCAGTCGAAGCTGGCGAAGATATCCCGGAAAAAATTGCGGCGCTTAGGACTGCGATTGAAACCCGCTCAATTTCACCTCGGCAAATGAAAGGTGCGACGATCACGCTGTCAAATTTCGGTATGATTGGCGGTGAACATGCAGTTTTGGTTGTTGTCCCGCCGCAGGTGGCAATCCTTGGGGCAGGGCGGATCACGGATGCAATTGTCGTTGCTGAGGGAGCGCCCGCAGTACGGCGTCTGCTACCTTTGTCGCTGACTTTTGATCACCGCGTCGTAACCGGCGGCGAAGCCGCGCGCTTTCTGGCTGCCCTTCGCGCGCATCTTGAACAACCGAACATAACGAGAAAGGAATGACCCGTTGACCGATGTATTCACTCTGGCTGACACTTATGGGCCTGAAAAAATCATCCACATAAACAACCCGGCAGCCGGGTTGCGGGCCATTGTCGTCGTTGACAATACGGCCGCCGGACCTTCAATCGGTGGGATAAGAATGGCACCGGATGTCTCGCTTGAAGAATGCGCCAGACTTGCCCGTGCTATGACGCTGAAGAATCTCGCTGCAGGCTTGCCACACGGAGGCGGTAAGTCAGTCATTCTTGCTGATCCGGCAATGCCGGGAGTTGAAAAAGAGAACCTGATACGCGCTTTCGCTTCTGCGATAGAGCAAATCAAGGACTATATACCTGGTCCTGATATGGGCACCAACGAAACCTGCTTAGCATGGATTCACGACGAGATTTCACGTGCGGTTGGTTTGCCACGTGTGATTGGTGGCATTCCACTTGATGAAATCGGAGCAACTGGTTTTGGCGTCGCTGTAGCTGCTCAAGCCGCGGAAGGATACTGTGATGTGCGACTTGAGGGTGCTGCGGTGGCAATTCAGGGATTTGGTGCTGTCGGCAAGCATGCAGCACGCTTTCTTATGGAAAAAGGTGCAAAACTTGTAGCTGTTTCGGATTCCCGCGGCACAGTGTTTGACCCAGATGGCCTGCAACTCTCAGAGCTTCTGGCACTTAAGGAGGGTGGAAAAAGTGTTTCTGATCTTGGCGGTGCACAGGTTGGTCACAGCGAAGCTGTCATTACTGCTCAGTGCGATATCCTGGTCCCTGCCGCCAGACCGGATGTGATCAACGAAGGAAACGCCAGCAATGTGAAAGCAAAACTGATTGTTCAGGGCGCCAATATTCCCGCGACAATTGACGCCGAAGAAATCCTGCATCAGCGCGGTATTCTGGTGATACCGGATTTCATTGCAAATGCCGGAGGGGTAATTTGCGCTTCGGTAGAGTTTCATGGTGGAACGGAAAATCAGGCAATGGCTGTAATCGCCGAAAAAATAAAACATAATTCGAATGTCGTCCTGAAACAGGCCTGTGACAGTGGCGTTTCACCGCGCGATGCTGCTAACGAAATTGTCAAAGCTCGTTTAAATGAAGCGATGCCCCTGAAGCGGTTCTTCAAAGCAGGGGGGCGAGGCTCGCGGGTCAGCTAAGGCACGGACCTACAACCTTTCAGCTTGTTGACAAATATCAAAGCACGCGTGTGAAAAATTCTTACGATTTACACATGGACTGACGGTATTTTGGCAAGGCTTAAACAGCCGTGGAGTTCAAGGTTTGGCAGCTCTGTGCAGCATGGTGTGTGATATTATCGAGAGATGAATGAAAACTAAAGCACTGTCTTGAATGCCCGAAAATAGCCGCACATGAAGGCACGTTGAGCCCGCCAGTGATTGGAAGAGGGGCTGAACCGATATGCACACCAACATCAACATTCACAGGACCTCAAGGCTTGCCACCGCAACGGTTGCCGTGCTGACCCTTTCATCATTGGGCGCGGGCGTTCGTGCCGAGGTCATTGATCTGGGATCGACTGCGACCAGCGAGATATTATGGTCAATGGCACGCTACTTTACATATCTTACCAACACTCTGGTAGCTGTAGTGTTTAGCTTGGCAGCAATATCCGGACGATGGCCCAGACCCACTCTGCTTGCGGCTTTAACCTTGTGGATTGTTGCAGTAGGCGCAGTTTACCATGTCCTTCTGGCGTCCGCTCATCACCCAACTGGTATTGCAGCCTGGTCGAACCTGGGAAACCACACAGTTGTTCCAACTGCCTGCTTTGGCATTTGGATCATGTTGGTACCAAAAGTTGCGCTGCGATTTCGCGACCCTTTTATTTGGTCACTCTGGCCTCTTGGCTACGCGGGCTATGTAATAGTTCGCAGTTCTTTCGACCAAGCCTATCCGTATTTCTTTTTGAATCCTGAACTGGTGGGCGTGGTCGGTGTAGGGGCGTATATCGCGGGTTTGTGGCTGGCGTTTGTTACTGTCGGGACACTTTTCGTTCTGGCCACTCACCGAATTGAGAAAGCTAAGGCAGAAAACAAACTCACCTCCTCGCCAAACGGATATCGCAGGTTCATCCTAACAGCACAAAGGTTAATCAAAGACGGGACACGATGACTTTTAAAAGTTTGATCACGAAGCATTATGTTGCGCGGCTCGGCATAATAGCTGGCGAGACTGGAGCACGCCACAATGTATTATTCGGGGACGCAGGTGTTCGTCACAGCTTCCCAGATCTGATGGCACCGCACAGCGATGATTATGTCTGATGAATGTAAGTGCCGGGTGCTTCGATGATCGTTGCAGTGCCCTGTCCTGATGCTCCGACGGCGGGCGGAGGCATCAAACCGCTGCTCGTTTCGACCAGCCAGTCTTTCCACTCAGGCCACCATGACCCCGATCTTGGGAATTGCTGGGCAAGCCAGGCATCTGGGCCAACATAAAGTGCCCCGTCTGGGCGATGTGAGATACGGTAGTGACGCCGCGGATTCCCAGGTTCGTTGACAATCCCACCGTTGTGGCCGCCACTGGTCAGCACGAAGGTAAGGTCACAATCGGTGAACAACTGGGTCTTATAAACTGATTTCCAGGGCGCGATGTGATCGGTTTCTGTGGCGATGACAAACATCGGGGCCGAGATATCTTTCAGTGCAATAACCCGGCCCTCGACAGCGAAACGCCCCGCCGTGAGACGGTTCTCCAGAAACAGACTACGCAGGTATTGCGAATGCATCCGGGCGGGCATTCGCGTCGTATCGGCCACCCAGACGCCCATGTCGGTTGGCAGATCCTCCTTGCCGAGGAAATACCGCCGCACGGCCCGGGAATAGATCAGATCTTCTGATCGGATCGTGGAAAAGGCACGCGCCATCTGCGGCCGATCAAGAAAGCCTTGATCCCACATCATGTCTTCGAGAAAAGCAACCTGACTTTCATCAAGAAACAATAGCAATTCGCCCGCTTCGGCGAAATCGACCTGCGCGGCCATCAGCGTGATCGTGGCGAAACGTTCATCACGGTCGCGCGCCATTGTCGCCGTCGTGATCGCCAGAATCGTGCCACCCAGGCAATAGCCGACAGCATGGACCTTTTTATCCGGTACGATGGCATTTACCACATCCAGCGCCGCCATCACGCCATTTTTTCGATAGTCTTCCAGCGACAATTCGGCCTGATCGGCAGTTGGATTGCACCAAGAAATCATGAACACGGTAAATCCCTGTCCGACGAGGTAATTCACCATTGAGTTCTTCGGCGACAGGTCGAGGATATAGTATTTCATGATCCAGGCCGGGACGAACAGAATTGGTTCGGCCTGCACCTTCTTGGTTTGCGGTGTATACTGAATCAGTTCGAACAGATCGTTGCGAAACACGACCTGACCCGGCGTACATGCCAAGTCCTTACCGATCTGATACCCCTCTGGCGGAGCATCTTGCGTCTGAGACACCGTTTTCAGGAAGTCGTGCGCGAAATTGGCAGCACCGTCTCTCAGATTCTTACCACCGCTCTTTAGAGTCCCGTCGATGATCTCGGGGTTGAGCCATGGGAAGTTTGATGGCGAGACCAGATCAAGTGTCTGCCGTGCCATAAAGCGGGTTCGGTTTGCATCTTCGGGCTGCAAGCCACGCAACTGATCCGTTGCAAGGTCCCACCAGTCTTGCACTGCAAGGAATCCCTGTTTCCACATCTCGAACGGAGCCTTTTGCCAGCCCGGACTGTCAAAACGATGATCGTAGTCCTTTGGGGCAAAGGGCGGGCGTCCATCGCTCTTTGCATCGGTGGCATAGGTCATGAGCTTGAGCGCACTCTTCTGCGCGTGCTCAAGAAGCTCGAGTTGACGCCCGGGCGATTGGCTCATGTGATGTGCCCAATCGGACCACGCTTCTATGAAGGCATGGGTCGATACACCGCCGCTCAATCGCGCAGCTGCCGCACGCACCCCGCGGTCGAGGTTCTGATGCGGATGTTCCTGACCTTGTTCGGGCCGGGGCTCGACAACGGCCGGGACCAGCGCAGCAGCGGCCCGGGGAGTTCTGGTGATTGGTTCCGGTTTGGATTTTGAAGATTTTTTGTTCATTTCAGCGCCTTTGGATCTGGCTTGCAGGAGCCATTCTTGTCGGTTTTCGCGACGAGCATGATCGCGATCTCGGTTACCAAGCGATCCTCGACCCCTTTCATTTACAGGGTGCGCTTGAAGAGATCCGAAGTGAAATCGCAATCGAGCGAACTGTTGGTACGGGTTGGACAATGAACCAGGAAAATGGGGTGCGCATTGACCTGGAACAACTGCGAAATGCCATTCCGCTAATCGGCGTCAGACCCAGACTAACACCATGATGGGCATTCACTGGGAATCAGCATCGGGTACGCAAGCCAGTTATCTTTGGAATGCTCCGGTTGATTGAGCCTTGTCTTGAGGGTCTTCACGTTGATGCTACATCGTGCGCCAAGGTCTGCTATGTGACGCTGCAGCGTCGCATCGAATATTGTGCATGGCTGACAGGTTTGGGTCGTTTGCTGACTTAGATGCCTTTGCGCCGATATGTTGAATCCACACCCATATAGCGGTCATTTGCGGCAACGCTTCAACTTTGCCCCGTCACCAATTGCTGGATCACCAATCAAAACTTCAATCAGCGGTGTATTTTCGCTAGCCTGTACAAAAGCGGGTGCTTGCTTGCCGGTAGTGGTGTGACTTGCCCCAAAACGGTGGGCACGGCCTGCAGACCTTAAGGCTGGCGATGCGTTTGTGCTGAGAGTATTTAATGACGTGGCAAGACGAACATAACCCAATGGATGGGAGCTCTTGGTTTCAGCGTGTTTTTCTGGACCTCGCGCGGCAGATGCGATGGTCATTTCTACCGCCGCTCATGGTGTATTTCGCAGCCGGGGTGTCAGGCTTGACCTCGGTCGTTGGGGCGTTTTTCCTCAAGGATTATCTAGATTTGTCCGCGCAATTCATTGCAGGGCTGGCGTTCTGGGCAGGCCTGCCATGGATTTTGAAGGTGCCATTGGGACATGTTGTCGATCTGTTCTGGAGATGGAAGTCTTTGTTGATCCTGATGGGCGCAGGGCTGATCACGCTGTCGCTCCTAATCATGTTTGGTTTGGTGTCGCGCCCAGATGAGATGCGCAGCGTCTTCCCGCTTGAAACTTGGTACGTAATAGCTCTGCTGCTGGCCCCGTCCGGCTATGCTATTCAAGATATTGTTGCCGATGCAATGACGGTCGAGGCCGTACCCCACGCCAACGACACCGGACAAGCTTTCAGCGAAGAACAGTCGCGGGCCATGCATACCACCATGCAGACGCTCGGCAGGATCGCGATCATATCGGGCTTTGTGTCGGTCGCGGCGATCAACATCTGGATATTCACCGGTGCCGAGGAAATGCCTCGCGAGGCAAGGTTGGCGTTGTATGCGCGGGTCTATCTGACCGCCCTCGCAATTCCGGTGATTTCGGTCAGTGGGATGTTGCTTCACACTGTCATACAGCAGCGAAAGGCCACGAAAGGAATGACGCAGGCACGCCCAGACACCGAGACCGAGGTTAACTGGCAGATTCTTGGCGGCGGGTTGACCTTTGTAGTGCTGAGTATCGCATTAGGTACTTCCAATCTTGTCTATGCGCAGGAGATTGTCTTTTTGGCCTCTCTGTCAGTCATCCTTTTTCTAATCAGACAATTGCTCAAAAAACTGCAACCTGCTGCCGCGCGCGCGCTTGTTGGCACAGCCACGATCATTTTTGTGTTCAGGGCAGTGCCCTTGCCGGGACCGGGTTTGACGTGGTTCGAGATCGATGGCCTCGGGTTTGATGAACGGTTTCTATCGATCCTGTCGCTGATTACTTCGCTTCTGACATTGGTCGGTCTCGTTATTCTGCGACCCCTGATGGCACATCGGTCGATCGCGTATATCGTAGTGCTTCTGACCATCGCTGCGGGCGTGCTGTCGCTACCAAATATCGGGCTTTACTATGGGGTGCACGAATGGACAGCGGCAAATACCGGCGGGATCGTGGACGCGCGATTCATCGCCGTTCTTGATACCGCACTTGAATCGCCCTTGGGACAGATCGCAATGGTGCCGATGCTCGCGTGGATCGCGCGCAACGCGCCACCCGATCTCAAAGCCACGTTTTTTGCAGTCATGGCCTCGTTTACAAATATGGCGCTTTCGGCAAGCAGTCTGGGAACAAAGTACCTCAACAAAGTGTTTTTGGTCACCCGTGCCTCGGTCGACCCCGTCACCGGCGAACAAATATCGGCAGCGAACTATTCCCAACTGGGTCAATTGCTGGTCGTCGTCGGGGTGATCACGGTAGCGGTGCCGCTTTTGGTCGTATTTGTGGTGCAGTCATCGCGGTTTCGTACAACAGAATGATTCAGTTCGGTCAGTCGGCCACAGTTTCTGCCAGAAGACGCCGCACTTCGCGCACCGGAACACCGATGTTCGCACCACCAAATTCGGGCAAGATCGTGGCATTCACAGCAACCACATGACCATTGCTGTCCAACGCTGGCGCACCGCTGCCGCCAACAGTGGTTTCTGCATCATAGACGACCGCCCTTTTGGTAATCTGCGCGATGATCCCGCGACTTGCCAGGGGTGCTATTCTGTCCTCTTCGGACAAACGAGCCGCAATTGTCCAGAAATCGGTCTCACCCGTCTCTTGCAGCGAGGTAAGAAAGTCATGCCCGGCCTGCGCCAAGAGAGCGCGCAAACCGGTAGAGAAGCCAATGACGATTACCTCATCTCCAATTTCCGGCTCGCCCTGCGCCAGAGTTAACCCACGGTCCATCGATGCTGAGGCCGGCACTGACAACAAAGCTAGATCAGCAGTGTCGCTGGAGATCAACAATGCTGCTTCAACCGGCGCTGGCAAGCCAGGTAAGAACACCAGAAGCTTCAGCATCTCCGGCGCAAGGCCGCTTTGTTCAAACGCAAGCATCCGGTCGCCGTTGGTCCAAGGCAAGGCAACATGCCGGTTAGTAACAAGCTGCCCTCCGTCCTTGAGCAGAAAACCCGTGCCGGTGAATTGAAATTCAATAGGGTTGCCTGTGCCGTCGGGATCCACCACCGGCTTGCCCAAAGGCGTCCGCAGGGGTAGCCCGTCCGCACCCAAAACATGGCGCAGCAGTTTGCCGCTTACCACCTGTCTCAAACCGTAAGCGCCTTGCAGGAAGGCGACAGACGCAGTTGAGTCGCTAATAATGCGCGCTGAGGCACCCAAGCGGCGCTCGAGTATGGAAAGACGTTCGGCATTGGTGTTCAATTGGAGATCCAGTTGTTCGCGCAACGTCGCCAGTTCGCTCGCAGTCAACGCGTCCTGACGTGTCTCAGCAAGAGTGCTGGCGATCACCTCAAGGCGCAGGGCCTCCTCTTGGATGCTTTGTTGCAGGAGTATGTCGCTTCGGTATTGCCACGCGACGAATGTGGTCAGGACGATCAGCGCAAGAATGACCGTCACTCGGAAAACGATTGTAGTTTCCAATAATATCCGCCGGACGCTGTCGAACAGCGCGTTCGACAGGCGTGATCCGAATGACCGACGGCTTGTTCGGGCGTAGGCCACTGCGTCGCTCAGAATTTCTTCGACCGGCCAACTGGTCGGGAAGGTATGGTTGCACAGACGGAATCGGGACATCGGCCCGTCTTCTCCAAATTCGATCATGTCGCCGTGCATCAGATGCGCCGTGCCGATCTTGCGCCCATTCACCCAGATGTCGGCATCCGACAGTGCCTCGATCTCGTAAGTTTTCCCCGACCACGATAGCCGCGCGCGCGCTTCAGTGCTGTCCGTTGCTGCCACATCCGGGCCAATCCGTGGCACGCGGTCCGCACCGATGCACACTCGTGCCTGATCCAGCGCAAGCCATTCGATCCGGCCACGTGAGGGGCCGGTAAGATTCTCCAGAAAGGCGCGGACATCATCATTTATTGCGTGCGGGACGTCTTCTGGCTCGGTGGTAGGGTCTTGATCCAAACGGTATCCTTACCTGGAATTTCCGGGCTGGTGCCGATCATCGTACCCGCACAAGGCGCATCGGTCCATGATTTGCATGAAGCCGCCACTTTCTGTCAGCCGCCGACAAGTGACGCACCCAGCAAAATCGCGAGGCACAAAACTGCGCCCGCAATCGGAAACACGATGTGCACGATAAACGCGCCTTGGGACGCAGGCACGCCTTTGAGTTTGAACCACACCAGCGCGAGATTAATCATCACAAAGACTGTCAGAAGCACTTCGGAGAACGTTTCTGCGAGTTTGTCGATTGGGGTACGGTTTGGTGTCGAAGGTAGACCATTGTCCGTTGATCTCAATGTCGACAATGGGTTAATTTTGTTGAAAAACTCATCTTGATTGGCGTTGTCGCTGATTCAATTTCCACATTGATGCGGGAGATAGTCATGTTGGGACCGAAACAAGAGACGCAAGGCGCGCTGTTTTATGAGGTCTCGATAGAAAATCATGTGCCGCAAGATCACCTGCTGCGCTCCATCGACCGGTTTGTAGACCTGACAGCAATCCGCCAACATCTTGCTCCGTTCTATAGCCATACAGGCCACCCCTCGATAGATCCTGAACTGCTCATCCGGATGCTGCTGGTGGGCTATTGCCTTGGCATTCGCTCGGAGCGCAAGCTGTGTGAGGAAGTGCATCTCAACCTGGCTTACCACTGGTTCTGCCGTCTAGATCTGGCAGAGGGCGTGCCGGTGTCTGACGTCAGCGCTTGTGGTTCCAAATAGAGTGATTTGATAAGAGAGATGCGGTCATCGGGCTGAGTCGCTGCCATGTTGGTAGTTATTAGTAACCCTAAGGAGATGACCCATGAAACATTATGCTGGCCCTGATGTGTGTCCTTCCCGTTTCATGAAGGTAGGCATAGCGGCGTCTGATATCGCTTTTCCTGAGTGTGTTGGAAAGACAAAACCGCTAATTGACTGCGGTGTTGTCAAGTGAATGACCTTTAAAGTTTCGCTTGATAGAGGAACACGATGTTCCTGACCTGTTTTCGTTCTTTCACTTGGAAGCAGCCAGATATCGTCTCGAATTTCGTCATGGCGAGCAAATCTCACTTCACGTGTTCTCGCTGCAGTAAGTATTAGAAATCTGAGCGCAAGTGACGAGGTTAGCTCTTTCTCGCATAACCAAGAATAGAATTCGGGCATTTCTGGATACGGAATAGAGGGTATGTGCGTGACTTTGTGTCGTTGCTTTCCAAGCAGGGCACGAGCTTTCATCGTGGCTTGTAAATCTACATCAAGCCCTAGTGCGGCCGCGTGTTTCAGCGTCAGATTAATCCTGTTTAGTGCTTTGGAAGCCGACTCCGGTTTTGTGTGCCAGATCGGTTCAAGAATGCGCACGATCTGATGCTGATTGATCTCTTCGACTGACGGTTTTCCAAGCTTTGGGATCACGTGGACGTTGAGTGGTGACATCCAACGTCCTGTGTAGCCATCCTTTTTCAACTCTGCTTGACGCGCTTGAAAACACCCATCAATTGCTTCAGAAACAGTAAGACGCCGTTGTTTAACTCTTGCCATTTGGCGTTCTTCGATCGGATCGAACCCTTCACGGAGTTTTCGGCGAGCCGCTGCAGCACAGCCTCTTGCCTCTGATATTGAAACATCTGGCCAGGGACCAAGGCCCATCTCACGACGCTTCCCGCTGACGTTTAACCGAAGAACCCATTTGCCTGCGTTCTTACTTCGCTTAATTAACCATATGCCCTGCCCATCGGCGTACTTACCCTCTGAGAGGTTTTTTACTTTCTTCTGGTTGAGCGTATTGTAGATCACAGTCCACCTTTTTTGTCCCCCTTTTGGTCCACCCAGAAAAATGTGAAGCTGCGGATCTCTATGTTCAGCATTGCACCAAATACATTGAAACTAAACAATTAAAATCAATACCAAATATGCAGCTATGTGGCTAAATGAGAAGCGAAATTGGTGCATCTCGACCGCACCATCAGATGACGGATAAATTCGAGTGACTTTGCGGGTTTCGTTCCCGGTTTCAATCGGATTTGGTTGGAACGCATCTTTAAAATTTAGAGGCTGCATGGCCAAGAATGTGACAGTTACATTAAAGCCAGCCATGGCAGTGCTGACACCATAAACGAATACCTTCCAAGCGAGCAAGCAAGGCAAGTCAGAACTGCAAGCAACCCATCGCCCCCTTGATGAGCAAACCGCTCTTTTCGTTGAGGTGGCGTCTTTTCGTTATTGCTTAGCGCCCGCGAATGCGCGGGTCGAGCGCATCGCGCAGCCCGTCGCCAATGTAATTGACCGACAGCACGGAAAGCGAAATCGCGAGGCCGGGCAATATAACGCGTTCGGGGTACTGTTGCAGGTAATCTGTGCTGTCAAACAACAGCCGTCCCCAAGTCGGGAAGTCTGAGGGGAACCCCAGACCAAGGAATGACAAAGCACTTTCCGTAATAATTGCATTTGCGATTCCCAACGTTGCAGACACCATGATCGGGGACAAAACATTCGGCAGGATATGCCGCATGATCATCTTCACATTGGGTGTTCCGATTGAGCGCGCTGCCAGCACAAATTCCCGTTCTTTGAGGGCAAGGACATCGCCACGTACAATCCGGGCGGTCTGCATCCAGCTTGTAATGCCGATGACGACAACAATCAGAATGAATATCCCGGTTTCCGGACCAAAGGCAGACCGCAACGGGTCACGAAACAGCATGATGATAACAAGCAAGAGAGGCAGTAATGGCAGCGCGAGAAACAGGTCTGTAAACCGCATCAGAATACCATCAAGGCGCTTATAGTACCCGGCTACGACCCCGACGAGTGTTCCGAAGAACAACGACAGCAGCATTGCGGCTATTCCAACCGCAAGCGATGTCTGACCTCCTTTCAGCATCTGCGCGAAAAAATCCCGGCCAATGCGGTCTGTACCGAAAGGGTGCTCCAGACTTGGGGGGAGGTTACGTGCGCGTGCATTCGTTGCTTCGTAGTCCAGCGTCCAGACATAGGGCCCAAGGAAAACGACAAGAACGAGAAGGAGAAAGAAAACTGCGCCAATCAGCGCGCCTCTGTGGGTTTTGAACTGATCCCAGACATCCCACCATTGACTGCGAGAGGCGCCTTCTTCGATTTGTGCAATATCAGTCATAGCGGATCCTCGGGTCCAGAATGCCGTAAAGGATGTCGGCAATCAGGTTGAAAACGATGATCAGCACCGCAAAGATCACTGTAAGGGTCTGAACGGTGGGCAAATCGTTTGCCTGAATGGCAGATATCAGCATCTGACCCAGACCATTCACCTTGAATACCTGTTCCGTAATGATGGCGCCGCCAAAGACCTGTGGCACACCAAGTGCGATGACTGTCACAACGGGGATCATCGAATTTCGCAGCACATGCACCAGTACAACCACCCGTTCGGAGAGGCCCTTTGCGCGTGCCGTGCGTACATAGTCCTGATTGAGATTGTCGAGCATTGAGGCCCGCATGAAACGGCTGATCTGGGCTGCGTTGTAAAGTGCAAGCACCGAGACGGGCATGATCATCTGCTTAAGCTGAAATACGAAGCTGGACCAGTCGCTTACGACATGCGTTGTGTCATAGATTGACGGGAACCAGCCCAGATTTACCGAGAAGATTACAATCAGCAGAACGCCCGTAAAGAAGGTTGGAACCGAAAAACCGATCATCGACACAAACGTGCCCAACTGGTCGAACAGGGAATATTGCTTGTAGGCAGAGATGATACCAATCGGAAGCGCTATCAGCGTGCCCAGCACATAAGACAGGCCAACCACCCATAGGGTTTGCGGCAAGCGCTGAACAACAACATCCATGACGGAACTGCGCCATTGCCAGCTGATCACACGCAGCTCGCCTTCGGCAAATCCGGTTCCAAAAATATTATCAATCAAGTTTAAGGGTTCGATCCAGAAAAACTGGGTCATCCATTTGAAAAAACGGATTGGCAAAGGTTCCCCAAGGCCCAGAGCCTCGCGCATTTGTTGTTTCACTTCCGGTGGGACGGTTAGGGGCACGTTGGCCATTGGGTCCCCCGGTGCCAGTTCCAGCAACAGGAAGATCACAAGCGAGATAAGAAGAAGCGTCGGAATCGCAACAAGCAGCCGACGGATCGTATAGTTCAGCATGAAAGCCTCGGGTGCGCTAGGAACATCATAAGCGTAAAGGCAATGAGCCCCGCGCGTAGGCGGGGGCTCATCGCATCGTCATTCTGTTTAGTTGCTTACGCGATACCAGTCAGCAGCATTCCACAGCTCGCTGTCCCAAGGGTTCATAACGACTCCACCCAATGCATTCGAGTGACCAGCCACACGGCCGCGGTGAACAAGCGGAATTATAACATAATCCTGCATCAGCATATCGTTTTGCCTTTTGGCTATAGCTGCGCGGTTTTCAATGCCTGCCGTTCCGGCAAACTCAGCAACCAAAGCATCATACTCCTCTGAACAATAACGTGGCATGTTGTTGCCCTGCCATTGTGTTTCAGGGCGTGGCGCCTGTTTGCATTCCCAGTTCGCCATGTAGCTTTCCGGGTCTGTGCCATCGAAGTTGTTTGTGTACATTTCGATATCGGCAAAGAACTTTTGGAACGTATCAGGAGAGCCCGGATCTGAGCCAAAGAACACAGATGCGTCAATGTTGCGTAGCTCGGTTTCGATACCAACTTCATCCCACCAGCCTTTGATCAGGGCCTGAAAGTCCTGCCGCACGGCGTTGGTAGAGGTTTGGTAAAGGACCGACAAACGCACGCCATCTTTCTCCCTTACACCATCAGAGCCCACTTCCCAGCCAGCGGCATCAAGAAGCGCTTTCGCGCCTTCAATATCCTGTACGAGACAGTCGTCATTTGTGGTTGATGCGTAAATCTCGGGGCCAGGCAGAACATTGCAGGTTGGTCGGCCTGCAGGGCCATAACCAACTTCGTTCAGAAGCTCCCGGTCAACTGACATCGACATTGCTTTGCGAACATTGATATCTGTTAAAAACGGATGTGGATGCGCTGCTGTGCCACGCTCATCACCCAAATCAGGGTTCACATCGGTCATGTTGACCATGATCCGTTCAACGCTGGTACCATAGGCTGAAACTACAGTTCCTTTACCTACAGCTTCCATCCTTGCAAGCACGTCAGGTGCAAGTTGAAGGTTCCATGCGTAGTCGAACTCTCCGGTTTCAAAAACTGCCCGGGCAGCCGATGTTGCATCGCCACCACCTTTGAAGATCACGGTCGCAAACGCAGGTTTTGCAGGGTCGCGGTAGTTTCTGTTCGCTGCAAGCGCTATCACGTCATTTGGACGAAACTCCGTCACTGTGAAAGGGCCTGTGCCGACGGGATTAAAGTTTGCGTCAGTGCATTCAGGTGCACGTGGGCCAAGGCAGTCAGCAAACTGCGCGGCCTGAATGATAGGTGCCTGCGCGCCAACGAAGGGGCCATATGGGAAGGGCTTGGGCGCATCAAAACGAACAGTTACGGTCCGCTCGTCGACAATTTCAACATCCACGACGTTGTTGAATTTTTCGCTTTGGGCACAACCACCGCCGTCAGCGGTACAATACTGCCAGGAAAAACGAACGTCTTCAGAGGTCACAGCAGATCCATCGGACCATACCAGCCCCTCTTTGAGGGTCCAGGTTATTGATGTCAAATCTTCAGAGACGCCACCGTTATCTACGGTTGGAACTGCTTCTGCCAGCCACGGGACCATAGCGCCGGTTTCGTCATACCGGGCAAGCGGTTCAATAACGAGGCTCGCCGCCTCCAGCTCTTTCGTGCCACCCGATAGATAAGGGTTCATGATCGAAGGCGCTTGCCAATAGATAATGTTGAGCTGGCCGTCCGAGCCTCGCTCGGCCATGGCCATTGGGGCCATGGCAAATGCGGCGGCAGCGCCCAGTAGGGTTGCTTTGAGGTTCATTCTTCTCTCCTTGTTGGATGATGCGGCCCTATAAGTGGGAGCATCAGAAGTTATTGCAGGCACGGTTTTTCCTCGTTGTGAGCGTTGGCTCTTTGGGAAATTTACCAGGCAGGCATGGCAACAGTTCAGACAAATCCGGTTGAAAAAGCAAGCGGCTTCAAAATAAATTGACCAAAAGGCAAGAAAACAAGAGCGTTTGAGCGAGCGCTAACGCTAAATGGCACTGACAGTAGCTCCCGATATGGGCAAGTGACCGGTGGTAAACTCAAAATAATCCCGAATCTTATCTCTCCTTTGTGACGCCAAGGTGTTTGACAGCTTTGTAAATTGGCGCGTAGCGTGCTTTTAGAAGAAGAACAGGGAGCTCGCCCGAAATGCTGGATCAACCGCTTGTGGACGTGAAAAATTTGCGGGTCGAGTTTGAGACGTCTAGCGGTATGGTTGTTGGCGTTGAAGATGTCACGTTTCAGATCAAACCGGGTGAAACCCTTTGTATCGTGGGTGAATCGGGCTCAGGAAAATCCGTTTCTTCCCTATCGCTGATGCGCCTTGTGGAGTTTGGCGGTGGCGAAATTTCCGGTGGCACACTTCTGTTCAAACGCAGCGAAGATGAAACCGTAGAACTATCGCAGGCTGATTCTGACAAGATGCGCGATATTCGCGGCAATGAGATCGGGATGATCTTTCAAGAGCCGATGACCTCGCTCAACCCGGTGTTCACTGTGGGGCGCCAATTGACCGAAGGCCTGAAATTGCACATGGGCATGACCGACGCAGAAGCGAAGGCCCGTGCGATCGAACTGCTACGTCAAGTGCGGATTCCGGAACCTGAAAGCCGGGTAAACCAATATCCCCACGAACTTTCCGGTGGAATGCGCCAGCGTGTTGTGATCGCGATGGCGATGGCGTGCGAGCCGAAACTGCTGATCGCGGACGAGCCGACAACTGCGCTTGATGTGACCATTCAGGCAGAGATCCTTTCGCTTATTGACCGCCTGAAGCGTGAAAATGGCATGGCTGTTTTGTTCATCACCCACGATATGGCGGTGGTCGCACAAATGGCGGATCGTGTGATCGTCATGTACCGGGGCAATATGGTCGAAGAAGGCACTGTCGAGGAAATCTTCGAAAACCCGAAAGAAGATTACACCAAGGCGCTGTTGGCGGCTGTACCAAAGCTTGGTGAGATGCGGGGTAAATCTGCGCCGGAACCAATGCGGATCATGGGGCAGGAGGCCGCAGAGGCGAAAGCACCGGCAGCTGGGGAAAACCCCGAGGTGCTGCTCGAAGTCAAAAACCTGATCACACGCTTTCCGGTGAAAAAGGGCTTGTTTCGCAGAACGGTCGCGAATGTACATGCAGTCGAAGATGTCTCTTTTTCGCTGAAGGCTGGGCAAACCTTGTCGCTCGTCGGGGAATCAGGTTGCGGAAAATCCACCTGTGGACGTTCGATCCTGCGGCTTGTTGAGCCGACGTCAGGCGAGGTTTACATGGACGGGCAAGATATTCTTAGCCTGTCACCTGACGATATGCGCATGGCGCGTCGCAATATGCAGATGGTTTTTCAGGACCCGTTCGCATCGCTTAACCCGCAAGTGCGTTTGTTCGATCAGGTTGCAGAGCCTCTGCGAAATTACAAACTCGATTCGGGTTCCTCACTGACAGATCGTGTTGCGACGCTTTTTGATCGCGTACATTTGCCGCGCAACTTCATGCGTCGTTATCCCCACGAATTGTCCGGCGGGCAACGTCAGCGTATCGCTATTGCGCGGGCTCTGGCACTGAACCCGAAACTCATCATCGCGGATGAGGCGGTGTCAGCGCTTGACGTTTCCGTACAGGCGCAGGTGCTGAACCTGATGATGGAGCTGCAACAGGACTTGGGTATCGCGCTGCTGTTTATCAGTCATGACATGGCTGTTGTCGAACGCGTCAGCCATCATACCGCAGTTATGTATTTGGGCCGGATCGTTGAAATCGGGCCAAGAGCGCGCGTTTTTGAACACCCGCAGCACAGCTATACTCAGGCGCTTCTGTCTGCTGTTCCTGTTGCGGACCCCCGAAAGAAACTGATCGGCAAAGAGATGAACTTTAAGCCAATCCCTTCGCCGATTTTTCCAGTAGGGTATGAGCCGGGGCCTTCTGTCTACAGCGAGGTTTCTCCGGGGCATTTTGTTTTGCAAAACGACTAAACTGCTCAATTTTTGATCAGAAGGATAGATTGAATGCCGATGCGAATGTCTGCGCGCGACCTGATGGAAAAGCTGGTTTCCTTCCCCACCGTCAGTCGCGATTCCAATCTTGATCTGATTGATTGGGTGGAAGATTATCTCACATCCTTCGGTGTGACGTCGCACCGCGTGCCGAACGAGGATGGCACCAAACACAGTCTTTACGCCCTTGTCGGACCGGAAGTTGAAGGTGGGGTTGTGCTGTCGGGCCACACAGATGTCGTGCCAGTCGATGGGCAGGCATGGGACACGGACCCCTTCAGTGTTTTTGAAAAAGACGGTCGGCTTTATGGCCGTGGCACCTGTGACATGAAAGGCTTTGATGCCTTGGCGCTGGCCGCAGTTCCGCTTGCGTTGGAACGCGGCATTAAACGTCCTTTGCAAATTGCTTTGTCCTATGACGAAGAAGTCGGCTGCCTTGGGGCGCCACCGATGATCGATCATATGAAAACTGTACTGCCTTCGGCCAGTGCAGTAATCGTTGGTGAGCCTTCGATGATGAAGGCGGTAAACGGGCATAAGGGCGGCACAGGGTTTGCGGTGCATATGAAAGGCTTTGAGGTGCATTCATCGCTGATGCACACAGGTGTGAGTGCGATCATGGAAGGGGCCAAGCTGATCGAGTGGGCCAATCGCATGAATGCGGAAAATCAGGCCCGCACCCCCGGACCATTGGCGGAAATGTTTGACCCGCCCTTTACCACGATACATGTCGGTATGATTTCAGGTGGCACAGCGCATAATATTACGGCCAAGGACTGTAATTTTGTGCTTAGTTTCCGCTGTGTTCCAGGGGACAACCAGGACGATTGGAACGCTGCCTTTATGGCAGAGGTCAAAAAGGTCGAGGCTTCCATGAAAGCGATCCACCCGGACGCGGGCATAGACGCCGAACTCTGCTTTGATGTTCCAGCCTTGAAACCCGAAGAGGCTGGCGCTTCCGAGGCGCTTGCGCGTGCCCTGACGGGGGATAATGCAACCCACGTCGTGTCTTACGGAACCGAAGCCGGACAGTTTCAGGAACGCGGGTATTCCGCCGTTATCTGCGGACCCGGTGACATCGCGCAGGCCCACCAGCCAAACGAATACATTACGATTGAACAATTCAACGCCGGAGAGCAGTTCATGCATCGCCTTGTTGACCATCTTGCTAAGGAATAAGCCATGCCGATTAAGAACAGATTTGCCGAGCTGCAACCAGAAATAGCAGAATGGCGCCGCCATCTGCACGAAAACCCGGAACTGCTGTTTGACACGCATAAAACCTCGGCTTTTGTGGAAGAAAAGCTTAAAAGTTTTGGAGTCGATGAGATTGCGACTGGCATCGGGCGTACAGGTGTTGTTGCTGTAATTAAAGGCAAAACCAATAGTTCAGGCAGAACCATTGGGTTACGCGCTGATATGGATGCTTTGCCGATCTTAGAGGCGACGGGGCTCGACTATGCGTCAAAGACTCCCGGAAAAATGCACGCCTGTGGGCATGACGGCCATACTTCGATGCTGTTGGGTGCTGCGAAATACCTGTCTGAAACCCGAAATTTTGACGGCACCTGTGTCGTGATCTTTCAGCCCGCCGAAGAAGGCGGCGGCGGCGGCAAGGAAATGGTTGATGACGGCATGATGGAGCGCTGGAACATTGACGAGGTTTACGGCATGCACAACTGGCCCGGCGCACCGGTTGGCAGTTTTTCAATTCGTCCGGGTGCGTTTTTTGCAGCTGCTGACCAGTTTGAAATCGATGTCGAGGGGAAAGGCGGCCACGCCGCCAAACCGCACGACTGTATCGACACCACACTTGTTGCCAGTCACATCGTGGTAGCATTGCAAAGCATCGCCAGCCGGAATGTGAACCCGGTGGAACAAGTTGTTGTTTCAGTGACTTCGTTTGAGACTGAGTCAAAAGCCCACAACGTGATCCCGCAAAAAGTGAAGCTGCGGGGGACTGTCCGCACACTTGACGGTGACGTTCAGGATCTGGCCGAGGCGCGGCTGAAAAAGCTTGCTGAAACCACTGCCGAAGCCTTTGGTGCAAAAGCGGTCGTCGACTATCAACGCGGCTATCCGGTGATGGTGAATTCCGAGGAACAGACTGAATTTGCTGCCAAAGTTGCCAGCAATGTGTCGGGTGATTGTGCCGATGCACCCCTTGTGATGGGGGGCGAGGATTTCGCCTTTATGCTAAATGCGCGGCCCGGTGCCTACATTCTGGTTGGTAATGGTGACACGGCAATGGTGCATCATCCGGAGTATAATTTTGATGACGAAGTGATCCCCGCAGGCTGTAGCTGGTGGGCCGGGATCATCGAAAGCAGGATGCCGGCAGCTTAATAATCGGGTGGCACCCGCTTTCGACGCTGCCCGTTTTAGCTTAGTCAGCGTATTCAACAGAAGGTGCGCCAGCCTTGTTCCAGCGAAAAAGAACAAGGTTCCAGCGCGCCAGCTCCGTGCGGGACGGGTAGAAAAGGCCGTCGGCCTTCAGCTCTCTTGCTCGATCCGAAACTTTCCAACTGGAACCGGGGCTTCCATTGGCGGTTTCTTCGCGCCAATGCGCCCTGACATCAGGAAGGCTGATCTGAAACGCCTGTCTGACAGATGCTTCGCGCAGGTCCAGAATTTTTGCACCTGTAACATTAAGCGAGATGAATTCGCGCGGGGGATCATCAGGGCGCACATAAACTTTTAAAGCTTTCGCAGCCCATTCCTTGGTTGGAGACATGTACAGCGCAGGCTGGCCATTGTAGTGAAAACGACCTTGCGGCGTTTTAGCGGCCGTGATCGGGGCATTGCGTGTGGTGCTAAAGACCAGTCGGTAAAAGACCCCGGAAACCGGGATCAGGTGCTGCGTCATCCGCCCGTATGGCTCATGTGCCGTGACATTTGCCCATCTGTGCGCTGACGGGAATAGTCAAAATCATGACCTTTCGGTTTCAGACCGATTGCGGCACGGATCGCTTCCTGCAATGGCGCTTCGTGCTCTGGGTTGGCGCGCAGAGGCTCGCGCAGGTCTGCATGGCCTTCTTGCCCAAGACACGTGTAGATTTCCCCGGTGCAGGTCACACGCACGCGGTTGCAGCTTTCGCAGAAATTATGGGTCAGCGGGGTGATAAGACCAATCTTCTGGCCGGTTTCTTCAAGCCGCAGGTATCGCGCGGGCCCGCCGGTGCGCTCTGCAAGATCGGTGGTTTTGTACCGTTCCTCAAGCTGAGTACGCAAATCGCTGAGCGGCCAGTACTGGTCCAGCCTGTCCTCATTGCCGATATCGCCCATCGGCATCACCTCGATAAAGGTGAGGTCCATATCACGTTCTGCACACCAGCGTGTCAGGTCGAACAGTTCAACATCGTTCACACCCTTCAGCGCAACCGCGTTGATTTTCACACGAAGCCCCGCTTTTTGGGCGGCATCTATGCCTTCGATGACCTGTTTCAGCCGGCCCCAGCGGGTAATCTCGGCAAATTTTGCCTCGTCCAGCGTATCGAGCGAAATGTTGACCCGTTTTACCCCGGCATTCACCAGATCCTGCGCGTATTTCTTGAGCTGCGAGCCGTTGGTTGTAAGCGTTAGTTCTTTCAATGCCCCTGTGCCAAGGTGCCGGGACATAGAGTCAAAAAACGTCATGATTCCACGCCGCACCAGCGGTTCGCCGCCTGTAATCCGCAGTTTTTCCACACCCAAACCAATGAAGGTACTGCAAAGCCGATCAAGCTCTTCCAGTGTCAGCAGTTCTTTCTTGGGCAAAAAGGTCATATTTTCCGACATGCAGTAAACACAGCGAAAATCACAACGGTCCGTCACCGAAACCCGCAGGTAGGTGATGGCGCGCTGGAAGGGATCTATCAGTGGCGTTGTCATAGCGGTAAACGTATGCGTGCACGCGGTCGGCGGCAAGTCACTTCTTTGCGTTGAACGAATGCGTAAAGATCACTAGAAATGGAATTATGAAAAAGTATCAAAAATTTGTTTGCGTTTTATCTCTAGGGTTTGGCCTTTCTGGTTGCGGCCAAGAGTTTTTTGAAATTTTTCGCGAAGACACCTCTGCTTCGGAAGCGGGGAGCGCGTCCCGTCCTGCACCGAGGCCGGATGACACTGGGTTTGAAGACGCACGCACGCCAGAGGATTTTGATACAACCACCGCCGCAGAACGCCAGGCCGCTGCGGGGTCTGCGTCGCAGGGTGAAAGGGTGCTTGGGTCTACCGTTGTTTCGCTTGGCGATCCAACTGAAGCGGGGTTCTGGCTCAAAACACCACTTGTCAATACAGCCAGAGCGGGCCGTGTGTATTACGGTGCCAATGGGCGATCGGTGAATGTTGACCTTTTGCCAATCGACGGGGCAGGGAGCCGGATATCACTTGCGGCAATGCGATTGCTTAATGCGCCGTTGGCGAGCTTGCCTGAAGTAACGGTCTACGCGCGCTGAAATTCCAACCGCATGTAATTTACAGATATTTAGTGGCTTCTTTACGCGCAAAGCTTTTCATTTCCTGACCGTGTTTTTCCAGAAACGCCTCAACGCGCGGTCTGTCGTGTTTGGAAAGTTCGCGTAACCACCAGCCAATCGATTTCTGGATGAACCAGTCACGATCTGCGACGTATGCCGCAGCCCAGCCCAATACCCGGTCACGAATTGCCAGATCCTGCGGCTTTGGGTGATTTTGTTTGGTCCAGGGTAACGTGATTACCATTGCAACGCGCCGGGTCCACATATGTTCGGATTTGGTCCAGGTCTCTACCGCTTCAATCCGCGACGGATCTGCGATCAGTCGCTTCTGCCCTGCGATACAAACATGATCGGCAAGTGCCCAGCAGTCGAATTCTGGCACCCAGCTTTGGATTAGCGCCCATGCTGTCTCGTCCGGGCGAAGACGGGCCTGCGTCATCAGTTTTGCCGCAGCAATCCGCGCTTCGAAGATACCGGATTGCCAGAGCCCATCTGCAAGCGCAACACGTTCCAGAACATCAAGCGAATTGCGCCAGGTTTTTTGTGCGGCATCGATATCGGGGTTGGCGACACCCAGAAAACCACGGTCAACTTTGTGATACGCCGCCATCTGCAACGCTTTTCCAGGTTGGGAAAAAGCGCGAAGTTCTTCAAGCGCGTCCTCTGGGGTCATTTTTGGTGTTCCTGTACATTTAGACGGTCGTTAGGCGGCGATTCATTCCACCGTCACAGATTTCGCAAGATTGCGTGGCTGATCAACATCCGTCCCTTTGGCAACGGCTGTGTAATAGGCCAATAGCTGTGCCGGTATCGCATAAAGAATAGGTGCCAGAAACGGCTCGATCTCCGGCATTAAAAGCACCTGCCAGACCCCGTCGCCCGCGTCTTTTGCACCCTTGCTGTCAGTGACAAGAATAACTTTACCGTTGCGCGCCATAACCTCTTGCATGTTTGAAACGGATTTGTCGAACAACGGGTCACTTGGGGCCATGACGACGACCGGAACCTTTTTATCGACAAGCGCAATAGGCCCATGCTTCAACTCGCCAGAGGCATAGCCTTCAGCATGTATATAGCTGATTTCTTTTAACTTTAAAGCACCTTCTAATGCTAGAGGGAACATCGCGCCGCGGCCAAGAAACAGCACATCCTGCGCTTGTGCGAGCTTGCGTGCTGCAGATTTCATCGCATCAGCAGTTGCCAGTGCCTGGTTCATAAGGCCCGGCAGGTTACGAAGTGCTGAAAGGTGGTCTGACAGTGTTTGTTGGTCCATCACGCCGCGGTCTTGTGCTGCTTTCAGTGCGAGCAGCGCCAGCACATTCAATTGGCAGGTAAAGGCCTTGGTCGACGCAACACCAATTTCAGTTCCGGCCAGAATGGGCAGAGCCATATCACTTTCGCGCGCGATAGAGCTTTCCTGAACATTCACGACAGACAGAATCTTGTCGGCTTTGTCGACACAATAGCGAAGGGCCGCCAGCGTATCTGCGGTTTCACCGGACTGGCTGACAAAAATGGCCAGTGTGCGCGCAGTGATTGGGGGTTCGCGATAGCGAAACTCGGAGGCAATATCGACCTCGACCGGCAAGCGTGCAATTTGCTCGAACCAGTATTTGGCGGTCAGGCAGGCGTAATTTGCTGTGCCACAGGCGACCATGACGATCCGGTCATATTGGGTAAAGTCCAGCCCACCGTCCGGCAATGTAATGGCTGTGCCATCGGTTGATACGTAGTGTGAAATTGCGTCGGCCAAGACAGTCGGTTGCTCTGCAATTTCCTTGGCCATGAAATGCTTGTGGCCACCTTTTTCAACTTGCGTTGCATCGATCTTAATCTTTTTGACGGGCCGGTTGGCACGCTTGCCTTTTGCGTCAAAAATTTCAGCTCCGGCTCTGGTCACAACGGCGCGGTCACCTTCTTCAAGATAGGTGATACGGCTGGTCATCGGTGCCAGCGCTATCGCGTCAGAGCCTACGAACATTTCTCCGTCACCATGACCAATCGCAAGAGGCGAGCCCTGCCGCGCAGCGATCATCAGATCGTCTTCGCCATGAAACAGGAAGCACAGCGCAAATGCGCCTTCTAGCCGGGAAATTGTTTTGGCGGCTGCCTCGCTGGGGTCCAGACCTTCGCTTATGTAATGCTGCGCTAAAAGGGCGATGGTTTCGGTATCGGTTTCTGTCTGGAACTTGATGCCTTTCTCGGCCAGTTCTGCACGCAGTACGCGGAAATTTTCGATGATCCCATTGTGCACCACGGCAACCGGGCCTGCCTGATGTGGATGCGCGTTATTAACCGTCGGGGCACCATGGGTTGCCCAACGGGTGTGACCAATTCCGGATTTGCCTGCAAGTGGTTCGTGAACCAGAAGATCGGATAGGTTCACCAGTTTGCCAACAGCGCGACGGCGGTCAAGCTGACCGTCGTTTACGGTTGCAATGCCGGCGCTGTCATAGCCGCGATACTCTAGCCTTTTCAGCGCTTCTACAATGATTGGGGCGACTTCGTGCTGGCCCAATACACCTACAATACCGCACATTATTTGGTTCCTTTATCGCGTTTAGCTTTCAAATTCTTTAACTTTTCAAACATTTTGACAGCAAGCCCCGGTTTGTTTACCTGTTGCGCCCGTGCAATGGCCAGTGCCTTTGCTTCAACGTCCTTCGTGATAACAGATCCGCTGGCGGTCATCGTGTCATCAGCGACTGTAACCGGTGCAATCAGCATTGTGTTTGAGCCGATGAAACTACGTTCGCCAATTGTTGTTTTATGCTTCATTACACCATCATAGTTGCAGGTGATTGTACCTGCACCGATGTTTGTCGCTTTGCCGATCTCGGCGTCACCAATATAGGACAGATGATTGACTTTCGCACCTTCGGCAATCGTAGAGTTCTTAATTTCAACGAAATTGCCAACGCGTACATCTTCCGACAATTCTGTGCCGGGGCGCAGCCGGGCGTAGGGGCCAACAATAGAACCACGGGCAACATGGCTGCCCTCCAGATGGCTGAAGGCCCGGATATTTGCACCAGTTTCAATGGTCACGCCGGGGCCGAAAAACACATTGGGTTCAATCGTCGCATCACGACCTATAACAGTATCATGGGAAAAAAACACCGTTTCAGGCGCGCTCATCGTCACGCCATTGTCCAGCGCGTCACTGCGCATGCTGTTTTGCAATGTCGCTTCGGCCTTTGCCAGCTCTTGTCGGGTGTTAATACCCTGCGTTTCAGCTTCGGGGCAGGTGACGGCCGTTGCTGAAAGGCCGCGTTCTCGCGCAATACCAACAATGTCCGTCAGATAATATTCGCCAGAGGCATTGTCGTTTCCAACAGCATCAAGCAAATCAAACAACACCTGTGCATTCGCTGTGACGACACCGCCATTACATAGCGATATCGCGCGCTCCTGTTCGGTGGCGTCTTTGTACTCGACAATCCGCTCCAGCGTATTGCCTGACATAACAAGCCGTCCATAGCGTTTGGGGTCTTCTGCCTCAAATCCAAGCACAACAACAGCGTGGTCAGCTCGTGCCGTAACCATTGCCTCAATCGTTTCAGGGCGGATAAACGGGGTGTCGCCGAAAAGAACGACAGCATCGCCGTCGAAATCTGCCAGTGCATCGCGCGCCTGCAAAACCGCGTGGCCGGTGCCAAGCTGTTCGTCCTGTGTAACGATTGTCACCTCCGGATCATGTGCTTTTGCGGCCTTTTCCACCACGTCGGCCTCATGACCGGCAACAACAACCGTCTTTTCTGGTGAAACCGCTGCTCCGGACAGCATCGCATGCACCAGTAATGGCGCGCCCGCGAGGGGGTGCAAGACTTTCGGTAAATCGGAATTCATCCGTGTTCCTTGCCCGGCGGCAAGAATTATCAGGCTGACTGACATGCGTTTGTGCTCTTTCCTTCTGGTGCGGTCCGTTTTATCGGTCTTATAGCTGGTCACAAGGGCCTAAGGGTTCAAAAGTATTTACGTATTATTACAGGCAATAGCGGGAAACCGCCAAGGGAGATGCGCATGCGCACAGTCGTATTTGATCTGGATGGAACGCTTGCAGATACAGGGCACGACCTGATCGCAGCGGCCAACCGTTGTTTTAGTGGTCTTGGTCATGGCGATCTTTTAGATCCCGAATACGACAAATCTACGGCTTTTCGTGGCGGCCGTGCGATGCTGAAACTTGGGTTTGAACGCTTGAATGGTGTGGCAGATTCAGCCGAAATAGACGCTCAATTCCCTATTTTTTTAAAGGCGTATGCCGCAGATATTGATCGTTACACAGTGCTTTATCCCGGGGTGACCGACGCAGTCGAAAGCCTGCTCAAGTCCGGCTATCAGACTGCAATTTGCACCAATAAGCCCGAGGCATTGGCCGAAGTTCTGATGACAAATCTCGGGGTTCGGGGCCTTTTTGGGGCTTTGATCGGGGCTGATACGCTGCCGGTAAGAAAGCCTGATCCCGCGCCTTACAATGAGGCGGTTTCCCGTGTTGGCGGCTCTTTAAAGAAATCACTGCTTGTCGGCGATACGTCCACAGACCGTGAAACCGCGCGCGCAGCGGGTGTTGCCTCGGTTCTGGTGACATTTGGCCCGGATGGGCGTGGTGTTGCGGATCTGTCGCCCGAAGCATTGCTTGATCATTATGATGATCTGGGCGATGTCGTTCAGCGTCTCATTGGCTGAGAGAGCAATTCGAGCAGGGGGCGTAACCCCAAGTCAGGCAAGCCAAAGAGCGATGCTTCAATATTCCCCGCAGCGCTTTCTCCGATCAGCGGGTCCGTGATGCTGTGAAACTTTTCTCGCAGTTCGTCGGGTGTGGGTGGGGCTTCGGCATCCCAGCGCGGTGTCATCCACTCACCTTGCAGTGTTTGTCCGTTGTGCAGAACCAGTCTGACACGGGCTAGGCGCTTTGCCGGAAACATTGCGTTGGCGGACTCGTCTTCAATCATACGCAGTGATTTAGACAGGCGCATCAGTTCGGGGTCCGTCAGCGCATCGTCAGAAATATCTTCGGGGCCAACCGTGCCTTTTGCCATTGCGACGGCACAGGGGAAGGAGGTCGAATACTGCGCTTCTTCTGTGTTTTTTGGTTCATTTGTCGCCAGGCGGACGGATTCATGAAAGGTTTCTACTTCAATCCATTCTACATCTTCGGACATTAAATCATGTGCCCGACGCAATTCTAAAACGCCTTCAATCGGGGCCTGCGCCCAGCGACAAACAGGGTAGGGCTTGTAATATTGCTCAAGCGAAATCCATCTTTGCGCGATGTCTGCCCAGTATTCAGGTGCCTGTTCCAGCGTGATTGCTGGCGCGCCGGTGAACCCGTCCCGCGCCAAAAGGGCTGCTGAAACACCGGCCATCGCACCCCAGCCTGACCCGTCCTTGACCATTGTCGGATCGTCTATGTCACGCATCATCTGGCTGCGCGGGCCATGATATTCGGCGATCCCCAGCGCGTGCCGGGTCTGGTCCGGGTCAAGTTTCAATAGCCGCGCACCGATGGCTGAAACCGCAACTGCGACCCAGGCTCCTGATGTGTGATAGTCTGGAACAGTGCCGTGTAAAGCGAGTGCCAGCCTGCCACCAAGCTCGTACCCAATTGCGATTGTTGCCAGAAACTCGCGCCCATCTTTCAGCCCGGTTTCCTGAGCGATCGCAACCGCCCCGGCAAACACACCACAGCCAATGTGACCTTTGGCCGGGTTGAACCCATCATGTCCATCAAGGGCATCAATGGTCATTCCCAAGGCCAGTGCCGCGCCCGTTGCCGAGGCCCGCCGCCCGTCAAACAACATTCGGTGGCGGCCTTCAAACTGGAATTCGGCGTGATTGCAAATGATCTTCGACAACTTAGTTTGCGCGCCGCCAATCCCAACGCCCACAAGATCCAGCACGTTTAAAATTGTCTGATCCTGCACCGCTTTGGGCAGGTCGTCATACGTAACCGCATGAATGAATGAAAGCGGGTCATGTGTAAGTGCCATACGCACATGTTGCGACTAGCGAAAAGAGTCTTGCCAGACATTGACGACATCAAACGCAACCGAAAACGACATTGACGCTGCCTTCGAAGGCCCCCAAGAATGCAGCAGAGGAGTCCGCGATGACAGAAAAATTTGCCGGCAGCTTTACCCAGCAGGAACCCATCCCTGAGGAAGGGATCGAGGCAGCTTTGCGAGTCATGCGCAACGGTCGCCTGCATCGCTACAACGTAGTTGACGGCGAAGAGGCCGAGGCCGCGCTGCTGGAGCAGGAATTTGCGGACTATATGGGGTCGAAATATTGCCTTGCCGTTTCTTCCGGCGGTTATGCAATCGCGACTGCGCTGCGCGCGATTGGCGTGCGTCCCGGTGACAAGGTGTTGACCAATGCCTTCACGCTTGCCCCGGTGCCGGGTGCTATTGCGGGTGTCGGTGCTGTGCCTGTCTTCGTCGGGGTTACAGACACTCTTGTGATTGACCTTGATGACCTCAAAGAAAAGATCGAGCAAAGCAGTGCAAAGGTCCTGCTGTTGTCGCACATGCGCGGACATATCTGCGATATGGATGCCCTGATGAAAATCTGTGACGCTGCGGGCGTGCAGGTGATCGAGGATTGCGCCCACACGATGGGTGCCAGATGGAACGGTGTGCTGTCGGGACGACACGGCGCGATGGCCTGCTATTCCACGCAAACCTACAAACACATGAATTCCGGCGAAGGCGGGTTGCTGATATCGGACGACACAGAGGCAATGGCCAAGGCGATCATGATGTCAGGCTCCTACATGCTTTACGCGCGTCACAAAGCCGCCCCCCCGCCAGAGGCCTTTGAAACACTGCGATACGAAACGCCAAACATGTCTGGCAGAATGGATAACCTGCGCGCTGCAATTCTGCGCCCACAACTTCGTGATCTGGAACGTCAGTGCGCCGCATGGAACGCGCGGTACAAAGTTGTTGAGGAAGGGTTGCAAAACCTGCCGGGCCTCACGCTGATCCAACGGCCAGAACAGGAAGCATACGTTGCGTCCTCATTTCAGTTTCTTTTGCTCGACTGGTCGGGCGTAGCTATCAACGAGGTTGTTTCCCGGTGTGCCGCGTGCGGGGTGGAGCTCAAATGGTTTGGCGGTGCAGAACCAACGGGCTTTACATCGCGCTACGATAGCTGGCGATATGCCCCATCAACCCCAATGCCAACCTCTGACCGCGTGCTGCGCGGTATCATGGATATGCGCCTGCCACTTACCTTTTCACTGGACGATTGCGCACTGATCAGCCGGGTCATCCGCCAAGAGGTGAGCGCCGTCTATCAGGCTCAAGATGCTGCAGCCGATGAAGTGACCGGCGTTTAAGTTCACGTGCTTTCGTTGACTTTAAAGGGCAACCCAAGCGTAATGAGCCAAATAATCGCGCGACCTGAGTCTTTTACTACAAGGGGAAAGTCAGATGACTGCCAAGAAAAAATCCGGAAAGATCAAAAATGCTGTCTATGAACAAGAGCTGGCGCGTATGCAGATCGAACTGGTCAAACTTCAGGAATGGGTGAAGGCGACAGGCCACAAGGTTGCGCTTATTTTTGAAGGCAGGGATGCCGCTGGTAAGGGCGGCACGATCAAACGGATCACCGAGGCGCTGAACCCAAGAATCTGTCAGGTTGTCGCGCTTCCTGCGCCAACCGAACGTGAAAAAACACAATGGTATTTCCAACGCTACGTGCCGCATCTGCCGGCAGCGGGTGAGATCGTGATTTTTGACCGTTCCTGGTACAATCGTGCCGGTGTTGAACGGGTTATGGGGTTCTGCTCTGACAAGGAATATCAGGAATTTATGCGCAGTTGTCCGGAGTTTGAACGGATGCTGGTTCGCTCTGGCATTCAGCTTATCAAATACTGGTTTTCGGTCAGCGACGAGGAACAGGAACGTCGCTTCCAAAAGCGTCTGACAGACCCGACCAAGCGCTGGAAGCTAAGCCCGATGGATCTGGAAAGCCGCAAACGCTGGGTCGACTATTCCCACGCCAAGGATTTGATGTTCTCGCACACAGACATCAAACAGGCACCGTGGTATGTGGTGTCATCTGACGTAAAGAAACACGCACGACTGAATTGCATCAGCCATTTGCTGTCGTTGATTCCTTACAAAGATCTCACGCCGGAACCGATAGAGTTGGAAGAAAGGCCACAGCAACGCGGGTATGTACGCCCGCCGATAGAAGACCAGACCTTCGTGCCAGAGGTGCATAAAGATCTTTGCTGAAACGCAGTGACGGTTTCCAACTTGCTTTGACGACCCAAAAGCGCTGCGGAATGTGATCTTAGAAATCAGTAGTTTCGATTGATTTGATCTGCGTTCTTGACCCGACTCACTGCTTTGGCGTATTAAATGAACAACTGTTCAATAAATATTATCCCCGAGGAGACCGCCATGTTCAACGCAACGATGAATTTTGATCTGGGCGAAGATGTTAATGCACTGCGTGACATGGTGCATCGCTGGGCGCAGGAGCGCCTGAAGCCTATGGCGGCGGAAATTGACGAAAAGAACGAATTTCCCGCGGAGCTTTGGGAAGAAATGGGCGAGCTTGGCCTGCTTGGCATCACGGTGCCAGAGGAATTTGGCGGGGCCGACATGGGCTACCTCGCGCATGTGATCGCGGTCGAAGAAATCGCCCGCGCCTCCGCCTCGGTTTCATTGTCGTATGGCGCGCATTCAAACCTCTGCGTTAACCAGATCAAACTGAACGGAAACCGGGAGCAGAAAGAAAAATACTTGCCTGGCCTGGTCTCTGGCCAGCATGTCGGTGCCCTTGCGATGAGCGAGGCCGGGGCAGGGTCTGACGTTGTGGGCATGAAGCTGCGGGCTGAAAAGAAAAACGGCTACTACACGCTGAACGGCACAAAATACTGGATCACCAATGGACCGGATGCCGATACGCTTGTGGTCTATGCAAAAACCGACCCCGACGCGGGGTCAAAAGGGATCACTGCCTTCCTGATCGAAAAATCGATGAAGGGGTTTTCCACCTCAAAGCATTTTGACAAGCTGGGAATGCGCGGCTCCAACACGGCGGAACTGGTGTTTGAAGACGTCGAAGTGCCGTTTGAAAACGTGCTGGGCGAAGAGGGGCGCGGCGTTGCCGTTCTGATGTCAGGCCTTGATTATGAACGCGTGGTACTTTCGGGCATCGGTACTGGCATTATAGCCGCGTGCCTTGACGAGGTGATGCCGTATCTTGCCGAGCGTAAGCAATTTGGCAAACCAATCGGGTCTTTTCAGCTAATGCAGGGCAAGATCGCGGATATGTACACCGCAATGAACACCGCCCGTGCCTATCTTTACGAAGTCGCGAAAAGCTGTGATCGCGGGCAGGTCACGCGTCAGGACGCGTCTGCCTGTGTGCTCTACGCGTCTGAGCAGGCCATGGTGCAGGCGCATCAGGCCGTACAGGCCATGGGTGGGGCCGGGTTCATGAACGACAGCGTCGTCAGCCGCCTGTTTCGCGATGCGAAGCTTATGGAGATCGGCGCCGGCACCAGTGAAATTCGTCGCATGCTGATTGGACGCGAGTTGATGGGGGCGATGAGCTGATGCGCCTTCAGTCCCAAACCCTCACGACCTCTGAAGACTTCCTGCGTCGTCGTGAAGTTAACCTACAAGCTCTTGAAACGGCGACAGAAGTTGCCGCTCTGGCTGCGGCTGGCGGTGGCGAAAAATCCCGTGCGCGGCATCTGTCACGTGGGAAAATGCTGCCACGCGAACGTGTGGCAAACCTGCTTGATCCCGGCAGCCCGTTTCTTGAGGTTGGCGCAACTGCAGCGCATGGCATGTATGACGGCGCGGCCCCCTGCGCGGGTGTAATCGCCGGTGTCGGACGTGTGCATGGCCAAGAGGTGATGGTTGTCTGCAATGACGCCACCGTTAAAGGCGGCACCTATTACCCGATGACCGTCAAGAAACACCTGCGCGCACAGGAAATTGCCGAAGAATGCCATCTTCCCTGCATCTACCTTGTCGATAGTGGTGGCGCGAACCTGCCCAATCAGGACGAGGTGTTCCCGGACCGCGACCATTTTGGCCGAATTTTCTACAATCAGGCAAGGATGAGCGCCAAGGGCATTCCGCAGATTGCGGTTGTCATGGGGTCCTGCACAGCAGGTGGGGCTTATGTTCCGGCGATGTCTGATGTGACGATCATCGTGAAGGAACAAGGCACGATCTTTCTGGCGGGTCCGCCGCTTGTGAAGGCCGCAACCGGCGAAGTTGTGACCTCGGAAGACCTTGGTGGGGGTGATGTTCACACGCGTCTGTCAGGTGTCGCCGATTATCTGGCCGAGGATGACACCCACGCGCTGGCGCTTGCCCGCCGTGCGGTTGAAAGCCTAAACCGGGCCAAACCGCAAACCGTTCAGTGGCAAACACCGGAAGAGCCTGCCTATGACCCCGAGGAACTGCTGGGTGTTGTTCCGGTCGATCTGCGCACGCCCTACGACATTCGCGAGGTGATTGCGCGTCTCGTTGACGGTTCACGCTTTGACGAATTCAAGGCGCGGTTTGGCGAAACGCTGGTCACGGGGTTTGCGCATCTCAAAGGCTGCCCTGTTGGGATCATTGCCAACAATGGCGTGCTGTTCAGCGAGGCCGCACAAAAGGGCGCGCATTTCGTGGAACTTTGCAGTCAACGCAATACCCCCTTGATTTTCCTGCAAAATATCACCGGTTTCATGGTTGGTCGCAAGTATGAGAACGAAGGCATCGCGCGCCACGGAGCCAAGCTTGTGACAGCGGTCGCCACAACGAATGTGCCAAAGATCACAATGGTTGTTGGCGGGTCCTTCGGGGCTGGCAACTATGGCATGGCAGGGCGGGCCTATCAGCCGCGTTTCATGTGGACATGGCCAAATTCACGCATCTCCGTGATGGGGGGCGAACAGGCGGCAGGGGTGCTTGCTACCGTGAAACGCGACGCGATTGAACGTGCTGGTGGGGAATGGTCGGCCGAGGAAGAAGCTGCTTTTAAACAGCCCACGATTGATATGTTCGAGGAACAATCTCACCCGCTCTACGCATCGGCCCGGCTGTGGGACGACGGCATCATTGACCCACGCAAAAGCCGCGACGTGCTGGCGCTCAGCCTGTCTGCCGCTCTTTGTGCCCCGATTGAAGACACACGCTTTGGCGTGTTCAGGATGTAAGTGAAAGATACGAATGACCCACCTCACAGATTTAGAGCAAGCTTGGCATTGGCCGCTTTTGTGCAATTCTGTCAGTGTGAAAATTGCTTCTCGAACCCGTTACAAGACTGATGCAAATGAAACACCAATTTCGTGTCTGCATTTGCCTTTTTGTGAGATTTTAATAGATCGGAAAGGCCGCGCTTTTCCCTTCCCATAATGAGTTTTGCAAAAGAGAGATACAACATGATCGACACCAGACTGACCAGAATGTTCGACCTTAAATATCCGATTGTCTCGGCACCAATGGCGTTGGCGGCGGGGGGGAAGCTTGCCGCAGCAGTCAGTGAAGCGGGTGCATTGGGCCTTGTCGGAGGGGGCTATGGTAAAGGCGATTGGCTGGAAAAGGAAATCGCGGTCGCAGGGCAAACACCGGTTGGGTATGGGCTGATCACGTGGGCCATCAAGGAAAACCCCGCAGCGCTTGAAACTGTATTGAGTGCAAATCCGCGTACGGTGTTTCTTTCGTTTGATGACCCAACCCCGTATGTTGCCCGGATCAAAGATGCAGGCGTGCCACTTATTTGTCAGGTTCAGACACTGAAAGATGCTCAAAGCGCTGTAAGGGCCGGGGCGGATATACTGGTGGCGCAAGGCCGGGAGGCCGGGGGCCACGGCGAAACCCGAACGACGATGACGCTGGTGCCGGAAATTTCAACATGGCTTGCCGATAATGCGCCTGATGTCTTGCTGCTGGCTGCGGGTGGCATTGCCGACGGGCGTGGATTGGCAGCAAGCCTGATGCTGGGTGCAGATGGCGTTGTAGTTGGGTCCAGACTCTGGGCGAGCAACGAATCCCTCGCGCATAAAAATATGATCTCTGCGGCCATTGCAGCAACGGGGGACGACACCATTCGGTCACCTGTTTCAGATATCGCGCGTAAGCTTGACTGGCCAGTGCGCTACACAGCGCATTCACTAAAGAACGATTTTACGGATCGGTGGCATGAAGATCAGGATGGGTTGTTAAAAGTTGCGGATGAAGAAGCCGAAAAATGGATGGCCGCGTGGCGTGCAGGCGATATTCGCAATGCCAGTACGATGGTTGGCGAATCCGCTGGACTGATCTCGGAACGTGGCCCAGCAGGTGAAATAATTGCCGCGATAGCGAGCGAAGCAGAAGCGCACCTGCGCAGGGGTGTAGAATTATTGGAGAGCTGAATGTTCACTAAAATCCTGATTGCCAACCGGGGCGAAATTGCCTGTCGTGTCATGGAAACAGCCCGTCGTCTGGGCGTGCGCACAGTTGCGGTCTATTCTGACGCCGACCGGGGCGCAAAACACGTCGCCATGGCGGATGAGGCCGTGCATATCGGTCCGCCGTCGCCCTCTGAAAGTTATCTTATGGGGGATAAAATCATTGCAGCCGCGCTTGAAACCGGGGCAGAGGCAATTCACCCCGGCTATGGATTCCTTTCGGAAAACCCGGGTTTTGTTGATGCGGTCGAAGCTGCGGGTCTTACGTTCATCGGCCCCTCAGCCAGCGCAATCCGCGCAATGGGACTGAAAGATGCAGCCAAAGTGCTGATGGAAAAGGCGGGCGTGCCTGTCGTGCCGGGATACCACGGCGAAAATCAGGACCCGGAACATCTGTTTGGCGCTGCCGACACCATTGGGTACCCGGTTCTGATCAAGGCAGTTGCAGGTGGTGGCGGTAAAGGCATGCGTCTTGTCGAAGCGCCTGAAAAGTTCATGGAAGCTTTGATAAGCGCCAAGGGTGAGGCGAAAACCGCCTTTGGCAACGAAGCCGTGCTGATCGAAAAATACATCATCGCGCCGCGCCATATCGAGGTGCAGGTCTTTGGTGACGGCACCAAAGCCGTCCATTTGTTCGAGCGGGATTGTTCGTTGCAACGTCGCCACCAAAAGGTGATCGAAGAAGCGCCAGCCCCCGGCATGACAGAAGAAATGCGCACAGCTATGGGTGCCGCAGGTGTCAGGGCCGCCGAGGCGATTGGTTACGCGGGTGCAGGTACGGTGGAGTTTATCGTTGATGGGTCACACGGACTTCGCCCGGACGGGTTCTGGTTCATGGAAATGAACACACGCCTTCAGGTCGAACACCCTGTAACCGAAGCGATTACCGGTGTTGATCTGGTCGAATGGCAATTGCGCGTAGCAAGTGGCGAGTCATTGCCTGCAAAGCAGGAAGACCTCAGCATCACGGGCCATGCGTTTGAGGCCCGGCTTTACGCGGAAGACGTGCCAAAAGGCTTTTTACCCGCCACGGGTACGTTGACGCATCTGCAATTTCCGGAAAACACACGTGCAGACAGCGGTGTTCGGGCAGGGGACACGATCTCGCCCTGGTACGACCCGATGATTGCAAAGCTGACAACCCATGGCTCGACGCGTTCCGTTGCGTTGCACCAGATGGAACAGGCGCTTGCAAAGACAGAGGTTGCTGGCTCTGTCACCAATCTCGCGTTCCTGAGGGCGCTGACCCGGCACGAAGGGTTTGCCAAGGGTGATGTTGATACAGGCCTGATTGACCGCAATCTTGAAACGCTGGCGGTTGATCCCGTCCCTTGTAGCAAGACGCGCTCTCTGGCGGCACTAGGCTTGATGGGGCTAAGTAAACCACAAGATCCATCTGCAGGGTTTACGCTCTGGGTGCCCACGCCGCAGGAGACGCAGTTTCGCTTCAAGGACGAAGACATCAGTGCCAAGGTCACAACGCTTGGCCCGTCTGTGTTTGACGTTGAACTGGCCGATATTTGCCACCGGGTTGAACGGGCTGGCGATGTCTGGCTTGTTGACGGCGTTAAGACTGACGCGAATATTGTGCGGCTAGGTGCGGATGTCAGCGTGTTCTTTGGAAATGGCTATCATTTTCAAGGGATTGACCCGCTTGATCGTGCCAGCACCGCCTCGGGCGATGGCAACATTATCGGAGCACCGATGCCGGGGCTCGTGAAGGAGGTCTTTGTGAAAGTCGGCGCGAAAGTTTCAAAAGGCGACAGGCTTGCCGTTCTTGAGGCGATGAAGATGGAACATGCGCTGCTGGCGGCACGCGACGGTATTGTGGCCGAGGTGCTTACATCAGCAGGTGCGCAGGTCGAGGCCGGTGCTGCGCTCATCCAGCTCGAAAGCGAAGAAGAAGAGGTTGCAGCATGATCCGACTACACCATGCGCATCAGGCGCGTTCCATGCGGGTCATCTGGCTGCTGGAAGAACTTGGTGTTGAATACGAGCTCGTTCTGCATGATTTCTTCGACAAATCCATGCGCAGTGCCGATTACCTCAAACTAAGCCCCGCAGGGCGCGTGCCGGCGCTTGAAATCGACGGCACATGCATGGTCGAAAGCGGCGCCATGATTGAGTTTCTCAGTGAAAAATTCCCGGCTGCCGGACTGGGCCGTGCAGTTGGAGATGCCGAGCGCGCCGAATGGCTGGATTGGCTGCACTACTCTGAAACCATCGGTCAACACTGCGCGAACCTCACGCAGGCACATATCGTTTTGTACGAAGACTGGATGCGATCTCCGACACAGATGAAACTGGAGGCGAAGCGGCTTGAAAAAACGATTGGCCGGATCGAAGCGCAGCTTGCAGACGGGCGGGACTGGTTGCTTGCCTCGGGGTTCAGCGCCGTAGATTGTTCAATTGCCTACGGGCTTTATGCAGGACAACACTTTATTCGGCTTGACGATCTGCCCCGGACAGCCGCCTATTGGAAACGGTTCTCGGCGCGACCATCATTTGCCAAGGCCCTTCCGCCCGATGGCGTGCGGTTGCTATATTCAAAACCGTTCTTTGAGGTGCCTGATGTCTGAATTTGTTGAAATATTTGAAGTAGGCCCCCGCGACGGTTTGCAGAATGAGGCGCGCGAAATCCCAACCGTCGAAAAGATAGCGCTTGTGGATTGCTTAAGCAGGGCTGGCTTTCAGCGGATTGAAGTTGGCTCTTTTGTTTCGCCCAAATGGGTGCCGCAGATGGCAGACAGCGACGCGGTTTTGAAAGATATCGCACGGGTTGATGGGGTGTCGTATGCCGCTTTGGCACCGAATATGCGTGGGTATGAAGGGGCGGTTGCAGCCAAGGTTGATGAGATCGCGATTTTTGCTTCCGCTTCTGAAGGATTTTCCAAATCAAATATTAACGCGACGATTTCTGAAAGCATTGAACGGTTCAAACCCATTCTGAAAGCAGCGCGGCATATCGATATGCCGGTCCGCGGCTATGTTTCCTGTGTCACGGATTGCCCGTTTGATGGCCCGACCCCGCCCCAAAAGGTGGCAGAGGTGGCAGCCGAGCTGTTCGCGCTGGGCTGCTACGAGGTGTCGCTTGGCGATACCATTGGCAAAGGGACACCAGATTCGATTGCAAAGATGTTGCTTGCGGTGCTGAACGAGGTCCCGCCGCACCGTCTGTCAGGTCACTACCACGACACGGGTGGGCGGGCGCTGGACAATATTGACGTGTCTTTGTCGATGGGCCTTCGGGTTTTTGATGCCGCGGTCGGCGGTCTTGGTGGGTGCCCCTATGCGCCCGGAGCTGAAGGCAATGTCGCGACCGAAGCCGTGAATGCGCATCTTGTGGCACTTGGGTATGACACAGGTCTTGATGGCGATGTGTTGGCGGAGGCGGCGACAATGGCGCGCGCAATGCGCACAGGCTGACGCTTAAAGACTTACAATTCGGCGGGTTTGAAATGTACAAAACTTTAAAGATTGACCAGGATGCACGCGGCGTCGCAACGCTGACCCTGTCACGCGAAGACAAGCATAATGCGCTGTCCGAAGAAATGCTGATTGAACTGACTGACGCGGCCCGGGTGCTTGGCGATGATGACTCTGTTCGCGTTGTTGTTTTGACCGGTGCCGGGCGCAGTTTTTGCGCCGGAGGGGACCTGAAATGGATGCAGGATCAGGTTGCTGCGGACCCGACGACACGAAGCCTGAAGGCCCGAAAACTGGCCGAGATGCTGCAAGCGATGAATACCTTGCCAAAGCCATTGATTGGCCGTGTACAGGGCCAGGCTTTTGGCGGTGGCGTTGGTATGATGTCCGTCTGTGATGTTGCTGTTGGCGTGGCTGGCGCAAAGTTTGGTCTTACGGAAACACGTCTTGGCCTGATCCCGGCAACCATCGGCCCCTATATCGTTGCCCGAATGGGCGAGGCGATGGCGCGCCGCGTTTTCATGTCGTCGCGAATTTTTGACGCTGACGAGGCCGTGACTCTTGGTTTGCTCGCTCGGGCTGTCAATCCGGACGAACTTGATACGGCGGTGGAATCAGAAGTGGCGCCTTACCTGAATTGTGCACCCGGCGCGGTCGCAGATGCAAAAACGTTGGTGCGATCTTTGGGCGCGTCCATCACAGACGCGTTGATAGACGAGACGGTCGCAGCCCTTGCCGGGCGCTGGGACAGCCCCGAATCTGCCGAAGGAATCGGCGCATTCTTTGAGAAAAGAAAGCCAAATTGGGTAAAATAGCCCGTTTTAGAAGCCCTGAAAATCTGTCTCAATGATCCGTGCAACACTTGTGCGGTCTTTCTTGCATTACTCGTGGAAACAGAGCCACCTTTGGTTGACCCCGCGATGAGGCGGGTTTAAACCCTCAAGAGCTAAGGCAAGCGCAAAGAACGCCATCCTTAAGGAGCCAAAAGTGGAAGACCTGCTAAGAGAGTATCTCCCGATCCTCGTTTTTCTGGGCCTGGCCGTTGGATTGGGAGTGGTGCTAATCCTTGCCGCTGTCATCCTTGCCGTCCGAAACCCTGATCCCGAAAAAGTCAGCGCATACGAATGTGGCTTTAACGCTTTCGACGATGCACGGATGAAATTTGACGTCCGATTTTACCTCGTCGCCATTCTTTTCATCATCTTCGATCTTGAAATTGCATTCCTCTTTCCATGGGCCGTTGCGTTCAAGGATGTGGGGCTGGTCGGGTTCTGGTCGATGATTGTGTTTCTTGGTGTGCTGACCATTGGCTTTGCATACGAATGGAAGAAAGGGGCGCTTGAATGGGAGTGACAACTTCTGCCAATACGGCTGGTGTCGACATGGATGTCGCAATACAAACCCTGAACCGCGAACTTCAGGACAAGGGCTTCTTGCTGAGTTCGACCGAAGACATCATTAACTGGGCACGCACCGGTTCATTGCACTGGATGACCTTTGGTCTGGCGTGTTGTGCGGTTGAAATGATGCACACGGCGATGCCGCGCTATGATGTTGAACGTTACGGGTTTGCCCCACGTGCAAGCCCACGTCAGTCTGACGTAATGATTGTCGCGGGAACGCTGACCAACAAAATGGCTCCGGCACTGCGCAAGGTTTACGACCAGATGCCCGAGCCCCGGTATGTGATCTCCATGGGGTCCTGCGCAAATGGTGGCGGTTATTACCACTACAGCTATTCTGTCGTGCGCGGATGTGACCGGATTGTTCCGGTTGATATTTACGTGCCCGGCTGTCCCCCGTCCGCAGAGGCGCTGCTTTACGGCATCTTGCAACTGCAACGCAAAATTCGCCGCACCGGCACGATTGTAAGGTAAGGGGTTAATATGTCCGAAGCACTACAAGAGCTTGGCGCGCACGTAGAACTGAAACGCCCCAATGCAGTGTTGTCCCACGAGATTGCACATGGAGAACTGACGATTTCCGTCGTACCGAGCGCGCTGGTTGATTTCGTTGAATTTTTAAAGAGCGATCGTAGCTGCCGTTTTTCCTCGTTGGTCGATATTACGGCTGTCGATTACCCTACACGCGATAAACGTTTCGACGTGGTTTACCATTTTCTGTCGATGTATCAGAACCACCGCATCCGTCTGCGGGTGAGCGTGCGTGAGGATGATATGGTTGCATCGATCTGCGAGGTTCATCCAAGCGCGAACTGGTTTGAACGTGAAGTTTTTGACATGTTCGGTATCCTGTTTTCCGGACACCCGGATTTGCGGCGCATTTTGACGGACTATGGCTTTCGCGGTCATCCGCTGCGTAAGGATTTTCCAACCACGGGATACACCGAAGTTCGCTATGACGAAGAACAAAAGCGTGTCGTTTATGAACCCGTAAATCTGGTTCAGGAATACAGGCAATTTGATTTCATGTCTCCATGGGAAGGTGCGGAATACATCCTTCCGGGTGACGAGAAAAACGAACAGGCCAAAGGGTAACGCGCATGGGGCAGGCGACGTTGATGTTTGGGATGGGTGCAACGAAAGCGGGGAGCAGCTGGCTCTACCGTTATCTGAGCAATCATCCTGAATGTAAGATGTCCGACCCCAAAGAGCTTCATTATTTTGATCGTCTGGAAAACAACAAAATCGAAAGAGCGGTGAAAAAGCTGGATCAGCGCATAGACGCGATTGGTAAAGTGCTGAGAGAAAACGAAGATCTGAAGCTTTGGCGTAAAAGGCGTCATCGCAGAAACCTGATGGAATGGCGCAAAGTTTTGACCGAAAACGGCGAAAACACAGACGCTTATCTGAGGTTTCTGTACCGCGATGCTGATCGCGCGCGTTTGGTTGGTGAAATAACCCCGTCTTATTCGTTGCTGCCAGAGTCGCGGATGCAGCAAATGGCGAACCTGCCGGTGAAAACACTGTTTGTTTATGTCCTGCGCGACCCGGTTGAACGGCTCTGGTCCAATGTGCGAATGATAGCAGATCGACGCGCGGGTTCTCCGGAAAGGGTGAAACGTGTCGCGCATCGGCTGATCACGAAAGTTATCGAAGGTACAGAGGTCGATGCGACCAAGCGGTCTGACTATGCGAATTCCCTTAAAAAGATGGATGCCGCGTTGCCGAAGGGATCGTTGCTTGTCGAATTCTTTGAACGTCTTTTTTCGGAAGAAGCCCTTACAAAACTCTGCAGGTTTCTGGGCATTTATTATCGACCAGGCGATTTGACCGGATATGTTCACAAGGGCATTGAAATTCCCTTGGAAGACGATGCAAGGAATGCGCTTCAGCGTGTTCTTGCCCCGCAATATGCGTTTGTGGAACAGCGGTTTGGGTCGCTTCCCGAAGGCTGGAAACAGAATATGGTAAAGGTGTGACATGATGGACGGCACCAAATTCGATGACGCTCAGACGGGCGAACAGAAGATTCGGAATTTCAACATTAACTTTGGGCCGCAACACCCTGCAGCCCACGGGGTTTTGCGCCTTGTGCTGGAACTGGATGGCGAGATTGTAGAACGGTGTGATCCGCACATCGGACTTTTGCATCGTGGTACAGAAAAGCTGATGGAAAGCCGCACCTATCTGCAGAACTTGCCGTATTTTGACCGGCTGGATTATGTTGCCCCGATGAATCAGGAACATGCCTGGTGTCTGGCGATTGAAAAGCTGACAGGTACCGCCGTTCCACGTCGTGGCAGCCTGATCCGGGTTCTTTATTCTGAAATTGGCCGGATTTTGAATCACCTTCTGAACGTCACCACGCAAGCCATGGATGTCGGTGCGCTGACCCCACCGCTTTGGGGTTTTGAAGAGCGTGAAAAGCTGATGGTCTTTTACGAGCGTGCTTGTGGTGCGCGGCTTCACGCGGCTTATTTCCGCCCCGGAGGCGTACATCAGGATCTGCCGGATGACCTGCTGAACGACATCGAATCCTGGGCTGGTGAATTCCCGAAAGTGTTGGATGATATCGACGGGTTGCTGACCGAAAACCGCATTTTTAAGCAACGTAATGCTGATATTGGCGTTGTGACGGAGCAGGAAATCCTTGATTGGGGGTTTTCGGGTGTCATGGTGCGCGGCTCTGGTCTGCCGTGGGATTTGCGGCGCAGCCAGCCATACGAATGCTACGATGAGTTCGAATTCCAGATCCCGATTGGCAAAAACGGCGATTGCTACGACCGTTACCTCTGCCGGATGCAGGAAATGCGGGAATCTCTTTCGATCATTAAGCAGGCGATTGCCAAACTGAGGGTTGAAAAGGGTGATGTTCTGACGCGCGGTAAACTGTCACCGCCGTCGCGGGGTGACATGAAAACCTCTATGGAAGCGCTTATTCACCACTTCAAACTTTATACCGAAGGTTTCCATGTTCCTGCGGGTGAAGTTTATGCCGCAGTCGAAGCCCCAAAAGGTGAATTCGGCGTCTATCTGGTTGCTGACGGCACGAACAAACCGTACCGAAGCAAAATTCGCGCGCCAGGGTATTTGCATCTGCAGGCGATGGATCATATCGCAACCGGCCACCAATTGGCCGATGTCGCCGCGATCATCGGGACTATGGACGTTGTTTTTGGGGAGATCGACAGGTGAGCGCAACTTTCACTCTTTCGTTGCTGAGCCTGATGGCTGCAAGCATTACTGTGGCCTTTGTAAAGGTCATTTTGAAGCCGAAACCAGTGGCAGCAGTTGCCCGCAATGTTAAAGCGTCCGGCGCAATGAATTTCACGGGGACACGATAAACCTATGCTCCGCAGATTATACCACACGCAACCCGATACATTCGCCTTCACCCCGGCTAACCTGGCATGGGCCGAAGGGCAAATAACCAAATACCCCGAGGGCCGTCAGGCAAGCGCGATCATCCCGCTGCTCTGGCGCGCGCAGGAACAGGAAGGTTGGCTGACCCGCCCGGCGATTGAACATATCGCTGATATGCTGGGGCTCGCATATATTCGCGCACTTGAAGTTGCATCCTTCTATTTCATGTTCCAGCTGCAACCTGTTGGTTCTGTTGCACATATTCAAATTTGCGGAACCACGTCCTGCATGATTTGCGGCGCGGAAGACCTGATCGGTATCTGTCGCGAGGTTATTGCCGACAAGCCACATCAACTGTCCGAAGATGGTAAGTTCAGCTGGGAAGAGGTCGAATGCCTTGGGGCCTGCACAAATGCGCCGATGGCGCAGATCGGCAAAGACTATTACGAAGACCTGACGGCCGACCGGTTTCGCGAAATCCTGAACGAACTTGCTGACGGCAAGGTTCCTGTCCCGGGGCCTCAGAACGGGCGGTTCGCCGCAGAACCGTTGGCTGGCCTGACATCGCTGACTGAATATGAAAGTGGGCGCACGCAATATAACGGCTCGGCTCAACTGGCGGTCGATATTGGTGACACTGTTAAGCGCATTGATGGCACCGAAGTCCCGTTGTTGACACCTTGGCTTGGCAAGACCGCAAAGAAGCCAGCGGCAAAAAAACCAGCCGCTAAGAAAGCAGCGACAAAACCAGTCGCCAAAGCCGAAACTAAACCAGCAGCCAAGGCAGCCGCCGCACCACCTGCGCAGAAAAAACCACGGACCATGAAGGCACCGCGAAAAGCGGGCGCAGATGATCTGAAAAAAATCAAAGGCGTGGGACCAAAGCTGGAAGCACTGCTTCATACCCTTGGTTTCTATCATTTTGACCAGGTTGCGAAATGGAGCGCTGCCGAGGTTGTCTGGGTTGATGAAAACCTTGAAGGTTTTAAAGGACGCGTGTCACGCGACGGATGGGTTGAACAAGCTAAAGTTCTTGCCGCTGGCGGTGAGACGGAATTTTCTAAGAAAGTTGGGAAGGGCGACGTTTACTGACAGCTTTCCCCGCTGAGTGGACCATAAGTACGATGAAGAAACATGCAGATCATAAAAAGCCGGAGCTGTCACAAGGCAGCCCATCCTGCATGTCTGTTGTAACAGTAGGTTTAAAGGGGGGAATGACTATTGGATTCTGAATCAAAGGGTGAACTGTTTTCTTGCACCAATCTGTGCTGGCTTGCCGGTGTGTTTCTTGGGATCATGACTTTTCTGGTGCTGAACGGGCGCTTTGGAGTAAATGGAATTGTTTCGTTGGTGCTTGCCGTTGTCGTCTGTGCCGCATTAGGTTGGTTTCTGGCGCGCTATTTTTGCTCTGGGTCCATGGCTGTTACCTCTGGTGGGCACGCGCGCCATCAACACGATATTGATGCTTCTCCTGCGGATGTCGCCGCTGTTGACCGGGTCGGACAGAGCGAACTGGCCGCAACACCCCCGACACCAAAGGTAGCTAAGCACGTTTCATCTGCTTCTTTGGCGTCTTCTGATGCGACTGCAAAGGCCGCACCCGCGTCAAAACCAGCCGCGAAAGCCAAACCAGCCACGAAAGCCAAACCCGCCGCGAAAACCAAGCCTGCTACAAAGGCCAAGCCAGCAGCGAAACCAAAAGCAACCGCTGCCGCGAAACCGGCCCGGGCGTCTGTTGCTGCAGATGGAAAACCAGAAACGCTTAAGAAAGCGCGCGCAGGCGGAGCAGATGATCTTAAGCGCATCAGCGGAGTTGGACCAAAGCTTGAACAGACGCTGAATGAACTTGGATTTTACCATTTTGACCAAGTCGCCGCGTGGCGAAAGAAAGAAGTCGAATGGGTCGATACGCGCCTGAAATTCAAAGGTCGGATCGAACGGGATGAATGGATCAAACAGGCCAAAAAACTGGCCAGGGAAACAAAGTAAAGAGTTGTGAATGACACTTACACCCGAACAGGAAAAAGCTTTGGCGCGCCAGGCAAGGACAGTGTCCTTTGTCATCGCGGCGACGATGATCCTGTGGATGGGCGTACAATGGATAGGGGGGAAACTCGGCCTTGAAGCACGCTATGTGTTTCTGGCTGACCTCTCGGCGCTGGCGGCCTTTATCTGGGCGTTGGTTGTAATTTATCAGATCTGGCGCAAGCGCCGGAACAATTAAAGGAATGTCGGGCAAACTTGCCTGATGAGCGAAGGAAAATGGCATGCTGAAAGATCAGGACCGGATCTTTACAAATCTCTACGGGATGCACGACCGAACCCTTAAAGGGGCCAAGGCGCGTGGCCATTGGGATGGCACCGACAAGTTGATCAAGAACGGTCGCGATTGGGTTGTGGAACAGGCGAAAGCGTCTGGTCTGCGTGGTCGCGGTGGCGCTGGCTTTCCGACCGGCCTGAAATGGTCATTCATGCCAAAAGAAAGCGATGGTCGCCCGGCCTATCTGGTTATTAACGCTGACGAATCCGAGCCTGGAACCTGTAAAGACCGCGAGATTATGCGCCATGATCCGCACACGCTGATCGAAGGGGCCTTACTTGCCTCTTTCGCGATGGGCGCGCATGCGAGCTATATCTACATCCGGGGCGAATTTATTCGTGAGCGCGAGGCGCTGCAGGCGGCAATCGACGAATGCTATGACGCCGGGCTTCTGGGAAAAAACGCCGCTAAATCCGGCTGGGACTTTGACCTATACCTCGTGCACGGTGCTGGGGCTTACATCTGTGGTGAAGAAACCGCGCTTCTGGAAAGCCTTGAAGGCAAAAAGGGCATGCCGCGGATGAAACCGCCGTTCCCGGCAGGGGCGGGGCTTTATGGTTGCCCGACCACGGTGAACAACGTTGAATCAATTGCAGTCGTTCCTACGATCCTGCGGCGCGGGCCTGAGTGGTTTTCCTCTTTCGGTCGCCCGAACAACGCCGGAACCAAGCTATTCGGTATTTCCGGCCACGTAAATAATCCCTGTGTGGTAGAAGAATCCATGTCTATCCCACTCCGCGAGTTGCTGGAACGTCACTGTGGCGGCGTGCGCGGTGGCTGGGATAATCTCAAGGCCGTTATTCCTGGTGGGTCATCTGTTCCGCTGTTGCCGCGCGACGTCGCGGACGAAGCGATCATGGATTTTGACTGGCTGCGCGAGCAACGCTCGGGTCTTGGCACAGCGGCGGTGATTGTGATGGACCAGTCGACCGACGTGATCAAGGCGATCTGGCGGCTGAGCAAGTTCTACAAACACGAAAGCTGTGGCCAGTGCACTCCATGCCGCGAAGGCACCGGTTGGATGATGCGTGTGATGGACCGGTTGGTGACGGGCGAGGCAGAGGTCGAAGAAATTGACATGCTGCTTGACGTAACCAAGCAGGTTGAAGGGCACACCATCTGCGCGCTTGGTGATGCAGCAGCCTGGCCCATTCAGGGTCTGATCCGCCATTTCCGGAATGAGATCGAGGATCGTATCAAACACAAGCGGACCGGACGGGTCAGCGCGGTGGCGGCGGAGTAATGTTTAAGCGCACCTTCCATATCGCGGTTGTTTCGCTGTTTGTTAGCACGCTGAGCGTGCAGGCGGCGGCGTTGCGCGAAAATGAAGGGGTCACAAACCGCTTGGTTCTGGCCGGGATTGTCAAGGAAATCTACAAGAAATGCCCGACAATTTCCGTACGCAAACTGCGTGGGTTTATGTACCTGCAATCTATCTACAATTACGCTGTAGACCAAGGTTTCAGCCACGATGAAATCGAAGCATACGTTGAAAACGAAGAAGAAGAGGCACGCTTGCTCGTGCATGTGAACACTTGGCTTTCAAACCGCGGTGCG
>Ga0316189_10000244_pt1 | contig 53025 bp, 36 predicted proteins | sample LowCovwburrow_MG_FD_204930 | JGI IMG/M metagenome (GOLD analysis project Ga0316189, IMG submission 204930) | Coastal sediment microbial communities from Maine, United States - Lowes Cove worm burrow | ecosystem: Environmental > Aquatic > Marine > Coastal > Sediment | place: USA: Maine... | reverse complement strand
AGCGTTTGGATCGCCGCTGTCGATCGGATACGACCATCACGCCAACTTCAAGTTCGCTCGCGAGCGCGGGTCCACGTTTTCGGGCAATTTCGGAAGCGGATTGTGGACGCTGTGGGGCATGGGCAAGGGCGCGGGGATCTTTGCGCTGGCCCCGCTTGCCGCGTTCGGGGTGGTCGGTTTGGCCCGCTCGCCGTGGCGGTGGCTGGCGGCTGGGGCGGCGCCCTGGATCATCGTGCTCGCGATGCACAAGACGCCTGCGGGCGGCGGATCGGCCGATCATCGGTATCTCGTCCCGCTGCTGCCTGTGCTGGGACTCGGCTTGGGAGCCCTGTGGCAGCGTCTGGTCACCGACGGGGGCCCGCGGGGGCGTTGGGTCGGTGCGGCCTTGCTGCTTGTTGCGTTGGCCTCGGCGTTCCTCGGCTGGAGCCATTTTCTTCGGATCCAGGGTTGAGCCCCCGAAAGCACCGAATCATCGACCACGACGAAAGTTCGTTGGCAATAAATCGCCATCGTGGGTGACCCGCGGCGCTCCAGGCGTGTGCAGTCGTCGCAGGACCCGTTGGCCGATCCGATTCCTTCAAATACCCCCGCTGTCTCCGGCGGCGACCCACAACACCCTGGGGTGGACGCCAAAGGCCGGAGTCGCAGCACACGGGTGCGATTTCCGCTCAGCTACAAGCTCTCGCTGTTCGCGGCGATCTTGATCTTGTCGCACCTGGCCGCCGTGGGGTGGGCGGCTGTGGCCCTCACGCGCCAGACGGTTGTCGCGGCCGAGCTGGACAAGCAGCACGCCGTCATCGAGACGACGGTCACCGCGATCGATGCCGATCTCGCCGACGCGGAGGACGGTGTGCACGCGATCGCGCGGCTGCTCGTCGACGAGACCATCGCTCCGGACGCGCGGATCTCCTTGGCCGCGGTCCTGGTGGAGTCCAACTCGCACCTGGACAACGCAGTGATCTACGACGCCGACGGGGCGCGGCCGCTTGCGGTCCAGGAGACACCGGATGCTGTCCTGCAGTTTCCCGAGCAGCTGTCCAGCGCGCTGATGGCCAATGCGACCGCGACGAGTGTCGCGACCGGCCTCGTGTACCGCGATGCAACCGGGGAGCTGCGAGTGCCGCTGGTTTTTGCCACGATAGCAAACGGCGCACCGACCGGCTACGTCGCTGCGTTTGTCTCGTTGGCGGGGCTGCAGGCGCGGGTCGAGGAGCAGGCGACTGTTCACTTCGCCGAGCTCGATGCGCCACTGTTCGTGGTGGATGCGTCGTTGCGCATTCTGGCGCACGCCGATTCCGCGCAAACGGGAGCCGAGACCACCGCCGAGCAACAGCCCGCCCTCCAGGGCGTTACGCTCGGCGACAGTGCTGGCCGTATTGGCCGCACGGGAGAATTCGAGACCGCACAGGGGCGCACGATGGTCGGGACGGTGCTGCGCATGCCCACGCGCCCCTGGACGGTGGTCGCGCAGGTGCCGGCCGACATCGTCTACGGCCCGGTCGAGGAGATGAAGGTGGTCGTGTACGCGACCGTGGGCGTGGCGATCGTTGTCGCCATGGTCGCCAGTCTGCTGCTGTCTCGGCGCATTACCTCGCCGCTGGAGCGGCTCTCGGATTTTGCGCAGTCCATCGCGCATCGCGACTTCGATCAGCGCTTCGAGATCAACACCCAAGACGAGCTGGCGGTGGTCGGCCGAGCGATGTCCCTGGCCGCCCGCGATCTCAAGGACAGTGAGCAGCGGATCCGCCAAGAGGTGGAGATCCGGTCCGACCTTGGCCGCTATTTGCCCGCCGAGCTCGTCGACAAGGTCGTGCGCCGTGAGCAGGAGATGGGCCTCGGGGGCCAACGACGCCCGATTACGGTGATGTTTGCCGACATCGTCGCGTTCACGCCGCTGACCGAGAAGCTGCCTCCCGAGGAGGTGGTCACCGTGCTCAACGAGCTGTTCACCATCGTCACGGAGATCGTCTTCCGTCATGGCGGCACCGTCGACAAGTTCATCGGCGACTGCGTCATGGCTATCTGGGGCGCGCCGACCGTGCAGTCCGACCACGCGGGCAGGGCACTGGAGGCCGCCGAGGAGATCATCTCGTGGCTGGAAGCCAGCAACGCGACGTGGCAGGAACGCTACGGGATTGAGATCCAGGTCGCCATTGGGATCAACACGGGCGAGGCCGTCGTGGGGAACGTGGGCTCGGAGACTCGGATGGAGTACACCGCGATTGGCGACACCGTGAATGTCGCGGCACGGCTCGAGGCCATCGCGCGCCCGCGGCAGATCTTGATCACCGAGGCCACGGCGACGGCCGCGGGCGACGGGTTCGATATCGTTGAGTTGGGACCGCGCGCGCTCAGCGGTCGTGCCGAGCCGCTGAACCTGTACGAGGTCCGGGCGTGACGCTGGTATTCGACAACCTCAAGGAGGGGGATGTCCTCGCCGGCCGTTTTGTGATCGAGCGATTGATCGGTGAGGGCGGCATGGGGTTTGTGTACCAGGCCCTGCAGCACAACCTCGGCCGCCGCGTAGCGATCAAGGCGTTTGACCCGACCTACGGGGGCCTGAGTCAGGGCAAAGAGCGGTTTATCCGTGAGGCCCGGGTCGCCTCCACGCTCAAGCACCCCAATGCGGTCGAAATCTACGACCTGGGGGCCGACGACGGGGTTGCGTGGCTCGCGATGGAGCTGCTCGAGGGCGGCTCATTGCGGGGGGCGATGGACCACGCAGCCCCGTTCTTTCCGATGCCCGAGGTGCTTCGCGTCGTGACGGCAGTGCTGGAGCTGCTCGTCCAGGCGCACGCGATCGAGCTGGTGCACCGCGACATCAAGCCAGAGAACATCTTTGTCGAGCTCAGCGGCCGGGTTCGGGTCTTGGATTTCGGTATCGCGTTCATCAACGACGATCCCAACTTGGGGCGAATGACCCAGGAAGGCATCGTCGTCGGCACGCCGGATTACATCGCGCCCGAACAAGCGCAGGGGCTTCCGGTTGGGCCGCGCTCGGACATCTACGCGTTGGGCGTCATGTTCTACGAGTTACTCGCTGGGCATGCGCCGTTTGTCGGCTCGCACGTCAGTGTGCTGAGTCAGCACCTATACGTGACTCCACCCCCGCTCAGTGGCCACCGAGAGGGCGGAATCCCAGCCGATCTCGAGAGTCTGGTCATGCAGATGCTGTCCAAGCGCGCCGACGATCGGCCGAGCGCCGCCGAAGTCCTCCACGCACTCAGCGGTGTCGAGGGAACGTTGGCCGGCGAGCGACACCGCGGCCGCGACGACGAGATGCTCAAGGGCCGCGCGGCGCGTATGATCTCGGTCGCTGCGCCCCTGCACCCCACGGTGATCGGCGACGTCGACCTGCCGAACATCCCCGCGGGGGAGCGAGCGATAGGCGTGGGGGTGGTGGGCGATCTGGACCCTGAGATAGCGGTGGGTCTGGCGAGCAACGGCCTCCGCGCCGAAGCCCTCGACCCCGACGACAGCAGCCTGGCGGACCACATCGACGCGGTCTTGGCGTGCAACACGAGCCTCGCGGTGATCCAACAGATGGTCGGGCGAGGGCGGCCGGTGCTGGTCATTGTCACCGACCCCGACCCCGACACGCTGGCGCTGTACCTGCGTCTGGGTGTCCGCGAGATCGTCCGACAACCCGTTCGGGTTGCGGACCTCACCCGCAAGCTGCGTCGCGCGCACGCTCGGGCCCAACGAAAGCCGGCCGAATCATGATCTTAACTGCGTTGTTTCCCATCACGCTCGCTTTGCTCGCCCCCGAGATGACCGACTACACGGTCAAAGGCGGCGATACCTGCTCGGGGATTGCCAAGAAGCTCTACGGCGATGGAGAGCGGTGGGATGTGATCCACAAGCACAACCCAACACTCGGGCCACGGCTTCCCCACCGCCTCAAGGCAGGCACGGTGCTGAAGCTGCCCAAGACCGTCGCGGCGCTGCCCGACGCCGAGGTTACGTCCACACGAAAACGCGTGGAGATGCGCGCACCCAAGCACGAACGGTGGAGTGACGCGTCGATCGGCCAGGACTTGTTCAAGGGCTGGCGCGTCAATACCCACGAAGACTCGGCCGCCGAGCTGACGTTCCGAGACGACTCGCAGGTCCAGATGCGGGAGAACACGCTGGTCATCATCTATGGCGACTCGCGGACCAAGCGGAGGACGACGACGCGTGCCTCGCTCGACCGTGGCGCGTTGCGCAGTCGGCTGGGCGAAATGAGTGGCGGAGAGCAACTCGAGGTCACCACGCCGTCCGCGGTTTTCGACTTTATCGGCGGTTGGCACCTGATCGATGTCGAGGACACCGGTACATCCCGCGTTGCCAACCACGGCGGCGGGACGGCGACCGCCAGCGTTCCGGGGAGCAAGCGCAAGGTCAAGATCAAGCCTGACTTCGGCTCGAAGGTCGCCAAGGGGCGCAAGCCGACCAAGCCCCGACGGCTCCCGCCGCCCCCGAAGTGGAAGGCCGACGAAATCCGGCGCTTTGCGACCCCAGCCAACGCGACGTCGACCGTGCGCGGCGGGTGGCACCCCGTCTCCCGAGCCGAGAAGTATCGCGTCGAGGTCAGTCGCGCGCCAGACGGGACGGAGGTGATCGCCAATGTTGTGGTGCCGAGCGATATCACGAAGTTCGAAGCTCAGGATCTGCCGCCCGGGGTGTACTGGGCCTCCGTCGCGGCGATCGACGACGATGCGTTTGAAGGGCGTCGCTCGGCGACGCAGCGGTTCGAGGTCGTCGGTGTGGCCCTGGTGGAGCCCGGACGCTCGCGTCCCCGCAAGCTCGGCGCAGACGCGTCCCTTCTACCGGGGACGCGTATCGAGGATCCGGATGGCGTGACGTGTGCCGTTGCGGGCGCGACCGACGGGAAGATCCTCGCCAGCGCGGGCGCGCACGCGATCGCCTGCGAGTCACCGGACGGCGCGATCGAGGGGTTCTCCGTCGCCGTCGGTACACTGTCGGTCACCGCCGCGGGGGCCAAGGGCAAGGAGGCATCTGCCCGCGTTTCACGGGGCAAGTCGAGCGACGTTGTCTTCGCAGTGGCGACGTCCGCTATCTTGCCCGATCGTGTTCGCGTGGAGGCCCCCGACGGGGTGTTCCTGAGCGCTCCTGTGCGCGTGGATGGGGCCAAGAATCAATGGTCGGTGCGGGTGCTCGCGCACGAGGAGGCCCCGGACAAAGGTCAGCTGCGACTCATGGCGGACGCTGGGGAAGCGCCCGTTGAGCTCGGCGTCATCGCGTTGGCCGTGGAGGGGAAAGGCGCGGGCCCAGGCGGGGCGGGTCGGAAGCGCAAGGCCGCCGCCGCGGACGACGACCGACCGGAGCGCAATATGGTCGAGCTTGGGTTCTTTGGTGGCGGGATGCTCATTCCGACCGACCACCAGCTGTGGCAAGGGGACTCGGGCGCCGAGTTTCAAGCGCTGTCACGCGGAGCGGGTACGCTCGGGCTGCGGTTTGGCTATTACCCCATCCGCTGGGTCGGCGCAGAGTTCGAGCAGGCCTGGTCGCCTGCTCAAACCGAGGGCAAGCAGCGGGCCAACCTGTTCGGCGTGCGCGGGCACCTGCTGGGGCAGCTGCCGTATCGCGTGACGCCCACGGTCCACGTCGGTGGCGGGACGTTCGGCGTGTATTCGTCGTCGGACGCGCTCGGCAGGGATTTCGACCGCGCGCTCCACTTTGGCGGCGGACTAAAAGCCTACGTCACGCGTTGGCTGGCTGTCCGGGTCGACGTTCGCGATGTGGTCGGGAACAACACGGCCGGAGGGGGCTTGGCGCACTACCTCGATGTTGGCGTGGGCGTCTCAGGCGTGTTCGGCCGACGCGCGGCCGGCCGCTGAGGGGAGGGGCGTGAGCACCCATGCCCGGGGCGGCTTGGCGCTGTAACGAAAAAAGCCACGTCCGCGGACGTGGCTCTGACCCCCCCGGCCAGGGAGGGTGGGGTAGGGCCCGAAACCGACCCGCGCTCGACAGAGCCGCTCGTTGTTGAGCCGCTCGGTGCGAGCCTCGGGTCGCTTCGACCTTGCCGCGACTACTTGGCGGGTGCGGCGAACTGGACCCAGGTTCCGATCTGGGCGGGCTTGCCCGCGGCGCCCTTACACGCGCCAGCGGCGATCTTCGGGCCTTGCAGACAGAACTTGGTGAGCTCGACCTGCTCTTTGCCCATGACGGCGTTGGCGCCAAAGGTCACCTCGCACTTGCCGTGCGGCGTGGCCAGCGGTGCCTTGCGGAACGCGGTGAATCGCGCGCCCACGGTCTCGCCTGCGCCGATGTACTCGAGGTCCGGCCCGACGCGGTGCTCCTCGTCGACTGACTTGTCGCAGGTCACTTGTGCGGTGAGCTGGACGCGGTCCTTGATGCGCTTGACGACGGTCGCCGACAGCTTCGCGTTGAGGACAACCTTCGTCTTGTCCTTCCAGTCGTTGCCCCACTCGAGCCCGATATCGTTGACGGTGATCGACTCCGCGTCGACGGGCGCAGCCTCACCCGGAGCGTCCGGGCGGAAGTCGCACTTGCCGTCGGTGAACTTGCCGTCCTTGGAGCAGACCTCGCCGAGCTTCTCGTCCTCTTTGCCCCACCCGCCATCGAGGAACACCTCGATGTTGCAGGCCTCCGGCTTGGCCGGGAGCGCGTTGAGGAAGAACTGGTTGTGGTGCACGAGGGTGGCCTCGCCGGGCTCCATCGAGAACGGCTTGACGTGCGGGTAGTCGGGCGAAACCTCAACCCAGACGCGGTCGCCGACCTTGCACGCGGTCTTGGTGTGCAAGTGGGGAGCCTTCTCGATGTGCTCGTTGAAGCGCGCGCCGTAGGCCACGTTCAACGCCACTGCGTCGGGCGTATCGTGGCTCATGGATTTGCGGGTCTCGAGGGAGAAGTCAAAGGGCACCACCTTGCCCTCGCCCTTCTTGACGGGCTTGACGGGCTCGGCGCACTCGCCGTCGGTCACGGCCTTGCCGTCCCAGCAGAAGTCGCCGACGCGGGTCGAGAAGCTCGATGCGCCGTAGTCGAACGACAGCTGGCAGCGGGTCGGTAGCTCGGGAAGCCCCATGTGGAACAGATGCGAGCCGAGCGTCTTGGTGTCGCCCGCTTTCATCTTGCCCAGGTCGCTGTGCTTGCCGCTGATCGTGGTCACGTTAACGTAGACCTCTTCGCCCATCACGCAGGACGCCTTGGCGTACACGCCGCCGTCCTTGACCTCGTTGACGGTGATGTCTGCGCCGATGTTAAACATCGTGCCACGGTCGCCGTACATCTCTTTGCTTGCGAAGGTGACCTTCGCCAGGCTGACGGGGCCCTTCTCGCCCTCTTCGAGCTTCTTCTCGTGGGCGACCTCGTCCTCTTTGGTGACCGGGTCGTCGAGTTGCTCGGCGGCTTTGGGGTCGAGTTCTTTGGCGGCGGCGAGGGCTTCGTTGGCAGCGTCGAGCTCGGCTTTGAGCGCGGCGACCTCGGCCGCTTCCGCTTTGGCCTTGTCAGCGTCGGCGCCCTTGTCGCCAGCTTTGCCGTCGTCGCCAGCTTTGCCGTCGTCGCCGGCTTTGCCGTCGTCCCCCTTGGCCTCGACTTTGGGCTTGGCGTCGGCCTTGGGCTTGTCTTTATCTGCGTCGCCCTTGTCACAGCCGATCGGCGCAAGCGCGCAACAAAGGGCGATGACGGTCTTGAGGGCGGGATGCTGTTTCGATGTCGCTTGCATGACTGTCCTATTGCCGTCTCGCACCACGCGGCGTCCGGCGCGGCGGGATGGTACAGGCGGAGCGCCGCGCGCCAAAGTCGGGGGGCCGCGCAACAGGCGCGACCCGTGAAACGCGGAGTGCGGCTTATCCGCGATCTCCTCGTGCGGGCGCGTTCTCAGGCGGCGAACGCTGGTTTCACCGCTGCGGCTGCGTCGTCTCCCGCAGCGCAGCGATGAGCTCGGCAAGCCTGGCCGGAAGAAGATCGTCGGACGCATCCTCGACGTGCCCGGCCAGCGTCCCCAGTTCGAAGAACCCGAAACTCGCCGCAGACCCGCGAATCTGGTGAGCCAATCGCCGAGCCCGCTTCGCGGCGTCGTCGGGAGCTCCCCCGCGTTGCCGTCGGAGTGAGCTCTCGAGCATCGATATCTTCATCGGCATCGAGTCCAGATACCGCTGCTGCAGCCGCTGGCGTACGCGATCCAGGCTGCCCGTGACGTCGCCCACTACGCCCGCGCCTTCCCGATGAGGCGATCGATGGCGCCGAACAGGTCGTTTTCATCCAGGATCGGTTTGGCGACGTAGGCGTCGAAGCCTGAGGCCAGGTAGTGCGCTCTGTCGTCCGCCATGGCGTGCGCGGTGAGTGCGACGACGGGGATTGACGACAGCTCGGGATCCGAGCGGAGTCGGGTGAGGACCTCGAGGCCGCTCATCTGGGGCAGGGAAATGTCGAGCAGGATGATGTCGACGCTGGCCTCAGCCAGGCCCGCGAGCGCCGCCTCGCCGCTGTCGAACTCCACCGTCTCGTGGTCGACCTCGGCCAGCAGTGCGGTGACCAGCAGACGATTGTCGGGGTTGTCTTCGACGAGTGCAACGCGGCTCATGGTGCCTCGGCCGTCCCCACGGTGGGGCGGATATGGGTTGGGGGGGCCTCCATCGGATCGAACGCAACAAAGAACGTCGAGCCGTTTCCCAGCTCGCTGAGTACGCCCAACTCGAACTGCATCGCGTCGCACAGCGACTTCGAAATGGACAGCCCAAGTCCGGTACCGCCATGCGCTCGGCTGTGTCCGGCGTCGGCCTGTTGGAACGCTTCGAAGATTCGGCCGAGGTTGGCGGCGTCAATCCCCGGGCCTGTGTCCGCGACCTCGAGCCAAGCGGGGCACCCGTTGCGGCCGCGAACACGCACGGCGATCTCGCCGCGTTGGGTGAACTTGTTCGCATTACCGACGAGATTGATCACGACCTGTTTGAGCCGTCTGCGGACTGCAGCAAGCGGCGTGAGGCCGTCGGGAATGTCGACGCGGATGTTGTTGCGTGCCCCAGCGATCGCACCTTGGAGTTCCCCGACCACCTCGCGCACGAGTTCTCCGATGTCGAACACCTCGTCGGTTTGCTCAATTCCGGCGCCCTCGATCCGCGAGATGTCGAGCACATCGTTGATGAGCGAGAGCAAATGGCGACCGTTCGCGCTGATACGCTGGAGGTACAGCAGCTCCTCTTCGTTGAGGTTGTCGCGCTTGTTCTTTGCGAGCAGGTTCGTAAAGCCGATGACCGAGTTGAGGGGCGTGCGCAGCTCATGACTCATGCTCGTCAGGAACGCACTCTTTGCTCGGGTCGCGACCTCCGCCGCGTTCAGCGCTTCGTGGAGCCGGGCACCGTTGAGTCTTTCTTCGGTCACGTCGCGGGCACCCGCAAACATGGTGTCGCTGTCGGGATCGAATGTCGCGGACCAGCGAAGCCAGCAATAGTCGCTCGAGTCCTTCTTCATAAACCGGTTCTCGAAGTTCACGAGCTGACCGGTACGCTCGCCGAGCGCGCGGACGACCGCAGTCGTCGAGTCGTGGTCGTCGGGGTGGACAAACTCCATGAACGGGCGACTCTTGAGTTCCTCGTCCGTGAACCCGAGTGTTTCGCTGAAGGCAGGATTGAGGTGTTTGAAGAACCCGTCGAACCCAGCGACGCAGAGCATGTCCAGCGACAAGTCGAAAAAACGCTGCTGCATGAGTCGAGCTGCGGCGAGGGCTTCTTGGGCCGCGGCGCGCTTTTTGACTTCGATGCGTTGCTCGAGCAGGGCAACGACCAGGCGGGACAAGGACTCGAGTTGTTCCAGCTGCTGCGGCCGTAGCTCACGAGGGGCGCGATCGATGACACACAGTGTGCCCAGGGAGTGACCCGCTGCATCTCGGAGCGGTGCCCCTGCATAGAAGCGAATCCGAGGGTCGCCGGAAACGAGGGGGTTGTCGGCGAAACGCTCGTCTTGTGCCGCGTCCCCCACGACGAGGGTCGCACTGGACTCGACGACATGTCCGCAGAACGAGATGTCACGAGGCGTCTCTGTCGCATCGAGCCCAACCCGGGCCTTGAACCACTGCCGTTTTTCGTCGACCAGCGAGATCAATGCGACAGGGACCCCGCAGATCTGCGCAGCCAGCGAGACGATATCGTCGTAGTTCGCCTCGGGAAGCGTATCCAAGACGTCGAACGCGTGGAGCGACGCGAGGCGCTCCGCTTCGTTTTCAGGAAGGCCAGGTTTACGCATCGACGCGAGGCGAGTGCAGGTGTGCGAGCTGGGATGACGACATGGTGCGGCGTGGCGTGCGAGCTCAGGACGTGTTTGATGATAGCCCAGTACGCCCGTCGGTCCGGGCGACTCCAAGCCCGAATCCGCGGTGCGCCGACCCTTCAGTCGCGTTGGGGCCAGCGCTGTCGCCAAGCATCGCTCCGTGACGCCTCGCGCTGGGGCGTCTCGTCTTCGCACTCGGTGCTCACGAGCTCGAGCTCCGCGAGAGCACGTCGTGCGGTCTTGGGACGGTCGCGGGGGGCGGGCGAGGTCAGGCGCTCGAACAGCTCACGAACGAATTCGGGCAGCGGGCTCGTCTCTTTGACGAGCTCCATGCGGGCCTCGGCCGCCGAGCACGCGCGGAAGGTCGCGTACAGAGTCAGAGCCAGCGAGTAGATGTCGGCGGACGAAGACAGAGCGGATTCTGCCATGCGTTCCGGGCTCGCGAACTCGGGCTCGGCGGGCGCGGGGAAGCGTGCCGTCCCTGTACTGGTGTCGTGGGTCGCGACCCCAAACCTGCCGAGCAACGCCTCGCCAGTGCTCGGGTCGATGGCGATTGCACTCGGTCCGATATCGCCATGTACGATGTTGTGAGATTCGAGGTGCACCAGTGCTTGGAACAGGCGCCGGGCGCGGGCGATCAAGGTGCCGTGGTCGATCGTGTCGGGGGACGATGCCAGCGATGGGTTCGGCGGCCGGTCGGTCGCGACCCAGTGGTGGCCGCGGTCCGTGTACCCCGATGCGCGCACGGCTACGATCGAGGGGTGGGGCGGCACGTTTAGGCAGTGCTCCATTGCGCAAAGTCGCGCATCGCACCCGTCGTCGTCTTCAGCCGGGTCAACCCACCAAACATCGATGCTGGTGCTCAGAGGAAGCCAGACTGCCTCTAGTCGTGCGGTCGATGCTCCGTAGGACGGCGTATCCAGGAGCGCTATCGAAGGATGGATCGCGGTGATTCCAGGCGTTGTTTCGGTCAGGAGCATGGGAGGATCGTTTTGCGACAAGGCAGTGGGGGCTGTCGGTCGAGGCGGGTGCTGCAAGGAGCGAGCCGACGCTGAGACCGCAGTGTTTGTCGCGATCGTGCTGGCGCCAGGCATCTGCGCTGGGGCGCGCTGCCCCAAATCGGAACTCGGCGGGGGCATCAAGCCCCGCGGCCCGTGGAGGCCGTTCCAAAATCGGTCGAATCAGCTGGTATAAGCGCGCGCGCATGCCGAAACCTAAGGAGCCGGCCGCGGTGCTTATCGTCGAGGACGACGACGACCTCCGCCACCTTCTCGAGGCGGGACTGGCGGACCGAGGTTTGCTTCCGGTTGGATTCGCCAGTGCCGAGAAAGCGCTGGCGAGCCGCCCCGCGCAGGACTACCGGGTGGCACTGGTCGACCTGAACCTCCCCGGCATGGACGGCATCGAGCTGTGCACGCGGCTGTGCGCGCAACCCAGAGCGCCTGCCGTAGTCCTGATGACCGCGTTTGGATCGATCAACGGTGCGGTCGAGGCTGTGCGCGCTGGGGCTGCCGACTTTTTGGTCAAGCCCTTGGATCTCGAGGTCGTGGTGCACCGGATCCAGCGCGTGCTCGCCGAGCGGCGCGTCCGCGAGGAGGCTCAGAGGCTGCGCGTCGAGGTTGATCGTGCGCACGGCTTCGGCGAGCTCGAGGGGGCTAGCGTGGCGATGCGGAGCGCCTACGACATGTTGGCTCGCTCGGCACCCAGCGACGCCTCGGTGCTTCTCTCTGGTGAGAGCGGTACGGGCAAGGAGCTCGCCGCCCGGGCTTTGCACCGCCAGAGCCGCCGCTTGCGCGGGCCGTTCGTGGCGGTGAACTGCTCGGCCATTCCAGAGCAGCTGCTCGAGAGTGAACTCTTCGGACACGCCAAGGGCGCGTTCACCGATGCAGGCGCGGATCGCCGTGGACTCTTCGCACGGGCCAACGGAGGCACCCTGTTCCTCGACGAAATCGGCGAGCTGCCGCTGTCGATGCAAGCAAAGCTCTTGCGGGCTCTGGAGGAGCGCCGCGTCCGCCCTGTCGGATCGGACACCGAATACGACATCGATGTCCGGCTGATCACCGCCACGAATCGAGACCTCGAGGCCGGCTGCGAAGCTGGCGAGTTTCGCGAGGATCTGTTCTTCCGAATCAATGTCATCTGCGTGCAGCTGCCACCGCTTCGGTCCCGCGGCACCGACGTGCTCGAACTTGCTCAGAGCTTCGTGGCCCGGTTTGCGGCGTCGGCCGACAAGAACGTCGTCGGTCTCGCGCCAGCCACCGCGCAGAGCCTGTGCGACTACCAGTGGCCAGGCAACGTCCGCGAGCTCAAGAACTGCATCGAGCGCGCGGTCGCGCTAACCGAGCACGCGGAGATCCAACCGGAGGACCTGCCCGAGCGGATACGGTCGTTCCAGGCGTCCCACGTCGTCGTCGCCGCAGACGACCCCGCCGAGTTGCCCTCGCTCGAAGAGGTTGAACGCCGCTACATCTTGCGCGTTCTCGAGGTCGTCAGCGGGAACCGCAGCGCGGCCGCAGGGATCCTCGGCGTGGATCGCAAAACACTGTATCGACGCTTGGAACGCTACAAGAAATCGCAGGGCTAGAGCGGGGCGCTCCATTACAATCGGGCATGCCGCTCGTCTTCGCGTGGTCGCGCCGTTCCATTGCTGTATCGGGCGTGTGGGTGGTTGCCCTCGTCGTCAGCCCAGCCGGGCCTGGGTGCTCTCTCGACTCCGGCCTCCAAGAGCTGGACGGCACGGGCAGCACGACGCTCGAAATCACGGGCACGGATGGCAATGCCGAGGCCACCGACGCTGCGACTGGCGTGGTCGATTCGACAGCGGATCCGGGCACCAGTGGCACCGGACTTCCCACGGCGATGACGACAGGCGACAGCGGGACGGATACCGGGGGGGCGGAGGGCGCGGGAGACCTCTACTGCTTCGATGAGTTTGGACCCCAGCTGTCCATCTTCACGCTGACGCGCGGTCCGGCGACGGTCGAGACGTTCGACTTTGGCAGCTACGTCCCGCTCGCACTGGCGGTATCGCCGGAGTTTCCCATGATGCTTGGCGCGATTCCCGAAAACGGGGATGCTGCCGGGCTGTTTTGGTACGAGGATCTCGCGGACATTGCGAGCGGCGCTGACCCGGGCGTGTTCATCCCTCTGGAGGGCCCCAACCAAGTCGACGACGGTTGCGTCGTGCCCAATGGGGTGTTGCTGACCTCGGACACGGCGCCGTCGGTCGTGTGCAGTCCAGACAGCGCGGACTGTATCGATGTCACGTCGCCGCAGGTTCTCGGCGCGTGTGAGTGCGCAGGGTCCACGTGCATCGCGTCGAGTCCGATGGCCGGGTTGCTCGAGTCCGTGGATGGCGGCCTCACTTTTATCGAGCAAGGCAACGACTTCCGCGCGAGCCAGATCGCGGGGAATGGCCAGGGGGCCATGTACTTCCACGACATGTTCAACGGGGTGGGCCGGTTCACGACCGACTCGGGCGCGAGCTACTCCGAGACGACGGCTCCACGTGGCGCCGACGACATCGAAGCGCTACTCGTCGACGCCGAATTTGCCCTCGGCGCCCGCCCGTTTGAGCCCGATGTTGCGTACGTCTCGCCGCTTCCACTCGGCGCGTTCGAGGCGTTCTCGGTCGGGACCGGGGTCACCGTGGTCCAAGGCTTCCAAATCGGTGAGGCCGACTATTTGCTCCGTACCGCGGAAGGGTCTTTTTGGCGGTCGCGGACGCTGTCGGGCGGGTGGGAAGAGATCCGTGTAACGCAGGAGTTCGCGGCGCGCTGCGCAGCGACCCTGGTGCTGCAGCGATAGTCGTTGTTGGGGGCGTTCGAGGCCGTGGTCGCGTGGCGCTTGACGTTCGTGCCGCGTCGATGGATCCTTGGGCTCGGGCGTCGATTCACGCCTAACCCCTTCGGCCGGCCCCCAGCGTCGGCCCTTGTGGGGCAAAGGAGGGCACACCTTCGAATCGGGAACTCCGAACCTTCGCGTGCGCGGGTTCACTGCTGGGGAGTGAGCTTGGATGCACCTCGAAGGAAGCCGGAATGACCCAGAACAAAGATCAAAAACGTCTCGTCCGCGCGCGCATGCACAAGACGGGTGAGTCCTACACAGCCGCACGCGCAGCGCTCGTCGACGGAGCCAGCGAGCCGCCCCCTTACGCCGCGCCACCCAAACAGTGGCCGAAGCTGGCCGGCATGAGCGATAGCGCGGTACAGGCCAAGACGGGCCGCACGTGGGCCGGTTGGGTCAAGGAACTCGACCGTGCGCGGGCCTACGAGCTGAAGCACCCCGAGATCGTCAAATACCTTCGGGCCAACTACGACCAGGTTGGCCCTTGGTGGGGCCAAACTGTCACGGTTGGCTATGAACGCATTCGGGGGCTGCGCGAGGTTCAGCAAAACTGCAACGGTGCGTTCCAGGCCAGCAAGAGCCGCACGTTCGCGGTCGATGTGAGCACGTTGTTTGCCGCCTTCAAGGATTCGCGTCGACGCAAGAAGTGGATGGGCAGCGGTTGGAAGCGGGTGCGTACCGCCACCGAAGACCGATCGATCCGCGCGGACTGGGACGATGGGACTCAGGTGAATCTGTACTTCACCGCCAAGAGCCCCACCAAAAGCAGCGTGAGCATCGAGCACACAAAGCTCGCGAGCAAGGCGGACGCGGGTAAGGCCAAAGAGGCGTGGCACGCTCGGCTCGACGCGCTCGCGAGCACGCTGTAGCTAGCCGCCCGCGCTGGGGCAGCACACGGCGCCGTCCGTGGCGATCGCTTCGCCCGGCTCCGCGGCAATGCTTCCCGAGGGCGGCTCGCCGCTCTCCGGGCAGCGGTAGTCGGGTCGGCTCGTCGCACCGTCTCCGATGTCGCCAACGACACTCCCGCCCCCGGCCTCGCAGTCGGCGGCGGTCATCGAGGAACGTGCAGGGGCTGCGGGCGGTAGGCCACCGACGTCCCCTTCGGGGGATTGTTCTGGCGTCGCCGCGGTTGGTTCGGTCGTCGCCGGAGCCTTGTTGCATCCCGAGGCGGAAGCCCCAACCAAGGCGAGTGTCACTGCGATGAGGGGACGGAGCACGCCGCAAGTGTAGCCCTGAGCGCGACACTTCCCGCGCGGGCATGTGGGCGGCCGTGCCCGCGACCAAGTCGCAGGTAGCCGTGAGCGATCGGCGTCGACCCGACCGCGAGGAAGTTGGAGGGGCGAGGCCTGAACAGATACTCTCGCGGCCAGCGCCGCATGTCACGCGATCCAAACGCTCTGCGTAGAGTTGGGCTTGTTCTGCTGGTGGCCTGCGCGTGCACGTTGCTCGCGCACGAAGCGGGTGCGGCGGGCGTCATTTCGTCGGTCGATGTCCCGGCCCCTGGCTTGTTGGGCGCCAAGATAGGTCTCGGCCTCGCGGCACTCATGCTGTTGGTGAGCGTCTGGGGAAAACCGTATTTGTGGGTCAACACGACCTACTTTGCCGAGGGCTTTCCCTACTCGATCATCAACAACCTTGGCGAGGTGCTGTTCACGGAGGTTGGCGCCAGCCTGCGGATGATCGGGCTGACATCGATTTTTCACCTCCCGTGGAATCTCAAGTTCCTGTGGGGCCCGTTTGTCGACGAGTACGAGACGAAGCGGAAGTGGCTCCTGGGGACCGAGGTCGTGCTCACCGGGTTGCTCCTCGTGCTCGCGCTGCTGTCGAACACGTCCGGGCTGCTGATCGCGATCTCCGGCGTCATGTTGCTCGCCGCGTTTGTCTCGGCGACCCACGACGCCGCGGTCGACGGCTTCTACATGGAGGGGCTCGACGAGCCGAGCCAAGCCAAGTTTGTCGGGTACCGTGCGGCCGCCTATCGGGCGTCCACGGTGTTGGTGCTGGGCGTGTTTCTCGTGCTCGCCGGTCGTGCGGGGTGGCTCGTGACCTTCGGCGTCGCTGCTGTGATCATGCTGGGACTGACGGTCTTGCATTCCATCGCGCTGCCGCGGGTCGAAAAGCGGGGGCGCGATGCCCGGGAGCTGCTCCGGCTGCTTGTCAGGCCGCGGGTGATCACGGTGGGCGTCGTCGGCATCCTCGCGATCGTTGTGTGGCGGATGGGCAACGTCGACCTGGGTGTGGCCGAGGCTCTCGCTCCGATCCCCGTGTTGGGCAAGCTTCCGGTGGGTGGCTGGATCGGCGTCATCTTTGTGACGCTGCTCGGCATCGTTCTGGCGCGGCTTGCCACGGTCAAGCGCTGGCTCGGACAACGCGATTCGAGCTACGCCCGCGCGTTTGTGCACTTTCTCGACCAGCCCAAGATCGTGCCCGCGCTCGTGTTTGTGCTGCTGTTCCGCACGGGGGAGTCCTTCCTCATGAAAATGCGCCACCCGTTCTTGCGGCGCGAGGTCGAGATGTCGCTGGAGCAGATTGGCTTCATCAACGGCATGGCCGGCTGGATCTTCGCCATCGCGGGGACGATCATCGGCGGGCACCTCATCAACAAGCACGGGCTCAGGCGCTGGATCTGGCCCTTTGTGCTGATGCAGAACGTGCCGAACCTCTGCTACGCATGGGTGGCCGGGTTTGCCGACCCTGCCTCGGCCAGCGTCCCCCTGATGGCGGGCGTGGTGTCGATCGAGCACCTGGGTTCAGGTCTCGGGACCTCAGTGTTCATGGTCTACACGCTGCGCTGCTGCGACCCGCGCCACAAGGCGGCGAACATGGCGATCGTTACGAGCATCATGAGTCTGGGGTACGCGCTGGCGGGCGCTGTCAGCGGCGACCTGGCGACCTCGATGGGGTTCCCGCGCTACTTCACGCTGACGTTCTTCGTGACGATCCCGAGCATGGCGCTGTTGTTTTTCATCCCGCACCTGGACGGTCGTGAGAAGAACCCCACGCACGCCAGCTAGCCCTCGGGCTACACTGCCGCAATGACTTTGCGTCCGCCGAAAAAGGCACCCCTGTGGCTGTCGGGGTTGGTTCTGGGGTTGTTGGTCGGGTGCGGAGACGACGAGATGGGGGACGGTGGGCAAGGCACGGGTGCCGCGACCGACTCCGGGTCCGACTCTGAGGCGGGGACCACGGGCGACGCTTCGGCCGACTCGACGTCGGAAGGGACAGGCGCCGACAGCACGGGCGCACCGCCGCAGGGGCCGGACCCCCTACCGCCGCTCGCAGCGGCGCCACTGACCACCGAGGTCACGCTGGTGCCTCTGCTGCCGTATCCGCGCGAGCCCGTGCTCGACCCTCGACTGCCCGAAGACCGCGCGACGCTGCTCGATGACGGACACGGGACGCTGGAGATGGGCCCTGGCGAGCCCATCGAGGATCGAACCCCGACGGGGGAGCCGCCCACGCCCGCGGGCCCCGACGCAACCATGATCACCCGCTTTGTGCACCTGGCCGACTCCCAGCTGGTCGACGATGAGGCCGCGACGCGCGTGGTCAATCTGGACCAAGCCGTGTTCGGTGCGTTTCGGCCGGAGGAGGCTTACTCGTGCAACATCCTCGACGCCGCCGTACGCACGATCAATCGTGTGAACGAGGATCTCCCGCTCGATTTTGTCGTCCTTGGCGGAGACAACGTCGACAACGCGCAGAGCAACGAGCTGTCATGGTTTCTGGGAATCATGGAGGGCGACACCTCGGTCCACTGCGACTCGGGCGAGGACAACGACCCCGAACCGGGCGAAGGCAACGATCCCAAGGATCTCTTCACCCCGGTTGGCCTCGACGTTCCGTGGTTTTGGGTCACGGGAAATCACGACACGGAGGTGCAGGGGAACTTCCTCGCCGCCGAGCGCGCGGCCGCGGCGATTGGCGATGCCAACCCAGGGGGCACACGCGACTGGAGCATGCCCGGGGGGCCGGTCATCGCAGGGGATATCATTGCCGACGACGCACGCGCCGTCCTGAGCCAAGAATCGATGCTGAGCGCCGTGGCGGGCTCAGGCGACGGGCATGGCATCGATGACGAAGTTATCGCGCGCGGCAAGGCGAACTATACGTTCGACGTCGAGGGCACGGCGTTGCGGTTTGTTGTGTTGGACAGCTCGGCGTTTGACGCGGGTGGATCCGACGGCCTCATTCGCGAGGGCGACGTCGACTCGTTCTTGCGCCCGGCACTGGATGCAGCCGAGGGCGACGCCAAAGTTGTGGTGGTGGTCAGCCACCACGCCTCGGCCAGCTTCGCGCCCGTTGTCGACGATGCCTACAGTGAGGCGGACTTCCGCGCGCTGCTGGGGGAATACAACAATGTGCTCATGCACCTGGCGGGACACTCTCACGTCCACTCCGCGGAGTTCGTCGCGCCGATGGACGGGCACGGTTACTGGGAGGTCATCACGTCCGCTCTGCTCGACTACCCCAACCAGATGCGTGTGATTGAGATTCACGATCAGAACAACGGCGAGTACCGCATCCAGATGGTCTCCCTGGATTATCAGATCGAGGATGATCCGCTTGGGGAAGCTGGGCGGGCGTTGACGGTGCTCGACTGGACAACCGGATGGGTCGAGCCGGCCAACAGCGAGGCTACCGATCGGAATGTCTCGCTGTACGTCGCCACTCCGTAAGAGATCTGCGTCGAGCGGGCCCAGCGAGGCACCGCCGGGCAGCAGCGGGGTGGCATGCGGAGGGAGCCCGGAGCGGCCAGCGGGCTGGAGCGGCCGACCCCAGTGGACACCTCGCAGCGGGCGGATCGCGCAGGTCCGTCTCGGGTGCTCAGTGCCACGATGGGGCCGCTCGGGCAGGGCGGAGAATAACCCTCGGGCGCACCGTAAGGTCTCGTGCAGCCGCACGTTGAGGGGTAGACCGGGATGGCGCGAGGCGCGTCTTCCGCACGTGGTGTACGCTCGAAACCGGATTTGTCGGTGATCTTTCCTCTCTCACTGCTCTTGCTCTGCGCCGGTCCCAGTGACGGTGGCGAGGAGTACGGTCCGTTCTTTGAGCCGGAGCCGGTCTCCGATACCCAGTGGCAGTCGGAGGGGCGCAAGACGAAAGCGCCCGTCCTTTCAGTCGGCGGTGGCGCGTTTTGCTTCGTCGAAGGGTCGCACTGCAAGGTCTCGCTGCTCGCGTCTGGCGAGGTCGCCGCGGGGATGCGCGTCCCCGCCAGCGATAAGGGACCCGACATCCCGTACGCCCACTGGGGCGCGCGCGGCGGGTTCACACTCCGTCCATACATGTTCAACAAGCGAGCGTGGCACGCATGGGGCGTTGGGCTCGTGGGTGGCTGGACGCGCGGCACTGGCTCGATCACGGTCGAGGCCAACTCGGACGCCGCTGAGCAAAACAACACCGAACGCACCGACGCTTGGCGCGTCGGCATGATCAACCAGCTCTGGCTGAGCCAGAAGCGCCACGCTCTGCACGCGGACATCACCTTGGGTGTGGTTCGCAGTCAGGTCTTGACCTCGAGCGACTCGCTGTTCGGCACCCACGCCGAGCTGGGTTTCGGCTGGGGGGGGTGGGGTGCTGTGTACGCGGGGGCTGACTTCCTCGATCGGGACACGCGTGTGGTGTTTGGCTTTCGAGCCCACAGTCTCGCCGCCGGCCCTGTCATCGCCGCCGTCTTGCTCGGTCTGGCCATGGGAGGTGCGCTGTGAGCATCACGATCGTCTCTGGAGTGCTCGCGGTCGCATTGGCACCAACTGTGCCCGTGCAACGGCCCGCTGAAGCGCCAGCCGCCGAAACACCCGCGGCGGCAGCCCCTGCAGCCGAGGCGTCAGCCGCGGAGACGCCAGCTGAAACCCCTGTGGCTGAGACGCCAGCCGCCGAAGCGCCAGCCGCTGAGGCGCCCGTTGCTGAAGCGCCAGCCGCCGAAGCACCAGCCGCCGAAGCACCAGCCGCAGCCGCGGAGCCGCCTCCCGCGGTCGAAGACGTCGCGCCCGAAGCCGGAAGCAGCGGCGTCGTACTGCACGGCGCCGTGGAGCGTAGCGGCCCGCCGTACGCCGACGAGGCCGACGACGCTGAGCTTCGCGCACGCTACGAAATCACCGAGTCCGACCCTGCCAATCGCGAGCCCGTGCGCTGGCGATGCTTGGTCGCGGACCCGACCTGCGGGACGAACATCGAGGTCAACGCGACGTCTGCGTTTGCCCGCCGCGTCCAACAGGGCGATGTCAGCGATGGCTCGGTCCGCAGCTGGAACAGTGGCCGAGCCCAGTACGATCTGTGGGTCAACCTGCCGGTTCTCACCGAATCCCGTCGCCGCGTGCGCTTCACGAAGATGACGTTTGGTCCCAAAGGTGGGCTCATCTTCAGTGACACCGGAGACTTTTGGGGCAACCTCGGCGTCGCGGCGCGCTACTGGCTGGGCCGCGGCCGCTTCGCGCCGACGATCGAGTTCAGCAGTGCGCTGGCGTTCAAGCTGGGCAGCCGTCCCACCCGTGGGCTGCTCCCCAATGAGGAGCCGCAGTTTGTCAGTCAGCGCGGTCCCGTTGGATTCACCGCCGACGTCGGCGTGGGCATTGGCGGATTCGGAGCCATCGTGTTCGGTGGGCAGTACGACAGCCCGCTGGCGCGCGAGGACATCCCCGAGCAGTACCGAGTCTCCTCGTCGGGCATGTTCTTTGTCGGGTTCCGAGGCAACATCTTGTGGGGCGCTCCGGCTGCGGCGGCGGTCGTCACACACGGGCTGACGCAGCGCTTGGCCGAACGTCCCGTCCGCTAGCGCCCGTTCGTCGAGCCTGTACGGTCGGCCCGCACACCGGCCTCAGCTCGCCTGCCTGCGTCGACTCGGGAAGATCGTCTCGGGTCGCCATGCGGCCAGGCAGACCAGGGTAAGCAGGCTGTTGGCCCCGGCCATCGCAAGCAGCGACTGGGCGGGGTACAGCGCGACGACAATGAGCGCGACGCCGTAGCCGACACAGGCCGGTGCGAGGCGGCGCTCGACCGTGACGGTCGCCGCCGAGCATGTCGCCAGCCAGAGCATCACGTGCATCATGTGCTGGTAGGCCAAAGGCATGCCCACACGCCATGAGACCGCGGAAACGACGAGTTCGATCGCCATCATCGCCACGATGGTGCCGACGAAGCCCCGGTTGACGGCGGTCTTGCTCAACGACTCGCGCGCCCAGTAGCCGAGCCCCGCGGCCACGAACAGGAACCCCGCCGACGCGGCCGTGATCGCCCAGTCGGGCGCCGTGGAGGACCACACGTAGCCAACCAGCGGGAAGGTCGTCCACAAAATACCCAACAAGAGCGTGACGAACGAACGCGTTCGGGTGCCCAGGGTCTTGTCGTGCTGTGCCGCGCTGTGCCGCAGCGCAGCGAGCTCTGCGGCCTCTGCGGCGACAGCCTCGTCGATGCGTTTGGCCAGCTGGGGTGGCGGGTCATCCAACTCGGCGAGCAGCGCCGCGCATGCCCCGGGTGTGCCGTGCTCGAGCTCGAACTCGATCATCGTCGTGAGGGCGCGGGCGATGCCTTGCTTGGCGCTGTCGTTGTCGGGCCAGCTGTCGAGCGCCTCACGGAACCCGAACCGGCACTGGGCCAGCAGGCTATACAGTCGCAGTCGGTCGACTCGCTCGGCTGCGCCCTCGCCCCGGGCGTCGGCCTCGAGCGCCTCCAAGCAAGTGTGGGCACGCGAGGCAAGACGCTCGGACCCCGCGTGTTGGACGGACCGCTGAACCGCGGCCGCCAGCTCCGCGACGTTCGCGAAACGGTCCTCGGGGGCGGGGGCCATGGCGCGCTCACAGATCTCGGCCAACCCTCGCGGCGCCCCCTTCGGGAGCGATGGACGGTGGGTGGCACTGTCGATCAATGCCGCCAACGAGTCGGTCGGGTGAGGCGCTTCGCCGCTCAAGATCTCATGGAGGACGGCGCCCAGCAGGTAGACGTCGGTGTGCTCGCCCAGCTGCGTGCCGTCGCCACCCATCATCTCGGGTGCCATGTACGCGGGCGTGCCCGCCATCTCATGGCTGTCGATGGCCTGCGGCAGCCGTCCGCTCGGATCCGGACGAAGACTGACCGATATGCCCCAGTCCAGCACGTACACCTCGTCGAACTCGCCGATCATGACGTTCTCGGGCTTGAGGTCTCGGTGCACGATGCCGCGACCGTGGGCAAAGCGAATCGCGTGACACACCTGCAGAAACGTCTGGAGATTCCAGGCCAGCGCGCTCATCCCAAAGCGAGCCTCGATGGCGGCGTCGTTGGCCAGCAATGTGCTCCACGCTTCGCCCTCGATCCGCTTGAGCACGATCAGCGGCTGCCCTTGTGCGTCGAGGGCGACGTCATACACGGGCATGATGTTGGGGTGCTCGAGCGAGCCCATGAGCCAGGCTTCGCGCAGCACGGCCAGGGCAGCGGCCTCGCCTCCCTTACCGCCGCGGAGCGACTTTACGGCGACCTTGCGACCGATGCTGGTCTGGGTGGCGAGGCGCACGATGCCCATGCCGCCGCTGCCGATCGTGCCCTCCATTGCCAGGCGTGGGCCGTGGAGCGTCTCCGATGTCTGTGCAAGCGCAGCCAGGGCGCTGCGACCGGCCGTGTCGGCGCTGTCCGCGGCGGGGAGGATTGTCGAGCGCGGGGCGGCAGCCATCCCGGCCGCATGCGGCGCGAGCGTGGCCTGCATCGCAAGCGTCTGCGACAGCGCATCCTGCTCGGCCGACACGCCCCGTACAGTAGGTGAGCCACTGCTGGGACGCGACGGGTGCGATCCGCGCGGGCAGGCACCGCAGCGCGATCACAGTGCGGGTGCGCGACCCATGGCCCGATCGGGGGCTACGCAGGGAACAACCGGTCGAGTAAGGACTCGAGCTCGGCGCGGTCCGTTTGGTCGCCGAGGTTGCCTTCGAGCCACAGCACCGCGAGCCCGTGGGCCGTGGCCCACGACGAGACGGCCAGCGTTTCGCGCCGCACCGGAGACTCGTCTTTGTTGGCGACTTCGATCACCTCGGCCAAGACGCCGAGCGTTTTTTCCTTGGCCGCGACGAGTGCTGGATCATCATGTCGAATCAGCTCAGGCCGGAACATGATCTCGAAGTAAGGTCGGTGGTCGGCCGCAAAGAGCACGTAGGCTCGGCCCGTCGCGGCCCACCGAGCCATCGCGTCGTCGCCAGCCGTGTCGCGGGCGGTCACGATGGCGCGCAGGAACAGGCCGAAGCCCTCGACCGCAACGGCGGTCAGCAGGCCGGCCTTGTCCCCGAAGTGGTGCGCGGGCGCCCCGTGGGAGACTCCAGCGCGGCGGGCCACATCCCGCAGACTGAGCTTGGAGGGCCCTGCCTCGGACAGCGCCTGCACGGCCGAGTGGATCAACGCGGCGGCGAGGTCACCGTGGTGGTATCGCCCGGTACGCGCCATCCACGGAACCGTATAGCATTTTGCGATCTAACCTTACAGTGTCTAGTTGGAGGGCAAACGTGAGGGGCCGGCCGCCCTCGTGGCATCGTCTGGCCCGTGGCGATCGTCGTGCAAAAGTATGGTGGCTCGTCGGTGGCCACCACCGAGCGGATCCAAAAGGTCGCCGCACGGGTCGTGGCGCTGCGCGAGACAGGCACGCAGGTGGTCGTGGTGGTCTCGGCGATGGGGTCGACGACCGACGAGCTGATGGCGCGGGCCAAGGAGATTGCGGCGGCCCCGTCCCGACGAGAGCTCGACATGCTGCTCACGTGCGGTGAGCGGGCGTCGATGGCGTTGCTCTCGATGGCGATCCACGAGTTGGGGCATGAGGCGATCAGCCTGACTGGCTCACAGTCGGGGATCATCACCAGCGCGCGCCACTCAGGCGCCCGGATCCTCGAGGTTCGCCCCTACCGTGTGTGGGACGAGTTGGATGACGGCAAGATTGTGATCGTCGCCGGGTTTCAGGGTGTGTCCTACAAGCGCGAGATCACGACGCTCGGTCGCGGGGGCTCCGACACAACCGCCGTCGCGCTGGCGGGAGCGCTCAGCGCGGAGTACTGCGAGATCTGTTCGGATGTGGACGGGGTCTATTCGGCTGACCCCCGGGTCGTGCCCGCAGCGGCGCTGCTCCATGCCATCTCGCATGACGAGATGCTCGAGCTGGCAAGTCACGGCGCAAAGGTGCTGCACCCGGAGTCGGTCGAGTTCGCACGCAAGACGGGGATTGCATTGTGGGCCCGTGGTGCGCAAAGCGAGACCGCTGGGACTCGCGTCGACCGGCCGGACACGTTCTTGCGAGAGCACACGGTGACGGGGGTCGCGGCGCTGCGGGGGCTCGTGCGCCTGCGGGCATCGGGGGCGGATGCCATGGATCGGATGCTTGGGGTCGCGGCTGAGGGGGAGCTCCCCGTGCTGCATCTCGACGCCGACCACGAGGCTGCGGACCTGTGGTTCTCGCTCAGTGACGTCCCTGACTGGCCCGCGCTCAAGACACGCATCGCTCAGGAAGTTGTGGTCGAGGAAGGGTGGGGGGCGGTCTCGGTGGTGGGTGACTTTGTTGGGCGCAACGCGGCCAAGCTGGCCAAGACGCGCGCGGTCGCCCAGGAGGCAGGGACCACGGTGCTGGCGATGGCGACGTCCCCGCTGCGCGTGACGCTGCTGTGCAAGGACGCCGAGGTTGCCGACCTGACCGCGGCATTGCACGCCGCGTTCCGAGAGTAGCCGTCGCCCCAGGGCGCCCAGTCACAGTGGATCGGCGCAGCAGCGAAACCCGGTCGAGTAGTCCCAATGCTCTGTGTTGTGCGCTGTGGTGGCGTACAGACAGCCCGGACCGTTCAGCGCAGTATCGACATAGAACCCGCCGCGAAACGTGCCCGCGGGATCCGATGTCCATTCGTGGAGGTTGCCGACCATGTCGAACGCACCGTCTTGGGTGACGCATTGCTCATGCTGGCCCGTGATGGCCAGACTCTCCGGGAGCTGCGAGATGCAGGGGTGGCCGAGCTCCGACCAGATCCACTCTGCTGCCGTACCGAAGTACTCGATCACGGGATGCTTGGCGCGCGCATCGTTGCAGGTCCCTTGCACGAGAGTGTCGCCGTACGGGAATGTCGTGCCCGCGGCTCCCTGACACGCGCGAAGCCATTGCGCGTCGGTGCACAGCTGCTTGCCCGCCGCCGTACAAGCGGCGGCGGCTTGGGTGCCGCTGATGTAGCCCTGGGGAATCGCGTGTTCGAGCGACACCGCGCGGACCGAGGTCGTGCCCGGCGTGTGGTACGGCGACCATGAGCCAACAACGCCGCCCATTCCATCGAGTTCGACGAGCGACGCTTCGTAGCGGTCGATGCAAAAATCATCGGAAGCGATCATCCCCAGCGGGCACGCTCGCGAGAAACGCTCCTCGGTGAGGCCATCATTGGGCGTCGGCGCGGCCATCGGATCACACGCGCTGGCGGGATCGGTGCAGCACTGGACGTTGGCCGGGCCATCACACTGCCCTGCGGTCGAGCGCAGCGGGCATTGGGCAACGTCCATGCAGGCCCCGGGTGCACCGTCGACGCTGCAGACCTCCTCGACGTCGACGCAGCATTGGGTCGAAGGCGGGCCGCCGCACAGCCCTTGATACAGGCTCCCAGCGCATTCGGTGAAGTCGGCGCACTGCCCCACCACCGTCGCGACCTCGCAATCGGTGGGCAGGTCGCCGGTCGATGAGCCTTGGGTCGTCCCTCCGGAGGAACTGCCGTCACTGGATTCGGCCGCGCCGTCGTCGGTGCTGTCGGCTCCCCCGCTCGTGGTGGTCTCGCCCCCGTCAGTCGAGGGGGGCGAGACAGAGCTTTCAACGGAGCCCGTACCCGTGGCTTCATGGGTGCTGTTTTCGGCCGGGTCCGTACAGCCGGAGAGCGCGCACAGCAAAGCCGCAACACTCGCGCGCAACAGGATCGCCGCCTCAGCCGTCACGGCCTCATCATACCGCGACTACCGTCGGACCCGTGTGTGGCTCAGGGCCATGTCGCCCGCAAATCCCATCAGGAACACGCCGCCCAGCACCATGAACAGCATCCCGTGTTGGTCGAACCAAGTGGGGGCGTGCTGCCCGTCGGCCGGGGCCGAGACGGCTGGCGCGTGTTTGTGTTGGGCCGGACCCGCCCCGAGCTCGAGCCGGATGACTTCGAGCATGTGGTCGCGGAGCGTCTTGACCTCAAACTGGTCAACGTGCGCGTCGGCGTGGGCGTTGCCGAGACCGGAGTGGTCGGTGAGGAAGATGTACTGCCCACCCGTCGCGCGGGCAGACCAGCGCATGAGGTATTCGCAGACGGTCTCGACCCCACTGGCGCCGACGGGGTAGACGGAGATGTCTCGACTCGCCAGCGACCCGGTCGCGGTGACGTAGCGAGCGTAGTCCGCCGCGTGGGGTGGTGCATCAGCCACCACGAACAGCATCTGAGCGGCCGCGGGAGACGACCAGTCCAGCTGCGTGGACGTCTGCATCGCCAGGTCCAGAGCCTCCGGATGGTCTCCCCCGCCGCTGGCGGACTCGCTGCCCAGATGCGCAAGGAAATCATCGAGGGGCTCGAAATCATGGTGGCGGGTGACGTACGCGTCGCCGTGGTCCTTGTAGGCGACAAGGCCGTAGCGTTGGGTGACGCCAGGGTGCTCCGTGGCGATGGCCCGCGCAATCGAGCGCATCTCGACCTTCAGGTACGACAGCTCGTCGCCCATGCTCCCCGTCGTGTCCAGCACAAAGCCGATCTCCAGCACGTTGGGGGCGGCCCCCGGCTGCGGCGCCTGGCCCACCATGTTGTTGTTGGCGATCGCGTTGTGGAGCGCGGGGTCGGACTGTGTGGCCAACGTTCGCAGCGCGTCGATGCTGGTTCGGCTCGCCAGATCGCTGGTCCGCCCCGCGGTCAGTCGATTGGCCGAGAGCTGCTCTTCGTAGCCCGCTTCGGGGATGTCTTCTGCGGGGCCATCCACTGCGATGGGCGCGATGGAGCTCGGTTCTGCGACGATGCGGTCCATGCCGAAGCCGCCCTTGTCCGACTTGCTGGCTTTGCGGGCGGGCGCCTTCTTCTCGCGGATCTCCGAAGCCATCGCGCCCGCGGACGCCGGGGCGGGGGCCGCGGCCATCGGAGACTCTTCGGCGACCATGTCGGCGTCGTCGTGGCGGGCGGTCGTCGCCCGCGTCGTCTTGGCCGCCGTGCGACCGTCTGTTTCTACGGCTCGACTCGGGGCGGGCGCGGGGTCGGCATTGTCGGCGCTGCTTGGGGGGCTGGCTTCAGCGTCGATCTGTGCCGCGGGTTCGGCGTTGGGCGTGCTGACCAAGTACAGGGGCACCACAATGGCGCTCCCGGCGAGTGCGGTCAGGGTGAGCGGGAACCTGCGGCGGGGGCGGCGTGCGGCAAGGCTGTCTGACGATTCGTGGGCACTCATGGCGTTTCCTGCGTCCAGTAGGGCCTTACGCGCGACTCTCAGGACCGATCCGTCATGACAAAACCATGACCGACCGCCGACAGACCCCTTTCCGAGGGCGGATCTAAGGCAAGATTCGGGCATGACGCTGTTCCTGCCCGTAGCGATGCCCGCCCTGTGCGTCGGTGCTGTGGCAGCCGCCATCGTTGTGCCCGCCTCCGCCCTCGCGGGGCCGCTGGCGCCAGCGACACCCGACCCGTTGCCCATCGTTGGCGGCGAGACTGTCGAGCCAGGTGCGTTCCCCGAGACCGTGGCACTCCTGGCGACGGGTCGCTTCTGCTCGGGGGTCGCGGTGGCGCCAAACCTCATCCTGACCGCCGCCCATTGCGTTTCGAACCTGCCAGACTGGGCGTCGGTCAGTGTGCACTGGGGCGATGCGGTCGATGGTTCGGCCGAGACACAGGCCACCGTATTTGGTGTGCACCCCGGATACACGGGCGACCCGGCGGCCGACGACATCTACGACTACGCCTACGTCGTGACGGACCCAGCGCTACCCGATTTGCCTGGGCCCTATGCCGTGCCGATCACGAACCAGGCGGACTGGGATTTCGCGATGCAGTGGGACCGAGCGGTGACGATCGTCGGCTACGGGCTCGATTCGGCCGACGGCACCATGGGTGCCAAGCGCAAGGTCGACGTCACGATCGATGGGTTCTCCGAGCTGGGCTTGGAGTTCTTCGCGGGTGGCGACGGCCACGACTCCTGCGACGGCGACTCTGGTGGCCCCGTGTTTGTGACCCTCCCGGACGGGACACGCGCGCTGGCGGGCCTGGTGTCGCGGGGGCCCGCGACGTGCGGCGACCACGGGGTCAACGCGTCCGCGCATCCCGCCCTATGCTGGGTGCGTGACGAGACCGGCGTGGATGTCACGGGCGACTGCTCCAGCTGCGATTGCATCGATACGACCCCGCCGCCCGAGCCCGAAGCGGGTTGCGGCCGCTGCTCGACCGACCATCGCCCGGGCTCAACCGCGTGGTGGCTGGTGCTCGTGATCTTCGCGATACGGAGGCCGACTCCAGCGGCGCCCGAGATGCCCGTGGCGGATGGCCGACCGAGCGGGCCTTAGCAGCGCCTACTCGCAGACGGCCGGAACGGTAGGAAGGTGTTCCGCCGTGTGGGCGAGCCAGTCCTCACCCTCGACCGCAACGGTTCCATCGTTGCCGGCCTCAGGCCCGATGATGAAGGTCGTTGCCTTGTCGAGCCCCGCGCCATCGTAGCCCGCGATGTCGGAGTCGGCGTTGCCGTAGGCGTAGTCGAACCGCCAGCCCATGGACTGCATGTCCATCAGGGCCTCGGTCTTGTACGCCGCCGCGTCGTCCCCGAACACGAGGCTGGGGGCCAGGATCAATGTCGTGCTGGCCTCGTCGGTCGGGTAGCCGTGCTCCACCAGCCATCGCATGGTGGCATCGCGGGCAGGCTCGTCGGTGCCGGCTGTGGTCAACGTCTCGGAGCGCGCGGTCAGGTACAGCACTCGGTAGCCCAGGTCGGCGTACGCGGTGACCATCGCGGCGCCGCCTTCGCGCTCGAGCGGGTCGTAGGTGCCGTCCGCGAGCTGCATCAGGAACTCGCCGTCCGAGAGCGTCAGGGTCTCGTCGATATCCGTGATGATGGCCGGGAACTCAGTGGCGCACTCGCCCGCCGCGCCACTGCTCGAGTCCGCCGCCGTTGCGTCGCCTGTCGCGGGGCCGGTTTCGCTGCCGCCAAGCGTGCCGCCGTCGTCGTCGGTCGCCGAGGCCGTGACCGCTGTGTCCGCCGCCGTCCCGGAGTCCGTGCCGTCGTTGCCCCCCGAGTCGTCGGAGGCGCAGGCGGTCAGCAGCAAGGCAAGACAAGCGAAGCGAGCAAGCATGCGTGGCGTTTTAGCCTCAATGCATGGTGCTGGCGAGGGCGTGCGTGGTGAGCGGTCGCGCGCGGTTGCGCGGCGGCAATGCCCGGCCGTACCTGGGGACTTGCAGCCCACCTGCCTCATCCCGCCTCCACGTGTGCGCAGTCGTGGACCGCTGCGTCCGCCGTAGGGTATGCGCTGGGGGTCGTGGAAAACGCCGCCGCCAAGCCCAGCCCCGAGGTCGCCGACGGGCCCTACCGCCCCAGCAACCCCGTTCGCATCGTCACGGCAGCGTCGCTCTTCGACGGCCACGACGCCGCGATCAACGTCATGCGCCGGATTCTGCAGGCGTCGGGCGCCGAGGTCATTCACCTCGGGCACAACCGCTCGGTGGCCGAGATCGTCAACTGCGCGATCCAAGAAGATGCGCAGGGCGTCGCGATCACGTCGTACCAGGGCGGCCACGTCGAGTACTTCAAGTACATGCACGATCTCTTGGCGCAGGCGGGGGCGCAGACCAAGATTTTCGGCGGTGGCGGCGGCACGATTCTCCCCAGTGAGCTCGAAGAACTCCACGCCTACGGCATCGCACGGCTGTACTCGCCCGACGACGGCCGCTCGATGGGCCTGCAGGGCATGATCGATGACCTGCTGCGCAAGTGTGACTTCGCGACCCAGGCTCCGACGTCGGAGCAAGTGTCCACGATAGCCACGAAGGACCCGCAGGTCCTTGGCCGCCTCATCTCCACCGCGGAGAATCACGCAGAGCGATACGCAGAGCTTGCTGCCGCCTTGCCCGCAGTGCCCGATGGGGCGATCCCTGTCTTGGGAATCACGGGCACGGGCGGGTCGGGGAAGTCCTCCCTGGTCGACGAACTCGTGCGGCGCTTCTTGGTCGACTTTCCCGACAAGCACATCGCGGTCATCTCGGTCGACCCGTCCAAACGCCGGACTGGCGGTGCCTTGCTCGGCGACCGGATTCGGATGAACGCCATCCACGATCCGCGCGTGTACATGCGCTCGCTCGCGACCCGGCAGAGCAACTTGGCGCTGTCCAAGTATGTGCGCGAATCGATCGATATCTGCAAAGCCGCACGCTTTGATCTGGTGATCGTCGAGACCTCGGGCATTGGGCAAGCCGACACCGAGATCACCGAGCATTCCGATGTCTCGCTGTACGTGATGACGGCGGAGTACGGCGCCGCGACGCAGCTCGAGAAGATCGACATGCTCGACTTCGCCGACCTCATCGCCATCAACAAGTTCGACAAGCGCGGCAGCCTGGATGCCATCCGGGACGTGCGCAAGCAGTACAAGCGCAACCACACCCTGTTCGATGCGGCCGACGACAAGCTGCCCGTGTTCGCGACCATCGCGTCACAGTTCAACGACCCGGGCACGTCCTCGCTGTATCGCTCACTGATGGAGAAAGTGGCGTCCGCCACGGGCGCGGCGCTCCACAGCTCGTTCGAGGCCTCGGCCGCGTCCAGCGAAAAGACGTACATCATCCCGCCGGCCCGCGTTCGCTACTTGGCCGAGCTGGTCGAGAGCAGCGCGGCGTACGACACGTTTGTCGAGGAGCAGGCCGGCATCGCCCGCGCGATGTACCAGCTGCACGGCACGCTGGAGCTGCTGCGCGCCAGTGTTGGCAAGCAGACGGTCGAGATCGTCGACAACGGCAATGACGACGTCGTGGATGTCGTCTCCCACGTCGAGGGGGAGCCGGACTACTTCAAGGACCTCGTCGCGCGGTACAACGAGCTGGAGGACCGACTCGACCGGGCGTGCAAAGCCACGCTGGCCGACTGGCCCGACAAGGTCAAACGCTATCGCGCCGACAAGTACCGCTTCACGGTTCGCGACCGCGTCATCGAGCAGGACTTGTTCACCGAGTCGCTGTCGGGGCTGCGGGTGCCCAAGGTATGTCTTCCGCGTTTTCGCGACTGGGGCGATGTGTTGCGCTGGGTGCTGACCGAGAACGTGCCCGGCGAGTTCCCATTTGCGGCGGGCGTGTTCCCGCTCAAGCGCCCCGGAGAGGACCCCACGCGGATGTTCGCGGGCGAAGGGGGCCCCGAGCGCACCAACCGTCGGTTTCACTTTGTCTCCCACTCGATGCCGGCCAAGCGGCTGTCGACGGCGTTCGACTCCGTCACGCTGTACGGTGAGGACCCAGCGCGTCGGCCAGATATCTACGGCAAGGTCGGCAACTCGGGGGTCTCCATTGCGACCGTCGACGACGCCAAGAAGCTGTACTCCGGGTTTGATCTCGCCGACAAGATGACGTCGGTCTCCATGACGATCAACGGGCCCGCGCCTATCCTGCTGGGCTTTTTCATGAACGCGGCCATCGACCAGGGCTGCGAGAAGTGGATCCGCGAGCAGGGCCAAACCGCCGCGGTCGAGGCGAAGATCGACGCCCTGTTCAAGGACAAGGGCATGGTCAAGCCGAGCTATCAGGGCGACCTACCCGAGGGCAACACGGGGCTAGGCCTCATGCTGCTGGGTGTGTCGGGCGACCAGGTTCTTGAAAAGGAGACCTACAGTCGCATCAAGGCGGATGTCCTGGCGCGCGTACGCGGCACGGTGCAGGCCGACATCCTCAAAGAGGACCAGGCGCAGAACACCTGCATTTTCTCGACGGAGTTTGCGCTGCGCATGATGGGCGACGTGCAGGGCTACTTCATCGACCACGCGGTGCGGAACTTCTACTCCGTCTCGATTTCGGGCTATCACATCGCCGAGGCCGGAGCGAACCCGATAAGTCAGCTGGCGTTCACGCTCGCCAACGGCTTCACGTTTGTCGAGTACTACCTGTCGCGGGGCATGAAGATCGACGACTTCGCGCCCAACCTGTCGTTCTTCTTCTCCAACGGTACGGACCCGGAGTACTCCGTCATCGGGCGGGTGGCACGGCGGATCTGGGCCAAGGCGATGAAGCACAAGTACCGCGGCAACGAGCGCTCGCAGAAGCTGAAGTACCACATCCAAACCAGCGGCCGCAGTCTCCACGCGCAGGAGATCGGGTTCAACGATATCCGCACGACGCTGCAGGCGCTGTACGCCATCTACGACAACTGCAACTCGCTCCACACCAACGCCTACGACGAGGCGATCACCACGCCGACCGAAGAGAGCGTACGGCGGGCGATGGCCATCCAGCTGATCATCAACCACGAGCTGGGTGTCGCCAAAAACGAGAACCCATTGCAGGGCGCGTTTATCATCGAGGAACTCACGGACTTGGTGGAGCAGGCGGTGCTCACGGAGTTCTCGCGAATCTCGGAGCGTGGCGGTGTGCTCGGGGCGATGGAGCGCATGTACCAGCGCACCAAGATCCAAGAGGAGTCGCTGCACTACGAGTCGCTCAAGCACAGCGGCGAGCTGCCGATTATCGGCGTCAACACGTACTTGGATCCGAGCGGCAGTCCCACCGTGGTGCCCAAAGAGGTCGTCCGCTCCCGCAGCGATGAGAAGGAGTACGCCATCGCCTCCTGTGAGGCGTTCCAGGCTCGCAATGCAGAGGCGAGCGAGCTGGCGTTGGCCCGACTGCGCCGCGTCGCGGTGCAGCAGGGCAACGTGTTCGACGAGCTGATGGAGACCACGAAGGTCTGCACGCTGGGTCAGGTCAGCGGGGCGTTGTACGGCGTCGGCGGCCAGTACCGACGCAACATGTAGCGCGAACGCGGGCTACCGCGAGAACGGCTTGGCCAGCACCCACTTGGCCTGCTGAAACCAGAGCTCGGCAGCCTCGGAGACCTTTTGGTCAGGGGCTTGCCGCTCTGAGAAACGCAGCACGGCGGGCACGTAGACAAAGCCGCACGCTTCGCTGTGCTCTGGGCAGGTGAGTTCCCCGCCTTGGGGCGCGACCAGCGACTGACCCGTGATGCCACCGTCCAGCGCTATCTCGCCCTCGAACCAAGTGGAGCGCGCAGCGCCCACGACGTAGGTCGCCTTCACCTTGGAGCCCTCGAACTCGACATCCAAGTACGGCCGCTGTGGGCCTTGCGTGTTGTCCTCGAGGAACTTGCCCCCGTGTGCCTTGCTGACCTCTTTGCCCACCGCCTGCAGCAGCGCGGCGTAGCTTACGGCGAGATCCTTGGTGCGCGCCGCGGCCGTCTTGGAGACTGTCTTGGCCGACTTGGCCGAGCGAAAGATCGCCGCATTGTCCAAGGCGAGGCGCGCCTTGGCGAGATCCAACATGCCCATACGGATGGAGCTGGCGTGCGCCTTTGCGGCCTTGTCGACGCCAGTCTCTCGGGCGAGACCGGCGATCTCGCGCAGGCGTGGCAGGTGCTCGGCCAGCGATTTGTCCAACGCGTTGAGGTCGGTCTCGGCCTTCTCTATCGCGGCGCGGGCCGTGCTCGCGCCGAACTTTTGCCCCTCGCCCCAGCGGCCGACCGGCTTTTGCGGCTCGCAGGTGTCGCAGATGGGCTCGCTTGGGTCGCCGTAGCGCTCGTCGAACGGCTGCTCAAAGAAGCGCGCGTACTGCCGCGCGAATCCCAGCTGGCGCTCGCGCTCGGCGATCACCGCGTCGTACGAGTCGCCCGAGACGTAGCCCCACACCGTGCCGCCCTCGCGCCACGCGACCTTCCAGCGATGGCACTTGAGCTGACGCGCGTCGCCGGATACTTCAGCGCGCGTGCCGTCGCAGCTCTCGGTGACGGAGGGCTCCGCAGCGGCCCTCGCCGCGGGCACACTGGGCGCGGCCTTGGGTGACGGAGCCGGTTTGCCTGCCTCGACTTTGGTGCCGAGTGGGTTGGCTGCGGGAGCGTTGGCGGCAGTCGCCGTGAGGGCCAGTGTGAGAGCAAGTTGTAAGATGACGAACCTCGCCGCTCCATCGTAGCCCGGCCGCAGCGCGGTGCCACCGCACTCGGGACGGAACCGGGGGGCAGGGTGCTCGCGCGCACGTGTTCGCCTAGGCAAAAGGCCAAAACGGCCTCAAACCGGGGGCGCGAGACGCAGAGCGCTTGGCGCGCGTATCCTTTAGACGATGCTTCACCGGTTGCCTCGCTTCGGAGCCCTTGCGTTGCTGGCCGTGATCGTTGCGTGGCTGCCGGCCACGAGGGCGGCCCAGGCTTGCGCCCCCGCGCCGCCCGAAGGCGCACACGTGTCGATCGTCGCCGAAGAAGCGATCATCATCTGGGACGCGGCCAAAGGGGTCGAGCACTTCATCCGACGCGCAGACTTCGAGACCGACGCATCGTCGTTTGGGTTCATCGTGCCGACCCCGACCGAGCCCGAGCTGGCGGAGGCTCCGCGGAATCTGTTTGCGACGTTCGCGGGCCTCGTGCGGCCCAAGACGGTGACGCGTCACGTGCGTTCGGGGGTCACGGTTTCGTGCTTGCTCGGATCGATGTGGTCGGCGGGCGATGCCGCCAAGTCGGGTGGACGCGGCGTCACCGTGCTCAAGCATCAGGTGGTCGGCGGGTACGATGCCGTCGTCTTGGCGGCGACGGACCCTAAGGCGTTGTCGGCGTGGCTGGTGGCCAACGAGTACGCCGAGACGGACACGCTTGCGACCTGGGCCGCCGCATACGTGGACAAGGGATGGAAGTTCACGGCGTTCAAGCTCACCACCCCCAACGGTGAGGGTGGCGTCGCGACCTCACCGGTTCGGATGAGCTTCCCCACCGACAAGCCCTTTTACCCCTACCGCGAACCTATCGGCCCCGAACCATCCGCTCAGGATCGGGCCCTGCGCGTCTACTTTGTTGGGGACGAACGGCACGGCGGAGCGCTGGAAGGCGGCGGCGCGTGGCCGGGCGAGACGTTCTTTGCCAAACGCTTTGCGCCCACCGCATTTGGCGCCGCGGAGTGGGTTGGGCTGCTTCCGGAGAGCCCGTACGTCACCGCCTTCCTCGACCAGAGCAGTCCACGCCCGGGATCGGCCGATCTGTTCTTCTCGCCGCACGCGGGGGACGATGTGGCTCCCGACCCCGTGGAGAACATTGTGCGTGAGCCGGTGCCCATCCCCCTGGAGGGGCTGGTGCTCCTGGGTGGCATCGGCTTTGTTGTGTGGCGGCGCCGCCGCAGTTGAGTGGGCGGCAGCCACTCGGGCAAGGCTATACTCGTGGACGCTGTGAACGTCGTCGCTGCCAGTGCGGGTGCGCTCGTTCGGACCGGTTCGACCGCGCCTGTGTTCGAGGGACACGTGCGCATGTGTCCGCCCGGGTGGCATCGGCATCTCGCGTTTGGCGTCGGGTTTTCGTTTGCGTGCGCGGCCGGGTTGCTCACGCCCTTTGGCCTGTTGCCGACGGTGATGGTTGGCGTCGCGGCTGGGCTCGGACCAGGCGCGGTGGCCTACCGCGGGCGACGCATGCTGCGTCGGGCTCGGCGCCGCCTCGCAGACCCTGCGGCCGCGCTGGTGAGCTTCGAGCGCCTGGCCAGCCGTCGGACGGTGGGCACGGGCGTTCGTTGTGATGCATCAGCCCACGCGGCGCTCTTGCATCTGGAGTCTGGCGACCTCGATGCCGCGCTTCGTTGGCTGGCACTCCCGTTGCGCGACGGGAGGGCGAGCGTGCGCGCGCGGACGCCGAGAGTCGGGTACTTCGGGGAGGCGGTCCGGAGTGTCGTCGCACGGTTGTTTCCCGAGGCTGGGCTCGATGCCGTGACGGCCGCGACGCTGCGTCCGTCGGCTGAATCGACCGTACACGTGGCCTACGAGGACGTGCCGGAGATGGTGGCGGCGCTGAGGGTTCTTGAGGCGGGCGATCGTGACTCGCCCGCGGCGGTGCGCGGCGCTTGGGCCGAGCTTGATGCCGAGCGGCTGGCCGCTCGCACGCCTTTGTTGTGCACGCTCGTCCTGGGGGTCGTCGCACGCTTCGAGCCGACAGCCCGCGAGTCGCTCCGCGCGCGGTTCAACACGCTTGCGCCCGCTGCAACCGCACTCGCCCTGCGTCGGTTCCCGGACTTGAGCCGAGAAAAGGGCGCGGCGTACCGGGTGCCCGCGCTCGTGCCCGCTCCGTCCGAGTCCCTCGAGCGTGCCGCTCCCATTGCCTTGCAGATGTTGCAGGCGAGCCCGGGTCTACAGCGCTGGCTTCCCATTGCCCCCCAGGGGCCCGGCATGGCGTTCTTGCTGCTGTGGATGCTGATGATCACCACAGCGGTATGGAACATCCCCGTCATGCTGCTCGGGGTCACGCTCACCGCGATGTCGGTCGCGACGGTTCTGCACCGCCGCAGTCGCGTACAGCCGCTCGTGCACGCGGGCGTCTCAGCGCCCGAGCGCGTTCGCGAGCTGGCGTTGATGGGGAGCCGAACGGGGCCCACGCGGTGGGGTCGTCCGACGCCGCACCCGTTTGACCGCGGTGAGCTCATGTTGGTCGTGGGCCTTGCGCGCGCCGAGCATGCCATGCGCGAGGGCGACATCGCGGCGGCTCGCGAGCAGATCGCTTGGTGGTTCGATGGCGTAGACGCCACTGTCCCGACGACCATCGACCTTCACGCAACCGCGAGCAGTGCGTTGCGCACCGCGACGTTGCTTGGCTACGCCGCAGCGGCCACCGTGCTCGCGTCGGCGATCCGGCTAGGCGATAGCCCTGTAGGTCGCCCCCGCAGCGGACACGGCAACGCGCCACGGGCACTGTGGCTGGCGCGCGCGTTCTGCTTTGCGTACACGGGCGATGATGCGACTGCCGTGCGGGCGCTCGACCGCGCTGCACGTGGCCGGTCGGTGACGTTGGATGCCTTCGAACGCGAGCTGTACGGCGCGTTGATCGGGCGCCTGTCGGCCCGCGGGCATATCATCCCCAGCGCCTTCCAGCGCTGGGCCGCGCCCGCGCCTGCGTGGATCGAGGCGCTGTGGCCGTCACCAGCAGGGGATGCCCCAGACGCCGAGATCCCACTCCTTGACGAGGGTTGAGAACCCGAGCTGGTTGGCGTTGCCGCAGATCAACTCGGCCAGGCCCTCACCGTCGGCCAGGTCGTCGACATACTCGACGTGGAACACGGCCTTGCCTTGGTCGATGAATGCGGCCTCGAGCCCACCGCACTCTTCATACTGCACGCACTCTTCGTTCAAGGCCCAGTCGAACGCATCGGCCAGCGCCTCGAGCTGGTCGACGTCGTTCTTGAGCCCGATCGACAGGCCGCGAGCGTGCGCCTGCGTCGCCAACCAACCGTTGTAGTCGAGCTGGTCGTCAGCCGAGATCCCGGCCCCGTGATCGTTGGCGTATCCGTCGACGTTGTCGGGCTCCACGGCGTCACACTGCTTGGTCACCGCCAAGTCGAGCCGCGCCTCCATGATTTGGCGGACCGTCGGGTTGCGATGATCAAGCCAACGCTCCCCCGGCCAGCCGTCCAGCGGGTTGCCGAGGGCCTCGCGCGGGAACAGTGCCGCGTCGAGACGCCACTCCTCGTACGAGCCCGCGCTGAAGTAGCAGATCACCGTTCGCCCATCGTTGTGGAGCGTTTCGATGACGTCGGCGGTGACATCGAACAGGTCGATGTCATAGACCTCGACGTCCAGGGACGTATCGACCGTCTCGGTGAGCTGCCATTGCCACGTGGTGCCCGGCGCTGGCGTCCAGACGTCCCTACGACCTCCCGTGCCTGGGTCACCGGTGTCATCAGCGGGCGGCTCGTCGTCGCTTCCGTCGTCAGACAGCCCGTCGCTCCCCGCTTGCGTGTCGATGCCGTCGGTCTCCCCGTCCTGGGGGGCGGTCGACACTGCGCCGCCGGTCGAGCCTGCCCCATTGTCGCCGCCCGTCCCGATCCCCTCGCCGCCGGCCGCTTCCGCCTCTTGGCTGGTATCAGCGGTGGAGCAGCCCGGCAGCAACAGCGCCGCGGCAATCACACAAGCAAGTCTCATGGCTCTAGAATGCCATGGCTGAGCCCGTCACACTTTTCTGTCACGTGCCTGAAATCGATCTGCGTTGGCGCGCGTTGGCGTTGGAGTTGCGACGTTCTCGCCATGCAGTCCTGCCCGCTGCAACCTGGGCTGTGACGCTGTGTGCGGCCCTGTCGGCGCGCGCGTTCGCGCCGCCTTCGAGCGCGGCCGAGGCCCAACCGGCAGTAGGAGCCCCCTCAGACCAGCTTTGGCCTGACCAAGCCACGGTCAGTGTCGCGGAGCTCTACGCGGCGTTGGGCGGCGTGGCCGACGGTATGCGCGACAGCGCCGCCGTCCAAGCGGACTACGAGCGGCTCGTCGACACGTTCGATCTCGAGGACACAGCCACCCTCTACGCGGATTATGTGCGCGTAAAACTCGCGTTCGAGGCTACGCGGGATGCTGGTTGGTGGCATCTGAGCTGGAAGATCACCAACAAGAAGCCGAACTCGGACGAGATCTGGAAGCAGTGGGGCAAGCCCCTCGCGCTGAGTGCGGCGGCGCCCGTGCCGAGCGCCGTTGCCGAGTGCGACGAACTCTCAGCGTTGTTTGCGTTCTCGGCCCGTCAGATGGGCGTGCGCGGGATAGGCCTGTACTGGCCGGTCTGGAACCACGTCGTCGCGGTGTGGACGGTGCAATCCAAGGAAGGCAAGCCCGTCCGTATTGTCGTGCCGACCTCGCAGATCTTCCTCGAGGCCGACGACAGCCTGGGCACCCGTGGCTTCAACCCTTGGACCCAGAAGAAGATCTACGAGTACCGCCGCCGCGACGCCAAGGCCACCCACACGATCGATGTTGAGCTCGCGCGCTTTTTTGTGGGCGAGGCCGCGCGCAACGGCAACAAGTCCCAAACCGTGCTTCAGGACGAGCGCAACGCTCGCGATGCACAGCTGATGGCCGCGTTGCCCTAGGCCCCACCGCAGACACAGACCGGAGAACAAAGATGAACACGGACCCACGGAACAATCAGCGCGCTGGAACGTCTTGGTCAGGGATGGCGCGCGTTGCTCGAATGATGGCGGTGGCTACGACTCTGGGCGCGGTGGCAGGAGTTGCCGTGTCCTCGCACGCCACTTCGTCTCCGGAGCCGATGGTCATCGAGCACGTGGACACGTCGTTCAGCTTTCACGGCGAGATGGCCGCAACAGCCGCCACGCTGCCCTTTACGATGGTGGACGTCCCGCTGGGCGAACCTCAGGCACCCAGCGCGGCGCCCCGGCCCGTGCTCGCGGGCGCATCGATCGCAAGCTTCACCGAAGGGCTGCTCGTCGCCGACGCCGATAGCGGCAAGCTGATTCGATTGGCGACCGATGCTCAGACCGTCGTGGCCGAGTTGACGTTGGCGCCGGGCCTGTCGCAGGTCGTCGTGCACCCAGACGGCGGGCGCGCGTATGTCGTCAACCGCGCCCACGATGAGATCGTTGTGGTCGACCTCAGTGCTGGCCTGGACCGTGTGGACGCACTGCGGACGCGCGCCGAGCCGTACGGCATCTCGCTCACGCCCTCCGGTGACACGTTGATGGTCACGACCGTCGCCGACAAGAACCTGACCGCGCTCGATCTCAATACGGGGCTGGAGCGCTGGAGCCTCGAGGTTGGGCCAGAGCCCCGCGGAGTCGCAGTCGCTCCGGACGGACGCGAGGCGTTGGTGACGTTCCTGACCACGGGTGCCGTGGCCCGAATCCCGTTGGGATCCGATGCACGTCCGCGCGCGTCCTACATCTCCTTGGATCCGGGCGTGCGCGCTCCGGGTACCACGGCCGACCCGGTCTCCGATGAGGGCAAGAGCTTCGCCCGCAATGCGTTTGTGGCGGGCTACGTTGGGCACGGTCTGTCCGTCGTCCCGCATCAGCTCTCCACGCCCCACTTGGGCACGGGCGAGTTCGAGAACGAGTCCAGCGGCTATGGTGGGGGCAATGGCTTTACCGCTCCCGTGAGTCATCGGCTTGCGTTCCTGTCCACCCCCGAGCGCGGCGCGTCTTCGGGGACTCGGGTTGGGATGGCGACGACATCGCTGCATCAGCCGCGCGCGCTGGCGTACGACGCCGCACGCGACCGCCTGTATGTGGCGGGCTTCGGCAGCGACAGCGTCATGGCGGTCGCGTCCGTCTCTCAGTCGGCCCCGGCCGCCCAGTGGACGATGCAGCTCGAGCGCGGCTGTGGCCCCACGGGGGTCGCGGTCATCGAGCGCACGGGGGAGGTCGCCGTGTGGTGCTCGTTGACCCGCAAGGTGGTGTCGCTGGACCGCTCCGATACCGACGCGAGCACGGCGCAAAAAACACACGAGAGCGCGGTGCTGGCCAAGAGTCAGCTGTCCGCGCCTCAGCGCCGCGGCCGGGCCCTGTTTCGCAGCGGCGACAACCACCAGCTCTCGGCCGGAGGCGCGATGGCCTGCTCGAGCTGCCACGCCGAGGTGCGAGCCGACGGGCTCTCGTGGCGCCTTCAGGGGCACAACCTCCAGACCCCGCTGCTCGCGGGTCGGCTCGAGGGGGCTCACCCCTTCAAGTGGGACGGCAAGGACGCCACGCTCCACAGCTCGTTGACCAACACGGTCCAACGCCTGGGCGGCTCGGGCATCACTGCCCAGCAGGCCCTCGAGTTGGCCGACTACCTCAACACGGTGCCAGCGCCGCGCAAGCCGACCGTCGCCAGTGTCGAGGCCGTCCGGCGCGGCGAGGCGTTGTTTGCCAGCGACGCCACCGGTTGCGCCACGTGCCACAGTGGACCGCTGATGACCGACCAGCAGACCTACGATCTGTCCACGGACCTCGGTGAGGTCGACACCCCCTCGCTGGTGGGGCTCGCCACGAGCGCTCCCTACTACCACGATGGGAGCGCCGCGACGCTCACCGCCCTGTTGCGGGGCAACGCCAACGTGCACGGGATGGGGCGGATCTCCAAGCTATCCGACAGCGAGATCGGCGACCTGGTCGACTATCTCAAGACCCTGTAAACAGGGCCTATGATGCGCTTCCGCCCAAGCTGGGTCGGTCTGGCCGTGCTCCTTTTGTGGGGAGCAGCGTGCCGTCCGGACGCGCCCACCCACGCGCCCATGGGCGCCGACGGTATGCATGGTCGCACCGAGTCCGACGGCTCCCCGCGGGCCAAGCTCGTCGCGTCGATCCGAGGCGGAGCCGCCCACACCGCAGCCATCGACATGGTGGCGTTGAGCGCTGACGGAACGGCGGCGGTCTCGCGCGACTCGATCGGCGGGATCCGGCTATGGATGAGTCTCGACGGCGGCGTCGAGCCCATCGTGATCCCTGAGCGCGGAGGCCAGACCATCTCCGTCCAGCGGCGCGGCGAGGACTTTGTCGTGGCGGTTGTCGACGCGGCGGGGGGTGGAAAGGTCTTTGTCGCCAAGGCGGACGGCACCGTTGAGATCGCCGCGGAGCTGCCCCCGTTCAACGCGCTGTTCGAGTTGCACGTCGTACCTGGCGGTGACCGGGTCGTAGCGCTGTTCAAGGACCACACGATCAAGCTGCTCGGTACGGCAGGCGCAGAGCTCTCCTCGTTTGGCGAGCGACGCTTTCGGCCGACCCAGCTGCGGGTGAGTGCAGACGGGAAGCTCCTGACCACGGTCGTCATGGACGCCACTGGCAAGGGCGCAGAGCTTCAACGCCTCTCGTTGGACGAGACCGACGACGGACCCGCGATCCGGCGGCACGGATCTCCCACCGTCGTCGCCAGCGGCACGGTCATCAGCCCCACAACGATGGTCGTCTCGCCCGATGCCAATCGCGTGGCGTGGCTGCGCAAGGCCAAGGGGACGGAGTGGGAGGTGGCCGTCAGCGACCTCAACAAGGATGGTGCGGTCGACGACTTCACGGTCGAGATCCCCGCGCACGTCACCCCCGCGCTCGGATTCGCGTCGCCCACGCGTCTGCTGCTCTCCAGCGATGACGGCAACCTGTCGTGGCTTCGTGATCTCGAGTCTGGGCAGACGCATGCCCGGACGGCGGGCCCGACGGACTCGGCGGCGGGCGGTCGCGCGCAGGTGGTGGCTGGTGGTACCCACATCGCCGCGCTGGGGACGTGGCTCTTTGTGCACGACACCGAGGCGCGAACGCACCACTTTTTGGGGTACGGCGCGATGCAGACCCAGTCGATGGCGTTGTCCCCCACGGGCACGCACGTGGCGTGGTCCTACACCTCGGGCCAAGTGTTTGTGGAGACGGTCGAGGCCGACGGGACCCCAGCCGTCAAGCTCGTCGGCGATCCGGGGAGGCGGACATTCCGGGTTCGCTTTGTCGACGACGACACGCTGCTGATCGCGACGACGGAAGGCGGCTTGCGCCTGGTACGATGGCGCACCGACGAGACGATCGCGGAATCTGGTGTGCTGGGCACGTTGCGGGCACTGCACTTGGGGCCCGCGGCCGACGTGCTGGTCGTCGAGCGTCACAACGGCGACTCGTGGGTGTTCGAGCTCTCGCCCGCGGGCTTTGGTCCTCCCGCCGTCGTGGCCGATCACGCGTATCGGACGGGCGTGCTTACCCGCGATGGCACCAACGCCAAGGCGCCCGTGATGTGGTCCCTCGACAGCAGCAATGCCGTGCGCCTGTACTCGATGGCTGCCCTGGAATCGGACCTGTCACGGGACGCGGTCGCCAAGCTCGCGCAGCCGCTGGGCCCCGGCCAGGCCGCGCCTTTGGCGATCGACAGTCAGGGACGTCGATACGGTGTGCAGTGGGATGGCTCGCGCATGCAGTTGTTCGTACGACAGGGCGACAACGTCCGCACGGCGGCTGCACCGGGCGGCGATGTCAATCAGATCGTGCCCTCGCCCGAGGGCGGCCGATTCCTCGCGATCCATCAGCGCGGCAATACGATGTCGATCTCGGCCCACGACTCGGCGACGATGGAGCCGCTGTGGACGTACGCCAGCGGCGTGTCGGGCAACGAGGTCAGCTGGTCGGCCGATGGTCGTCTGGTCGGCGTCGCGGCGTCGACGGGGGCGGTTGTGCTGGACGCACAAAGCGGCGAAACCGTGCGCCGCCGCTGTGGCTTTGAGTTCCGAAAGTCGTTTGCAGCGCCCACAGGCGCGCATATCGTCGAGCAGACCCCGAGCTTGTGCGAGGGGTAAGAACTCGTCACACCCCCGCCACGCGGTTGTCACAAAGGAGTCTGGGGGCCATCGGTCGGGTGTGGTACGTCAATAGCGCAGCCCATGGCCGAGCTCATCCTGATCGTCGATGACGAGATCGATATCGCGAAAACGCTGGCGTTCAATCTCGAGCAAGAGGGGTTCGCGACGCACACCGCGTTGGATGCCAGCTCCGCACTAGGGTTTGTCGACGACTCGGCGGTCAAGCCGGACCTCGTACTCTTGGACTTGATGCTTCCCGATATGCCCGGGACCGAGGTCTGCCGACGGCTTCGCCAGTCGCCCACAACGCGGGATATTCCTATCGTCATGTTGACCGCCCGGGGGGACGCCATCGACCGCGTCGTCGGGTTCGAGCTTGGCGCCGACGACTACGTCACCAAGCCGTTTTCGATCCGCGAGTTGGTGCTGCGTGTTCGTGCGGTGCTGCGCCGAGCCGCGGGTGCACAAAAGGTCGAGACCGAGAGCGAGACCCAAACACTCGGGGTCTTGCGGATCGACTTCGACGGACACCGTGTCTGGGTCGCGGGGCAGGAGGTCGTCCTGACCGCCCTGGAGTTCCGGCTCCTGGCCACGCTGGTGAAGCGGCGGGGTCGGGTTCAAACTCGCGAGGCCCTGCTCACGCACGTGTGGGAGATGCAGGGCGACGTCACCACGCGCACCGTCGACACGCACGTCCGTCGACTGCGCAAGAAACTCGGCGACGCAAGCCGCTACGTGGAGACGCTTCGGGGCGTCGGGTACCGATTTCAGTCTGAGCCCGCGGCCTGAGCCAGGATGTCTGTGAAGCTCGGCATCCGCGGCAAGTTCTTCCTGGTCTCCTTGGCCTTTATCGCCGTGGTTGACGTGATGATCGGGGTCGCGCTCGATCACCAGCTTCGGGGGGTGCTGCAGTCTCGGATCTCCGACGAGCTAGGACGGCATGTGCGCTCGGCCCGGGATGGGTTTGAGCTGGCCCAGCTGCCACCGACGATCGAGGCGGTCGATGCTGTGGCGGACCGGGTTGGCCGTTCGATGGATGCTCGGGTGACGGTCGTCGACCCCGAGGGCGTCGTGCTCGGCGACTCCGTCTTGGATTCCGCGGCGGTGGCTGCGATGGAGTCTCATGCCCAGCGACCCGAGATCGTGGCTGCGCTCGCGAACGGCGAGGGCAGGAGTGAGCGGTTCTCCACCACGCTCGATACCGAGATGACCTACATCGCAGTCCCGCTGTACGACGACGGATCGGTGATCCGCGTCGGCCTCACGATGGACAACGTCCAAGAGACGCTCGCCGGGCTGCGAACGCTCGTGGTGCTGACCGGCGTGCTGACATCGCTGGCCGCGGCGCTCTTGGCCGCGCTGGCGTCGGAGTTCTTGTCGCGGAGCCTGCGGCGACTGATCACGCGTGCCCACGCGATCGCGTCCAACCCCGCTGAGATAGCCCGGCTCCCCGAGCAGGCGACCGAGCTGGGCGGGCTCGCAGGATCGTTCAACAGTCTCGTCGACGAACTCGAGCGCACGATGGGAACCAATGCCGCCGAGCGCCACCGGTTTGGAACCGTCTTGGACACCATGGACCACGCGGTCGTTGCCCTTGACGATGAGGGGCGGCTGACTTTGGTCAACCGTCATGCACGGCAGATGATGAAGCTGCCCGAAGCGGTCGTAGGACGGCCGCTGCTGGACTATGTGCGCGTGCCTGAGTTGCACGACCTGGTGAGCGCGGCCGCCGATAGCAAGGCCGCCAGCGGTGAGTTCGAGTATGGCGCCACGCCGCGGCACAAGATTCGAGCGCACGTGACGGGGCAAGATGCTGGCGGCGTTGTCATCGTGATGCACGACGTCACCGAGATCCGGAAACTGGAGCGCATACGAAAGGACTTCGTGGCCAACGTGTCCCACGAGCTGCAGACGCCGATCGCGGTCATCCGAGCCAACACCGAAACGCTGCTGGCCGGAGCGCTCGACCATCCGGAGCGCTCGGTCGAGTTTGTGCAGGCGGTGCACCGTCACGCGGAGCGGCTCGGCCGATTGGTCGCCGACTTGCTCGATATCTCGCGGATCGAGGCCGGCCAATACGCGATGGACGTGCAATCGGTCGATCTCGACGAAATGGTCGACTGCACGATCGAGGGATTGGCGACCGAGGCTGCGGCCCGAAAAATGGAGGTGCGTCGCGGCTTCGATGATGCGCCCAGCGTGCTCGCCGATGACAACGCGCTGGAGCAGGTTCTCGTCAACCTTGTGGGCAACGCCATCCAATACTCCGACGGAGGGCGCGAGGTGGAGGTCGCTATCGTTGACCAGGATTCGCTTGTGCGCATCGAGGTGCGCGACGATGGGCCAGGGATCGACCCCAAGCACCACAAACGCGTCTTCGAGCGCTTTTACCGGGTCGACTCCGGGCGGGCGCGTGAGAAGGGGGGGACGGGGCTCGGGCTGGCCATCGTCAAGCATCTCGTCGATGCCATGGGGGGGAGCGTGGGTGTCGATGCCCGACGTCCCCGCGGCTCGACCTTCTGGTTCACTCTACCCAAGGCCCCACGGTGACAGACATGAGCAGCGACAACGGTGCCCCCGCTAACGATCTCGCAGCCAATCCCTCGACCACGCCCACCGCGAGCTCCAGCTTGGCGGCGGTGCGTGACCGCCTCCTGCGGATGGCAGGGCGCGTCGAGCAGATGATCGCCGAGTCACAGAGCGCGTTGGTCGGGCGCGACGTGGCGTTGGCCGGGCGGGTCATCGACCTCGATCAAGAGGTCAACCAGGCAGAGTTGGACATCGATGAGATGTGCTTGGCTGTGCTTGCGCGAGGGCAGCTGTCGTCCGCCGACCTACGGTTCGTGACGCTGGCCATGAAGATGGTGACCGACCTCGAGCGCATCGCTGACTTGGCGGTCAACATTTGCGAGCGCGCCATCGACCTGGCGTCGGCCAACGGGATCGTCGTGCATCCGGATATCCCCCGGATGAGTGTGCTTGTGCGGGATTTGGTGCGCCGTGCGATCGATGCGTTTGTCGATCGCGATGTGGACAAAGCGCGCACGGTGATCGAAAAGGACGACGAGGTCGACACGTACTATCGGGTCATCTTCGGCGATCTCCTGCAGCAGATGCAGGTGCAACCCGAGGGCCTCAACGAGTGGATCCACGTGCAGTCCGTCGCCAAGTGGCTCGAGCGGATGGGAGACCACGCGACGAACCTCGCCGAGCTTGTGATCTTCATGGTCCAGGGGCGTGATGTGCGCCACCCCGCGCTGCGGTCTGCTGAACGCTAGCGCGCTCGCGTGCGCGGGATCACGCGTCTATAGTGGAGCGGACGCGAATGGACGTCGCGTTCCTGCGTCCAAACGGCCGCCGCTTCCATGGATGATTTTCTCGAGCCGGCCGCGGACGACCCCGACTTCCGTGGTCAGGGGGGCGTCACGGATCTCGTCTTGCCGCCCGTCGCGGATGGTGGCGAGCTGGAGGCTGGGGTTCATATCGATCGCTACGTGGTGCTCCGCGCACTCGGCGGGACCCGTCATGCTGAGGTGTACGCGGCCCACGACCCAGAGCTGGACCGTCGCGTTGCGGTCAAGCTGATGTCCCGCGACGTCGCCGACGAAGAGGTGGGCTACCGTCGGATGCGAGCTGAGGCGCAGGCTGCGGCGCGGCTTGTTCATCCCAACGTCGTGAAGATCCATGACGTCGGAAACTGGCGTGGCCGGCCCTACATCGCCCGTGAGTTCATTGATGGCGCCTGGTTGGGCCGCTGGATCCGTGAGTCACGAGCCACGCCGCGTCGGATCCGTGAGGTCATGGTGTCCGCTGGCCGTGGGTTGGCGGCGATCCACGCTGCCGGCCTTGTCCATCGCGACGTGAACCCTCGCGCGGTTTTTGTTGGCGAGGATGGCCGCGCCCGCGTCACCGACATGGACTACGTGGGCTCGGTCGACGTGCTGGCGTTGGCGCGCGCCGACGATGAATCGCACGACTCGTACGAGCTTTCGATGGAGTCCCGCGAGGAGTCCGAGTCCGACAACTCGGCGGAATTCTCCGGTGGGTCGGGTGTCTTCGCGGACTCCTACTACGCCGCGCCCGAGCAGCTGGTGGGCCTGACGGCCGACGCGCGGTCCGATCAGTTCGCGTACTGCGTTGTCCTGTACGAGGCCCTGTACGGCACGCTGCCATTCGGCCGTGGGACGGCGACGCGACGCCTGTCGAAGATCGAGCGAGGGAAGCTCAAGGTTCCGACGACCCGGTATTCGCGGCGCACGTTTGCGGCGCTGCGCCGCGGGCTCTCAGCCGACCCCGCCGATCGTTTCGCGGGCATAGACGGACTGCTCGCCGCACTGATGCCGCGGCGTCGCACCCACTTGGCATGGACAGCCGGGGTGGGGCTCTGCGCGGCCACGGCTGCCGCGATGGCCGCGCTGTCGTCGTCTCAGCGCTCGGAGTACTGCGCGTCGGTCGATCACAAGCTGGCGGGCGTGTGGGACGCGGACAGAGCCGACCAGCTCAAAGCGGCGTTCGAAAGCACGGGCCTTCCCTACGCCGAAGACCTTCGCAGCTTCACCGAAAACCATCTCGACGCGTGGGTCGAGCAGTGGACTTCGCGTCACGATGAACTCTGTGAGGCTCGAGCGCGGGGGGCAGACACCGGCCAGATCTCACGAGAGATCCACTGCCTGTCGCTGCGGCGCGGTGAGCTCGCATCGGTGGTCGATACCCTCACATCCGGCGAAACGCGGAGCGTCGAGAATGCGGCGCGGATCGTTCGAGAGCTCCGCTCGGTGGAGTCCTGCTCCGATCCCGACCAGTGGGTCCGTTCGCATGACCAGATCGAGGAGGCCGCCGACCTGGGTCGTGGGCTCGCGACGCTCAGCACGCTGCTGGCGTCTGGTCGTGCCGACGAAGCGGTGCCGCTTGCGGACTCGATGGTTGAAAAGGCAAAGGCCCTTGGTCACTCGCCTTCGATGGTCCGAGCCCTCGGGCTGCGCGCACAGGCTCTGGGGCTCGCCCGCAGTCCCGACGCTGAAGCAGCCTCGCACGAGGCATTCTCCGCTGCGCTCGCGGCATCCGACTACGGGGCGCTCGCCGCTGCCGCCACGGTCATCGCCTCGCGCCTGACCCGCGACCGCAACTTCGAAGAAGCGGAGCGCTGGCTTGACCACGCCGAAGCCGCGGTCGGCCGGGATACCGGCACGGACATGCCTGGTCTCGCCGCGATCGAGACGTCGCGCGGTCGCATCTCGGCGCTCAAAGGTGACTCCGAAGACGCCTTGAAGCGCTACCGCCGTGCCCTGGATTTGCGGGTGGAAGCGATCGGTCCCGAGGACGACCGCATCGCGTTGTACCGAGTCAATGTCGGTCAGTCGTTGCAGAACCTGGGCCGTTTCGACGACGCGCGCGATGAGTTCGAGGGGGCGTGGCGCACCCTGACCGCGTCACTGGGGCCGGAGCATCCCAACGTTGCCAAGTCGCGCATGGCGCTGTGCACAGTCTTGTCTGCGCAGGGCGAGTACAAGGCGGGACTCGTGCACGGCCTCGAAGCCGAGCGAATTCTGACCGCGGCCTACGGACGCCATCGCACGCTTGTCGCGGACGCGATGTTGGCGACGGCAATGGCCCACTCTGGCCTCGGCCACGTGCAGGACTCGATCGATCTTCAGCAAGAGGCGCTCGAGATCTATCGCGCCACCACGGGGGCGCGTTCGTATCGGGTGGCGCTCACGCTCAACAATCTCGGTCTCGAAAACTACAACACGGGGCGCTACGTCGAGGCGCTGCCGTACTACCAGGACGCGCTGAGCCAGATGGAAGAGGTGCTGGGCAGCGATCATCTGCAGACAGCGTCGGTCCGGCTGTCGCTTGCCGACACGTTCTTCGCGCTCAACAAGCACGACGAGGCCCGGGCGTTGCTCACGGCCGTTCGGGCAACGATCGAGGATCGTGTCAGCTCCGATCGGCCGCTCGTCGCCAGCTGGCTTGCAGGGGAGGCCGAGTTTGCCGCCATCGACGGTCGGCACGCCGAGGCGGTGGAGAAGCTGGAGCATGCCGCGCAGATCCTCGTCGATAGCGCGGCCAACCCCGTTGATCTGGGCGAGCTGCGCCTGATGCTGGCGTCCGAGATGCGCTACGTCGGTCGAGGGGATGAGGCCGACCGGCTCGAGGCCGAGACCGTAGCGATTCTCCAGGTGCGAGGCGTCGCGGGGGCGCTGGCGATTCGCGACGCGGGGCGCTTTCGGCAGCGCATTCGACTTCGGCTTGGCGCCGCCGCTGCCCAGTAGGCTGGCGCCGTGCTACAGCAGCGATCATGCGCGCACTGATCGGCTCCGCCGTCTTGGCCCTCGTTGCGACTGTGGCCACTGCCGGCTGCGACTCTCTCGCCGATGGTGAGGTGGTGGTCTCACTCGACACTCGAGCGTCTGAGCAGGCGTTCGCCGACGATTGGGAGGTTTCGTTCTCACGCGTGCTGGTTTCGGTGGGCGATCTCGAGATCGCCAAGTCCGATGGGGAGGTCGGTGCGCGCTCGGCGGCCACCTACGTCGTCGACCTCGCGCAGGGCGCCGCGGACATCGAGCTTATCGAATCGCTCACCACCGAGCGTTGGGATGCGGTCTCGTTTTCGACGCGCCCGCCAGGCGACGGCCCCGTCAAGGCGTTCGGGGCGGGCGACGACGATGTCAGCATGCTGCGCGAGGGTGGATACAGTCACTGGATCGAGGGGGCGGCCTCCAAGGGAGAGCGCACCGTGACCTTTGCGTGGGGGATCGCTGCGCCATCGACGTACACCGCGTGCACGCTGGGTGCCGAGATGGAGCCGGGCCTGACCGTCGCCAAAGGCGGGACGACGTCTTTGCCGCTCACATTCCACCGAGACCACCTGTTCTTTGACACGCTCGGGCTCGAGGACGGCCCCCTTCGATTTGACGCGATTGCGGCGGTCGGTGACGCGGATGGTGTGGTTGCCTGGGGGGCGCTGGCCGACCAAGGCCTCGCCGCGTTGCAGGACGAAAACGGAGAGCCGCTGACCGATATCAACGGCCCCGTCTTGTACGACACGCGCGACGTCGTCTTGGCGCGGGAGGATCTCCAGCGCTTCATGCTGGCTGGGTTGGAAGCCGCCGTGCACGTCGGCGCCGACGGTGACTGCGTGGCGGCACCGCTTTAGTCACCGGCCCTGCCGAGCAGCGTCAGCTCGGGTGATGGCAGCTGCCGCCGAGACATTCGGATCCGTCTGGGCAGGTTTCGCCGTTGGCGCACGACAGCACGCACGCCGTGCCACCGCCCTTGAGAATCTCGGCGCACGTCACCACGGCTGTGCCGGTCGCGGGAGGCGCGAAGCAGTCACACGCATCTTCGCACCCTGTGATCATGCAGCTGTTGCCCGCCATTTCAGGCGCGGTCAGACAACCGATGAAGCCCGTGGTGCCCGGCAGTCCCGACCAGTTGCACAGGGTGGTGTCGACGGTGCCGTTCTTGTCGATGCACGCATTCCACTCGCCCGGAACGACGGGGTCGCAGGTGTTCACGGGCCCGGTTGACCCTGCCGTATCCTCATCCGCGCCCTCGCTGCTGGCGCTCTGGCCGCCCGACGACGCTCCGCCGCTGTCCCCCGTCACGGCTGTCGTCGGGGTCATCCCGCCCGACGATGATGGGCTCGTCCCCGTGCTCCCCGTGGCGAGAGTCGCGGTGTCGGCGCTTTGGTCGCTGCCACCGTCTCCGTCGTCACCCCCGCAGGCCGCAATCAGGCCAAGTACAGCGAGGAAAATCGTGCTTGGTGGCGCGAGCGTCGGCATACGCGCAGCATCACGCAGGTCGGGACCCCTGTCACGCCCCTGATTGTGAGTAGGATGCGCCGCACGTGCCGCAGACGCTTCCATTTCGGGCCGGCCCGCTGGTCTACCCGCCGCCCACCGCCCATTGGGGCCGCGGGGGACAACGATGAGCATTCCGCTCGTTGTGACGGCGGGCGCCGTGCTGGGTGGCGCGGGGTTGGCCGCGGTGACGTCGCGAGACAACCCATTCATCGGTGGGTTGCGGACCTTCGCCGCGGCCGCGGTCGTGGCCGCGGTCGTGGTGCAGTTGCTGCCGCAGGCGGTGGCGGAGATCGGTGGATCCGCGCTCATCGCATTTGTGATCGCGATCGTTTTGCCCGTGCTCGCGGGGCCCGTCCTGGCGCGCCTGCGCTCGGCGGTGGCCACCGATACGGCCGCGATCGGTTCCGACGTCGCGTTCTACGGCTTTGCCGTGCACCAGTGGGCCGAGGGCGTCGCGCTCGGCTTGGTGACCTTCCCCGAGGGTGGGCACGCGCACTTGGATCTCGTGATCGGGATCGCAGCCCACACCGTGCCCGTTACGGCTGTGCTTGTCGGGGCCGCGTTGGCCAACCGGGGCAAACGCAACGCGATGATGCGGACCGGCTTGCTGGTGATGGCGACGGTCGCGGGATTTACCACGGCAGACCTCGTCGGCGACTCGTCGCTACACTCGCTGCAGCCCTGGATATCCGCGCTCGCGGCGGGCTTCTTGGTGCACGTCCTGCTGCACGGCGCGCAGGAAGGAGGGCGACGCACGTTCTTGTCGGGGCCACTGGACGTGCTGGGCACTGCGGTGGGGGCCGCGTTGCCGTTCGTCCTGGCCGGGCATGACCACTCCGGAGCGAGCGAGCGCCTCGAGTTCGTTCGGGACGAACTGTTCCATGCGTTTGTGGGGCTGACGCTGGAGACGGCGCCCATGCTGTTGCTCGGCCTCGTGCTTGGCGCGGGACTGCAGCTCGTGGGCTCTCGGATCCCCACCCGCTACTTCACCAGCGGGAGCGCGGCGCGTCAGGCATTTCGAGGGATTGCGGTGGGGGCACCGCTGCCGCTGTGCGCGTGTGGGGTTTTGCCGCTGGCCGAGGCGCTACGACGGAGGGGGGCCGGTCCGGCGATGGTGATGGCCTTCTTGATCTCGACGCCCGAGCTGGGTCCCGAGACCCTCATGCTCACGGGTCGATTCCTCGGCGCGCCGTTTGCTGCGGTTCGCATTGCGGCCGCACTGCTGTTGGCGTTTGTTGCCGCCGTTGCGTTTGCTCGCGTCAACCGTTGGCAGCCCGATCTCGAGCCCAAGGTTGGCCCGACACTGGCGGAGGTGGCCCCGCCGCCCAAGTCGCGGCCCGGGCTCGTGCAGCTGTATCGCTACTTCGACGAACTCGCGCTGCACACTGCCCCTTGGACGTTTGTTGGCCTGCTCGCGGCCGCATACATCCAGGTCGTGCTGCCCAGCGGGAGCCTCGCCGCGCTCAACGACCACGGCCTCGATATTGTTGTGATCGGACTCGTCGCGATGCCAGCGTATGTGTGCCCTGCGGCATCGACCCCGCTGGCCGCGGTGCTGCTGATGAAGGGGGTGTCGCCGGGTGCGGTGCTGGTCGGGCTGCTGCTTGGGCCGGCCACCAACATCGCGACCATCGGTGTGCTGCGCCGAGGCTACGGCACGCGGGCGGTGTTGCTCGGGGTGAGCATCATCGTCGGCCTGGCGTTCGTGCTGGGCTTTGCCGTGAACTGGGCTGGGGTGCCGGCAACGGTTCCGGAGGGGCTGCTGGCCGACGACGACCATGGCTTGATCGCGATGGTCGCCGCTGCGTTGCTCGGCATGGCGCTGCTGGTCCAGCTGTGGCGCTCAGGCCTCCGGCCTTGGCTGGCGATCCTGGACCCGGGTCACTCCCATGATCACGGGCATGATCACGGGCATGATCACGGGCATGATCACGGGCATGATCACGGGCATGACCACGGCCACGGCCACGACCACGACGAGGGGCAC
>Ga0316189_10000243_pt1 | contig 53171 bp, 56 predicted proteins | sample LowCovwburrow_MG_FD_204930 | JGI IMG/M metagenome (GOLD analysis project Ga0316189, IMG submission 204930) | Coastal sediment microbial communities from Maine, United States - Lowes Cove worm burrow | ecosystem: Environmental > Aquatic > Marine > Coastal > Sediment | place: USA: Maine... | reverse complement strand
CACCGATGCCTTGCGCTTTACCTTTGCAGCCCTCGCCTCTACGGGCCGCGATATAAATTTTGATCTTGGCCGCATCGAAGGCTACCGGAATTTTTGTAACAAGTTGTGGAATGCTGCACGTTATGTACTGATGAACACAGAAGGCAAGGATTGCGGCCAGCACGGCGGTGACGTCTTGTTAAGTGCTGCAGACCGCTGGATCATCTCCCTGCTGCAACAAACGGAGCAGGAGGTCATCAACGGCATAGACACATACCGTTTCGACCTTGCTGCACAGGCAATCTATACTTTTATATGGGATGAATACTGCGACTGGTACCTCGAATTATCAAAACCAGTACTTACAAACCCGGAAAGTACGGAAGCAGCCTTTCGCGGCACACGCAAGACACTTGTACGGGTCATGGAAACAGTATTACGACTGATCCATCCACTGACGCCCTACATTAGCGAGGAAATCTGGCAACGCATGGCTCCTCTGGCAGGTGTTGAGGGTGACACGATTATGCGCCAGCCCTACCCCGCAGCAGACACTGACAAGATTGACCATGAGGCCATCAGCGAGATTGAGTGGATCAAGGATTTTATAATCGGTGTTCGAAAAATCCGCAGCGGCATGAACATTGATCCTCGAAAAATGCTCCCGGTACTGCTACAGGGCGGTTCCTCTACTGATAAAGACCGGCTCGACAACAACCTGCACTATATAATCAGTGTCGGTCGCGTAGAAAGCGCAACGTGGCTGAACGACGGTGACGAGGCACCCGAATCTTCAACCGCCTTGCTTGACAATATGAAATTGTTAATCCCGCTTGCAGGGCTTATTGACAAGGAAGCCGAAGCGGCCCGCCTTGCGAAAGAACTTGAAAGGAAGATCAGCGAACTGGAACGCTGTGAAACAAAACTGTCAAATTCCAGTTTTGTGGACAAGGCACCTGCAGCAGTCGTAGAAAAAGAACAGCTAAAAGCGTCAGAACTTAAAAATGCTATAGACAGCCTGCAGGAGCAACAACAGAAAATACAGTCTTTATGAGCTAGACATTATGTCTAGACACCTGCCAGCTTCATTACAAGACGGACCAACCCCCACAGGGTCAGGATAAACACAACCGTCACAAGCAGACCTATAATAATGTACTGTGACGGTTTGCCATGAGTGAAGTCCTGCTCTCGCTTGCGGTTACTCTGTACGCCAAACATGCCCGCCAGCACACTGCCAAGTACGCTGAGAAAGGATGGTGCCTTCGATCCATTTCCATTTTCAGATTCCATTTCAGACCTTCAGTTGTAATTTCGGCGGTATTGTACTGACAACGCTTGCAGCTGCAAGGTAAATCACGGTGGCTGTCTTGATCATCATGAATACCTCATTGTGATTATTTTCCCCCCATCTACTACGCCACCCCTCCCTGATTCCAATTATAGATACTTGATTACTCAGGTTATTTTTCTTGGGGCCGTTAAATATAAGGCAGCGCAAAGCTATTGCAAATAACTCTTTAATATTCATGCGGTTATGAGACCCCTGTCACATACCGATGAAATGGCAACCAAGATCAGGGTATGACAAAAAGAGCGTAACGCTGAAACTTAACGTCCAGACCGAGTATACAAATGGCAACTATCCTCATCATCGATGACCAATTAACCAGCCGGCAAATCCTGCAACAACTGGTTAGCTCCATAGAAGATAACATCGCCGTAGAGGCTTTCGCCAATCCACTAGAGGCGCTTGAATGGATATCAGGCAATCCCGCTGACCTGGTGCTTGTCGACTATAAAATGCCGGAAATGGACGGCATTGAATTTATCAAGCGATTCCGCTCTCGCCCATCATCATCACATGTACCGGTGATCATGGTGACTTCCATTGAGGACCGAACAGTCCGCTATGAGGCCCTGGAAGCAGGTGCAACAGACTTCCTGATGAAACCTGTCGATCATCATGAATGTCGCGCACGCTGCAGTAATCTGCTCATTCAATACCAGCAGTACAAAATTATTAGTGATCGTTCGCGATGGCTGGAACGACGCGTGTCCGAGTCCACCAGAGAGATACGGCTACGGGAACGTGAAACACTGCTCCGCCTGGCACGCGCCGGTGAATACAGGGACGAAGACACCGGGAATCATGTAATTCGCATGGCCAAATATTCACGTGTAATTGCTGAACATCTTGGTTTTTCCAGGGAGGAAGCAGAAGTAATCGAGATGGCAGCCCCCATGCATGACATAGGAAAAATCGGCATCCGTGACGACATCTTGCTGAAGCCGGGGAAACTCACTGCAGAAGAGTTTGAAATCATGAAGAATCATACCGTGATCGGGTATGACATTCTTAAGGACAGTCCATCCAAGTTCCTGCAAATGGGCAGCGTTATAGCACTTGGTCACCATGAGAAGTTTGATGGCACAGGTTATCCGTACGGCAAGAAAGGCAATGAAATACCAATAGAAGCGAGGATCGTTGCTGTCGCCGATGTATATGACGCACTGGTATCTGAACGACCCTATAAAAATGCCTGGTCAATGGAAGCTGCGCTTGACCACATGGAGAGCCACCGCGGCAAACACTTCGATCCAGAGTGTTTTGATGCCTTCAAAGAACAGCTGGACACCGTAGTAAAAATACAGGGCATGCTGTCTGATGCTCCAATTGACACATTGACAAATACAAGTGGAAAGTAGGTCATGCAATGCATAGAGCTATTAAATCACCAAAAATACTTTTTGAGTTTCAAGAATCTCGATCCAACAGTGAGTTTCAACAGGCAGTTATACGGTTAGTAATACTCTCTTCGATAACAGTATATTTTTCATTTCATTACTATATAACAAAACAAGCCAACATTCTCGAACAACCCATTGGCTATCTCACAATCTATGATTTCATAGCAATACTAATTCTATTTTCATTTAAATTAATTCCTGGCGAATCACATTTTCGTCGTTCCTTTACGCTGTTTTCTGACCTTACTCTACTTTCGTTTACATTACATTTTGGAGGTAATGAAGCAACCCTGTGTTTCTCTGTCTATCTGTGGCTAATCATCGGTTACGGCATGAGATTCGGACAGAGGTACTTACTTGCTGGAACTATAATTGGAATCGTTGAATTTACTGCAGTTATTCTAACTACTGACTACTGGATTGAACAGAGAACTGCTGGTGTAGGTCTTCTTATTGGATTAATTGTTCTACCAATATTTTTCTCGGTACTTCTGGGGAAATTAACAAAAGCAAAAGCGGCAGCAGAAGAAGCTAATAAATCAAAAAGTGAGTTTCTTGCCAATATGAGTCATGAAATTCGCACTCCACTTAATGGAGTTATAGGAATGAGTGATCTCCTGATGGATACGCCACTAACAAATGATCAAAAAGAGTTAACAACAACCTTAAAATCATCAGCAAATACTCTATTATCATTAATTGAGGATATTCTTGATATATCTAAGATTGAGGCTGGAAGATTCAGCATTGAAGAAATTAATTTTGACCTTCATAGCCTTATAAATAATACAATCTTAATGCTGAAGGTCCAGGCTGAGGCTAAGGGCATTACACTTACCTATAACATCACTCCATCAACACCATATGAATTAGTTGGTGACCCACACCATCTAAGGCAGGTGCTTATTAATCTCATTGGCAATGCAATAAAATTTACGGAAGTAGGCGGAGTCAAATTAAGGGTGACAACTATATCTGAGAGTAAAACTGCCGCCAGCATTAAGTTTGAGGTCATAGACACTGGCATTGGAATACCGATTGATGCCCAGAATTCCATTTTTGAGAGTTTCACACAGGCTGACAGCACTACAACCCGCAAATATGGTGGAACAGGTCTGGGTACAACTATTTCCAAACAGATCATAGAACTAATGGGCGGTGACATTGGGGTCCATAGCACACCCCTCAAGGGAAGTACTTTTTGGGCACAAGTGTGTTTCAAAAAACAGGAGTCTTGCAATTATATTAACAACCAAATGATACTTAAAGATTTACATGTAATTGTAATTGCGAACGAACAGTTACATGAGCTTTGCACGGCACTATCTTCTTGGCATATCGATCATACTATTGTGCATAAGGCTGATTCTGTCATCAGCACCCTGTCACAAGTTGATGCTCCCGATGCCTTCAATATCATTATTGTTGAATCCAGCTGCATTAATGAATATCGACTTTCTTTCCCCGAGAAGATCCATTCACACCCAAGAACAAATAATACACCTATACTGCTAATTGATAATCTGGATTCATTTTCAGGTGCCAATGACGAGGATTCAAGTGGTTACACAAGTGTCATTAAATATCCTCTGGACATATCCAACCTCTTCAATGCACTACATTCATCAGGTATTAGTGTAATAGACAACAACTCTAATAAATATTCATGCAAAAGATATCCGAACAGGCTATCTGTCACTGGATCTAAGATACTTGTCGCCGAGGACAACAAAACAAATCAACTTGTAATCAAAAAGATTCTTGAACGAGGAAACCATAGTTCATATATTGTGAATAATGGACAAGAGGCCCTGGATGCCCTAGAAGAAGACACATTTGACTTAATAATAATGGATATGCAGATGCCTGTTATGGGTGGTATTGAAGCAGCCAAGATTTATAATTTTTCGACCCACAGCAATAAAAGAATTCCAATCATCATACTTACTGCCAATGTAACAACAGAAGCATTAAAGGAGTGTCAGGACGCGAACGTAAGTGCTTATCTAACCAAACCTATTAATGTAAATAAGCTACTTGAAGAAATAAACACTTTATCCAATAAACCATATGATGCAACTAAAGTAGATAATAAGCTTGTAACAAATTCACCCGAAGATAAGTCTACATCTGACTCGTTAATACTTGATTATCCGACACTTGAAAATCTAAAAATGCTTACGAATGACAACAGCTTTGTTCCAACATTAATCAGTGGCTATCTGACTGACAGCAAGAAACAATTATCACAGATGGAATTAACAGTATCTAACAAACAATATGACTTGTTTAGGGAATTACTGCATGCGATGAAAGGTAGCTCTGGAAGTATTGGTGCTTTAAAGCTACATAGTCTGTGCAAAGACGATCAGAAACTCTATAGCGATGATATCGAGTACATTCAAACCCTGAGGGAGGTATCTGATATTTTCTCTAAAACTGAGAACTGCTTGTTGAATTACTTAAGCAATCTAGATAATGGTAAGCTAATGGAGCAAAATCAATAACAGCAATATGTAACCTGCTACCCACTTTTTTCGAGGGGTGCCTCTGCTATATTAACTAATGTCTTTGCCATCTTATCTTGTGACCTAATCAGGCGAGCCATCACTTTCAACTCTCGTGACGTAAGCGACATTGCTGCTTCGACCCATATCTCACCTATATCAATCAGTTCTTCATAGCTTACTCGGTCCACCCTATTTCGTATCTTTAATAAAGATATCCTTGTATTTCTATTTTTCTCATGCTTTTTTATAAATTTGTTTACCTCATCAACTCCTTCACCATCATTTGCTATGACATCAACTACACCTATCTCATATAGCTCTTCAGCTGAATATATTCTGCCACTTAATATCATTCTCTCTATTTGTACAGGACTTATTCGACGCGAGAGAAAACTATAAGCTCCCATACCCGGAAACATATTAAACAGTACTTCTGGGAAACCCAATTGCACACTCTTTTCGGCTATTAAATAGTCACATGCTAAAGCGCCCTCAAAGCCCGCACCTAGTGCGTTTCCTCTTATTAAGGCAATTGTCGTAAGAGGCACATCCATACTAGTATAGACCTCATAAAGAACATCTATACTCAACTTCATATATTTTCGAAGGCACTCTCTATTCCTTTCCGTGATAGATTTAACAAATAGATCCAGATCCCCACCAAGGCTGAAAACCCCAGGTTTATACGAGCCAAGTATCAGGTACTTTATTAATGGAGAGATCCCGGAGCGAATATCACCTGTGTTTTTATCCCTTATTGCCTGTAAGAATCTAATTAAGTCTCCAAGTAACTGTGGGGTAAAACAAGGGCGCGGACTTGGATTTGCATAACACCACATTACCCCGGTCTCTTCATTGAATTCGGTCACGAGCTGATCGTAGAATTGGGTGAGTGATTTATGGTTGTTGTTTTGCATATTCTAGCTCCTCCTCAATGAAGTGGTGGTGATATCAAAGCTATGAAAATACTGTACGTTTTGTATTGTTATTATAGTTAGCTGCTCTTATACCTTTTTTATTATTTATTTTCAAGTGGTTAGGATTGATCAACTTGATAAGGCACTTGATATTGCGAGGCTAACTGACTTAAACCCCTACATATTGGGTTTGACACATAACCTGTAACACCCCCTTAGACACATACTCCCGACTTTTTATGCCATCATCCATGAACCGCAAGCAACCGGCGCTAGGAGTCAGTAGTTGTCTTCTTGGAATGAACGTCCGTTACGACGGTAACAACAAACACCACTCGTTCATAACATCGGTACTGAATAAGCACTTTGACCTGCTTCCGATCTGTCCCGAGGTAGCCATTGGTATGGGTGTACCGCGCACACCAATACAACTACGCATTATTGATGGCGAAATTCACGCTGTCGGTGTTGGCAATCATGTACAGAATGTAACAACAGCCTTGCAAGCATATGGTCAGCAACAAGCCACACATGCGCGTGCATTCTGTGGATACATATTCAAAAGCAGCTCTCCAAGTTGTGGGGTTTCAGATACCAAAATCTTTTCCGATCATGGCATCAGTACAGGACCGGGCATCTATGCCAGGAAGATTGTCCATACCCTGCCCTATCTACCTGTTATAGACGAAACCCAGTTGGTTATGGCAGAGACAAAAGACAATTTTCTGGAACGAGTGTTCTCACTGGCACGCTGGCAGCAGTCAGTAGCAGGTCCGATATCAGTCAGTCGTCTCAATGATTTTCATATGACACACCGTTTAACGCTGGCAGCACACAGTGACGAAGCAGATGAGGCGCTTGCAGAGATTATTTCCGTACTGCGTGACCCGTTGTCACATGATGCTATAGGGAATTATCTGGAGCAGTTTCATGACTTTATGAAAACACCATTGACACACAAAGATCACATCAAGACACTTACCAAATTACAACAACGCCTGTCTCCCATTATTTGCAGCGATGAGATAGAAGAACTGAATACAGAGATCAGGAAGTACAGGGAAAGTCCGGAGAACCTGACAACGTCACTCCAGCTTATAAAACAGCTTGCAGATAAATACAATCTTTACGAGCTGTCCCGGCAAGTCTACATAAACCCAACACCTGCCGAGATAGCATTACGCTACAGCCAGCAATAAGACAATCCCATGGATACAGAAGCACACGCATTTTGGAACATAAAATCCCTCGGTGAGATGTCACCGGATGAATGGGAATCACTGTGTGACGGCTGTGGTCGCTGTTGTCTGCATAAACTGGAAGACATTGACACCGGTTTGTACTTCTATACAAATGTCGCATGCCAGTTGCTGGACTGCGAAACATGCCGTTGCACAAACTATTCGCAACGCAGGACACTGGTGAAGGATTGCGTACTGCTTTCCCCAACCGGTAGCGATCCGTATGACTGGTTACCGGTTACCTGCGCCTATAGACGCCTGGCCGAAGGCAAAGGCCTTGAGTGGTGGCATCCACTCATATCAGGCGCCCCGGAAACTGTTCATGAAGCAGGCATTTCGGTACGTGGACGCACTGTTAGCGAAAACGCAGTCTCCACAGAACAACTGGAAGACCACATCATCAGCTGGATTGAATTTTAGTGCTCTGTCCAAGTGATAATTATGGGTTCAGCAATTATCACTTGGATAGACTAGTGCTCCCGCGTGGAATGGAACTCTATTTCAGACCACTTCTCAATTGCCAGATCCAGGTTCACCCGCGTCGGCGCGATATAAACCAGTGAACCACTCTGATCCTCACCCAGGTTTTCATAGGCCCTGGCGCGGAAACGCTCGATCATGGCGCCATCTTCACACTCAACCCAGCGGGCCGTGGCAACAGAAACCGACTCAAACTGACATTCCACGCCGTATTCAGCCTTTAGCCGGTGAGCCACCACATCAAACTGCAATATGCCCACTGCACCAAGAATCAGGTCATTATTCTTTAATGGCCTGAACAACTGCGTCGCACCTTCCTCACACAACTGGTCAAGTCCTTTCTGCAAGGCCTTCATGCGTAGCGGATCCTTCAGGATGGCCCGCCTGAAGATCTCCGGTGCAAAACTCGGAATACCGATAAACTTGAGATCCTCCCCCTGGGTAAAGGTGTCACCAATACGAATGGTACCGTGATTATGCAAACCAATAATATCGCCGCTATAAGCCTCATCGATATGTCCCCGGTCTGACGCCAGAAATGTCACCGCATTGGAAACCTGCACATCCCGCCCAATGCGGACATGACGCATCTTCATCCCCTTGTGATAACTGCCAGAGCAGATCCTCAGGAAAGCAATCCGGTCACGATGCGCCGGGTCCATATTTGCCTGAATCTTGAATACAAAGCCAGAGAACTTCTCCTCTACCGGATCCACTGCTCGACTGGTGGTATTGCGTGGCAGTGGTGAAGGTGCCGTTTTTACAAACTGCTCCAGTAATTCATTGACACCAAAGTTATTGATTGCAGATCCGAATGTCACCGGTGTCAGCTCCCCCTTCAAATAGGCTTGCACATCAAACTCGTGACTGGCCCCCTGCACCAGTTCGATTTCTTCACGCAACTCGGTTGCATGATCACCCAATATTTCATCCAGCAGCGGGTTGTTGATATCTTCGATGATTTTGATGTCCTGGCGTTCGCTATTCTTACCCGGCTCATAAAGATGAACGGCATCATTCAATATATGGTAGATACCCTTGAATCGCTTCCCCATACCAATCGGCCAGGTAATCGGCGCACACCTGATCTTCAGTATTTCTTCAATCTCATCCAGCAACTCAATCGGGTCACGCCCTTCCCGATCGAGTTTATTGATAAATGTGAAAATCGGTGTATCACGCAACCGGCAGACATCCATGAGTTTGATGGTGCGTTGCTCTACACCCTTGGCACAGTCAATCACCATTAGGGCAGAATCAACTGCCGTCAATGTTCGATAGGTGTCCTCCGAGAAATCCTCATGGCCCGGGGTATCCAGCAGGTTGATGATGGCATCACCATAGGGAAACTGCATGACAGATGATGTCACCGAGATACCGCGCTGTTTTTCCATCTCCATCCAGTCAGATGTTGCATGCCGCGCAGCCTTGCGGCCTTTCACCGTTCCAGCCAGCTGGATTGCTCCACCAAACAACAACAGCTTTTCTGTCAGCGTGGTCTTGCCCGCATCCGGGTGGGAAATAATGGCAAAGGTGCGACGTCGTGCCACCTCGTGCTTGAGATCACTCATATAAAACAGGGAAATTGAAAATTTGAAAGGCGCGTATTCTACCTGATGACAGGTAAAACGTCGTCAAATTCTACAGTGTTCTCGCAAAGATCAGGGCATCTTCACGGCCGTCGCCGGCCGGGTAGTAGTCCCGCCGGTTGCCCAGCTCATTGAATCCCTCGTCCTCATACAGTGCGCGTGCCGGGGTATTTGACGGACGGACTTCCAGGAAAATCACTTCAGCCTCATGCCTGCGGGCAACTGACACCAGGTGGCGGAGCATTTTCCTGCCAATACCCTGCTGGCGGGACTCCGGGCGTACACAGATATTAAGCAAGTGGGACTCGCCAGCGGCAATACTGAGTATGCCATAGGCCTCGATAATGCCATGCCGGCCACAGACCCAGCAGCTGTAACCTGCCTGCAGGCAGTCGCCAAAAATCATCTGCGTCCAGGGGTGTGGATAGCTCTGACGTTCGACTTCAATGACCTGCGACAGGTCTTCATCCTGCATCGGCCGGAAATCCAGAGCGGGCTGTTTTAATATGGCACTCATAATTGGTAGTTGCCCGCTTAACCGGCAAGTTGCTGCTTGCAGACAGCTTGCGCGAATCGCAGATCTTCCCACACTTTGCGCTTTTCCAGTGGCGTTCGCAACAGGTAGGCCGGATGGTAGGTCACAATAAGGGGAATTTCCTGCTCACCATAATGATGCACCGTTCCCCTCAGGCGTCCCACCTGCGTAGTCGTGTGTAACATATTATGTGCCGCAATACGGCCCACGGCCAGTATCAGCTTCGGTTGTATCAGTGCAATCTGCTGCTGCAGGTAAGGCTGGCAACATTCAACCTCATCTGCCGACGGGTCGCGATTGGCTGGTGGTCGGCACTTCAGGATATTGGCAATATACACTTCGCTGCGCCGGTATCCGGCTGCAAACAGCATTTCATTCAACAACTGCCCGGCACGGCCAACAAAGGGCTCACCCTGTTTATCCTCATCTGCGCCCGGTGCTTCGCCGATAATCATCCAGTCTGCGTTCCGATCACCCACCCCGAACACAGTTTGTGTACGACTCTCATGTAGTACACAACGGCTACAAGCTGATACCTGTACCTCAAGCGTCTGCCAGTCAGACAACTTATCAGCAGGCACCGGCTCAACAGGTGCCCCGGCAACAGCGATACCGGTATCGCTACCGGTACCGCTGTTGCGAGCCACCCATCGCTGGATACCCATCGCCTTCAGATATTCATGTTGCAAATCGCTGTTCATGGTTCTTGTATTCAGACATCACCCAACTGCGGGTGTGCACTGGCTTGCGACTGTATTATTTTGTTGACCGCGTTAACATAGGCCTTCGCAGAAGCGATGACAATGTCCGTATCAGCCCCCTGCCCGTTGACAATACGGCTGTCCAGCTTCAGCCGCACGGTCACTTCGCCCTGTGAGTCCGTACCACTGGTGATATTATTCACGGAATAAAGCTGCAGCTCGGTACCACTGTTCACCAGCGCTTCAATCGCCTTGAAGGCGGCATCAACAGGTCCACTGCCAGAACAGGACACCTGCTTCTCCTCGCCATCCAGCCACAGAGTAACGTTTGCGTGGGGTGTTTCACCGGTTTCAGAACAGACCTTGAGGGACACCAGCTTGAGCCAGTCATTCTCTGATTCCAGCCCGGACTCGGTCACCAGTGCCTGCAGGTCTTCATCAAAAATCTCGTGCTTCTTGTCGGCCAGGTCCTTGAAGCGCGAGAAGGCATCATTGAGTTCTTCTTCGGACTCGAACACGATATCCAGATCTTTCAAGCGGGTGCGAAACGCATTGCGGCCGGAATGTTTACCCAGCACAATACGATTTTCCGCCCAGCCGACATCCTGCGCACGCATGATTTCATAAGTCTCGCGGCTTTTGAGCACACCGTCCTGGTGTATCCCCGATTCATGTGCAAAGGCATTCGCACCAACAATGGCCTTGTTGGGCTGCACGGCGAAACCCGTAATACCGGACACCAGACGTGAACAGGTCATAATCTGCGTAGTATCCAGGCCGGTCTCGCAGGGAAATATATCCTGACGGGTCTTTACCGACATCACCACCTCTTCCAGCGCGGCATTCCCGGCACGCTCACCCAGTCCATTGATGGTGCATTCAACCTGACGCGCCCCATTCAGGACGGCAGACAGGGAATTACCCACAGCAAGCCCAAGGTCGTTGTGGCAGTGCACAGAAAAAACCGCCCTGTCTGAATTGGGTACCCGCTCGATCAGGGTCCGTATCAATTCACCAAACTGGTGTGGCAGATTATAGCCCACGGTATCCGGGATATTGACCGTATTTGCGCCGGCATCGATGACGGCTTCCAGAACTCGACAAAGGAAATCGGGTTCAGAGCGACCGGCATCCTCCGGGGAGAACTCGACATTATCGGTATATTGCCGCGCCCGTTTTACTGCCCGCACCGCCTGCTCAATTACCTGTTCCGGCTCCATGCGCAGCTTCATCTTCATATGAATAGGCGAGGTTGCAATGAAGGTATGGATACGTGCCGATGCGGCAGGTTTCAATGCCTCGCCGGCGCGATCAATATCCTTGTCGAGCGCGCGTGCGAGTCCGCATACAGTACTGTCCGAGACCGCCCTGGCAACCGCCTGAACCGCCTCAAAGTCCCCCGGGCTGGCCACCGGGAAACCAGCCTCAATCACATCCACGCGCATGCGCTCCAGCGCTTTGGCTATACGTACTTTCTCGTCCCGTGTCATGGAGGCCCCGGGACTCTGCTCACCATCGCGTAAGGTGGTGTCAAAAATAGTTAATTTGTCATGACTACTCATCGTTCGACTCCTTCAAGGACAGCGGCCCGTATGAAGGGACAGCCGTCATTCAGTATCGACAGTATCCAGCATAACAAACCTGCCGTTTAGCGGCTGCTGGATCTTGAAAACAGGAACTGCGTATTGCCTCGCCAGGCATAATTTATCTGCCCGAAGGCAGCAGTCGCAGGAGGGATAACAGTAGCAGACCCGCCAGGGCAGGGGTCAGTAGAGAAACACGGACGGTGTATTTGTAACAACTCATGATCCAGAACTATAGATTAATAACATCCGGATTGCCAACTCCCCCGTAATGTAGCGCACTATTCGCTGCGTTTTCTGGCCCTGCGCCGATTCCGGATACCCACCAATGTGTAAACAATCCCGAATATGGCATAGATCAGAAAACCGGCAAACAGCACCTTGGGCGGGTCGATGGACGCAAAGACATACACCAGCACTACAACCAGGATGGCCACGAAGGGTACCCGGTTCTTGAAATTTATTTCCTTGAAGCTGTGATAACGGATGTTGCTGACCATCAGCAACCCCATTGAAATGGTCAACACAAAGGCAACATACACCAGGCTTTCGCCCGTCAAACCAAAATCGGTTGCCGCCCACACCAGGCCGGCCAGGACCCCGGCGGCGGATGGGCTGGGCAAGCCCCTGAAATAGCCCTTCTCGGCAGTCGCCACCTGGGCATTAAAACGTGCCAGCCGCAAGGCAGCACTGGCGGCATAGACAAAGGCGGCAAGCCAGCCCAGTTTTGCCCAGCCGACACTGGTCATTGATTTCAGGGACCACTCATACACGACCAGTGCTGGCGCCAGACCGAAACACACCATGTCCGAGAGACTGTCGTACTGTACCCCGAAATCGCTCTGGGTATGTGTCAGACGAGCAACGCGGCCATCCAGTCCATCCAGAATCATGGCAATGAAGATGGCCACAGCCGCTCCTTCAAAGCGCCCGTCCATGGCAGCCACAATCGCATAAAAACCGGAAAACATCGCCGCCGTGGTAATCATGTTGGGCAACAGATAAATCCCGCGACGGGATCTCTGCTGCTGGGCTTCCTGCTGCATATTCTCGGTGTCTTGCATTGTCAGGCATGAACCAGTTTGGCGATGATATCGGAACCACTCTGTACCGAGTCACCTTCCGTGACAACCAGCCGGCTGCTTTCCGGTAAATAGATTTCAACCCTGCCACCCAGGTGCACGAACCCGCAGCGCTTGCCCTGCCCGATACGATCGCCAATGCGAATATAGCAGCGCGGTTCGTTATTCAGAGGCCCCCGTGTCATAACCATCACAACATCATCACCCTCATCCGACTGCAACCAGACGCCATGCGGTATGCTGTTATCTTCCGGTAACTTTGGTGGTTCGAGCACCTTGCCCTCGATCGGACTGCGCGTCCTAAAGACACCATAGTGAGGCATCTTAATCGCCACGCGGATACTTTCTCTGAGCAAGTAGGGATCATGTACAGTACTGATTGAAGTGATCTTGCCATCAGCCGGGCTGACAATTGCCAGGGGTTGCGATGGTATATCGCGATCCGGGTCACGAAACAATACCAGCACCAGCAGGGCCAGTGCCCAGAATAGCAGTGATTGTGGCCAGCCGATGAAATGCAGCACCAGCACGCCTGCCAGTACCACCACCATCAGTGGCACCATCCCCTCACGGGCAATCATGGGTAACAGCTCACGGTCTCATAATCACTTCTGAAGACAGCGTGTTAAGCGATCCAATAATTTCAGTTAACGTTCTTGTCGACGATCTTGCCATCGTTAATCCAGGACATCATGCCACGCAGCTTCGCCCCGACTATTTCAATCTGATGCTCGCGCCCGATGCGCCGTTTCGCTTTCAACGTAGCCGCACCGGCCTGATTCTCGAGAATAAACTCACGCGCAAATTCACCGTTCTGGATTTCATCGAGAATACGTCGCATTTCCTGTTTGGTTTCAGCATTAACCACCCGTGGACCACGGGTCAGGTCCCCGTACTCAGCCGTATTGGAAATGGAATAGCGCATGTTGGCGATGCCGCCTTCATACATCAGGTCAACGATCAGCTTCAGCTCATGCAGGCATTCAAAGTAAGCCATTTCCGGGGCATAACCGGCTTCCACCAGTGTCTCGAATCCGGCCTGTACCAGCGAAGTCGCGCCACCGCACAACACCGCCTGTTCACCAAACAAATCGGTTTCGGTTTCTTCCTTGAATGTGGTCTCAATGACACCGGCACGGCCACCACCATTGGCTGACGCATAGGAAAGGGCGATATCCTTTGAGCGCCCGCTGGCGTCCTGAAAAACGGCGATCAGGCTAGGCACACCGGCGCCACTGGTATAGGTTGAACGCACGAGGTGACCGGGTCCTTTTGGTGCGATCATGATGACATCGAGATCGGCACGCGGTTCGATTTGCCCGTAATGAATATTGAAGCCGTGAGCAAAAGCCAGTGCGGCACCCTGCTTGATATTGGGTGCAATGCTGTCACGATACAGCCGTGCCTGATGTTCATCAGGCGCGAGTACCATCACCACGTCTGCACCTTTCACGGCATCGCCAATGGACTTTACGGTAAGGCCGGATTTTTTTGCCTTGGCCTCGGATATAGACCCGGGACGCAGGCCCACAGTTATATCGACACCGGATTCTTTCAGGTTATTGGCATGGGCATGTCCCTGCGAACCATAGCCGATAATGGTGACTTTCAGGGCCTGAATAATGGAGAGGTCCGCATCGTTGTCGTAGTAAATATTCATGTTCTTTACCTGTTATTGACGCCCGCAGTCAGGCGTTGTGTTAATAGAATTCAGATCAAAGTTTCAGTGCACGATCACCACGTGCAATTCCGGATACACCCGAACGCACCACCTCGACAATGACGCTACTCTCCAGGGTCTGTAAAAAAGCATCCAGTTTGTCCCCAGCCCCTGTCAGTTCAATCGTATATGTCTTGTCTGTGACGTCGATGATGCGGCCGCGGAAAATATCCGACAGGCGTTTCAGTTCATTACGCCGGTCACCCTCCGCCAGCACCTTGACCAGCATCATCTCACGCTCGATGTGTGGCCCCTCGGTCATGTCCATCAGCTTGACGACGTCGATCAGCTTGTGCAACTGCTTGGTAATCTGCTCGATAATTTCTTCGGTACCACGGGTGACCAGCGTCAGGCGTGACAGCGACGAGTCTTCTGTCGGCGCGACGGTCAGCGACTCGATATTATAACCGCGTGCGGAAAACAGCCCGGCGACCCGTGACAGGGCACCCGCCTCGTTCTCCATCAATATGGAAATAATGTGTCGCATCTTAAACCAGAATCATCTCGTTCTGGCCGCCACCGGCCGGGATCATCGGGTACACATTTTCAGTCTTGTCCGTCAGGAAGTCCATAAATACCAGCCGGTCTTTCAGCTTCAACATCTCAACAAGGGCGCCTTCAACATCACCCGGACGGGTAATTTGCATACCCACATGACCATAGCTCTCGGCCAGTTTCACAAAGTCCGGCAAGGATTCCATATAAGACATGGCATAGCGCTTTTGGTAAAAGAACTCCTGCCACTGGCGCACCATGCCCAGGTAACCGTTATTGAGGTTTATGATCTTCAGCGGCAGCGAGTATTGTGTGCAGGTCGACAACTCCTGAATACACATCTGGATACTGCCCTCACCGGTTATACAAGCCACCGTGGCATCCGGATGCGCAAACTGCACACCCATGGCCGCAGGCAGACCAAACCCCATCGTGCCCAGGCCACCCGAGTTGATCCAGCGTCGCGGTTTGTCAAACTTGTAGAACTGCGCGGCCCACATCTGGTGTTGCCCGACGTCGGACGTGATGAAGGCATCCCCGCCGGTTAGCTTATAAAGCGTTTCTACTACGAACTGCGGCTTGATTGTCTCGCTGGCATGATCATATTTCAGGCAATCCTTCGCGCGCCATGCATCGATCTGTTGCCACCACTCCTGCAGTGCCACGGCATCTGAATGCACATCATTGTTCTTGATCTCGTTCAGCATAACCTTCAGCACATTGTCGACACAGCCCACGATCGGTACATCCACCTTCACATTCTTGGAAATACTCGCGGGATCGATATCAACGTGCACGATGGTCGCGTGCGGGCAGAATTTCTCGATATGGCCGGTCACACGGTCATCGAAACGTGCACCGATGGCAATCAGCACATCACAATGATGCATGGCCATATTGGCTTCATAAGTACCGTGCATGCCGAGCATGCCGACAAATTGTGGATCAGTGGCCGGGTAGGCACCTAGCCCCATCAAGGTATTGGTGACGGGGAAATTCAGGATCTTTGCCAGTTCGGTGAGTGACTCGGAAGCATTACCCAGAATGACACCGCCACCGGTATAGAAAATCGGCCGCCTGGCAGTCTGCATCAGACTCACCGCGCGCTTGATCTGGCCGGTATGCCCGATGAGCACCGGGTTGTAGGAACGCATGTGAACCTTGTCAGGATAGCTGAATTCGGTTTTATCGGCAGTAATATCCTTGGGGATATCCACCACTACCGGACCAGGACGCCCCGTGGTCGCAACATAAAACGCCTTCTTGATCGTCTCGGCCAGGTCGTTGACGTCCTTTACCAGGAAATTGTGTTTTACACAGGGACGCGTAATGCCGATGTTATCTGCTTCCTGGAAGGCATCATTGCCGATCAGGTGCGTCGGCACCTGACCGGTAAACACCACCATGGGAATGGAGTCCATGTACGCTGTGGCAATGCCGGTCACCGCATTGGTAGCACCCGGGCCAGAGGTCACAATGACCACGCCGGGCTTGCCGCTTGAACGGGCATAGCCATCGGCGGCATGTGTAGCCGCCTGCTCATGACGCACCAGGATATGCTGCACCTTGTCCTGTCTATACAAGGCATCATAGATATGCAACACGGCTCCACCGGGGTAACCGAATATATAGTCGACGCCCTCTGCATCCAACGAGCGCACAAAGATATCCGCGCCTGTGAGTTCCACCGATCCTTACTCCTGCCGTAAACCGCTTTATCTTCTGACTGCGTAAAAAAAAGCCCGTGCAACGGGCGATTCGGTCGCTTTCTTGGAACATGAGAAAGTACTGATATTCAAACTAAAGGTCAAGGGATTCCCACCATCACGCGCTGCTCCCGGTGGCGACACCGGGCGAATATTCAATGTGTGACTTGATAACTTGTCCTGTCGCTTGTACAACCTTACTATTAGTATAGATTTCTAACAGGATAGTCAGCCTAATGATCACATTTTACGCTCCCCCGGTGTCACGCAGATGGCTATGGACAACCGCCCTGCTCATCACCACGCTGCTACTGCAATCACCCGTATCTGGAGGCATTTACAAGTGGACTGACGCAAGCGGCGAAGTCCACTATACCCAGACGCCGCCACCGAACGGCATTGCCACAGAGAAAATTCAAGATGCTCCGCCACCCGCGGAATCGCAGCAGAGCATTCACGAGGACCAGCAGAAGCTGCAGGAGCGGATCGACGCCATGGACGAACACCGCGCCAGCCAAGATGAAGAAGCCACCATCAAGAAACAACACAAGGAAAACAGGGAAATAGACGAGAAAAACTGCATTACTGCTCAGAACAACCTTGCCAAACTGCAGCAAGGGGGTATAAAACGCTACCTGACGCCCGAGGGTGAGGTCATCCGCCTCACTGAAGAGGACCGTCAGCGGCGCATCACCGCGGCGAATAAACAGGTTGAGCAATACTGCAACCCCTGAGGATAGTGCCCCATGCCCTACCTGAAGATCCAGACCAACCAGAACCTGCCGGTCGACCGTGCCAGGAACCTCGCCCTTAAGGCATCGGCACTGGTGGCCAGACTGCTCGGCAAGCCGGAAAGCTACGTCATGACCTCGGTAGAAAACAATCCAGCCATGACCTTTGCCGGCACTGACGAACCACTGGCCTTCCTGGAGCTCAAGAGTATCGGGCTTCCGGAGTCCATTACCGCTGATACGTCCCGGGCGTTGTGTGAGCTGGTCTCGGCCGAGGCCGCAATTGATTCGGCGCGTATCTACATAGAATTTTCTGACGCAGCACGCAAAATGTGGGGCTGGGACAAGGGTACGTTCTAACACCCGATACCGCTGCCGGTGTACGTACAGCCGTCTGGCCGCTACAATCTGCGCCCATCCAGGCCAATAAATCAAATACCATGCGACTTTCCCGTTTCCCGCTCTCTACACTGAAAGAAACCCCGGCTGATGCCGAAATCGTCAGCCACCAGTTAATGATGCGTGCCGGCATGCTGCGCAAACAGGCAGCCGGGATCTATAGCTGGTTACCGCTCGGCCTGCGGATACTGCGCAAGGTTGAGGCCGTGGTGCGGGAAGAGATGGACCGCGCCGGCGCCCTGGAATTACTGATGCCGGCGGTACAGCCTGCCGAACTTTGGGAAGAATCCGGTCGCTGGGAGCAGTATGGTCCGGAACTGCTGCGTTTCCATGACCGCCACCAGCGTGAATTCTGCTTTGGCCCGACCCATGAAGAGATCATCACCGATATCGCGCGGCGCGAGATCCGCAGTTATAAACAACTGCCGGTAAATTACTACCAGATACAGACCAAGTTCCGTGACGAAATCCGGCCGCGTTTCGGCGTCATGCGTGCACGTGAATTCCTGATGAAAGACGCCTACTCCTTCCATATAGACCAGGATTCACTGGACCAAACCTACCAGCTGATGTACGACACCTACAGTCGCATCTTTACCCGGCTGGGACTTGGATTTCGCGCGGTACAGGCCGACAGCGGTACCATTGGCGGCAGCATCTCCCACGAGTTTCATGTGTTGGCAGATTCAGGTGAAGATGCCATCGTGTTTTCATCCAGCGGCGAGTATGCCGCCAACGTCGAACGTGCCGAGGCCATTGCGCCGGCGGGTGACCGCCCGGCCCCGGCTGCAGACATGGCCGTTGTGGACACCCCGGGCCAGCACACGATCGGGGAACTGTGCAGCTTCCTGGATGTTTGCGCGGATCGCTGCGTCAAGACCCTGCTGGTACAGGGCGAAGAGTCCGGGGTGGTGGCACTGGTGATACGCGGTGATCACGTACTCAACGACATCAAGGCAGAACAACAGCCGGCAGTCGCCACACCCTTGCAGTTTGCGAGCGACGATCAGATCAGGCAGGCCGCCGGATGCAATGCCGGATCACTGGGGCCAGTCGGTCTGTCAGTACCTGTCATTGTCGATCATGCCGCGGCGCATCTGGCTGACTTTATTTGTGGTGCCAATGAAGATGGCAGGCATCTCACCGGGGTCAACTGGGAACGGGATTTACCCGCACCGGACTGTGCCGATCTGCGCAATGTCGTTGATGGTGATCCTGCTCCTGAAGGCAACGGCACGCTGAGCATCGCACGGGGTATCGAGGTCGGGCATATATTTCAGCTTGGAATAAAATACAGTGAGGCCATGGAGGCCACCGTGCTAAATGAACAGGGTAAGGAACAAGCCATGATCATGGGTTGCTACGGTATCGGTGTTTCGCGCATTGTCGCAGCCGCCATCGAACAGAACAACGATGACAAGGGCATGATCTGGCCGGATGCTATCGCACCCTACCAGGTCGCCCTGCTGCCGATGAATATGAAAAAGTCGCAACGGGTACGGGAAGCCACGGAGGCACTGTACGAGGAAATGCTGGCAGCCGGCTTTGAAGTATTGCTGGATGACCGGCCGGTACGTCCCGGTGTAATGTTCTCCGACATGGAATTGATCGGTATCCCGCACCGCGTCGTGGTTGGCGAAAAGAACCTGGATCAGGGCAAGCTGGAATACAAGTCACGCCGAGATACGGACAGCCGGGATATCCCGCGTGCCGACATCGTCGCCTTCCTTAACACTCAACTGGGCAGGGGCTGAGCCGATATCTAGTGTGGTGTAACGAATAACGCACACCTATCAGAGGCTTACAAATGACCCAGGACAAGGCGCAGTCTGCAGTTAATGGTTATTCCCTTAACAAGGGCTGCAACGCCGTATTGGGTCATTTGTGGGCCGCCCTTCGGGCGAGCCGAGAAGCCGTCATCTGCGGTGTTGCGTCCCTTGGAAAGGGCACGCCATTCCCTGCGAGTCGCGCCTTGCAGCTAACGGCTTCTCGGCTCGCTGATAGGTACACATTATTCGTTACACCACACTGGGGTATGGCACGACTCATACCGTATTTATCAAGGATTCTCCTGCTGGTTACTCTGCAGCTCAGCCACACCGCCGGGGCTGCCACCCAGGAACGGCCGGATGCCGATATGCGCGCCAGCCTGATTGCAGCCATCAGCTCAAGCAACAGCTTCGTTGACCGCTTCGATGCCGAAGTCTGGCTGACGGATATGTCCAGTCGTCTGCAAAGCCGTGTAGAAGACCCGGATGAACGCCTGGCGATACTCAGACAGGTTCACTACGAGGCCCGTCGTTCCGGGCTGGAGCCGGAACTGGTGCTTGCACTGATCAATGTCGAAAGCAACTTTGATCATTTCGCGATTTCCAGTGCCGGTGCCCGTGGCCTGATGCAGATCATGCCGTTCTGGCTGGACGAAATCGGTCGTCCCGATGACAACCTGTTCGACATCAATACTAACCTGCGTTTTGGCTGCACCATTCTCAACATCTATCTCAAACGGGAAAACGGTGACATGCGCCGCGCCCTCGCCCGCTACAATGGCAGCGTCGGCAAGAGTTGGTATCCACGGCGGGTTTACAAGGCGTTACGTACAACGTGGTACCAGCAGTAGCTGCATCTACCCCGGTTCAAAAAGTGCAATCGACTCCACGTGTGCAGTGTGGGGAAACATGTCCATCACCCCGGCCGACACCAGGCGATAGCCCTTTTCATTAACCAGTATACCGGCATCCCGTGCCAGTGAACCGGGATGACAGGAGACATAGACAATACGTTGTGGCCCGATATTTCCCAGCACATCCATCACCTCGGCCGCACCGCTGCGTGGTGGATCGACTAACACCTTGTTATAGCCACCACCCGCCCACGACGCCTCGACAGACTCTTCTGCAAGATTGGCCGTATAGAATGTGGCATTCTCGAGGCCATTCAGCAAGGCATTGTCACGTGCACGGCTGACCAGACCGGCCTCACCTTCTACACCCGTAACCGTGCCTGCATAACGTGCCATGGGCAAGGTGAAATTGCCCAGCCCGCAGAACAGATCCAGTACCGCATCCTCCCTGTCAAGCGCCAGCATATCGAGTACGCGTGCGACCATTTGTTCATTTATTGCAGTATTGATCTGGGTAAAATCTGTCGGGTTGAACTGAATCTCAATCGACTGTGCAGGCAGGTGGTAGGACAGGACGGACTGTTCCGGCCATAGAGGCTGCACACTGTCCGGCCCGGCTGGCTGCAGGTAGACATGCAGCCCCTGATCAATGGCATACTGCTTAAGACTGTCACGATCACCCTGACTCAAGGGGTCAAGGTGCCTGAAGATCAGTGCTGTGGTGGATTCGGTAACGGCTACCTCAAGCTGCGGGATTCGTGCCCTGGCCTCCAGTTGCCCAATCAGTTTCGACAGATCATCAAAGTGTTCACCAACCGACGGATGCAGGACCTCGCATCTTGTCAGATCGGCAACGTAGGGACAGCGCTTTTCACGGAAACCAACCAGTACCCGGCCCTTTTTGATGACATCTTTTACACCCAGCCGCCCCTTGGTACGGTAACCCCAGACCGGCCCCGTGAGCGGTGGCAGCACCGCTTCCGGGACAACCTTGCCGATATGTTTGAAATTATCGAGCAACACCTGCTGCTTGGCCTTTATTTGCGCACCAGGTGCCATGTGCTGCAGACTGCAGCCACCACACACGCCGAAATGCGGACACTTCGGTTCCACCCGCTCCGGTGAAGCCTGTGTCACCCTCGTGACGCGGCCTTCATCAAACTTCCTGCGGGAACTCAGGTATTCAAAACTGACAACCTCACCGGGCAAGGCACCATCAATGAAGACCGCCTTGCCATCCAGATGCGTAACACCGCGACCATCGTGGCCCAGTGACTCGATAGTGACGTCACTGACCGGTTCCGGCAGGCGTTTTTTACGGCTGCGTTTGCTCATAAGACATTGTCGTCATTCCTGCGAAGGCGGGAATGACGGAGTGGTTTCCAGCCTATGCACCATCGATTGCCCAGTTCTGCAGAAACTCGGTCAAGTGTGGTTTGTTTTCCTGTTCAAGCTCTGCGCGCACCTGATCACACGACTGCGCGTACCGAGAAGCACTGATACGACCACGAACCAACTCAAAGCGCTGGTAGACGAGATAGGTATTGAGTACATCCGTCTCGCAATAATTACGGATACCCTCGATATCACCGGCCTGGTAATTATCCCACACCTTGCTGCCGTCCATGCCCATCTTGCCCGGAAAACCCAGCATGGTCGCGATATCATCCAGCCGCGCCACCGCCCGCGCCTGGTAGCCGGCCAGCACATCCATGACGTCGGTGTGCCGCTCATGAAAACGGCTCAGGTAATTATTCCACTTGAAGTTCTTGTCATCATTGCCATTGTCCCAGTAGCGCGGTGCCGCTATACCGTGTAACAGGCTGCGGTAGTGGATTACCGGCAAGTCAAAACCGGAGCCGTTCCAGGAAACCAGTGTCGGTGTATAACGATCGATGCCGTCAAAGAAACGCTGCAGCAGTTCCTGCTCCGGTGAATCCGGCTCACCCAGTGACCACACCTTGAACTTGTCCGCCGTACGTAACACCACCGAGATGGCCACGACGCGATGCAGGTGGTGTCGCAGGAACTCCGGGCCGCCCGTCTCGGCAGCGCGTTTATGAAACATTACCTTGCCGACGTTTTCGTCATCCAGCTCATCAAGCCCGTATAAACGGCGGCCTGACGCCACATCGGGAACTGTCTCGATGTCAAATACAAAGATGTTCACAGGAACCTATTTCTGCTTCCACGCACCCTGCTTGCTCTGGTACCACCAGCCAGCCGGGGCATTACCAACCCAGCGTTTTGCAAAGGTGCTGCGAATTTCGGCTTCCCATTCCGGATGTCCGTTGGCGTTGGCAATTTCCTTATACAAGGCGCTGCGGTCACGGTTCTCTTTAGAAACAAGGCCCTTGACAGCATTTCTGTCCTTCATAGGCAGCAGTTTCTGATCACGCACGACGATTTCGCCATTATCTGTCATGCCGATAGCCCCGGATTTATAGTATGGCGCCAGTTCCTGGTGGCGCTTCTCCATACTGGCTTTCAGTTGCTGGATCGCCGGAGTGTTCACGGAAATATCCGCATTGGCCTGTGCCGGGCTGATAAACCAGTCCAGCAGGACAATCACTGCAGACGCTAACTCCCTGGGCTGAATCCTTGATTGTGGTTCCACCGGTGTTTCTGTTTCGAGCGGCTGCTCACCGTAGACATCCCGGATAATACGATCTGCCGCCTTTTCCGCGGCTTCTGCCGGAAAATAGACATTAATCGTGACACAGGCTGCGACAAACAGCAGCAGGGTCATTGCCACAGGTAAGCGTAATATTTTCATCACTCGGCCTCTCTTCTATAGTAGGTATCAGGTATCTGGTACTGGGTTTTTCCAGCGAGCGAAAGGGTAACACGTGCTCAGGGGTTCACTCCACGATCACGTCCTGTTGACCGGTCACTGCCATGATCTGTGCAATCAGGGTGTCCCAGTTAACACGATCGGCATAACCAATCACATCCAGCCGGGGTGGAATCAGTCGCCCCTTGACCAGATAATAACCCTCCGCTGCCGGCGCAACACCACCCATATCACAAATACCATGCTCCAGACGGCAACGAATACCGAGGCGTTGATACGGGAAGTCTTCGAAAAAGCGCATAAAACTGCGTGACAGCGCACCGCCTACTCCAGCCCCACCAATGCTGGAGATGTTATCCACGGCCTTCTGACTGATGCGGTGACGCGAGGAATCGTCTTCAGGTGTCACGAATTCGGCATCGAAGGCCACCGGTCGCCACGACTCCATATCCAGTCCGTCAATCCTGCCATCAAGGCGGCCTTCAATCCTGCCGAACGAGAATGTCCGGGTCAGCGTTTCAAGATCGATATTACTGGCACGTGCATCGACCTGCAGGCGTGGCACCAGGCCGAACGGTTTTTCCAGGGTCAGGTTTCGCAAGGTTACTTCACCATCGAAGACGCGTATAAGCAAAACACCACCGACCTCGAGATTGCCACTGTCATAGCGAACATTCGGAATCACTCCCGACAGTTTTCCTGCCAGCTCCGGCCATCCCAGCGACAGACTCAATTGCGACAGTGACACGGGCTCAAGCAGGCCATTGACCTGCCAGCGCAACGCTGCGTCCTCTCCTGATTCCAGCTGGAAATCATCGATCTCAAGTGCGCCGTCCAGTACCGGTATTGTAACCGGCTCTACCAAACGGACATGAGCACGGTCAGTGTCGAAAACAAGGCGTGTAGCGCCCAGTGCAACATTGAAGACACTGCCACTTTCCCAGGCAAGTTCTGAGCGTACCGGTGTGGAGGTATCGGACCAGCGTAGCTTGCCATTCATGGCCTTCAGCTCGAAGCGGCCCTCGCGGTCATCGACAGACAAATTAAGCGGATCAAGAGACACGTGGCTGAGCTGCCCCTGCTCCCAGCGTAACGTGCCACTGAGTTGTCCGGCCGTATTCAGATCAGCGAGCGCGGAGTCGTACAACCAAGGCTGCAGATAGGTGTCATACAGGGAGGGGAATTCTGCCTGGTGGACCTCAAGTCGCAGCTCCCGGAGCGGTGCATCCGCAGCCAGGCTGAAATGACCGCGACCCTCAAGCTGCACCGTGCCGGGGTGCCTGTAAGTGAAGGACTGCAGCACCACTTGTTGCTCCGTTGACAACCAGTCAAAGCGGGCACTAAGCTGCAGCGGTTGCAATGGCATTTCAATGTACACCGGATCGACGTACAACGCGCCCTGACGCCCGCGTATATCCAGCATCACCTGCATGCCAGTGGTAATCGTCTTCACGGTAGCGTGTAGCGAAATATCCAGGTTCTCCCCGGCAAGACTGCCTTCAGCATCAGAAATTTCTTCCGCCAGCAGCTGTATCTCGACATCGGCCTCACTTAGCTGCGATGCTACACCGTTCATGCCCGCGGTTACATCCAGTCGACTGCCACCTTCAACAACGGGGATTGCAATCCCGGTGGCTGCCAGTTGGCGTGTGACGGCTGGCAGAGACAGCCCTTCTCCCCGGAGTGTTGTCTGCCAGTGCGTGTCTGACAGCCTTGCGGTAATCGCCAGCCTCCCGTCAAACACATGCAGCCCTTGCAATTCGGTGTCGATACGACCCGTGTCAAACTGATAACGAAAGTTTGTCTGAATGTTCTGACGACCCAGCACACTGGATTGCGCCTTGAGTCGGCCCTGCGCACAGTTCACCACTGCTGCCGTGTACTGCGCACGTGCACATGAGAGTGTAACCCCGGACAGTTCACCAAGACCCTCCGGCAGTGCAACGTCCTGTGCCTGCAACACCAGTCCGGCATGTTGCTCATCCAGCCAGTTGAGTTGCACAGTCACCGCCTGTGCCGACCAGCCCTCACCTTCAATCGTACCCAGTTTCAGGCGAACACTATCTACCGCAAAACCCGGTAAGGCGGCAAAAACCAGCAAGCCGGAGGCAAGCAGTAACGCTGTAATAACCCGGCGCCGGGGAACCATCATTCAGTCAGGAAAGACTCCGGTTGAGAGATAGCGGTCACCCCGATCGCAGATAATTGCGACGATCACCGCCTGTTCGACCTGTTGTGAAAGCGTCAAGGCAGCAGCCACGGCACCGCCAGAGGAAATACCCGCGAAGATACCTTCCCGGGCCGCCAGGGACAGCGTGGTCCGTTCTGCATCAGCCTGGTCAACCTCGATGGTGCGGTCGACGCTGGCAGCATTAAAGATCGAGGGCAGATAGGCTTCAGGCCAGCGACGAATACCCGGGATCGCCGAGCCTTCCGACGGGGTCACACCGACAATTTCCACAGCCGGGTTTTGTTCTTTCAGGTAGCGTGAGACGCCCATGATGGTACCGGTGGTCCCCATGGCACTGACGAAATGGGTAATGCTGCCCGCTGTATCGCGCCAGATTTCCGGGCCTGTGCCGGTGTAGTGCGCCAGCGGGTTATCGGGGTTGGAAAACTGGTCCAGCACCTTGCCCTCACCACGCGCCTCCATGTCTTTCGCCAGGTCACGGGCCCCTTCCATGCTGGCTTCCTTGCTGACCAGGATAATCTCCGCAGCAAAGGTCTTCATCACCGCACGCCGCTCGACACTCATGTGCTCCGGCATAATCAGCACCATGCGATAGCCCTTAAGCGCGGCTGCCATCGCCAGTGCAATACCGGTGTTGCCACTGGTCGCTTCTATCAGCGTATCACCCGGGTTGATCTCGCCGCGTTCCTCGGCATGCTTGATCATGGTGAGTGCCGGGCGGTCCTTTACCGAACCAGCCGGGTTATTACCTTCCAGCTTGACCAGCAACGTATTCGTGGTATCACCTGCCAGCCGTTGCAAGCGCACCAGCGGCGTATTGCCAACAGTTGATTCAAGTGTGGGAAAGTTCATGCCCGACCATCCGTTTTCATCATCGACATGTAGTATACCCAAGAACCGGATTTATCAGACAGCAATTAGTGGATTTAACTGACAGCACCCGCATAGCGAACTGCGCCCGGTTCCTTTAGCATGTCGCCTGTAGCGGCAAATGACAGCCCTGCCAGTCTGTATAACTGACAACAGGATCTTAAGCCTATGCAAGGAATAAAAAAACCGGCACAACTCAAGCACGCGGGACGCCTCACCCGGGCGGCAGAATCAATAGCGCAATTCTTTACGCGCGCCCTGACACCCGCCAACAATCCCCTTACAGTGGCGCCTGAAGTACCGGAGTTACCGAAAGACACCCTGGCACCAAAGGGACGCAGACAAGCATTTTCCGGTGAATTATTTGCCGAATTACTGAGTGAACTGCCCGTGCATCGCCGCCAAATATTACGTGCCTGGGAGGCCAATGATCTTGACACGCTCAGGAGTGCCGTCCACAAGCTGCTCGGCGCCGTTGCCTACTGTGATGCACCGGAACTGGAGGAAGCACTACGTGAGCTGCGGCTGGCTGTGAAGACTGAAGATCAACACACCATCGACGTCTACCATGAGCGGGCCCTCAATGTGCTAGACAGCACACTGAGGTACAGCGGCTACCAGGGCCGTGGCTAATCTTTCCGCGCCTCTCGCAGCAACCGTTTCATATCTGCAACGGCTGTTGCCAGCCCGGTAAAAACAGCCTGCGCAATGATGGCATGACCGATATTCAACTCACGGATCTCCGGAATAGCCGCGATCTGTTTTACATTGTGATAGTGCAGACCATGACCGGCATGCACCGTTAGCCCGGCAGCAACGCCCTGGCGGACTGCCTCCACAATACGGGCCAGTTCCTCGGCTTTCTGCCGCGTATCACCGGCATCGGCAAAATGACCGGTATGGATTTCAATACAGGGCGCACCTGATTCTGTGGCCGCGGCAAGCTGCCCGGAATCGGCGTCAATAAACAGGGAGACGCGGATACCGGCTGCCTGCAGGCGCGTGCAGGCCTCGCGTATCCGGGGTAACTGGCCAGCAACATCCAGCCCACCCTCGGTGGTCAATTCCTCGCGCCGCTCGGGCACCAGGCAACAGTCCTCCGGCTGTAGCCGTTCGGCAAACGCCAGCATCTCGTCTGTCACCGCCATTTCCAGGTTCATACGGGTCTGCAGAATATCTTTCAGCATCAGCACATCGCGTTCCTGGATATGACGACGATCTTCACGCAAGTGCAGCGTAATACTGTCTGCACCGGCCTGTTCCGATTCAATAGCCGCCTGCACCGGGTCCGGATAGCGCGTACCCCGTGCCTGGCGCAGCGTCGCGACATGATCAATATTCACACCCAGCAACAATTCATCCCCGTGTCCCATAGTGTTCACCCTGTCTGTTGATTAGCCGCTGTTTCACGCTGACCGGCCTGTGACATGACCGACAGCTGCCGTAATACTTCCCGGGTGCGCAGCGGACGTGCGCCCAGATACAGTGCCAGTGCTGCACGCATCAGGCGTTTGACTTCGCGGCAAACCAATGGCTCCTGCAGTTCATCACGGTGCAGCGCCAGCAGACTGAAGCCATGCAGGAAGATGCCATCATGATTTTCCTGTTGGCACTGTACCGGCCCCCTCTCCAGGTGATATTCATAGAGCCTGTCTTCCCGGACCGGTGTGCCGCTATCGAACTCGTGCTGCAGCAACAAGCCGTAACCCAGCGATGCCAGCAGACGTTTCTCAAATACACGCAATGCCTGCTCCTCGTTCCTGCCCAGCAGCATGACTGTCTGCTCATAGGCATCGAATATTTCGGGGTGTGGATCATGCCGGGTCATCAGCCGAAGTAATAACTCATTCAGATAACAGGCACACAGGACCTGGCGCCCCGGGAAAATGCCGACCGCCCCGCGACTCTCCACGCCCGTCAAGGTACCCAGTTCACCACGCAGGTTCCATGACAACGCCAGGGGTCGTAATATCTGCAACTGGTTCCGGGAGCGCGACCGTGCAGACCGTACACCACGCGCAACCAGCCCGATGCGCCCGTATTCCCGGCTAAACACTTCCAGCAGCAGGCTTGAATCCCGGTAAGGGTATTGATGCAGTATCCAGGCGGGTTCGAGTGAGACTCTTGTTGTGTGCGTCATGTCTATTTGTCGTGATGATATCCCAGACTGCGCAGCGCTCGCTCATCATCTGCCCAACCCTCTTTGACCTTGACCCACAGTTTCAGATTAACCTTGCCCTCAATCAATGCTTCGATATCCTTACGTGCCTCTATCCCGACTTCCTTCAGCAGACGTCCCTGCTTGCCAATAACGATCTTTTTCTGGCTCTTGCGCTCCACCCAGATCAGCGCATGGATATGGGCAATACCGGGTTCACTCTTGAACGACTCGATTTCCACTGTCAGTCCATACGGTAATTCCCGGCCCAGCTTGCGGAACAGTTTTTCCCTGACCAGTTCCGCGGCAAGGAACCGCACCGAGCGGTCTGTCACCTGGTCTTCCGGAAACATCGCGGGGGCTTGCGGGAGTAACGTTTCAACCGCACTCTCCAGTGCGGTGACGTTATCCCCCTTGGTGGCGGAAACCGGAATAACCTGCTCGAAGGTGTATTTCCCGGACAACTCCTGCAGCCGGGGTAACAGTTCATCCCGGTTGGCCAGCAGGTCAATCTTGTTCACGGCCAGTATCACCGGACAATCCACACTGGCAAGTTTTTCCAGCACCAGGTCATCATCCCGCGTCCATTTAAGACCATCCACCAGAAACACCACCACATCCACGTCCAGCAATGCGCTGCTGGCCGTACGGTTCATGTGCCGGTTCATGGCACGCCCGCTGTAATCGTGAATACCGGGCGTGTCCACGTAGATCAGCTGTGCCGTTTCCTGTGTCTTTATGCCCAGCACACGGTGACGTGTCGTTTGCGGACGGCGTGAGGTAATGCTGATCTTCTGCCCGAGAATGCGGTTCAGGAGGGTAGATTTACCCACATTGGGCCGTCCCACCAGCGCCACATAACCACAACGAAAATCACCAACCATAATTATCCCGCTTCAAGTTGTGCCAGCATGCGTTCCGCAGCTTGCTGTTCCGCATGACGGCGACTGCCGCCCTGCCCGATGGTCGGGGGCACATCAACATCACTGACAACACAGGTCACCTTGAAATACTGCGCATGCGCCTGGCCGCTGACACTGGCGACTGCATATTCGGGCAGCGCCTTTTGGCGGGACTGCAGGTATTCCTGCAAGCGTGTCTTGGCATCCTTCAAAAATGCGACCTCGGACAGCGATGCCATCTTGTCCTCGAACAGCGCAAGAATACAGGCCTTGCAGGCACTAAAACCGCTATCGAGATAGATGGCACCCAGCAGGGCCTCAACAGCATCCGAAAGAATGGAATCACGATGATGGCCGCCACTGCGGCGTTCACCAGCCCCCAGCGTCAGGTATTGCCCAACATCCAGGGTATGGGCAATATCCGTCAGTGATTCTCGTCGCACCAGGATTGAGCGCAAGCGGCTCAACTCACCTTCCCGTGCCTGCGGGTAACGCCGGTACAGATCTTCGGCGATGACACTGCCAAGGACGGCATCGCCCAGAAATTCCAGCCGTTCATTATTACGGCTACCGGCACTGCGATGTGTAAGCGCCTGCTGCAGCAACGTACGGTCTGTGAATTCATGACCGAGCAACTGCTCCAGCAAGCCGGTGGGTTTACTCAAATCCGTTTTACTTTGACCTGTTTTTCAAAATCCATTATCACAGAAACATTAAAAACCAGGGGCACACGTGATTCATACTTGGCCGTAACCAGGTAGTACTGACCATAGGTCTTTATCTTCAAGTCCTTGGGAGAAATCGTCTTTACATAACTGATATCAAAACGCCGATCTGCAATATTCCTGATCGCTGCGGGATTCTCGAAACCCGAGTCCTTTGTCATGGTCTCCAGTGTCGAGGAAACCTTGTAGTACTCCAGATAGGACGGCAGCATCTTGAGTGTTAATAATACAAAAAATCCAATCAGGCCAAGAATTATCAGCCAGCCAATCGCCGTGACACCTTTCTGTTGATGCAAAGAATGCATAGTCTTCCCCTCCGTGATTTACCCTATTGAATTTTCTTGCCGATCCGGCCCCAGTCGATGCCGCCGTTCGCGCCATCCCAGTTCATCCAGACACGAAACGCCTTACCGACCAGATTGGATTCCGGTACTGCGCCCCAGTAACGACTGTCATTGCTGTTATCCCGATTATCACCCATGACGAAATACTCGTCTTCCCCCACAAGATACTCGCCCTCGAGACCCGGCGTGCGCGGCATCACCAGAATATCATGCGACGCATCTCCCAGTTGCTCCTGGCGCTCACTGGCACCCGACATGGAGATACCGGAACCCACACCGATGTAGACACCCGCCGGGACCTGTCCAGCCGGTTCACCATTGATGTAGACGATCTTGTTGTAGTAGCCAACCTTGTCACCCGGCAGCCCGACGACACGCTTGATGTAATCGATGGAAGGGTCTTTCGGATAACGGAATACCACCACGTCACCGCGCTCGGGCTCACCCATTGAAATGATCTTGCTGTTCAGCACCGGCAATCGTATGCCGTAGGAAAACTTGTTCACCAGTATGAAATCACCGGTCAGTAATGTCGGCATCATGGAGTTGGAAGGAATACGGAACGGCTCCACCAGAAACGAGCGTAGCAGCAGAACGGCAAGAATCACCGGGAAGAATGACTTGCAATATTCAACAAACGTGGATTCTTTTAAGGTCGTGACGACCTGGCCGGAGTCCGGGGCAGCCCCCCTCTCAACCAGTGCAGCAACCTTGCGACGGCGCTGTGGCGCCAGGATCAGGGCATCGATAGCCCATGCGAAACCTGTAAAAAAGGTTGCCGCAACCAGTAGTGCAGGAAAATCAAAATTCATCGTACCCTCATTTGCTCATTCTGATAAAAACGGGTTTTGCCAACCCGCTGCCATTATATTCACAGCCATGATCACTCATCCATACGCAACACGGCCAGAAATGCCGCCTGTGGAATTTCCACCTTGCCAAACTGCTTCATGCGTTTCTTGCCCGCCTTTTGCTTCTCCAGCAACTTGCGCTTGCGGGTGATATCGCCACCATAACATTTTGCCGTTACATTTTTACGTAGCGCCTTGACCGTAGTGCGCGCAATGATCTGCGCACCAATCGCCGCCTGGATGGCGACATCATACATCTGCCGTGGAATCAGCTCTTTCATCTTGGTTGCCAGTGCCCGGCCACGAGACTGTGAGACATCGCGGTGTACAATCAGTGACAGGGCATCAACCCGCTCGCCATTGATGAGCACATCCAGCTTGATCAGTGGTGCCGCCTGGAAGCGCAGGAAATGGTAGTCGAACGAGGCATAACCCCGGCTTACCGACTTGAGTCGATCAAAGAAATCCAGCACGATCTCACTCATCGGTACTTCATAATTCAGCGATACCTGGCTGCCAAGATACTGCATATCCTTCTGCACACCGCGCTTCTCTATACACAGCGTGATCACATTACCCAGGTATTCCTGCGGCACCAGGATGCTTGCCAGGATAATCGGTTCACGAATCTCTTCAATTTTATTGGCCGGCGGCAGACTCGCCGGATTATCGATCTTGATGACCTTGCCGCTGCTTTCCAGAACCTCATAGATAACCGTCGGTGCCGTGGTAATAAGATCGAGATCGTATTCCCGCTCCAGCCGCTCCTGTACGATTTCCATGTGCAGCATGCCTAGAAAACCACAACGAAAACCAAATCCAAGTGCCTCCGAGGTCTCCGGATCATATTGCAGCGCCGCATCATTCAAGCGCAATTTCTGCAAGGCCTCACGCAGATTCTCGTAGTCATCCGAGCTAACCGGGTAAAGACCGGCGAACACGTTGGGTTGCACGGTCTTGAAGCCTGGCAGTGCCTCAGCGGCCGGCTCATTTACCAGTGTCAGGGTATCACCCACAGGTGCACCATCAATGTCCTTGATGCCCGCAACCAGAAAACCGACATCACCAGCAAGCAGTTCGTCACGGACTACCGGTTTCGGTGTAAAAACACCCAGCTTTTCAACCTGAAAATGACGCCCGGTCGACATGACGCGAATCTTGTCACGGCGTGATATGCGCCCATCAACCACACGTACCAGCGACACCACGCCGACATAGTTATCAAACCAGGAATCGACAATCAGCACTTTCAGGGGAGCATCCACAACACCGCGTGGCGGAGGGATTCGGCTGATGACTTCTTCCAGAATATCCTGCACACCCGTGCCGGTCTTGGCACTCGCCAGCACAGCGTTTTCGGCATCAATACCGATGATCTCTTCAATCTCCTGTTTAACCCGCTCGGGGTCAGCCGCTGGCAGGTCGATCTTGTTCAGCACCGGCACGACTTCGAGATCCAGATCAATCGCGGTATAGCAGTTCGCAACACTCTGGGCCTCTACCCCCTGGGCGGCATCGACAATCAGCAGGGCCCCTTCACAGGCAGCCAGTGAACGTGATACTTCGTAGGAAAAATCCACATGCCCCGGGGTATCAATCATGTTGAGCTCATAGTCCTGACCCGAACGTGACTTGTAGTTCAGGGAGACACTCTGTGCCTTGATGGTAATGCCGCGTTCGCGTTCCAGGTCCATGGAATCAAGCACCTGGTTCTCCATCTCGCGGTCACTGAGCCCCCCGCACAGCTGGATAAAACGGTCTGCCAGCGTGGACTTGCCGTGATCGATATGCGCAATAATCGAGAAATTGCGGACGTGCTGGCTATCTATCATGGAAATAAGCGCGATGCTCCCGAACGCGGCGCTCAGGTATGCGGGTTACAGTTGGGAAACAAGCGTCTTGGCTACACGGCCGGGTTATCAATAAGATGTTGATTATACAGTAACCCTGCGACAAGTCACTCATCAGCTGAAAATCAGCCGTTAGCCCGCATATCTTACAGGCTTGACTGCAGATGCGCGCGCAAGCGCGCTTCCTCCAGAAAGTAATAGCAGATTTCGACCTCCCCGGCAGCCAGCACCGGTACCCGGGTATCGTAGCGGGACCGCAGCTCAGGATCGGAATCGATGTCCACGTCCAGCAGCTGAAAGTCGAGTTCGGGACGCAGGCGCTCCAGCGCCTGCATCATGTCGCTGCACAAATGACAACCCCGGCGGGTATAGACCGTCAGCTGTTGTGTCAATCAGTCACCTGTCGGTACCTTGATGGCGAGAAATGTCGGACTGCCATTACGCTGCACCAGCAAGGCCACTGATTTGCCGGCCGGCAGTCCCTTGACTATTTTCTCGAACTGCTTGAGATCTGCAACTGCTTTGTTGTCAATCGCCAGGATGATGTCGTCCTTGCGAATACCCGCCTGGGAAGCCGGCCCGGTGACGATATGAGTCACCAGCACCCCGTCTTCAATCTCCAGCTCTTCCTTTTGCTTGTCACTGAGATCAATGGCACTAAACCCCAGCCGGTTGGTCTTCTTCTTCTTCGATTCGCTATGAGACTGTGCAGTGCTCTGATCCTCCGGCAATTCACCCAATTTGACATACAGGGTCTTGTCCCGACCATTGCGGATGACCGTCACCGGCAGTTTCACTCCGACATTGGAGCTGCCGACGATGGGCGGCAGATTGGAGGAGTTCATCACTTCCTGCTCGTTGAACTCGACAATAACGTCACCCACGTTGATGCCCGATGCCAGTGCCGGACTGTCCGGGAGCACCTTCGCCACCAGTGCACCGCGCGGGTGTTTCATACCAAACGACTCGGCCAGGTCCAGCGTCACATCCTGAATCAACACACCGAGCCAGCCACGGCTCACTTTGCCACTGGTCTTCAGCTGCTCTGCCACATCCATCGCCACTTCGATCGGAATGGAAAAAGACAGGCCCATATAACCACCGGTACGGCTGTATATCTGCGAGTTCACGCCGACCACCTCACCTTCCTGGTTGAACAGCGGCCCACCGGAATTACCGGGATTGATGGCGACATCCGTCTGGATGAACGGCACGTAGTTTTCCCGTGGCAGACTACGTCCCTTGGCACTGACGATACCGGCTGTCGCAGAATGATCAAAACCGAACGGTGAACCAATCGCCAATACCCACTCGCCCACTTCCAGGTCACTCGATTTGCCAATCTTCACGACCGGTAGTCCGGTGGCATCTATCTTCAGCAAGGCAACATCGCTGCGGGTATCCACGCCAATGACGTCAGCCTTCAGCTCCCGCCGATCACTCAGGCGGACAATGATTTCATCCGCATCCTTGACGACATGGTAGTTGCTCATGACGTAACCGTCCTTGGAGATAATAAAACCCGAGCCCAGTGACTTTGCATCATGGTATCCGGGATCACCGTGCTCTTCCTGCTCGAAGAAATACTTGAATAGCTCGCCAAACGGGCTGTCCTCCGGAAACTCCGGCATTTCGAACCCTTCCGGAAGTTCCGGCATGCTGGTCTGTATCTTTTGCGTGGTACTGATATTGACGACGGCACTGCTGGTCTCCTTCACCAGGTCAACAAAGCCGGGGAGGTGGTTTGCCCGTGCAGCCTGCATGCCCCACAGGGACATGCCCAGAAACAGGGCATACAGTGAAAACTTGCTAACATTCAACATACGATTACTCTCCATACTATTTAATAGTGATCATGCTACTTCAAATGCTGTTCCAGTCTTGATCTGTTGCCGCAGCACCACTGGCTGATAGGCCGCATCCTTTTCCGTATTACGGCTGAAATGTTTCAGCCAGACCAGTGCCGCAATAAAACCGCTGATTGCACCGGCAATGGCGAATAGATCAGAATCCATGGCAACGACGGCCTTACCCAGTCCCTGGCCAGCCAGCGCACCGGCAAACAGACCAAGCAACGGGACGGCATACACCGCCAGTGAGCCGCGCACCAGACCGGATTCGTGTATACCGATCACCACGTTATCTCCGACACGCGCATTGATGCGGTTCAATACTCGCAGCCGCACCCGGCGCTGTCCGAGCACCCTTGCAATCGCCGAAGTACCGCAACCCTTGCGCACGGCGCAGCTGCCACAGGTGGTGGTGCGTTCACTCTCAATCCACGCAAACTCACCTTGCACCGCAACGACCTGTCCGGATTCCTCTATCATGGCTAACGTTTGCTTACCGAACGGGCCACACTCTGCACGGTTGCCGCAGGTACTTCACCCACGACGGTGACCTGGTAATCATCAAGCACGGCACCATAAGCGTTCATGGCACCCATGTTAGAGAGGCCGCTGTAAGCGGTCTCATTCGCCATCACTTTTTCCACGTAAACCGATACCGTTGCCAGACCGTCACTAAATACCATGTGTTCCGCATGTTCACCACCCTGGCGAACCAGCCTGCGCTGGAAATCAGTCATTTTGAAGCCCGCTGGCAGTCGCGTTACGCTCCAGTCCGGCTGGACCGGGCTGACTGCGGGATTCTCACCACCACCTTCCTGTCGGAACCAGTTATAGCCTTCACCCGTCAGGGACGGCTCAAGGGTCGCGGTGGAGATCCGGCCACCCATCTCCAGGCCGGTAAACATAACCTGTTCAATGGCCGTGCCATCCACATCGCTCAACTCAAATTTGAGCAACATAAAATTCGTTGTATCGATCCAGAAGCGGTAGCCGTATCGATATTTATCGCGGGGTGTGACGGCTATTACCCGGGTCATCAGCCCGGCAATGCGGTCTTCGCCAACATCCCGCAGCTGATAGTAGGGTGACAGACTGTCCAGGTTCTCGGGAACATCGGGAAACGGTTGCCGTGGACGGCTCTGCCCCACCATGACGGACTTGTTGTCCGGCATAATGCAGGTCACGACCTTGTCATCCCGCAACACCTCGCGTGCGCTGCCGGTCAGGGACATCAAGCGTTCCTTTTCACCGCCCGCGCCTGCCTGGTGCACGATACGCATCGCTTCCAGCTTGCCGTCATGGAGATAGACAAAGGTACCGTCGTAGTTGAGTGTTTGCAGCGCACTGGACATGCTATCCAGCCATTCGCGGGCACTATTCGGAACAAGGTCGCCTGTTGCGAAGGCGGCCTGCAGGGAAACCGGCCCGGCAAGGACCACAGATGCAAGCAACAGCCATTTCACGCCTTTATTCCTTGCCATCAACGTTCATTTCATGAGCAACAAGACGTACATAAGGCAACATGCCACGATTCACGGCATACTCGTTATGATTGACCAGGTAGGCATCGAGGTTTTGCGGTGTCTGGGGAGAACTGGCAGGCAGTGTCCTGATATCCGCACGCAGGTAGTCTTGCGCAACAGGCGCGGAGGCCAGCACCGGAGTCGATACGGGTTCATTACGAATGGACTGCAGTGATAACACGGCAACGACCGCAACCGAGGCCGCAACAGCCAGCCCCGCAAGCGGCTTGAACAGGCCTGCAAACCGGGGGGATTCGACATGCAGGGCCGGTTCATCCTGTAAGGCCACCTGTATGCTTTGGTGAAAGCCGGCATCAACCTGAGGGGGCAAATGATTCTGCAGGGCGTCACTGATGATCTGGTAACGTGCCAGACGCCTGCACAGCCCAGGATCTGTGCCGAGTTGCCTGAGCAGTAAGGCCTGTTCGGCATCCGGCAACTCATCATCCACCAGTGCCGACAGCTGTTCGTGTAGTTTCTCTTTCATAAGTGACAAGCCTGTGTGTTGCTAATCCAGCAAGGGTTTCAAACGTGTATCGATGGCATCCCTTGCCCTGAAGATTCTTGAGCGCACCGTCCCAATGGGACAATTCATGGTCTGTGCAATCTCTTCATAACTCAGTCCTTCCAGCTCGCGCAGGGTGATCGCGGTTCGCAATTCGTCCGGTAACTCGTCAATCGCCTTTGCAATCGATCCCTGAATCTCATCCCTGAGCAGCATTCGTTCCGGTGTTGCATACTCTTTGAGACCCACGGCACCTTCATATTGTTCCGCATCCTGGGCATCAATATCGCTTTTCGGTGGCCGGCGACTACTGGCGACCAGATAGTTCTTGGCAGTATTGATGGCGATCCGGTAAAGCCAGGTGTAAAATGCACTGTCGCCGCGAAATCGGCCAAGCGCCTTGTAGGCCTTGATAAAGGCCTCCTGCGCCACATCCTGCGCCTCCTCGGGATCATGCACGTAGCGATAGATCAACTGGATGATTTTGTTCTGATATTTCAGAACCAGGACGTCAAACGCCTGCTTATCACCCTTTTGAACTCTCTCAACCAGTGCCTGATCTATGCTACGTTCGCCCATCCGGGCTGTCTCCCTCAACCCGCAACTACCCAAATGGACTCTGTCCGTAGCGAATAGTTCAGTGTTAGTGTATAAAAATCAGATGCTTCCACAGAAAATACAGCGGCCCGCCAACATATGGTAACTGACAACAGTTTTGATGTCCTGATTATTGGCAGCGGTGCGGCCGGACTCACCCTGGCACTGCACCTGCCCGGGCATATACAAGTCGCGGTGCTGGCCAAGAGTGCGCTGGATGAAGGCAGCACGCTGTACGCCCAGGGTGGCATTTCCGCCGTCACCCAGGCGCCGGACACCTTCGAGTCCCATATCGCCGACACGCTGGATGCCGGTGCCGGCCTCAACAACCCGGATACCGTGCGTTTTACCATCGAAAATGCGCCGGCGGCGATCCGCTGGCTGGTCGAACTGGGCGTGCCGTTTACCCGCGGCAGAGACGCCGGCGACAACTTTCACCTCACCCGGGAAGGGGGTCACTCCACCCGCCGGGTATTGCATGCGGCCGATGCTACCGGGCGTGCCATGGAAACCACCCTGGTTGATGCGGCCCGCGCGCGCAGTAACATCACCCTGCTGGAACACCACATTGCCATTGACCTGATTACCGGCAATAAACTGGGCCTGGCGCAAAATCGTTGTGTCGGTGCCTATGTGCTGGATCGCGATCAACAGACAGTCGAGGCCTTCCGTGCCCGCAATGTGGTACTGGCCACCGGCGGTGCCAGCAAGGTATACCTGTACACCAGTAACCCGGACACCTCCAGTGGTGATGGTATTGCCATCGCCTGGCGTGCCGGCTGCCGCGTCGCCAACATGGAATTCAACCAGTTTCACCCGACCTGCCTTTACCACCCCAAGGCAAAGTCGTTCCTGGTCTCCGAGGCCGTCCGCGGCGAAGGCGGCCGCCTGTTGCTACCCGACGGCACACCGTTCATGGAGCGTTTTGATGAGCGCGGCAACCTGGCGCCACGTGACATCGTCGCCCGTGCCATTGACCATGAAATGAAACGCCTTGGCGCCGAATACGTATTACTGGATATCAGTCATAAACCGGCGCCGTTCATTAAGGAACACTTCCCGACGATCTATGCACGTTGCCGTGAACTTGGTTACGACATGACGCTGGAACCGATTCCAGTGGTGCCGGCCGCACACTACACTTGCGGTGGCGTTATAACCGATCTGCATGGCCAGACCGACCTCCCCGGTCTGTATGCCATCGGTGAAGTCGCCTGTACCGGCATGCACGGTGCCAACCGCATGGCCAGTAATTCGCTGCTGGAATGCCTGGTGTTTGGTATCGCGGCCAGCGAACACATTGCCGCTTCACTGAACGACATCCCGCTGGTCCCCACCGTTCCAGCATGGGATGAATCGCGGGTGCGTGACTCGGATGAAGAGGTGGTGGTCAGTCACAACTGGGACGAACTGCGACGCTGCATGTGGAACTACGTGGGCATTGTGCGGACTGACAAACGCCTGCAGCGTGCCTGGCGGCGGGTCGATCTGCTGCAGCAGGAAATCCAGGAATACTACAGTCATTTCACCGTATCCAATGATTTACTGGAACTGCGAAACCTCGCCCAGGTAGCTGCGCTGATCATTCGTTCCGCACAGCTGCGCAAGGAAAGCCGCGGCCTGCATTTCACCCTCGATTACCCGGAAACGGACGACAGCAAACCGCCAACCGACACCATACTCACCCCGGAGCAATCTCAGGATATTGACCTTGCCATGTAGGTGGCGATCAAGGGAACTTTCAAGCCAGGTAGCAGATTTCTTTAATGGCCACGAAACCCACGGAAGGACACGAAAATATTTCCAATGAGGATTTTATTTTTCCGTGGATTCCGTGGCAAATGCTTTTATCTTTAATCAGCCAATCTCGAAGCGGCTAAAGCTGGACTCCTCCGGGCAATCCTCGCACTGCACATCACTCACCGCCGCCAGCCGCGGCCCTTCCCGTAACCACTGTTGCAATAACTCGAGTGCCGGCTGCGGTCCACAGGCCGTGACCGCAACCCGCCCGTCCGGCAGATTAGACACCTGTCCGGTCAGACCCAGTGCCTGGGCCTGGTCGCGCGTTGAAACACGGAAGAAAACGCCCTGCACATGGCCTGCTACAAGACAGCGGATACAGGCCATGCGGGTAGGTGAATCAGCGGTCGGCTGCTGCAGTTGCTTTCATGGCAGACACCGGGTCGACCGCATCGGAGGACTGCTCCTTGCGTGCGATGTAATCCTCGATCGCCTGCTGCGTTACCGGCCCCTCCTGGCGCGCCATGCGTACACCCTGCGGGGAAATAATATAGGTTGTGGGCAGTCCCATCACCGGACCGAGACTGGTCACAGGTACCGGATCCATACGGACAACCGGGTAAGACATAAAATGACTGTCCACAAACTCCTTCAGAAAATCCTCGCTGACCTCTTCATAGTCCACACCAAGCACTACCAGCTTGTCGCTGTTTTCTTCATGCAGGGACACCAGTTCTGGAATCTCCTCAAGGCAGGGCGGACACCAGGTAGCCCAGTAATTGACAATGACCCATTTACCACGAAAGTCCGAGAGTGAGACAAACTTGCCCTCAATATCCCGCGCCGTGAAATCCACTTCTTCCGCAACTGACGGTGCGACGGCAAACAGTGCCATAATGAAGACCAGTAATTGCATGTGTGACTCCTTGATAAGGTTAGGGGGATTATACCCCCCTCACCGGCCTGCGCAGTCAAATTAAGTTACAATTATGACTGTAAACAGGATTTTCAGTTCCCCACAAGGCATACATGAGCACCATAAGCCAGGACGATTTCATCACCAGTATCTGCAACGCACTGCAGTACATATCCTATTATCACCCGCCAGACTTCATCCAGGCACTGCATGAAGCCTACCAGCGCGAGGAATCGCCGGCCGCGCGTGATGCCATGGCACAGATACTGATTAACTCGCGCATGTGTGCCGAAGGCCACCGCCCCATCTGCCAGGATACCGGTATTGTCAATATATTCCTCAAGGTGGGTATGGGTGTTCACTGGGCCTCTGCTACCGGCATCGATGACATGGTCAACGAGGCGGTCCGTCGCGCCTACCAGGATCCGGATAACCCGCTGCGCGGCTCTATCGTCAGTGACCCGGCCGGTAAACGCATTAACACCGGTGACAACACCCCGGCGGTCATTCACAAGGACATCGTCACCGGTGACAAGGTCGAGATTATCGTTGCCGCCAAGGGTGGCGGCTCCGAAAACAAATCCCGCTTCGCCATCCTGAATCCCAGTGATGACATCGTCGAGTGGGTGCTGCAGCAGGTCCCCACCATGGGCGCGGGCTGGTGTCCGCCCGGCATCCTTGGCATCGGGATAGGCGGTACCGCGGAGAAAGCCATGCTGCTGGCCAAGGAAGCGATCCTGGAACCCATCACCATCCATGAGCTACAGGCACGCGGGGCGCAAAACCGGCTGGAAGAACTGCGCCTGGAGATTTTTGAAAAGGTGAATGCGCTGGGTATAGGCGCCCAGGGACTCGGCGGCCTGACCACTGTGCTGGATGTAAAACTCAAGGACTACCCGACCCACGCCGCCTCCAAGCCAGTCGCCCTGATACCCAACTGTGCCGCCACCCGGCATGTGCATTTCACCCTGGATGGCAGTGGCCCGGCTGACCTGGTGCCACCACGGCTGGAGGACTGGCCGGTGATCACCCGCGAGGCCAGCGCCAGCACCCGCCGGGTACGACTGGATGACATCGATCCATCCGTTGAACTGGACTGGCAACCCGGTGATACACTGCTCATCAGCGGCAAGCTGCTCACCGGGCGCGATGCCGCACACAAGCGCATTATCGATTCTCTCAATCGCGGTGAACCGTTGCCCAATGGGCTGGATTTCAGAGGACGCTTCATCTATTACGTGGGTCCGGTGGACCCGGTCGGCGAGGAGGTCGTCGGCCCTGCCGGCCCGACCACAGCAACACGCATGGACAAGTTCACCGATGAATTGCTTGAAAAAACCGGACTGCTTGGCATGATCGGCAAGGCAGAACGCGGCCCTGCGGCCATCGAGTCCATTGCCCGGCACAAGGCCGTGTACCTGATCGCCACCGGCGGTGCCGCCTACCTCGTCTCCAGGGCCATTCGAGCTGCGCGTGTGGTCGCTTTTCCGGAACTCGGCATGGAGGCCGTGTATGAATTTGAAGTCGAGGACATGCCAGTCACTGTGGCCGTCGATACCCGGGGTAACTCCATCCACGAGATCGGCCCACGGCAATGGAAAATGCGTATCGGCAATATACCCGTGGTAACAAAATAGAGAACAATCATGACAACTGACGTAACTATTTATTTCAATCCAAAATGCAGCAAGTGCCGTCTGAGCATCGAGATACTGGAAAAAGAAGGGCAACTCGCCAGGGTCATTGAATACCTCAACACGCCACCGGATACCGGAACACTGGAATCCATCCTCGGCATGCTGGGTATGGAACCGCGGGAGCTGATGCGCAAGCATGAAAAAGAATACACTGAGGCAGGACTGGATAACCCTGATCTGACACGCAAACAACTGATCAATGCCATGATCGAACACCCGCGACTGATGGAACGGCCCATTGTTATCAAAAACGGCAAGGCAATCATTGGCAGACCACCGGAAAAAATACTGGATATTCTATAAAACCATGAATGAAATACTTGTCCTCTACTACAGCCGCTACGGCGCCACGGCCGCAATGGCAGAAATCATTGCACGCGGCATCGAAACCCACCCGGACTGCCAGGCACGCATCCGTACCGTACCACCGGTGTCCACTGTCTGCGCAGCGACAGCGGATGACATACCGGCAGAGGGGCCGATCTATGCCACACTGGATGACTTGCGTGAATGCGCCGGCCTGGTACTGGGCAGCCCGACCCGTTTCGGCAACATGGCAGCACCGCTCAAGCACTTTATCGATTCCACCAGCGGCCTGTGGCTGGCGGGCGAACTGGTCGGCAAACCGGCGGCCGCCTTCACCTCGACATCAAGTCTGCACGGTGGCCAGGAAGCCACCCTGCTCTCCATGATGCTGCCACTCATGCATCATGGCATGCTCATCATGGGCCTGCCCTACACAGAAAGTGAATTATTAACCACGGTCAGTGGTGGCACACCCTACGGTCCCAGCCACACGGCGGGCAGTGACAGCAAACGACCACTGAGCGATGAAGAAAAACATTTGTGTACAGCACTGGGCAAACGTATTGCCGACACGACCAGCCGCCTGTCCTGAACCGCCAGGCCTCGCACGAATCCCCATGCCCGGTAGCCGCTTCCTGTACGCACTGACCCTGTTCGGTTACTTCGGTACGCTGACGCTGCTGACGGCATGGTACAGCTGGCTGGCACCTGCCACCCTGTTCCCCACAGCACTGGTATTAATAGTATTGCTTGTACCCTTGCTGCTTCCACTGCGCGGCCTGTTGCACGGCCACAAGTACACCTTCGCCTGGAGTTGCTTCCTCGCCCTGCTCTATTTCACCCACGGGGTCATGGAGGCCTACAGTGATGACCTGACCCGTCCCCTGGGTTTGCTGGAAGTCATGTTCAGCTCTCTCTGGTTCCTGAGTGCCATGGCTTACATCAGGAAGAATGAAAACCGGCCTGGTAACATCAAGTAACGATTATGTAAACAATTCACTGCCAGATCTGTCTCATAGAAGCATATATTTGTGCATATCTTCCCCTAACACCGGGTGATTACCTATACTAGGCACCCCAAGCAATCCAGCAACAACAAGAGCCGCGTCCCGTGAACCGACAGCAAGTTCCTGCAATCACCCGTTTCACCCTGATACTGTTACTGCTTGCCCTGGTGCTGACTTCCGGTTGTTCCAGCATGGTCACCCGGGCAACCGGCAATCTCTCGGACAGTCTGTCCCGGGCGGTACTGAACCAGAATGACCCGGAGACCGTTCGTCAGGGTGCACCGACGTTTCTGCTAATGCTCGACGGTTTTATCAGTGACGACCCGGACAACCAGGCACTGTTATTATCCGGCTCCCGATTGTATGGAACCTATGCTTCTGCATTTGTTGCCGACGAGGAACGTCAACGTCGTTTGGCGGACAAGGCCTTTGACTATGGCCGTCGCGCGGTCTGTATTTCACATAATGATTTTTGCGCCGTCATCGACAAGCCTCTTGTCACCTTCAACGAACAGTTAAATGATTTCAACACGGGTGACGTCCCCTTGCTGTTCGGTTTTGCATCTGCCTGGGCGACCTGGATCGAGGTGAACAGTGATGACTGGAATGCCACCATCCAGTTACCCAAGGTTACCGCACTAATGAACCGTGTTATTGAGCTCGACGAGACCTACAATCATGGCAATGCCCACTTGTACATGGGCGTTCTGACCACGCAACTGCCACCGGAATATGGCGGCAAGCCGGAGGTCGGAAGGCAGCATTTCGAACGTGCCAACGAATTGTCTGCGGGACACAACTTGATGGTGAATGTGCTGTTTGCCAAGTACTATGCACGGCTGGTATTCAACCAGGATTTGCACGACAGGCTCCTGAATGAGGTACTTGCCAGCAATACGGAAGTGCCGGAGTTGACACTGAGTAATGTACTGGCGCAACAACAAGCAAGGGAACTACTGGAGGGCAGTAATGATTTTTTCTAAGCGCCTGCGTGGCCATTCAGGATTGATATTCACTCTCAGTGCCGCACTGCTGCTGATGCTGCTGTCATCAACAGCCAACGCAGTCACACTGAAGATTGCCACGCTGGCACCGGATGGCACCTCGTGGATGAAACAGATACGCAAGGGGGCTGCAGAAATCAGCAAGCAAACTGACGGCCGTGTGAAAATAAAACTCTACCCCGGCGGGGTCATGGGTAACACCAGCACCGTATTGCAAAAAATGCGCATCGGCCAGTTGCAGGGTGGTGCCTTTACCGGGTCAGACCTGTCACAGGTATATCCCGATGCCCAGTTATATAGCATGCCCCTGGTGTTTAGCTCCTATGAGGAGGTTGCCTATGTGCGCCAGCGGATGGATGACACGCTGATAAAGGGTCTGGCAGACAAGGGGATGGTCGTACTTGGAATCAGTGACGGCGGTTTTGCCTACATCATGTGCAAGAAACCATTACGCCGGCTTGACGACCTGAAGGGACAAAAGGTGTGGATGCCCGAGGGTGACGTCCTGACCGAGATGATGTTTGAATCGGCAGGCATCACAGCGATACCGCTGCCAGTTGCAGATGTCTATACAGGGCTGCAAACCGGGCTGCTGGACACGGTGGCCGGCGTCCCGACCGGCATTGTTGCCTTCCAGTGGTATACCAGCGTCACCCACTTGACCGATGTCCCCCTGATGTTCCTCACCGGCATGTTTGCCGTTGACAGCAAGGCCTTCAAACGCGTCAAGCCAGACGACCAGAAAATTGTCAGGGAGGTCATGGGTCGTATCTTCAAGGATCTCGATGAGGTAAACCGGGCCGATAATGAATCGGCCAGAGCGGCGTTACAGAGCCAGGGCATAGAATTTGTTCACCCTAATACGGATGAACGGGACAACTGGGAATCAATTGCCAGAAACGGACGTGAGAAAATGATCGGCCGCGCAAAATATACACCGGCACTGGTCGATGAAATGCTCGGCTATATACAGGAATATCGCACACAGCACGGTGAGTGAAGAAGAGAAAACGGCATCACCACCAGAACCGCGGTGGCTTCGGTGGCTGCATAACATAGAAGATGGCCTGCTGGGCCTGATCCTTTTCACCATGGTCGTCCTGGCAAGCAGCCAGGTCATCATGCGTAATGTCTTTGACAGCGGTTTCTCCTGGGGCGACCCCCTGTTACGGCTGCTGGTGCTGTGGCTGGGATTAATGGGTGCCATGGTTGCCACCCGGCTGGACCGGCACATCACGGTGGATGCACTGTTGCGCGTGCTCACTCCCGGCCCGCAACGCATCGCCCGCATACTGACAAAACTGGCAACGGCCATGGTGTGTGGGCTGCTGGCCTACTATTCGGCGCGCCTGGTCGCTATCGACTATGAATTCCAGAGCCTGGTGATTGGCGCTGTACCGGCCTGGGTCGGCGATCTGATCCTGCCCATCGCCTTTGCAGTCATGACGCTACGACTCGTGCTGCAGGCGATTACGCTGTTCAGGGGGCACACATGATTTTCTCCAGCCTCATCCTGATCGGTCTGGCACTGCTGGGCATGCCGCTGTTTGCGGTCATTGCAGCCGGAGCGTTATACGGTTTCCACACCGAGGAAATTGACCTGGCCGTCGTCGCCATCGAAATCAACCGGCTGGCAACCATCCCCGTGTTGCTGGCTATTCCACTGTTTACCTTTGCCGGCTACCTGCTGGGTGAAAGCAATGCACCCAAACGTCTGGTACGCATAACCCATGCATTTCTGGGCTGGTTCCCCGGCGGGCTGGCTGTGGTGGCCATCATGGCATGCGCCATGTTTACCGCCTTTACCGGTGCGTCCGGGGTGACCATTGTCGCACTGGGGGCACTGCTCTACCCGGCCCTGAAAGAGGCCCATTACCCGACTAATTTCAATCTCGGCCTCATCACGACCTCCGGCAGCCTCGGCATTCTGTTTGCGCCCTCACTGCCACTCATTCTCTACGCTGTCGTGGCACAACAACTATCACTCGACCAGCCAATCAGTATCGACGACCTGTTTCTTGCGGGCATTTTCCCCGGCCTGTTGATGCTCACGGTGCTATCGGCCTGGGCCGTATTTGTTCGCAAACGCAGTGGCGGCAAAGCGGCCACCACGTCTTTCACTGCCGGGGAATGTGTTCTGGCACTGCGGGAGGCGATATGGGAAATCCCCTTCCCGTTCCTGTTGCTGGGCAGTATTTATAGCGGGCTGCTGGCCGTATCCGAGGCTGCCGCACTGACCGTGGTCTATGTGTTCGTCGTCGAAGTACTGATCTATCGCGAGATCCCGCTGCGCAATCTGGCACGTATCACGCGGGAGTCCATGGTCATGGTCGGCGGGATACTGATCATACTGGGTGTATCACTGGCCTCGACCAACTATATTATTGATATCGAACTGCCTGCACAGCTATTCGAAACCATCCGCGAGAACATCGACAGCCGCTGGGCATTCCTGCTGTTGCTGAACATCTTTCTTCTTGGCGTCGGCATGATGCTGGATATCTTTTCGGCGCTGGTCATCCTGGTGCCGTTGCTGGTGCCGGTAGCCCTGAGCTACGGCATCCACCCCGTGCACCTGGGTATCCTGTTCCTGGCCAATATGCAGCTGGGCTACTTTACCCCACCGGTAGGTCTGAACCTGTTCATCGCCAGCTATCGCTTCAATCGCCCGATCCTGGAATTGTACAAAGCCACACTGCCTTTCTTCTTCCTGTTGCTCGGTGCGGTGCTGATCATCACCTACTGGCCACAATTAAGCCTGTTTTTGATTACTTACTAACGCGAACCCTGTTCAGCCTGCATTCAGCGAACATTGCCTATCCTGTCTGTGAATCATGGAAAACAGGAGAAAGACAATGAAACGCATAATGACTGTACTGACATTCGGCATCTCGGCACTGGCATTTTCCGGGGCGGCCATCTCCGGGCATGGCTTCATTGGCAAGGCCAGGGTCGTCGAGGCGACACCACTGTATGAAACCGTTGAAGTGGCGCGCCCGGTCACGGAGTGCTGGACGGAAAGGGTCACCCGCAACAACCACAGACATGGTTCCTATATCGCACCGATTGCCGGTGGGATTGTCGGCGGCGTGGTCGGCAACCAGTTTGGCAAGGGGCGTGGGAAAACAGCGCTGACCGTCGCCGGGACACTGCTGGGCGCCTCTCTCGGGCACGGCTACAGTACCTCGCACCACCGGCCACGGTCCACGGTTGAATACGTGGAACGCTGTGAGTCCGTTGATCAATATGAACAGCAGCAACAACTCGTGGGCTATCGTGTAAAATACCGCTATGAGGGACAAACTTACTACACAGAGACCGCTGAGCATCCGGGCAAACATATACCGGTACGTGTCAGGGTATCTCCGGCTAACGGCATATGATACCGCATTCCATACGAACCTGATGACTAGCGGACGGCTCGTTACCGCCTGGTTGATCCTGTTACTGGCCGCTGGCCCGGTAATCGCCGCTCCGTTTCATCCCCCTCCCCTGCTGATCGCGCAACGTGATAATAGCGGCAGCGGCGGCATCAGCCTGGACCAGGCAGTCGCGCAGGCACGGCAGCGAAACAAGGGCAAGGTCCTGTCTGCGGAAACCATCCGCGTCGACGGTCGCAAGGCCTACCGCATCAAGATCCTGACAAAGGACGGACGGGTCAAGCGCACGCAGATCGATGCCCGTACCGGGCAAACACTGTCACGCGGACATTGAGCCATGCATATCCTGGTTGTCGAGGACGAAACCCGCCTGCGGGAACAACTCAGGGACCGGCTGCGTGACAGTGGTTACGTCGTCGATGTAGCGGCCGATGGCGAAGAGGGTCTGTACTACGGTGAAGAATATCCACTCGACCTGGCAATTATTGACATCGGGCTGCCGAAGTTGTCCGGTATCGAGCTGATCCGCCACCTGCGCTCAGGTGACAAGCATTTCCCTATCCTGATACTGACGGCCAGGGGTAACTGGCAGGACAAGGTGGAAGGTCTGGAAAGCGGCGCCGATGATTACCTGGTCAAACCATTTCGCTTCGAAGAACTCGAGGCGCGTTTGAATGCCCTGTTGCGGCGCGCATCCGGCTGGTCGAAGCCGGTGCTGGACTGCGGACCCATATCACTGGATACCGGGAAACAGTCCATCAAGGTCTCGGGCAACCCCGTGGAACTGACTGCCTTTGAGTACCGGGTACTGGAGTACCTGATGCTGCATGCCGGTGAAGTCATCTCCAAGACCGAACTGACAGACAACATTTACGAGCAGGATTACGACCGGGACAGTAACGTGCTGGAAGTGTTCATTGGACGCCTGCGTCGCAAACTGGATCCGGATAACACCATCAGTCCCATAGAAACACTGCGTGGCCGCGGCTATCGATTCCGGCTCGGCTGATGCATTCCCTGCACAGTCGCCTGCTGCTGGCTGCATCCCTGGTACTTGCCGGCTTCCTTGGCGCAACCGGTCTGGCACTCGACAAGGCCTTTCGTGTCAGTGCCGAGGCCGCCATGCAGGACCGCCTGCAGTCACATATCTACGCCCTGCTCGCCGCCGCGGATGAAGATGAGGACGGCCGCATGATCCCGGCACAGGAGCTACCGGAACCGCGTTTTTCGAAACCGGATTCAGGTCTCTATGCGATCATCACCCGCCACGACGGTCAATTGCTGTGGAATTCCGGCTCACTGACCGGGCGTGACATGGGAGTCACCGTGCAGCAACAACCCGGCGAGCGCAGCTTTAGTCTGCTTGCCCGTTCAGGCTTGCAACTGTACGCCCTCGCGTTTGGCGTCGCCTGGGAAGACTATGCCGGCACGGAGTCGCTGTATACGTTCACCGTGGCTGAAGATACCAACGTGTTCCAGACGAAGATTGACAGCTTCCGTTCCACCTTGTGGCGCTGGCTCGGCGGCATGGCAGTGGTGTTACTGCTCGCGCAGGGGATCATCCTGCGCTGGGGCCTGCGGCCACTGCGGATCGTCACCGCCGACCTGCAGCAGATCGAAAAGGGCCGCGCTGACCGTCTCGACGGGCACTATCCCAAAGAGCTCACCGGTTTGACTTCCAGCCTGAATTCCCTGATCGAGCACAGCAAGGCGGTACAGATCCGTTACCGCAACAGCCTCGATGACCTCGCCCACAGCCTGAAAACACCGTTGGCGATTTTGCAATCCAGTGATTCGGACAGCAGCAGTGACCCTGATGCCAATCACTCACTGGTCAGGGAACAGGTGGAACGCATGGATGCAATCATCAGCCATCAATTACAGCGTGCCGCTGTATCAGGCCGGACCACACTGGCCAAACCGGTGCCGGTCGGCAGGGTCATGGAACGGCTGGTACGCAGCCTCGACAAGGTGTACAGGGAGAAACAGGTGACAGTTGATCTGGAACTGGACCCGTCGGCCACCTTCACCGGAGACGAGGCCGACCTGACGGAGATCCTGGGCAACCTGCTGGAGAATGCTTACAAATACTGTAACCGAGCAATCCGGGCACGCGTGAGCACGGATCAACAAGCCGACGGCGTCGAGATCAGCATCGAAGACGATGGCCCGGGCATTGCAGCGGAACAGGTCGATACCCTCTTGCAACGCGGCAAACGCATGGACGAATCAATTCCCGGCCAGGGCATCGGCCTGAGCATGGCCAGTGAGATTATTGCGGTATATGGCGGGCAACTGACATTTTCTGCCAGCCCCCTGGGCGGCACCCTGTTGCGGGTAAGTTTCCACGATTAGTCTATGAATCCGCGTTTCTCACGGGGTTGCGAGATATGCGAGTTAATGCAGCGGTGACAGGCTGACATTCACCGGCATCTGCTTACCGGGATCGTAAGACATTCGGGTGGTTTCTATCTCCCCTCCATAGCTGTACGTTACCCGGTAACCGGCAATGTATTCACGGGCGTGTTGTTCCGCCACGCTTCTGCAACGGCGCTGTTGCTGCCACAGGCCGGCCTGATGCCGGATATCCTCACCGATGGTCGCCGCAATCTCATTAAACTCCCGTGCCGAGCCATCCGGTTCAGTGCATACCCTGCGCGTGACCGGCTCATAGCGTGTTTCAATAATCGGCTCCACGTTCAGCACCGGGGCAAAAGCCTGGTAATCAACGGCGTTTGCAGAGCCGCTCATGAAACAGGCAAAGAAGAGGATCCGTATCTTCATTCCAATATTCATCTAATTCATCCCCTTTTGTCATTCCCGCTTTCGTGGGAATGACAAATTAATTTTCTTCGATTTATACATCTATCCAAACCCCAGCTTGTCAAGCAATTGCTGTCCCCTGCTCCGCTCGGCCTCGTTGGCATACAGCATCACCACGTCGAAACCACCATCCGCCCGACGAAACCAGTCCAGGCGTAATGTGCCAAACCCGGGCTGCAATCTGTTAACAAAAGCGGCTGCACGGTAGGGTCGGGAAAAATGAATAATGAACAGACGGTCCTGCCCCGAATAATGCTGCCTTGCCGCACCGCTGCCCGCCTTGTTGCTGCCCTCCAGGACATAGTCAAGATGCCGCATGATGTAGGCGCTATACCAGACTGCGCCATCCGGCAAGCGCCCCCCGGTCACGGGAATCCGTGCAGGACCGTAGTTATAGGCCGCCAGGGTACGGTACAGATTACCGTCATAGCGTTGCTGCAACTCCTTCAGGTAGCGTGCACCGGCATCCACATTGGTGCAGGGATCCAGCACCTCGGACAACTGCTCCAGTCCCAGGTGTCTTGCCGTACCGGGCCAGAGTATCTGCATCAGCCCGTAGGCATTTGCCTTTGAACGGGCCTGCGGTTTGAAATCACTCTCACCCCTGGCAACGGCCAGTAACAGGGTTTCCGGCAGGTCGTGGGCAGTGGCCGCGCGTCTGAAACAATGTGCATAGGGAAAATCCAGTGCCGGTCTGGTTTGCAGTGCACTCGCTGCATAGTTCTGCCAGCGACTCTCCAGTGCCTGACTATCAATCGACGGATCTGTTTTTGCGGCAACCGTGGTGACCCATAACAAACCCGCGCAGAGTATCACTATCCAGGAGTGCCGCATCATCACTACTCCAGTTCGAGCCCGGTCACGGTTTCAATCTGCGAGACCATCGCCTGCCGCTCCCCGTCATCCCGGTAACTGAAGACCACCTGGTAGTAGTCCGGTCCTTCACTGATCACTGTCACGGGCACCCCGGTGGCCAGTGTCAGACGTCGTGCAAACCCCTGTGCAGCCCACTCGCTCCGGAAGGGGCTCCAAACCAGGTAACGGGACACATTCGTGGCCTCCTTGCGGTAGGTGGTTGCGAAGCTTTCCATGGATTGATTCCATGACTGTGGATTTACCTCGAGGCTGTCACCGCGAGCATCCAGCTGCGGCTCATCATCTTGGCTGGCTGACTCTGAGGCCTGGGGCACCACGCTGTCGACGGCATCCTTGACGGGTACCTCCTCTGCCGGTTGCGGCCCGATGACCCGGGGTGGTGTCTCCGCCTCACTGCTGACGACCCTCTGCAGCGGTGGTGGAGAAATGCCGGCACTCAGGGCCAGCAGGAAGACGGCCAGCATCAGCAAGGTACCCACCAGAATTCCGCTTGCCCGCATCATGGCAGTCGCCTCGCCGTCCACACCGCATGGTCACGGTTTGCCGCGATCAAGCGGTCAAGCCTGTCCAGCCATTGGTCGCGGCTCTCAGTGACTGTGTGCAGGCCATCAACACTGCTGCAGGCATCGGGAACGTCCTGCAGCAGTTGCTGGAATTGCCGTCCCGGTTCAGCGCCACTGACGGCAATGGCATAGGCTGTTGGCCAATCGGCCGGTGTGAAACGTGATTCGGGAAAGCGGAACACATGTCTACCCGAGTGTGCCTGTGCGAGAGCTGTCGAGTCGCAGGCCCCGGATAATTGACTGATACCGTCTTTGGTACCGTGTGCAATAACAAATACCTGATCGGCCTGTTCAACATCCACTTCCAGTACCGGGCAACCGTTTTGCTTGTCACCGCAATTGTCCCGATAATCAGTGCGGTTTACATGCCGCACCAGTTCCATACGGGTGATGGTCGGCGTCATTCCGCTGTTTTCCTGTGCCACCCTGGGCGCCTTGGGACTACTGGGACTATTGCCGGACGGCGGTAGTCGAATGTAGGTCGCCGTGTCCATGCCGGCAAGGTGGTCACCGGATTCCCGGGGATGCAGTACGACCCATATCTGGTAGAGACCCTGTTGAATCATGTGGGTCTCGCCACGCAGCACAAAGTTCGCTTGCCGGCCCACATCGGTCACCTGCACCTCGCGATAACGTGACAGGTTGTTGCCGACCAGG
>Ga0316189_10000242_pt1 | contig 53213 bp, 42 predicted proteins | sample LowCovwburrow_MG_FD_204930 | JGI IMG/M metagenome (GOLD analysis project Ga0316189, IMG submission 204930) | Coastal sediment microbial communities from Maine, United States - Lowes Cove worm burrow | ecosystem: Environmental > Aquatic > Marine > Coastal > Sediment | place: USA: Maine... | reverse complement strand
TCACGGGAATCGAGAGCCGCCGCGAGGTTTGGTCGCTGGCCGGCTGGGACGCGTGGAGCCCCGACCTGCCGATGCGGATCCGAAGAGTGCCGCTTGTCATCTGGGCCCCCGGGGTCCAACCGGTAGCGTCGGCCGACGCCCGGCTTCCGCGCGGCCAAATCGACGTCGGCCCGACGGTGGCGGACCTGCTCGGTGTGCCGATGAGCGCGGCGTCGGTGGGTGTCTCGCTGGCCGCGCCCGTGGGCTCACGTCCCGTCGTTCTGCCCAACGGGTCGGCGGTTGGGCCCGACCGGATCTTCGTGGGCGGCGGCCGCGACATCCCGCGAGAGGGCGCGTGCTTCGACCTCCCTTCGGGCACGACGCGGCCGTGGGCGGATTGCGAGGCGCTCGCTGCGTCCGCTCGCGAGGAGCTGGGGTGGTCTCGGGCTGTGGTCGAGCACGATCTGCACCGTGCGCTCGGAGAGCCGCCCGAATGACGGGTGCTGTCGGCGACTGAGCCGATGCAAACTGTGAGTACTCCCACGTGTGCGAGGGCTGGCGGTGGCGGCGCATGGCGAGCGTCGGTGTATGTCGGTGCGCACGGCGCTTGCGACGTGGGAAACTCGGGAGGGCACATGAGCGAACGAGACTACTTGCGGCACCGGACCCGGTTGGGGCTGATGCTCGCGTTGGGCGTCGCCGGTTGCGGCGCCGACGGGGGACCGCCCTCGCTCGACGCGGTGGACGACCAGCTGGCCGTCGTCGGCGAAGAACTCGTCATCAATCTGCGCGCCACCGATCCCGACGGCGACGCCATCGACTTCGAGTTTGGTGCACCCGACCCGACGATCGCCGCGGATGCGATGCTGACCCGGCGACCCGACGGCACGGCTGTGTTCCGCTGGACCCCCCTGGCCGACAACGTTGGGTCCTTGTTCTTCGACTTTCACGCGACCGACGACGACGGTCGCGACACGATCACCGTGTTGGTCGAGGTTGGCCAGACCGGGGGCGAGGGCAGCGCGCCCGTGTTCCGCGAGCCGCTGGGCTCGGGCACGACGCTCGATTTGGCTACGGCCGCATGCCTTGACGTTCCGATCGTGGTCGAGGACCCAAACGACGCCGAGGTCGAGCTGTCGACGACGCCTGGCCTGGACGGCGCAGCCCTCGATCAGGACTCGGGAACAACCGGGGTCTGGAGCTGGTGCCCGACCGAGGCGCAGCTCGACGAAGACCGCTACCCGGTGACGTTTGCTGCGGACGACGGCAACCAGGCGCCGACGCTCAAGAACTACTTGGTCGTGCTACGTGCGGTCCCGAAGGCGGACTGCCCGGGCGACGCGCCCGTCATCGAGCACGCGCCGACGGACGTGGAGACGATCCTCGACCTCGACATCGTGGCGGAGGTCAGCGATGACCAGGGGCTGGCCCGCGAGCCTTTGCTTTACTTCTCGTCCGAGGCGCCCGCAGATCCCGTCGACTTTTCGGCCCTGGACGTGGTCGAGATGACCCTGACGTCGGGCGACATGACGCAAGGCACGTGGTCCGGGCGGGTGCCGAACCCCGTGGCCACAGGGAGCGACGGCGACAGCGCGACCGTCCACTACATCATCAGCGCCAAGGACAACGACGACGCGGACGGCAGCTGCGATCACCTGGTCGACGCGCCCGACAGCGGCGCGTTCCGCATGACGGTGACGCACGGCGGCTCGGGGGGTGCGGCTGCGTGCGATCCGTGCAGCGCCGACGTGCAGTGCGGCGGAGACTCGGACCTGTGTGTGGTCTTGGACGGTGATGAGGTGTGTGCGACGGCATGTACCGAGGGCTCGTGCGGGGCTGGTCACAGCTGCAGCGAGGTCACTTCAGTCGACGGCGCGACGACCGACCAATGCGTGCCGGTCAGTGGCATGTGTGGCCCCATCGCGCCGCAGTGCCGCGACGACGCCGAAGAGGACAACGACGACCAGGCCTCGGCGGCGACCGTCTCCGAGGGCAGCTCGGATCTGGTCAGCTGCGCCGGGCGGGATGTCGACGACGAGGACTGGTTCGAATTCGATGTCCCCGAAGGGACGCTGACGGTCAGCATTGCGGGCGGCGGAACGACAAACCTTCAGCTGGGCCTGTACGACGACGCAGGGGATCCGATCGCGGTTTCTGAAGGGGCGGGCAGCGACGAGACCGTGGAGGCGTGCTTGCCCGCGGGCGTCTACGCCGCCCGGGTCCATACGTTTGATACGGGGGAGAACCCGTACACGCTCACGTGGGGTCATGCCGCAACGACCTGCGATGCCGGCACGTGCGAGGACGATGACCTCGAGCAGGATGACTCGCAGGCCGCGGCCACCTACGGCGAGGTCTTTCCCGATCCATTCGAGGTGGTCGACCGCATGATCTGCTCAGGCGACGACGACTTTTACCGGGTCGAGCTCTTCGACGGCGAGACGCTGCAGGTGGATCTCACGTTCACGCAAGCGACCGACGACGAGGACTTGGACCTGCACTTCTTCGATCCCGATGGGGTCGATCTGACGCCTTGTGACGAGGCGATGCCGGGGACATGCTCGGCGGCCCAGGGCCAGAGCGTGACGTCGAACGAGACGTACAGCTACACGGTCGATGACGGGAGCTGTGCGCCCTGCAGCTTTTGGATCAGCGTCCACGGTTGGGACGGCGCCGAGAACGGCTACGACTTGACGTTGGCTCTGCAGTAGGCGGCGACGAGGCCTCGGTACATGCGGCGCTCCCGCGCGGCCAGCTGCGCCTGGGGCGCCCGGGGCTTGCAGCTCGCCAGCCGCACCCTAAAAGACTACATTGCCGCTCATGGCCAGCGAGCTTATCTCCGACACCACCGACGCGGCGTTCAAAGCCGAAGTCCTCGATTCTGACGTGCCCGTGCTCGTCGACTTTTGGGCGACCTGGTGTGGACCTTGTCGCGCGCTGGCGCCCCATGTCGAAGCCGTCGCGGCGTCGTTCAACGGCAAGATCAAGGTGGTCAAGCTGGACATCGACAACAACCCCGAGACCCCGAGCAAGTACAGCATCCGTGGCGTGCCGACGCTGCTGTTGTTCAAGGGCGGCGAGGTTGTCGACAAGTTGGTGGGCAACCCGGGCTCCAAGACCAAGGTCGAAGAGCTCGTCACGCGCCACATCTAGGGGGCCTCCGCGCTGAAGGGTTCGCCCGCTACGCGTCCATGCCCGCGCGCTCCAAGTGCGCGGCGCCGACGCGGACGGCGATGATGCCGCAGACCAGCGGCACGAGCCCCGCGCCCAAGGCCAGCAACACCGAGCCCCACAGCCGCCACGGCACGGGCAAGTAGTTGTGTTCGAGCCACTGCTGCAGGACCAGGGTCGGCGGGACGGCGAGCATGACGGTCACGACCAACAGGGTCAGGCCGATGAACATGTAGAGCAGGCCGCCGACACCGGTCGCGATCTTCGCCGGGTTGTCGATCTCAAAGCGGGGGAATCGGGCGCCGAGGCCCAGTGCGAGCCCGACCAGGCCCGTGGTCAGCGGTAGGACCGTTACGATCGCGGCCGCGGTCAGCAGCGCCCCCGATCCCAGCCACGCGCTCGTGATCCCCACGAGCACGGCGATGACGGCGGACAGGGGCAGGGCCAGCGAGCGCCACTTGCCGCGGAGAAGGTCGCCCGCGCGGTTGGGCGAGCACAAAACGACCCAAAAGGCGCGCCCTTCGATCGAGATCGCGGGAAACGCAAAGCGCACACAGACCGCGACGGCGACAAAGCCCCCCAGCGAGAGGTTGATGAAGTGGAGGCCCGACGCTGGGATGATCCCGCTTTGTCCGGCCGTGCGGATATACGAGAAGTTCACCACGTAGATCGCAACCAGGGCGCCCAGCAGGAGCAGCTGCGTCCACTGGGCCGTGTCACGAACGAATACGCGGAAGTCCTTGCGGGCAAACGCGCCGCGCGTGGTGACCGAGGCGCGCTCGCGTAGACGCTCGGCGAGCGTGGCGAGCGGCACGGTCTGGCGGCGGGTGCGGGAAGCTTCGGCGTCGCGCGAGCTCTCGGCCTGTTGGGCCTGGGAAAACGCAACGGGATGCAGGGTGCGGAAGCACCAGCCCGCGATGAAGAACAGTGCGGTCGCGCCCGCGGTCAGCAGGAGCAGCGGCGAGTGTCCGGCCGGGGTCAATCCGACGTGCTGCCACAGTGCTTCGGATGCCCAGGTGCTGGGCAGCCATGATGCGTCGCCACCCTGAACGCGGCCCAGAACCTCGAGCAGGGGGGCGCGTTGGTCCGGGTCCATGAACCGCTCGGGCTCCAGGCGGCGAAACAGGACAAACAAGACCGTGAAGACCAGCGTGGCCATGACGATCAGCAGCTGGCGGGTACGGCGAGCCGACATGAGCCGGCCGAGTACGAGGGCGGCCGTAACCGCGACGCTGGTCGGGATCGTCGCCATCACGGGCAGCACGACCGCCAACGTCGCAAAGAAGGGCCAGGGGGCGTCGAGCACCACGCCCGCCGCAATGAAGAACGGCGTCGCGAAGATGAGCGTCATCCACGAGGCGTAGGCGGCATTTTCGATCCAGCGGGCCGAGAAGAGGGCGTAGCTGGGCACGGGGCGGGTGACCAGTGCAGGCAGGTCGTCGGCGAGGAACAGCGTCGACAGGGCGGCGATGAGGTTCGAGACCGTCAAGATCGACAGCACGAACACGAGCACCAAGCCCAGCAGCTTTCGGATCATCACCACCCCGATGGGCTCGATGGAAGCGATGCGGGCGAGGAACCAATGGGCGCCGAACAGGATGCCGAGCCAGACCATGACGCCCAGGACGACCAGCGCAACGACACGCCGCCAGCCGCCGCGCCCGGAGCGGCGGTAGTTGGCCAGTGCGCGGACTTTGGCGCGGACCAGGTGTCCAAAGATACGAAGGTCTTCGATCACCCGTTGGCCCCGTCCGTGGGCTCGACCTCGGGAGAGGCAGCCTGGGTGGCCTCTTCGGTGAGTCGCAAGAAGATCTGCTCGAGGCTGCTGCCCGGCTGATCGGCGGCGGAGCGCAGCTCCTCCATCGTGCCTATCGCCGCTATCTTTCCGCGGCTGATGATGGCGATGCGGTCGCAGACTTCCTCGGCGACATCCATCGTGTGGGTCGACAGCAGCACCGCCCCCTGACGCTTCTTGGCATGGTCGCGAAGCACGTCTTTGACGAGGATGGCCCCCCGCGGGTCGAGCCCGACCATGGGCTCATCGACGACCAGCACGGCAGGTTCAGTGAGCAGCGCCGCGCAGAACACCAGGCGCTGCTTCATGCCGTGGGAGAACCCTTCGATGAGCGCGTCGGCCCAGGGGCCCAGCTCGAACTGTGTGAGCAGCGATTCGGCCCGGTCGGCGATCTGCTTGCTTCCCATGCGGTGCAGGCCGCCCACAAACTCGAGGAACTCGAACGCGGCCAGCTTTTCGTACACAAACGGGCGGTCGGGGATATACGAGCACAACGCCTTGGCCTCGAGGGCCTCTCGCTGGACGTCATGGCCACCGACCGTCACGCGGCCGGAGCTGGCACGGATGAGCCCCGTGATGATGCGCATCGTCGTGGTCTTTCCGGCGCCGTTGGGGCCGAGGAAACCGAGCACTTCGCCCGGGCGCGCGCGGAAAGAGATGCCCTGGACGGCGGCGAAATCGCCGTAGGTCTTGTGCAGGTCTTCGACAACGATCATAGGGATCCCCAGGTGGCCTCAGCCTCAGATTCGCGGATGGCGAGCAGGCCACCGGGCAGCGTTTGCTTGAGCACCTCGCCCAGCGGGTTGATCCAAACGTCCAGCACCTGGCCCGACAGCTCCTGCCGAACGTGCAGTGCGTCGGTGCTCTCGCCAAGGATGTCGATAGCTTCGGGGCCCACCACCTCGACCACCGCGGTCGACTCAGAGGCCGTCAACGGATCGAAGTGGGTGAAGGACAGGCGCATGCCCGGAGTGAGGTCTTTGCGGGTCGCCAGCGGCAAGAAGCTCTGGTCCATCTGGGGGGCCTCCGCCATGGGGAGCGTCGTCGTTTGCTCGCCGCCCGGGAGACCCTTCACCGTGACGTGCACCGCTCCATTGTCCCAGCGCCCGCTGGCTGAGACGGGGAGGGGGCCGTCCCGCACGCTGGCCGAGAACCGCTCGAGCGTGAACGTGGCGTCGAGCTCGGTGATGATCGCGATGGTCTGCGTGCCGGAGAGGCCCGGGACGGGCAGCACCATCGTGTGCTCGGTGCGATAGCCGTCGGCTTGGCGGCTGCGCTCGGTCCTCGAGTACCCGATCTTCGTGCCCTCGCGGTACAGCCCGTGCCACGACACGCCCTCTCGAAACCCCGCGGAGAGGGCCTCAGGATCCAGGTGGAGAGAAACCTCCGCTTTGCTGCGCGACAGGACTCCGTACTCCGAGCCCAGCGCCGCCACAAACCCGAGCACGGCCACGATGCCGACGGCATCGAACATTCCAAGCCGCCTTCGGGCTGACAAACCTGGCTGCTTTTCGGACGTGGGGGCCGTGCTAGGCTCCGCCCCGCGGAAGAGTGGCGGCATGAGCTACGAATTCTACAAAGTCCTCCACCTGCTGTGCATCTTTGCGCTCGTATGCACGCTGGGTGGCCTCGCGGTCCTCGCGCTCGTTGGTGATCCGAAGGGAACCCACCGAAAGGTGCGCAAGACCCTCATGATCGTGCACGGCGTTGCTCTGTTCCTGATCTTCGTGGCGGGTTTTGGTTTGATGGCCCGCAAGGGAATTGGGATCGGCGCCAGCAGCGACGGCTCATGGCCGGGCTGGATCTTCGGAAAGCTCGGGATTTGGCTCGCATTCGGCGCACTTGCGGCGTTCATGAAGCCCAAAGCGCCCGTGGCCCGCAACGCGCTGTGGATCGTCCCGCTCCTGGGCGGTCTGGGCGCGTACTTGGCCGTCGTCCACCCGGGCGGATAGGTCGGAGCCCTCGACGCGGTGAAGTCCTGCTAGGGTCCGGCCCGAGTCGGACGTGGGCGCATTGGGCCAATCGCTGGATGTCATGACTGAGGCGGGCGGGCTGCCGTTTGGTGGCGTCGGGGCGATCCTCGCTGTCGTCATGATCGTCGCGCTGCGGCTGATGCTGCCGCGCAAGGACCTGCGTGTCGTGCAGGTTCCGTTTGTGATGTTGGTGGCGCACATCGCCCTCGCCGTCGTCGCGATCCTGCTCCCCGACGGCCTCGGGCAACACGTCTGCTCCCTCGTTGCGCTGCTCCTGATCTTGGTGACCCTGGCGCGTCTCGGGTTTGTGTTGCTTGTCGACACCATCGCGGCGCGTCGGATCACCCAGCCCATCCCCAAGATCTTTCGCGACATCCTCCAGGGGCTCGTGTACTCGGGGGCGGTCCTGATCACGCTGCGTGCCGCAGGGGCCCAGCTCGATGCGCTGCTCACCACGTCCGCACTCCTGACGGCCGTGGTTGGACTCTCGCTCCAGGACACACTCGGCAACCTGTTTGCGGGGCTGTCGATCCAGGCGCAGCGCCCGTTCGAGGTCGACGACTGGATTCAGTTCGACGAACGCGAGGACTGGGTCGGCCGCGTGGTCGAGATCAACTGGCGGGCGACGAAGGTCTCCACGCTCGACGATGTGGAAGTGGTGATCCCCAACGGGTTGCTGGCCCGTGCACCGATCAAGAACTTCACCAAACCGTCCATCGCGAGTCGCCGGTCGGTGTTTGTGGTGGTCCCTCGCGAGCACTCTCCGTTTCGCGTCCGCGAGGTGATCGAGCGCGGCGTGCGAGAGGTGCCGGGCGTGCTGAGCGAACCGAAGGTCTCGGTCATCACCCGCAACTTCACGGACCGCGGGCTGGAGTACTGGGTGCGGTTCCACATCGAGGACTTCCCCGCGCGCGAGTCGATCGACGGCAGAGTCCGCGATCGCATTTGGTATGCGCTTCGCCGTGCTGGGGTCGAGATCGCGCATCCCACGCATGACGTCGATGTTCGCCACGACGATGAGGCGCTGAAAAAACGCCAAGACGGGGCCGCGATGGCGGGACGCGTCCAAGCGCTGCGTGCGGTCGAGTTCTGCGCCTCGCTCAGCGACGAGCAGATCCTGGGCTTGGCGCAAGGATCCGAGGTCCGGCCGTACGCGCCCGGGGAGGCCATCGTGCACGAGGGGGATCAGGGCACCGAGCTGTTCATCATCGATCGCGGTGACGTGATCGTCAGTGTTGGCGACCGCGGCGGGACGGTCGAGGTTGCGCGCCTGTCCCCCCCATCGTTTTTTGGCGAGATGTCCGTCATGACGGGGGAGCCTCGAAGGGCGACCGTCCGCGCGCTCACCGACACCTCGCTGCTCGTCGTGGGCAAGGACGCGTTCAAGGAGATCCTGGCTGCGGCGCCAGAGCTGGCCGAGGTGCTGAGCCTCGCGCTCGCCGAGCGCCAAGAGGCGCTGTCGTCGGCCGCGTCGAAGCCCGCTGGACGCAAGGTCGTCAACGACGCGGTCGAGGAGCGCTCTGGGCAGCTGCTCGGACGGATACGGGAGTTCTTTTCACTGTGAGACACATCGTGAGACGCATTGCACTGCCCCTGTTGTTGAGCCTGGCCTGCGCGCCCAAGGCACCGTCGCCCGCCGCGTCGGCCCCGGCAACCGCCGTCCCGACCGAAGCGCCCGCTGCCGTGCAGTCGCCCGAGGCGCTGGCGCAGAGCATTCTCGTGCTGGATGGGCATGTGGACGTGCCCTGGCGCCTGGACAAATCCAGACGCGAGGACGGCTCGTTGTCCGAGGACATCACCGCCGCGACCGAGGACGGCGACTTTGACTACCCGCGCGCGCGCGCGGGGGGCCTGGATGCGCCGTTCATGTCGATCTACGTGTCGGCCAGCTTCGAGGACAACGGCGCCAAGGCGGTGGCCGACCGCCTCATCGACATGATCGAGAGCATTGTCGCCAGCGCGCCCGACAAGTTCGCGTTGGCGCCAACGGTTGCCAGCGTGCGTGCCAACTTCGCGGCGGGGAAGATTTCGCTGCCGATGGGTATGGAGAACGGCGCCCCCATCGAGGGCGATCTCGCCAACGTGGCGTACTTCCAGCAGCGCGGCATTCGGTACATCACACTCACGCACAGCAAAGACAATCACATCTCCGACTCGAGCTACGACGAACGACACACGCACAAGGGGCTCTCGCCGTTCGGAGAAAAGGTCGTCCGCGAGATGAACCGAGTCGGGATCATGGTGGATGTCTCGCACATCTCCGATGAGGCGTTCGACGATGTGATGCGCACAAGCCAGGTGCCCGTGATCGCATCGCACAGCTCGTGCCGTCACTTCACGCCGGGCTGGGAGCGGAACATGAGCGACGCGATGATCAAGCGGCTCGCGGCTGCAGGCGGCGTCATCCAGGTGAACTTTGGGTCGGACTTCCTCGACGGCGCGGTTTCCGAGGCGCGGACCAGGCATGCCGCTGCGCTCTCCGAGCACCTCAAGGCAAACAAGCTGGACCCCGAATCCGACGCGGGCAAAGAGCGCGCGGCCCTGTATCAGCAGGACAACCCGGCCCCACGTGCGACGGTCGAGACCGTCGCGGACCACATCGACCATGTGGTGGCGCTGGTCGGGGTTGATCACGTTGGCCTTGGGTCCGACTTCGACGGCGTCGGTGACTCGTTGCCCGAGGGGCTCCAGGACGCGTCGGGGATCCCCAACCTGTTCGCGGTGCTCCTGGACCGCGGCTACAGCCCAGCCGACATCGAGAAGGTTGCTAGCGGCAACGTCCTGCGCGTGTGGCAGGCCGTTGAGGACCACGCGGCGCAGGCACAGGCCGCGGGGCCCCAGTAGCTTTCAACTAGCTCTCAACTAGCTCTCAACGAAAGCCTTGAGGCGCTTGCTGCGGCTGGGATGCCGCAGCTTTCGCAGCGCCTTGGCCTCGATCTGCCGGATCCGCTCACGGGTGACCGAGAAGTCTTGGCCCACCTCCTCGAGCGTGTGGTCCGATGCCTCGCCAATGCCAAACCGCATCCGCAGGACCTTCTCCTCGCGGGGGGTGAGCGTCGCCAGGACGCGCCGCGTCTGGTCGGCAAGGTTGATGTTGATGACCACGTCCGAAGGCGAGGTCATGTTCTTGTCCTCGATGAAGTCGCCGAGATGGCTGTCTTCTTCTTCGCCGATCGGCGTCTCGAGCGAGATGGGCTCCTTGGCGATCTTGAGGACCTTGCGGACCTTCTCGAGCGGCAGCTCCATCTTCTCGGCCACTTCCTCGGGGGTGGGCTCGCGGCCCAGCTCCTGCACGAGGTGACGTGACGTTCGGATCAGCTTGTTGATCGTCTCGATCATATGGACCGGGATGCGGATCGTCCGCGCCTGGTCCGCGATGGCGCGGGTGATGGCCTGCCGGATCCACCACGTGGCGTACGTGGAGAACTTGTAGCCCCGTCGGTACTCGAACTTGTCGACGGCCTTCATCAGGCCGATGTTTCCCTCCTGGATGAGGTCGAGAAACTGCAGCCCGCGGTTGGTGTACTTCTTGGCGATGGAGACGACGAGGCGAAGGTTGGCCTCGACGAGCTCGGCCTTGGCCTTTTCGGCCTGGCGTCGGGCCCGGCTCAGGCTCTGGTGCAGCTCGAGCAGGGCTGCCGCGGGCATGTATGTCTCTTGCTCGACCTGCCGGATGCGCTTGGAGGCAAGCCGCATACGCGCTTCGATCTCATGAAGCTCGGAGGGGTGCAGGCCGAGCCGACGGCACAGCTTGAACTCTTCCTCTTCGGACAACCGCACGTTCTTGAAGAGCTTGCGCATCTCCTTGAGCGGCATGGCGGCACGGCGCTCGCACTCGGACAGATCGCGTTGGGCCCGGTCGACCCGGCCCACGAGCTGGTTGAGCTCCTCAACGATGCCCTCGACGGGTCGACGCGAGAGGTTCATCCCGACGATCGCGGCGGTGCACGCAGCGTGGTGCTCGGTGATCTGCGCCTCGATGGCGTCCTCTTGCTCGGGGGTGGGGGAGGCCTCTCCGACCGCGTTGAGCTGCTCGCGCAGTCGCTCGATCTCTTTGCACTGCCGACGAATCTTCTCGGTTTGCTTGACCAGCCCTTCGAGCGCCGCCTCTTGGTCGACGGGCGCCGTGCTCTCGGGTTGGTTGGCAGCGCCCGGGTTGTCGTTGGGCGGCTGGATCGTGATGTAGTCCTTGATCCGGCTCTGCCCCTGCTTGATCTGCTCGTGCATCTCGAGCACGTAGGGCACAGCGACGGGGCTTCGCAGCGCGACATCGATGAGTCGACGCTCGCCGTCTTCGATGCGCTTGGCGATCTCGACCTCGCCCTCGCGGGTGAGCAGCGAGACGCTGCCCATCTTGCGTAGGTACATTCGCACCGGATCGTTGGTGCGGGTCGCGTCGGCGTCGTCGTCGTCTTTTTCGTAGCGCTTGGGCATCGCGCGCCGACTGCCCCGCTTGTTGCTCTTGGCAGCCGACACCTCGACCCCCTCCGCCACGAGCATCGACTCCCACTCGCCGATCTTCGACGGATCGACGAGGTCTGGCGGAAGAAGCCGCGACAGCTCGTCGTACGTGATGCGCCCCTTCTTCTTGCCGAAGTCGATGAGCTGCTTCTTGAGCTTTTCCCGATCTACGTTGCGCGGAGTGCTGGGCTTGGTCATCTGCAACCTCGTCAAGTTCGTTGGTTAGTTCTTAAGCGTCGCGGGATCCGCGGCGGGGTTCGTGGATTCCGGGGTGTCGTCCGGGGTGTCGTCCGGGGTGCCTTGTCGTAGCTGATGCTGTTGGCGTCGCAGGGCGAGCTTTTCCATCTGGAGCCGTCGGGCCAGCTCGAGCTCGCCCGCGCGGGATGCTTGGATGAATTTGCGGTCAAGCTCGCGGATGTCCTCGCCGAGGACTTGCTCGCGGCATCGGTAGACCAACTCCTCAAAGAGGCCCTTGGGGTCGTCGGGTTCGCCCTCGCCGCGGTAGCGGCCCGAGAGCACTTCGTCGTGGATCTGCCGTTGCTCGGGCTCCGGCACCAAGCCGAGCAGATCGGGCATCGTTGGGGCCTTGCCCTGCTCGGCGCCTTGGATGACCGCGTCGACGATCGGGTGAAGTCGCGCGTCGGTGATGCAAGTCAGCGCGCCGCTGCGGCGCGCAATGCTGGCCAGGTGCGGTAAGTCAACGAGCAACGTTGCAAGCTCGGTTTGTCCATCTGGCAGCGGCGAGACGGAGAGCACGGCCGGTGATGTTGGCATAGGTGGGCCGGATTCCGAATGGCGGTCGCGCGGGTCACCCCCTTGAGGCTCGCCTGGCGGCGGCCGACGATCGCCTTGGCGGGAACGGTTGGGGCCGTTGCCCGCCCGTGCCCGCGGGTCCTGACGAGGTCGGTTCATGTAGGCCCGAATCCGCCCCGAAATCTGCTGCAGATCGATGCCAAACAGCGACGCGGCGAGGTTGGCGTAGATTTCACGCGCGCCTGGCCGGGGCGCAGATGCGATGAGCGGGACGATTCGGTCGAGGCCTTTGGCCCGTGCGTCGATGCCATTGCCCGCCCTGGCGGCGATGAGGGTCATCATCTCCTCGAGCGCAGATCTCGGGTTCTCGAGCAGCGCCATGAGTCGTTCTTTGCCAAGGCTGTCGGGATCTTGCCCGTCGGGGAGCAGGATCATGCGGACGTCGAAGTCCTGCGCCATGAGGATCGGTAGCGCCTTCCAGGCGGCCTTCTTGCCCGCGGTGTCGCCGTCGAAGCAGAGCACGACCTTCTTGGTGAAGCGCCCGAGCAGCTTGGCCTGGTCGTCGGTCATCGCGGTGCCCAGTGGGGCGACCGTTTCGGCCAAGCCCCACTGATGCAGCTTGAGCACGTCGACGTTGCCCTCCACGAGGATCACCCGCTCGGCTGCGTGTATTGCGCGGCGTGCCTGCGCCAGGCCAAAAAGCACCCGTCCCTTGCTGTAGAGCAGTGTTTCGGGGCTGTTGGTGTACTTGGGGACCGGGCGGTCGTCCGTGGGCTCGTCGTGGGGCGGAACGATGCGACCTGAAAACGCGATGACCTCACCCCCCGGCTGCAGCACGGGGAACATGAGCCGGCCGCGAAAGCGGTCGTAGTACGACCCGCTGCGGTCGCTCTTGGCGACGAGACCCAGCTTGTCGCCCAGCGGCAAGTCCAAGTTTGCGTCTTGGAGCGCGCGGGTCAGGCGGTCCCAGCCGGCTTCGTCGGGCGCGGGGGCGTAGCCCAGCTCAAAGGAAGCGGCGGTCTCCTCGTCGATCTCGCGGGCGGCGAGATAGGCTCGACCCGCAGCGGACTCCTCGGCGTCGGCCGAGCCCAAGATGCCGCGGTACAGATCCGTCGCCACCCGCATCATTGCGTAGGCCTCGTCCTTGGCGGTGCGATCGGGGCCTCGGCCGGCTGCGCCCTTGGGGAGACTGACCCCGTACATGTCGGCGAGCTTGATGATCGACTCGGGAAAGCTCTTGCCCTCGAGCTCCATGACGAACCGGATCGCGTCTCCGCCAACCCCGCAGCCAAAGCACTTGTAGCCCTTGCGCGCCGGATTGACGTTGAAGCTCGGGCTGCGCTCCGAGTGAAATGGGCACAATCCCTTGAAGTTGCGGCCCTGCTTGCGCAGATCCACGTATCGCCCAATGAGGTCGACGATATCAACGCGATCGCGAACCTCCTGAACCTTTTCGTCGGGGATACCCGCCATAGCAGAGCTCGCGACACCCCCCACACGGTGTCCGTTCCACGCTGTAAGGATCCCTACAATCAGATGGGTTGCAAGGCAAGTTCGGCAGAAATTTGCCCAATCGCCTGCGTGCGTGCCACGCCGATGCGATGAACGAGTCGCGACGGCCGCTGATGGAGCACTCTGAGCACGAAGCAACGGCGCGTGCGGGGGGGTCGCCTATGGCGCAACGAGGCGTTCGGGCGGGCGAGTACTACGCTTCACAGCGGGAGGCCGCGCCTGGCCAGATCGTCGAGATGCCGGGTGAGCCGGTTCCCACGGGCGCGCCCGCGGGCCCGGAGCGACGCGGTAGCGGCGGGCGCCGACGCGTGAGTGACCGACTGCTGGACCGAGCGACCCGCGAGTACGCCCAGACGCCCGTGCTGAGCACCGTGCGCGACGCCCAGACCACCATGCTCTTCGTCGACGACGATCTGCGCGAGACGGCTTTGGCGATCGGACGCATCGAATCGTATCTGGTGGGAGCGCTCAAAACGCTGGAGCGTCGAGATCTTCGCCGTGCCGACGTCGTGGCCGTGGCCAACGATTCGAGCGTGCTGGACCACTTGGACCATCTCAACGAGACGGTCGAGAGCCTGCGGCGTCGCCTGGGGCGGCTCGCGCTCCGCATGCGCTGACTGACGCGACCGGCACAGATGCGGTAAGCAGAGCGCTCGTGTCCGACGTGCCCACGGGTTCCGATCCCGAATCTGCCCCCGGCCCCAGTGCCGTCGGGCGGCGGATTGCCAACCAGGCGATCCTCGTCACGGTTGTGCTGTACGTCGGCTACGGGCTCATCGGGTTGCTCCCGATCCCACCCGACCTGCGCTACCTCGGCCTTGTCGCGGCATTTTACTTTTTGCCCGCGTGGATCTTGAGGAACGACCCTCAACGCCAGGTGCGCTACCAGGTGGGCCCCCGCGGCGGGGTGCCGCCGTTCTCCTGGCGCGGTGCCAAGTGGGCCGCTATCGCGGTGGCGATTGTGTTCCCCGTGTTTGTGCTCGGGTTCCTTTGGTTTTACTCGCGAGTCTGCGCAGGGGACACGGCGGTGCTTGGACCCGTGCTGTGGCTCGAGTCGCTGACCCCGTGGGCGGGCGGGCTCGAAGGCTTCTTGGGCGGGCTCTGCCGCGGGTACGATGGAACCTTCTTCCCCGCGCAGCTGGTGTGGCCGGAGAGCTGGCGCGAGTACGGCGGGCTCGGGGCGCTGCTCGCCGTCGCGGTCGAGGTGTTTGCGATAGCGCTTCCCGAAGAGGTCTTTCACCGCGGGTACCTCATGAGTGCGTTGTCCGAGCGCTGGGCGCCCAAACGACGCGTATTCGGGGTGCCGTTTGGGTTGGCGGCGGTGCTCGCCAGCCTGATGTTCGCAGTGGGGCATCTCGTGGGCATGGCGCAGGTCGCCCGTCTCGCGACGTTCTTCCCATCGCTGGTGTTCTCGTGGCTGTGGCGCGGATCGGGGAGCCTGTGGGCCCCTGCGCTTTTTCATGCGGGCTCCAATCTGATGATGGCGGTGCTGCTGGCGAGCACGTTTCCGGGGTAGCGGTGCCGTGAGGCGAGCGCGTCGCCGCGCGGGACGGCGTATGCTTGGTCGGTGAGTGCTCGCGCCTTTGTCGTCGGTTGTGCCGTTGCTGGCGTGTCGTGTTCATCGTCGTCGCCGGAGCCTGCGGCGGAGACGCTCACGGGAGTGAGCGTGGGTACCGAGGCCACTGCCGCGGACGACGGGGCCGAGACGACTGAAGGCCCCTCGGCCGCTTCGGAGTCGGGGACGTCGTCGGCGTCCGGGTCCTCCAGCGACGAGGCGGATGACACCAGCGACGACAACCCGTTTGACGACGACACGACGGGGGAGCCGGTGCCGCCGCCGTTCGACGCGGGGAACGTGTTTGTCGTGGGCTTCAACGACCGCATGGTGTTCGAGTACGACAGCATGCTCGAGCCGGTGTCCTCGTGGTCCCATCCCAGCTTTGACGCCGTGGAGGGTCCAGCGGGCATGGTGTTCGACGCCAGCGGCTTTCTTGTCGTCGCGGCCTACGACGAGTTCTGCGTGTTCTCAGCGCCCGACCAGGCGGCGCAATGCCACCCGAAGATCGTGCCGCAGCGCACCGAGAACATCATCTTCGACATCTTCGACAACCTCTACACAACCACGTCGACGGGCGGAACCGACGAGATTCACAAGTACGACGGTGGCTACACCCACCTGGCAACCTTCGATCTTCCCACGGGCCAGCTCACCGGGATCACGTGTGACCCGCAGGGCGACCTGTTCGTCGCAAGCCAGACCGGAGCGGTCAGCACGATCTACAAGGTCGACGGCAACGCGCTGACCGTGCTCGACCAGTTCACGGTGGCCGGCAACGCCGAGGGCCTTCAGTTTGCGCCCGACGGCAATCTCCTGGTCGCGCTCGCGGCAGGCGTTGGGATCGCCCGCATCACGCCAAGCTCACCATCGGCGTTGGTGGATACGATCTCCAATCCTGGGTTGTTCTGGCCGGTTCCGCTCACCATCGACGGCGCGGGCAATCGCTATACGGGCGACTTCGAGGACGGAACGGGCTCCGCGCTGGCTGACCTCTTTGTCTTCGATCCCAACGGGAACGTCGTGGTCTCTCGAGAGCCCTCCGAGCTGCGCGGCCCCTTCGGGCTCGTCGTCGCGGGCACAGCCCTGCCGTGCGGCGCGGTGCCCCCCAAGTAGGGTAGGTCGAAGTTTCCTCGGATCATTTCCGGGCGTTGCGCCACTGGTCGGCATCGGGTCGCTGATCTCATCAAGAGATCGGTGCCAGGACCGACAAGCCAATGCCGGAACGAAAGACTCAACTCGGGGCCAGGGGGCCGCGCCGACCTCTGCGCGTAGCCGTCTTGGGAGGCGGGGTCGGGGGCCTCACGGCGGCGCATGAGTTGGTCGAGCGCGGCTGTGAGGTCGTGGTGTTCGAGGCAGAGGGGCGCTACGGCGGCAAGGCCCGCAGCTACCCGGTGCTCGGTACGGGCCGCGACGGGCGTACCGATCTGCCGGGCGAACACGGCCATCGCATGTTTCCCGGGTTCTACACGCACCTGGACGACACGATGCGCCGCATTCCGTTCGGGGGGCAGCCGGGTGGCGTCTTCGACAACCTCGTGCCGACGACGGCAGGGCTGTTCCTCAGCGAGGGGCGCCCGCCCATGGAGCTGCCGGCTCACTTCCCGCGCCGCGCGGTGGATGTCGCGCCCTACATGCGGCGCTGGCTCGGTCAGTTCCGCAGCTCTGGACTGAACGCGAGCGAGATCGCGACGTTTGTCCAACGCTCGCTCCGGCTGCTCACGTGTTCGGACGCGCGCTTGTTGGACCAGTACGAGCGCGTCTCGTGGCAGGCGTTCATGACCGACGGCGACGGGCAGGAATCGCCGTCGTCTCGTTTTGACGAGCTGTTCCTCGGGGGGTGGTCCCAGACGTTTGCCGCCCTCGATGCGCGGCACGCCAGCGCGCGGACGATGGGGACGACCCTGGCGCAGATGTTCCTGTGGTCGCAGTTCCCGGGCACCCGGCGCACGGCGGTGCGTGTGCTGGACGGGCCGACCAGCGAAGTGTTCATCGACCCCTGGGTTGCCCACCTTCGCCATCGCGGGGTTCGCTTTGTCCGCGGCGCCAGGGTCGAGCGTTTTGAGGTCGCGGGCGGACGCATTCAATCCGTGCGTGTGCGGCACGCGGCCACACCGAACACCGCATCCCGTGTCCAGCATGTCACCGCGGACGCGTTTGTCAGTGCGCTGCCGGTCGAGGTGATGCGACGCGTGGCCGATGCTCCGCTCATTGCGGCCGCGCCGTCCCTGGGTGGGCTACACAACCTGCACGTTCGCTTCATGGGCGGTGTGCAGCTGTACCTCGATCGACCGCTGCCGCTGGTGCGCGGCCACGTGCATTACGGGCGCGCCCCGTGGGCCCTCACATCGGTCTCGCAGCGTCAGTTTTGGCCAGACTACCCCCTTCATGAGCAGGGGGACGGCACCGTGCGCGAGATTGTCTCCGTCTCCGTGGCGGATTGGGAGACCCCCGGTCGCTTCGTCACCGACAAGCCCGCGGTCGAATGCGAGGCCGAGGTCATCGTGCGCGAGGTCCACCAGCAGATCCGTGCGCACCTTGGTCCGCGGCGCCGTGCGGCCTTCGACGCTGCCCGCTTGGTCGACGGTCGGATCGACGAACGCATCCGCGACATCGACGCCCGGGCCGCCCGCTCCGAGCCGCTGATGGTCAACACGGTCGACTCCTGGCGGCACCGACCCGAGGCCGCGACGGAGATCGAAAACCTGGTGCTTGCCTCGGACTACGTACGCACCAACATGGACTTCGCCTCGATGGAAGCGGCCAACGAGGCGGCTCGCCGCGGGGTCAACGCTCTGCTCGACCGTTTTGGCGTGGCCGCGGCGCCTTGTGGTCTGTGGCCGCTGACGCCGCCGCGCGTGCTGGAGCCGCTGCGCAAGCTGGATGCTCTGCGCACGCGCTGGAGGAAGAGCGCGTGAGCCGACCCCATCGGGTGGCGATCATCGGTGGGGGCGTGGCCGCGATGGCTGCTGCGTTCGACCTGACCGATACCCCCGAGCGCCGCGCGCACTACCAGGTCACCGTGCATCAGATGGGGTGGCGGTTGGGGGGCAAGGGGGCCAGCGGTCGTGATCTGGAGGACCACGACAAGATCCACGAGCACGGCGTGCACGTGTGGGGCGGCTACTACCACAACGCCTTCCTCCTCATGCGGCGCTGCTACGAGGCATTGGGTCGTCGCGTTGGCTCGCCGATGCGGACGATCGACGATGCGTTTTGTCCGCGCGAGCACTTCAGTGTGTACGAGCGTGTCGACGGCGAGCGACTTCGGTGGGACCTGCCGGTCCCCACGTCCGACGGGCGACCCGGGGACGGCCGCTGCTGGCCGCGCGCTCGCGAGTACCTTCAGCTCGTTTCGCACGCAGTCTCGTTGCTGGCCGCGCGCGGGCAGGGGGGCCCCGGGGCCCGGCGGCACAAACGTCGACGCGCGAGGATCATGGCCGACTACCTCAAGACCCACGCGCGTGGCGTCGTGCGCGACCGCCTGTGGGCGCGGGGCACTCATTCCATCGATCACGAGGACTGGTCCCACTGGCTGCGGCGTCACGGCGCGCGCGAGGAGACCCTTGTGTCGCCCCTGGTGCGGGGCATCTACGACACGATGTTTGCCTACCGCAAGGGCAATACCGACGAGCCTGCGCTCGCGGCCGGACGCGTCCTACACACCTACGCACGCTTCATGCTCGGCTACCGTGGGAGCCCGTTTTGGGAGCTGCAGGGGGGCATGGGCGATGTGGTGTTTGCTCCGCTGTACGAAGTGCTGCTGCGCCGCGGGGTCCGATTTGAGTTCTTCCATCGCGCCGATGGCCTGCACCTGGATCCGGACGGGTGTCGCATCGATCGGGTGAGCATGACGGCGCAAGCGCGGACGAAAGACGGGCAGCCGTACCGGCCGCTGGTGGACATCGGTGGTCTGCCCTCGTGGCCGGCGAGACCGCTGTGGGACGAGCTTCAAGACGGCGACCGGCTGCACGCCGACGGCGTCGCGCTCGAGAACCCCACGGTCGATCCGCCAGGCGCACAACGATTCGAGCTACGACGCGGGGAGGACTTCGACGACGTGCTGCTCGCCGTCGGTCGCGGTGCGGTCCCGACGTTGTGTTCCGAAGTGGTCGAGCACGACCCACGCTGGCGGCGCATGTTGCACCACACGCCTACGGTGATGACCCACGCCCTGCAGGTCTGGGCCGACGCGCCCGCTCAGGAACTTCCCCTTCCAGGCGCGGGCGTGCTTGCATCGGGAGGCACGGCTCCCCTGGCGGTCGCGGCCGACATGACCCATGTCGTGGCGCGGGAGTCGTGGGGGGCAACGGGGCCGCGCAGCTGCACGTATCTCTGCGGGGTGCTCGACGAGCGCGAGGACGCCGACCCGTTCGACCCCAGCGCGTTCGTGGCGGAGCAGCTGTCGCCGCTGCAGGCGCGCGCTCGGGCAACGTTCTACGAGCGCAACGCCCAACCATCGGATCGCTACACACTCACGCCGCCCGGCAGCATCCGCCACCGATTCGGCGCAGACGAATCCGGGCTGCAGAACCTCTATTTGGCGGGCGATTGGGCCCGCACGTCCTACAGCCTCGGGACCGTCGAATCGGCGTGTATCAGCGGGCGGAACGCAGCCCAAGCAATCCTGGGGGAGCCCCTGGACATCGTTGGAGAGTAAATGCCCATCTTGCCAAGTTCCTGGAGGCGGCCTCGCTACGTGGCGCGCGGTGGAGAGCAGGTCCACGCGCATCCGATCGTCGGGCGCGGCTGTCGTGTCTCGGCGTTTCCTGTGCCTGCCGACCGCACGGCGTTGGCGCAGCTGTGCGACCGCGACTTCGCGCAGCCCAGCGGCGGGCGCGTGCGCCTCGAACCCATCGGCGATCGTGTTCTGTGTGTCGTCGCTCGCTTCGATGAGCTTGGCTCGGGCGACCCCGTCGACGGTCCGAAGGGCTGCACGCCCGAGACCGATGTCGCGTTCTGGGTTCCAGTGGCTCGCGTTGGGCGTGCATCGCGGCGACTCACACGGCGGGTCGGCTGGTACCTCCCCTGGGTGTTTGTCGACCTGCCGTGGGCGACCATTGCCGGGCGCGAGGCTCTGGGGCTGGCCAAGCAAGTCGCCGCGCTGGACATCACCGACGACGACGCAGGACTGGCTTCTGTGCACGTGTCGACCGATGTGCTGCACCGCTACCATCCGCAGTCACGGGTCAGCGCACAGCCCGTGCTCGAACTCGAGCGGGGCGATGCGCTGGACTCGCCGCCGTCGTTGGCGGAGTTCGCCGGCCGGGTGCTCGGGTCGGCGTCCGTGCCGACCAATCGCAACGGACGGGCGCTGCTGCCTGGGCTCGGACTGGCGCGGCAGCTCGTCGAGATCGGACTGCGCCGCCGACTCCCGCTGATGACCCTCAAGCAGTTTCGCGACGTCGCCGACCCCTGGCGCGCCTGCTACCAGGCCGTGCTCGAGTGCCCCTGTCGAGTCCGCGCCGTGCATGAGCACGGGCCCGTGCTGCATCGATACAGCTTGGCCGTGCACGATCACGACAGTCACCCCATCGCCCGAGAGCTCGGCCTCAGAGGCGCGGGCGGTGACACGGGCACCACCCGCGTCGCGCTGGACTCGGGGTGGCAGATGCGCTTCGACTTTGACTTCGAGCGCGGCCGGGAACTGTGGCGCGCGCGCGGCTAGGGCGGCTGTTGTTGCCGTTGTGCGGAGGCGGACCGCCCACCCTTGATCGGACTCCTGCGGGCCCGCAATGCCTGCTACCGTCCGCAGCGTGAACTCGGCGCAGGGACGACGCGACGATGGCCCAGCCCCCGAGGCCATCGGGGCGTTCTTCGACATCGACCACACCGTGCTCGAGATCAACTCGGGGACCCAGTGGGTCCGCTACCAGTGGCGCTCGGGCCAGATGTCGATCCCAGACCTGATGCGGGCGTTGTGGTGGACGGGGCAATATCGCTTTGGATGGCTGGATTTTTCCGCCATGGCCGCACGGGTCATCACGCAGTACAACGGCCAAGCCGTTGAGCCCATCGAGCGCGAGGTCGAGGAGTGGTTTGCGCGCGAGGTTGCCTGGGCCATCTGCACCCAGGCGCGGGCGCGCATCGAGGAGCACCGCAACAAGGGGCATGTCGTCGCGCTGCTCACTTCGGCGACGCGGTTTTTGTCGCGGCCGGTTGCACAGGCACTCGATATCGAACACGTTCTGTGTACGGAGGTCGAGGAGGTCGATGGCTGCTTCACGGGCAAGTACCTGCCCCCGGCTTGCTACGGGCCAGGCAAGGTCGACAAAGCCGAAGCGTTCGCCAAGATCCACAGCATTGGGTTGGCCGAGAGCTACTTCTACAGCGACAGCGTCTCGGATCTCCCCATGCTCGAGCGCGTGGGCAACCCTCGCGTTATCAATCCGGACCCGCGTCTGCGACGCCGGGCCAAAGACTTGGGCTGGTCCGTCGAGACGTGGACTGCCCCCACCAAGGATGTGTGAACGATGGAACCGATGCTGATGGACGAGTTGATCGAACGTGCCTTGGCCGAGGACTTGGCCGGGGGTGACCCGACGAGTACGGCGACCGTGCCTGCGGGAGTCGTCGCGCGCGCGCGGATGGTCGCCAAGGCGCCGCTTGTGGTGTGCGGCCTTGCGGTGGCCGCACGGGTCTTCGAGCGCGTCGATCCGAGCCTTCGCTGGTCCGCACAGGCGGCCGATGGTCAGAGCGTCGTCGCAGGCACGTGCCTGGCGACGATCGAGGGGGATGCGCGCGGGCTGCTGGCCGCCGAGCGCACTGCGCTCAACCTCATCCAGCGCATGACAGGCACGGCGACCATGACCCGCGCGTTTGTCGACGCGGCGGCGGGCCGCTGTCGCATCGTCGACACGCGCAAGACGACACCCGGCCTGCGCACGGTCCAGCGCTACGCCGTGCGCTGCGGCGGCGGGCACAACCATCGCGACAACCTGGGCGGTGGGGTGCTCATCAAAGAGAACCACGTACGCGCTGCAGGCGGGGTTGGGGCGGCGGTAACGGCCGCGCGCACACATGCGTCGCATGCGTTGCGCATCGAGTGCGAGGTCACCGACTTTCAGGAACTCAAGGATGCGCTCGAGGCCGGCGCGGACGTCGTGATGCTCGACAACATGGACGATGACCAGGTGCGTGAGGCCGTTGCGATTGTCGACGGACGTGCCCTGATCGAGGTCAGCGGAAACGTGGCGTTGCCGCGGGTTGCGGCTCTGGCTGGGCTGGGCATCGACATCATCAGTGTCGGGGCGCTGACCCACAGCGCCCCTGCGGCCGACGTCTCGCTGCTGTTCGAGGCTGAGGGGGCGCCTGCTTGACCCGCGGCCCTGTGGACAGCTGCGACGTGCTGGTGGATCTACGCACGCGCGCGTTGGGGCAAGCCCACGAGCACCACGCGCAGCTGGAATCCACCAACGACCGGGCCGCAGCCTGGGCAGCCGACGGCGCGCCGCACGGCGCGTTGGTCACCGCAGATCAACAGACCGCGGGCCGAGGCCGCTTGGGGCGGGCATGGTTCTCGCCGCCCGGGCAGAGCTTGTACGCCAGCGTGGTGCTTCGCCCCGGAAGCGATTCGCCGAGCCTGGGCCCGCTCGCGCTCGCGGTTGGGCTGGGATTGCGAGACGGCCTGCTCGCGCTCGGTGTGCCATCGCCGGACCTCAAGTGGCCCAACGATCTGCTGGTCGGTGGCAAGAAGCTGGCGGGGATTTTGTGCGAGGCGCGTTGGTCGGGGCGCACGCCCGAGATCACCGTCGGCTTCGGGGTCAACGTACACACCGCTGCGTTCCCGTCTGAGCTCCAGGAGAGCGCAACCAGCCTCGCACGGCTCATGGAACATCCGCCCGGCCGCGCCGAGGTCCTGCTCGCGCTCCTGGCAGGCCTCGAGCCCGTCTTGGATAGCTTCTTCGCCAGCGGATTCCCCGCTGTGATGGCGCGGTACATCGACGCATGCGTGACCCTGGGACGCGAGGTCCGCATTGGCTCGCACGAGGCCCCGCAGGAAGCGACGACCGCTACCGCAGAGCGCATCGACGAGACGGGCGCGTTGTGGGTCACCCCCGAGGGCGGCGGACCACAGACACGCGTTCAGACGGCGGATGTGTGGCTCATTGCGCCGTCCGATGCTCAGCGGAGCCGCTGAAACTGTGCCCGCTGCCAGCGGCTGGCCGTTGCGTGAGGATCTGCTCGCGGAGCACCACGTCGGACGCAGGTGAACGAGGGCACCGCGGGTGACGGCGCGTCGGGACCCTGTTATTTGTCCCCCATGCCGAACCCCACCGCCACGATGGAGACCTCACTCGGTAACATTGAGGTCGAGCTCTTCACCGATCAGATGCCCGCCACCGCAGGCAACTTCGTCGAGCTCGCCAAGAGCGGCTTTTACGATGGGCTTCACTTCCACCGCGTCATCAACCGCTTCATGCTTCAGTTCGGTTGTCCGCACAGCCGTGACCCCAACAGCCCTCGGGCGGGCACGGGCGACAGCCCCAAGGGCACGATCAAGGACGAGCATCCACCCGCGCACAAGCTCTCCAATGAGCCCGGCACCTTGTCGATGGCCAACACGGGGCGCCCGAACAGCGGAAGCTGCCAGTTCTTCATCAACACGGTGCACAACGACTTCCTCGACTGGTTCTCGGCGGGCGACTCCAAGCACCCCGTGTTTGGCAAGGTCACCAGCGGCATGGACATCGTGAACAAGATCGGCACGACCGACACCGACGCCAACGATCGGCCGCGCACGCCGGTCAAGATGATCAAGGTCACCGTCACCGAGAGCTAGTTCGCTAGCCGTGCGGGCAACGCCGCACAAATGCGGCTACTGTGCAGGCGCCGTGTTCATTCGCGATCGCCTGCAGCACAAGCAGCCCGTTTTCAGTTTCGAGTTCTTCCCCCCGCGAACGGAAAAAGGGGAGCGGAACCTCCTGCGGAGTATTGAGCGCCTCGCGCCGTTGTCGCCCGATTTTGTCTCGGTGACGTACGGCGCTGGCGGCAGTACGCGCGCCAGGACGTTGGAGATCGTCGCTCGCATCAAGCGCGAGTTTGGGATCGAGGCAATGGCGCACCTCACCTGCGTCGGCGCAACCCGAGACGAACTCGCGGGGGTCATCGACGAGCTGGGTGAGTCCGGTGTCCAGAACATTCTCGCGCTGCGCGGCGACCCTCCCAAGGGAGAAGACACGTTCGAGGCGACCGAAGGCGGGTTCCGATACGCCGATGAGCTGGTCGCGTTTGTGCGCGAGCGTGGCGAGTTCTCGATCGGAGCGGCCTGCTACCCCGAGGTTCATCCCGAGGCCGCCACGGCCGAGGCCGACCTGGCGCACCTCAAGCGCAAGGTCGACGCAGGGGCCGACTTTCTCGTCTCGCAGTTGTTTTTCGACAACTCCGCGTTCGAGCAGTTCGTTGCGGCCTCCCGCGACCTTGGCATCAACGTGCCCATCCTGGCCGGGATCATGCCCGTGACCAACGTGTCGCAGGTCGAGCGGTTCACAAAGATGTGCGGGGCGACGATCCCCGAAGAACTCGCGGCGCGGCTGGCCGAAGCGGGTGAAGACCCGCAAGAAGTGTTCTGGCAGGGCGTCTCGTACGCTGCCAACCAGTGTGGGTCGCTGCTGCGCCGCTCGTCGGACGGTGCGCTCTCGGCCGGTCGACCGCCGTCGGCGGCACTGGCCGCCGGCATCCACTTTTACACGCTCAACAAGTCCCCTGCGACGCGCGCGATCTTCGAGATCTTGCAGTTGGGTCGCGCTGGAGTGTTTGGGTGAGCGGAGCGCTCGCCGTGGCGTTGGCAGGTTCGCTGTCGTGGTCCGCGACGGCGAGTGATGCGATCTCTGGCTGGGCGACGACGGTGCTGATCGAGGCGGCCCAAGAGTTGGGCCTGCGTGCGTTCGAAACCGGCACAGGTCGCTGCCCGGCGGCGGCCAAAGTCTGCGTCGGGTTGCATGTGCACCCGGTCGTGGAAGAGGACGAGCCCGTCGCAACCCCGCTGTGGTTCGCCCATCACGTTGCCCACGCCAACCGACTGTTCGCGGCGATAGGCGTCGGCTTCGAGGTCGCGGAGGTATCGGCCGCGCCCGCCGAGCATGCCGACATGCAAACCCGCAAGCAGCGTGACCTGCTCGGTCGTAAGGATCACGACCTCGGCGTTGTGCACGTGTACCTGGTGCGGCGCCTGGCCGATGTCGATGTCGAGGGCGCGGTGATTCGCGGCGTGCACTGGCGCGACCGGGCCGGCAAGGGCGTGCGCCGCTGGGTGATCCTGTCTTCGGTGGCCTCCCATCCCGTTTTGGCGCACGAGTTGGGGCACTTTTTCGGTCTGCCGCACTCGAAGTACGCCATCTCGATCATGAACAAGCGGCGCGCGCCAGGGCGTCCGGCGTGGCCCGACCTTGTGTTCCATGACGAAGAGCTGACGATCATGCGCGGGCGGCGTGACGCGATGCTCGCCGACAAAACCCTACGGCGGCGCAAACGAGGCAAACGATGAGCGATTGTACGGGGATGACCGCGGTGGTTACGGGTGGGTCGGCCGGGGTCGGGCTCGAGGTTGCACGCTTGTTTTTGGCGGCGGGCGGAAACGTCGCGATCACCGGCCGAAACGCCGAGCGGCTGCGCGAGGCCAGCGAGGCACTCGGAGCCGCGGATCGCGTCATGACGGCGTCGGTGGACGTCGGAGACATCGCAGCCGGCCGAGCCATGCTCACCCAAGCCGAGACGCGGTTTGGCGGTGTGCACGTCCTGGTGAACAACGCCGGTTGTAACGTTCGTGGCGCGCTCGAGGAGCGCGAGCCGGAGGACTTGGCCCGGATCGTCGACACCAACCTCAAGGCGCCGATCCTGTTGTGCCGCGCGGTGCTGCCCTACATGCGTCGGGCCGGGCGCGGTGCCATCGTCAATGTCGCGTCGCTGGCCGGGCGGGTGCCGCTGCCCGACGAGGCCACCTACTGCGCGACGAAGTTCGGCCTGCGTGCCTTCTCCCTGGCGCTGGCCGATGAGCTGCGGGAGACCGGGATCAACGTGTCCATCGTGTCGCCCGGGCCCATCGACACGGGGTTCATCATGGACGACCTGGAGAACACGCCCGCGTTGGTGTTCTCGCAGCCGATGTCGACGCCCGTTGAAGTCGCGCAGGACGTCCTGGCGTGCATCGGCGACGGCAAGGTGGAGCGCGTACGTCCACGCCCGTCCGCGTGGCTGACCACGGCCGCGTACTTGTTGCCCGGCCTCGGTCGCGCGCTGAGGCCAATGCTGGAGCGGCGGGGCCACAAGGTACGAGAGCAGTACCGGCGTGCCGCTCGTGGCGAGCGCGACCCGAGCTAGGACTCCGCCGGACGCGTGGGTCGGGCGTCGACGCTCAAAAACATGCAAAGACGGCACTGCCCGCGGCTTCGACCTCTTCGCAGCGCATCCCGTCTGGACACGACACGCCGTCACAGCTGACGGCGCAGACCGTGCGCGCGTCGGGCAGACCGATGTCCATGCAGATCGGGGAGCGGGTGTCTCCCGGAGGCTCTGCGCAGCTCGACGTGTCTTCGTCTTGGCCGCACGCGGAGGTGCAGAACCCCGCCTCGCCCGCCGGAAACACGCAGAACTCCAGTGGACTGCAGGCGCTTGTGTCGGTGCAGGCCGAGTAGACGGACCCCGGGTTCGTGGGGCGTTCGCCCACGTCGATGTCGTCCATGACGTCATCCGTTGCGTCCTCACCGTCCGTGAGAGCGCGCTCGCCGCAGCCGCCTACATGGGACAGGGCTACGGCGAGGCCAAGAACGCACCGGGCTAACGCAGGCTGTGCCACCGCGAGATCCTACACGCGAGCGTGGCGGCGGTTTCCTGGAGGTCGTGGAGCGCCGTCGATCACAGCGTCTCGAGCCGAAGGAGGGCCAGGGATCGGTCTGAACGGCGCAATACGGCCCCGAAAAAGAAATCGTCGCGATGGCTGTAATCCCCGACCGGCTCGCGCTCCTTACCCCATGAATCCGGTGAGTCCGGTTGGCAGCGCGCCCCTCGATGGGTGGAGCTGTGACCGCTCGCAACGGGCCCTATCCCAGCGTGCACCCCAAGGGGTGTGCGAACCGAACCCAACAGGAACAGCCATGAAGACCACTAGCCTCAGTATTCTCAAGTCCCTCGGTTTTACTTTCGCGCTCATCGCCGCGCCGCTGACGCTCGTCGTTGCGTGTGACGTCGAAGAGGAAGCGGGCGATGACGGTGCCGAGGAAGGTGGCAGCGACGGTGCCGAGGACGGCGGCGCAGAAGGGGGAGGCGCCGAAGGTGGTGCTGAAGGCGGCGGCGAAGGTGGAGGTGAAGGCGGCGCAGAAGAAGGCGGTGCCGACGAGGGCGGCGAAGAGGAGGGCGGCGCAGAAGAAGGTGGTGCTGAGGAAGGCGGCGCAGAAGAGGGCGGCGCAGAAGAGGGCGGCGCAGAAGAAGGCGGCGCAGAAGAGGGCGGCGCAGAAGAAGGCGGCGCAGAAGAGGGCGGCGAAGAAGGTGGCGAGGTCAACTGTGATGAGGCCATCGAGGCCTGCGTCGAGGAAGAACTGACCGAGGAGCAGTGCGCCGAGGAGTTCCCCGAGTGCTTTGGCGGCGCCGAAGAGGGCGGCGAAGAGGGTGGCGAGGTCAACTGTGATGAGGCCATCGACGCCTGCATCGAGGAAGAACTGACCGAGGAGCAGTGCGCCGAGGAGTTCCCCGAGTGCTTTGGCGGCGGAGAAGGGGGCGGAGCCGAAGAGGGCGGTGCAGGCGAAGGCGGCCCAGGCGAAGGCGGCGGCGAGGCCAACTGCGAGGAGGCCATCGAGGTCTGCATCAATGAGAAGCTGACCGAGGAGCAATGCGCCGAAGAGTTCCCCGAGTGCTTCTAGCGGCGGCAGCTAGCGGCTGAGCCCGAAAGAAGCGAGTGCACGCGATCGTCAGCGACGGTCGCGTGCATTGTCGCGTGCAGTGTCGAATGCACGGCCTCGCGCGACTGCGCTCAGCCGCCGACCGGGACGAACTTGCGCCGAAAGACGAGGCGGGTGGGCGACGACGCCTTGGCGACAAAACGATAGCGGTCGACCTTGAAGTCCTTGATGCCATCCGCTCGATCGACCCGCTGTGTCACGAGGTACCGGGCCATGGCGCCGCGGGCGACTTTGGCCATGAAGCTGATGACCTTCCCGTCATCCGGGCTGTTTTTCCAGTCTTCGAAGACGCACTCGACCACGGGCCGCTGGAACTTCCGCGCGCCCACGACCTTGAAGTACTCGTTGGACGCCAGGTTCACCAGCGAGTCGTCCACATGCCCCTCCAGCGCCGCGTTGAGCTCCTGGGCGACGCGCGGGCCCCAGAACTCGTAGAGGTTCTTGCCGCGTCGCGTCTTGAGACGCGTGCCCATCTCCAAGCGGTACGCCTGCGTCAGGTCCAGCGGACGCAACAAGCCGTACAACCCCGACAAGATCGCGAGGTGGTCCTGTGCGTACGCGAAGTCGGCCTCGTCGAACTCGCGCGCACGCAAGCCGCGGTACACGTCGCCGTTGAAGATGACCGCGGCCGGAAGCGCGTTGGCGTCCGTGAAGGGCAGCTCAAACGCGCGGTAGCGGTCGTAGTTGAGCTTGGCGAGATCCTTGGACAGGCCCATCAAGTCGCGGATCTTTGTCTGCGACAACCCGCGGGCCGTCTTCATGAGCGCCTCGGCGTCCTTCATCAGCGCCGGTTGCGTGGTCTCGAGCGAGAGCTCCGCGGGCGAAAGATCCAGATTTTTCGCGGGAGAGAGTACGGCGAGCATGGCAGCGCTGCGCTTGTACCCGGTTTTGCGCGTGCGCGGATTCGCGGACGGCGCCGCCATTCGGTAGCATCCTGTGCGCCATGAGCGGAGTGACCATCGCCAGGCTCGTCGGCTCGGCCGTCCTGCTCCTCACTGTGACCGTGCTGCTATGGCGGCTGTGGGCTTGGGCGCGCTACGAGAGCCGCGGCGGCAAGCCGATGAGCGGGCTGCCGCTGGTGATAGCCTGGGGCGCGACGTTCATCGCGGTCCCGGTGACGTTGCTACTGCTCATCTTTGTCCTGATCCCGTGGGATCTGGCGGGCTGACCGGCTTCCGGGTTTCAGACCTCTTCCCTCGTGGCGCGGATTACCGATCCTTCAATCGGTAAGCGCAAGGGGTGTAGGTGTCCGGTCTGTACGCTCCGGTCCGCTGACCGGCGGCCTGTGGTAAATCACATACGCTGTGGTTGGGCCCGTCCCGAGGGAGCCAAACCCGCAGCTCGGGCCAAATAACAGCACCGCCCCGCTCGTCTAGGGCCCAACTGGTCTTGCACGCATGATTGAGTCACACCACAACCTGCCTGCAGCGCGCCGCGCCAACAACGTCCTGCGTAAGCCCCCGCGGCAGTGGTTTGTGGACTACCTGCCGGTCACCGGTGGCAACAACGTCGAGCTGTTGGTCAACGGCAAGAACTACGGCGAGTCCCTGTACGCGGCGCTTCAGGGGTGCTCGAGCGAGGTCATGCTCACCGGGCTGCATTTTCAGCCGACGTGGAGGCTGGTCCGTGAGGCGGGTGGCCCGGTCGACAAGGCCGACCCGATGACGCTGCTCAACGTGCTGACAGCGTTGGCCAAAAAGGGCGTCACGATCCACCTGATCGTCAACCAGTTCTGGGCCAACGAGTGGACGACGGGAAACCCGATCAGCAAGGCGATCAAGAAGGCGGGCAACCTGCAGTGGTACCTGCCCGAGACCTCCGAGCTGTTCTTGGGGCTGTCGCAGTTCCCCAACGTGCACTGCCGTACCGACGTGCACCAAGGCGCGTGGATGGGCACCCATCACCAAAAGACGGTGATCATCGACAAGAAGGTCGCGTTTGTCGGCGGCATCGACCTGACGCTGGTCGACGGCGACCGCTGGGACGATGCAGACCACATCATGCCGCCCGCCGCCCCGGTCGGTGAGGACGACCTGTACGGCCCCGACGACAAGCGACGCTACGGGCTCCCCGAGCATTTCTGGCACGACGTGCACTGCAAGGTCGAAGGGCCCGCGGTCGAGTTCGTCCTCGACAACTTCCACGCCCGTTGGAACCACGGGATCATGTTCAAGGACGTCTGGTGGCGGACCAAAGAGAAGGTCAAGTACGTCCGTCGTGGCTTCCGCGCTGGAGGCGGCTCTCGCCACGGAGGCCGCAAGCGCGTCAAATACACCGAGCGCGTCATCGAGGGGATTTCGGAGCCCGAAGAGGACCGGGCAATGTTCCCCCGCATCGAGGTGCCGCCGCAGGTCTACCAAGACCGCATGCGTGATGAGAGCTCGTTGCATCACCGCGAGGCCGACAAAACGGCCCCCGAAGTTGTCGGTTCGTGCGGGCTGGACTCTGTGCCCGCGTTGGACGGGACCAAGATCCAGGTCGTGCGCTCGATGCCCGCGGGCGCGTTCGAGGACCACCAGCGGCCGCACTGGAACCTCAGCGGCGAGGGGTGGGAGCGCTCCGCCAAAGACGCGTACCTCATCGGAATTCGCGCCGCACGCGACTACGTCTATCTCGAAAACCAGTGGGTGAGCGACGAGCACATCTGGGCCGAGCTCAAGGCGTCCATGCGGCGCAACCGCGACAATCCGAAGTTCCGGATGGTGATCGTGCTTCCGCGTCGTCCGCTGGCGGCCGCGGGTGCGGGCACCGACCAGGACTTCAGCATGAAGCCCCACATCAAGGGCATCATCAAGGAGTGCAAGTTCGCCGACCAGTTCGGCATGTACTGCATCGAGGCCAAGGTCCCCGAGTCCCGCCAGGACGACGTGGGTCTCAGCGAGCTCGACCTCGAGGAGCATGGCAAGGACACCGCGCAGATTTACGTGCACTCGAAGGTCCTGGTCGTCGACGACACGTGGGGCCTCATCGGGTCGGCCAACGCGGGCGGTATATCGCTGCTCGGCGTGCCGTACATGCGCAAGATGTTCACCACGGGCATCGGAAGCCTCCCCGACTCGGAGCTGAGCGTCATCATCCACGACCCTGCGTTCGGCGCGAACTTCCGCAAGTCCTTGTGGGCCGAGCATCTCGAGCAGGCGTCCTGCCCGGGCGATGTCGCCCTTGCCGCAGACCTCATGCGCGACGCGGCGGCCAAGCCGGGCTCACGACTGCGCCCCGCGGTGGTGTTTTCCGAAGCCATGAAGAAGGGCTACGACGGCCTGCGCCGCGTCCCCAAGTTCGTTGTGGAGTCGGTCGGCGAGAACTCCGAAATCGCCAGCTCCGAGCCTGGTCCGCTTCCGCTCAGCGGAGGCTTGGACATGACCTTCACGATCAACGCGTTGAGCCCTGGGCTTGTCTACGAAAACCACTACCGCTGGACGTTGGTCACCGCCGACGGCCGCAAGTACGACCTGCATCACGTCGTTGGCGATCACAACGCCAAGAACTATCGCAAAGAGCGAACGGTCTACCTGACGGAGTCGGTGGGTGCCAAGATCCGCAAGCGGGTCAAAGGGGTGGGCAAAGCGACTCTTCAGTGCCGTATCGTCGTGACTTCCAAGGGCGTTCGGCCCGAGGGCAATAGCGCCGAAACGAAGAACTACAGCACGTTGGTCGAGCTGCCGATCATGGTGGACGGCAGCTAGCTGGATGGCGAAGAAGGTCTTCATTACGGGCACGAGCAGCGGCATTGGCCGGCTGACCGCGCTCAAGCTCGCGCAGCACGGTCACGCCGTGTTCGGAACGATGCGAGACCCGTCGTCTGCCAATGCACAGGCTGCGGCTGCGCTTGCCGATGCCGCCGCGCCTTGGCCGGGAAGCATCAGCACCTACGCAATGGACATGGCCGCGGAGGACTCCGTGGAGGAGGCCGTCGCCGCGGCTTTGGCGGACGCGGGCTACTTCGACGCGGTGGTCAACAGCGCTGGGCATACCGTGATGGGGCTGAGTGAAACGCTCACCCACGACGACCTGTTGTTCCAGCTCGACGTCAATGTCGTGGGGCCGCATCGAGTCCTGCGCGCCGTGCTGCCCGGTCTCCGTGCGCGTGGCCGGGGCTTGTTGATCCATGTGACGGGCACGATGGGGCGCCTGGTGCTCCCTGCGATGGGGGCGTTCTGCGCGAGCAAGGCCGCCTACGAAGCGCTGGCGGAGGCGTACCGCTACGAGTTGGCTCCGCTCGGCGTCGGCTCAACCATCGTTGAGCCGGGCTTTTATCCGACGGGGTTCGCCGCACGGGTCGAGACCGGCGACGATGGCTTGGTCGCGCGCGACTACGGCGACAACGCGCAGTGTACCGAGCGGCTTGGCGCCAAGCTGGCCGCCATGCTCAAGCCGCCTCAGGCAGCAGACCCCGATAGGGTCGCGACCGCGATTTGCGTGCTGATCAACGCGCGGCGTCGCATGCGTCCGGCACGGGTCGTCGTCGACCCCATTCCGGAGCACGCGGCGTTGGTCGCCGACATCAACGAAGCGCGGGCCGACGCGCAAGCAGAGTTCCTGCGCGCGATGGGGATGGACGAGCTGGTCTAAGGGGAGATTTCGATGCCAAAGAAGCACAAGGTCAAGCAAGGCGATTGCATCTCCTCCATCGCGACAGCACACGGGATGCTTCCCGATACGCTGTGGGAGCACGGCGACAATGCCGACCTCCGCGAGGCTCGGCGTAGTCCCAACGCCCTGGCGCCCGGCGACGTGGTCGTCATCCCCGACCCGGGCCAAAAGGAGTACTCACTCGGGACCGATGCGTCGCACAAGTTCGTGCACACGGGGATCCCCGAGGACTTCGTCTTGGTGCTCAAGGACGAGGACGGCGAACCACGTACAGAAATCCCGTTCTCGGCCGAGGTGCCGGGTCAGGACGCGCCCATCGAGGGCACGTCGGATGGCGATGGGCTCATCACGTTTCCGCTGCACCCGCTCGTTCGCAAGCTCAAGCTGACACTCACCGTCGATGACTACGACGGCGAGGATGTCCTCGAGGTTCACGAGATTACCCTCGGCGGCGTCGATCCGGTCGACACGGCACTTGGGGTGCGGCACCGCCTGGTCAACCTGGGCTACGTCTGCAAAGAGAACGGCGACTTCGACGAAAACCTGGCGGGCGCGCTGCGCGAGTTCCAAAGCGATGCGGAGCTCGACGTGACGGGCGAGTTCGACGACGCGACCGAAGGCGCGCTGGTCGAGCGCTACGGCTGCTGACGGTGCGCCTGCAGGCGCACCGCAGGTTGCATACGACGCGAAACTGCCGCAGCGCTAGTCGCGCGTTAGCTTGCGATACTTGATACGTGTCGGGGTCAGCGCGTCTTCGCCAAAGCGCTTCTTTCGGTCCGCCTCGTAGTCGGCGAAGTTGCCCTCGTACCAGGTGACCTTGCTGTCGCCCTCGAACGCCAAGATGTGCGTCGCGATGCGGTCGAGGAACCAACGATCGTGGCTGATGATGACCGCGCAGCCGGGGAAGGTCAGCAGCGCATCTTCGAGCTGGCGCAGCGTGTCGACATCGAGATCGTTGGTGGGCTCATCGAGCAGCAGCAGGTTACCGCCGCGCTTGATGAGCTTGGCCAGGTGGACTCGGTTGCGCTCACCGCCAGACAGGTCGCCGACGATCTTCTGTTGGTCTGAGCCCGTGAAGTTGAAGCGCCCCACGTACGCGCGGGCGTTGAGCTCTTGGCCGCCCAGATCGAGCGTCTCGGCGCCCTCGCTGATCTCTTGGTAGACGGTGTTTTTGGGGTCGAGCGCGTCGCGCGACTGATCGACATACGCCACATCGACCGTCTCGCCGACGACGACCTTGCCCTCGTCCGGGGTCTCGTCGCCGACAAGCATACGGAACAGCGTCGTCTTGCCTGCGCCGTTGGCCCCGATGATGCCGACGATCCCACCGCGCGGCAGCGTGAAGTTGAGATCGTCGACGAGTAGTTTCTCGCCGTACGCCTTACGAACGCCGCGGAACTCGACGACCTTGTCACCCAGTCGCTTCGAAAACGGGATGCGGAGGTCGGTGGTGTCCTTGCGACGGTCGTCGTCCTGGGCGACGAGCTCGTCGTACGCCTTGATACGCGCCTTGCTCTTGGCTTGGCGGGCGCGGGGACTCATGTTGATCCAGTCCAACTCGCGCGCCAAGGTGCGCTGACGGTCGCTCTGCGACTTCTCTTCTTGCTTGAGTCGCTTCTGTTTTTGGTCGAGCCAGGAGGAGTAGTTGCCCTCCCACGGGATGCCTGCGCCGCGGTCGAGCTCGAGGATCCAGCCGGCGACGTTGTCGAGGAAGTAACGATCGTGGGTGATGGCCACGACGGTGCCCGGGTAGTCGTGCAGGTGGCGCTCGAGCCAGGCGACACTCTCGGCGTCGAGATGGTTGGTCGGCTCGTCGAGCAGCAGGATGTCGGGCTGCTCGAGCAAGAGGCGACACAGTGCGACGCGGCGGCGTTCACCACCCGAGAGGTTGACCACCGACGAATCGCCGGGCGGCGTTCGCAGCGCGTCCATGGCGATCTCGAGCTTGGTGTCCAACGTCCAGCCGTCACCGGCCTCAATGATGTCCTGAAGCTTGGCCTGCTCTTCGAGCAGCTTGTTCATTTCGTCGTCACCGCTGACGTCGCCGAACTTCATGCTGACCTCCTCGAAGCGGGCCAGCGTCTGCTTCATGTCTTTGACGGCTTCTTCGACATTGCCCAGCACGGTCTTTTCCTGATCCAGGACCGGCTCTTGCGGAAGGTAGCCAACCCGAATGCCGTCGGCGGGACCCGCCTCGCCCTGAAACTCCGTGTCGACCCCCGCCATGATGCGGAGCAGCGTGCTCTTACCCGCGCCGTTGTTACCGAGTACGCCGATTTTGGCGCCCGGAAAGAACTGCAAGTGGATGCCCTTGAGGACCTCCTTACCGCCCGGCCAGACCTTGCGGAGGTTCTTCATCGTGAAGATGTATTGGTACGACGCCATGACTTGCTCCTGGCCGCAGTGAGACCCAAAAAAGGCGGGCCTGCGTGCGGTCGGCGCGGAGGATAGCACTTGCGCTCCCCCTGCGAGCGCGGAGAACCTTCGTCGCGATGAAGTCGCACGGGGAGCAGTCCACGTCGTATCTGGACGCGATGCACGGCTCGCTGAAACGCTACGGGGTCGACCGTTGGGGCGAGGAGTTTGTGGGTGTGAACGAAGCGGGGCACATCGTGTTTCGCGCACCCGAGCTTCCCCCGGTTGACCTGCACGCGCTGGCGCAGACTCTCGAAGCCCAGGGCGTCAGAGCGCCCCACGTCGTGCGATTTCCGACGATGATCGAGGGCCGCATCCGTCGGTTGTCCGAGGCCTTTGCCGCGGCGGTCGCGGAGAACGAGTATCCCGCGCCTTGCTGCGGCGTGCTGCCGATTAAGGTCAACCAGCGCCGCGCGGTCATCGACACGGTGGACGGGCTGTCCGATGGCCCCGCGTTCGGGCTCGAGGCGGGCAGCAAGCCCGAGCTGTTGCTCGCGATGTCGCGGCCCCCCCGTGCGGAGGTTCCCCTGCTGGTCAACGGGTTCAAGGATCGCGAGTTTATCCGGATGGCGTACCACGCCGCCGAGCTGGGGCATCGCGTCGTCGTGGTGCTCGAGTCGCTCCGCGAGGTTACGCGGTTCATTGCGGTCGCACGGGAGCAGGCCTGGAAGCAGCAGCCGGATGTGGGCGTCCGGGCCAAGCTCTACAGCCGTGGGAGCGGGCGTTGGCAGGCCTCGGGCGGCGAGGCGGCAAAGTTCGGGCTGACGACGCTGGAGCTGCTGGCCGTGGCCCGGGCGTTGCGCGACGCGGGCCTGGCCGACCGACTCGCGCTCCTGCATTTTCACATCGGCTCGCAGATCACCCGCATCAAGCACATCAAGACTGCGGTCCGGGAAGCGGCCCGGCTGTACTCGGGGCTTCAAGCGGACTACGCCCCGAACCTGCGGTCGCTGGACGTCGGCGGCGGGCTCGGCGTCGACTACGACGGAAGTCGTGCGTCCCACGCGTCCTCGGCAAACTACACGGTCGAGGAGTACGCCAACCAAGTCGTGTTTGAGGTGATGGAGGTCGTGCGCGAGACCGGGGCGGTTGCCCCGCGCATCATCACCGAGAGCGGCCGCGCGCTGTTGGCTCACCATGCGGTGACTGTTGCCGACCTCCGCGAGGTGCAAGGTGGGTTGCTTCCAGCGCAAGAACCCCGCGAGGGCGAGCATCGGGTCATTGCCCAGCTTCGCGAGACGCTGGAGTTCATCTCTGCGAGTAACTACGAGGAGTACTTTCACGACGCCCTCGATTGCCGCGATGAAGCGCTGCAGTTGTTCTCGTCGGGGAACCTGCACCTGGAAGACCGCGCCGCCGCCGAAGGGTTGTTCGCCCGCGTGCGTCTGGCGACCAAGGCGATCGTCGACGGGCTCGGGCGACCCGCGGGGGACATCGTCGACCATCTTGCGGTCGCCAACTGCAAGTACCTTGCGAACTTCTCGGTCTTTCAGTCGCTCCCAGACGCGTGGGGTATCGATCAGGTGTTTCCTGCGGTCCCGCTGTCGCGTCACGGTGAGCGGCCAACCGTGCACTCGGAGGTCATCGATATCACCTGCGACAGCGACGGCTGTGTGCCCCGTTTTGCGCACCCCAAAGAGAACCTGAGCGTGCTGCCTCTTCACGAGCGACGCGACGCCGAGCCCTACTACCTGGCGTTCTTCATGACCGGGGCCTACCAGGAGAGTCTCTCCAACGACCACAATCTGTTTGGCCGCACGCACGAAGTGGTCGTTCGCCGCGAGACGGAGCCGCAGGCGGAGGGGACCCGTCGCTTGCACTTTGTGGACGGCCTGGCGCTCGACGTTCGAGACGGCGACACCAATGGTGTTCTGCTGGCGAAAGTCGACTTCGATCGCAAGTCGATCGAGGGCTCGCTGCGTGAGCGTCACGCGGGCCAAGAAACCACCCTTGGGGTGGCGTGGAGTGTGGACCTACTGGACGCGTACCCGTATCTGTCGCGTACACAAGGGCCGTAGCCCGGCGGGGCCACGCGCGCTAGCGGACGACGAGACCACCAACGTTGGCGTAAAAACTGGGGGCGGAGGGGCGTTCGCCGTCGATCGCCTCAATGGCGTCGATGATGAAAACGGTGTCGTCCCAAACCTCGCGCCACGGGACGTCCAGCGGCGATACTCCGGGGCCAAGGCGTCGTGCCAAGGCCTTGTTGAAGGCGCCGCCGAAGTGCGTGGTGACCGTGCCCGCTCCGCAGCCAAAACTGGGTCGGTCGGGAGCTGTCGCGGTCAAAATGACGATGTTGGGGACCTGGGTCAGCGGCGAGTCCGGGGGACCGATGAAGCCCCCCGAAAAGCACGCCTGCAGGACGACGATCTTGACCGTCTCGGCCGGGAACGCCGACAGCGTTTTGGCGAGTGTTTGTGGCGACAGCATCAGGTCACCCAGAGCGGCGTCACCATGGCTGTACTCCGACGCGATGCGGCGCGCTTGGTGCAGCCGCGGTCCGGGGCCGGCCTGCAGCCCGACGCTGTGTTGATCGAGTGCCTCCAGCTGTGCCGTCGACACGGAGAACGTGTCGGCCAACTCTCGTCGGTCGGTGGTCTTGCCCTGCCACTGCAGCAGTGGAGGAAGCCCGTGCGACGTGACAAACAGGTAGACCCAGCTGGGCTTGTGCTCGGCGGTCCGCAGCAGGTCGGCCCGAACGGTCGCGGGCTCTGCCCGGCGGCACTCGGCGAGGTGGTCCGCCAGGGCGTTGTATTGCTTTTGGTCGCTCTTGAACGCGTCGGGCTTTGGCTTTGCCCAATAGCAGGCGATGCTGTCGCTGTTGGTCCCGGACTCGCGCCACAGCTGACCCTGCTCCGTCACTTCCTGCGCGAAGTTGGCGATGTCGTCGCCGCCCGCGACAAGAAAAAGCTGGGTCGTTGGTGGGAGCGGTCCCTCCGGGTAGGGGGCGAGGTCGAAACGCGTGCGCTGCGGGGCTGGGGCCGCAGCGGGTACGTCCGACGCGGGCTCATGGGCACGGCACGCCGCCAGCACGGCCATCGCAACCGCGAGGCAGAGCAGTCGCCATGCGCTGGCTGGACGACCCACCCGCCGATGGTACTGCACCGCCCGCGGCCTGTCTGTCAGTCGTCGCTGGCCGCGACCGCTTGAATCTCGACCTGAAAGCGGTACGGGAGTCGGACCACTTCGACGCAGGTCCGCGCGGGCGGGTTGTCGCCAGGAAAGTACTCGGCGTAGACCTGGTTGAACCGCGGGAACAGGGCCATGTCGGTGAGGTAGACCGTCACCATCAGCACCTGCGGCAGGCTGGAGTTGGCTGCAGTGAGCGTGCGCCCGAGGTTGTCGAGGGTGAGGCGAACCTCCTCTTCGAAGCTACCGGGCGTGCGCTTGAGGTCGTTGACGTCGACTGCGGCGTGACCCGACGTGTACACAAGACCCTTGTGTTTGCGGGACCATGAGAAGACGGGGCCGTGCTCGAGGCCGGTGGAGGCGGGCGACTTCACAGGTCGGCTCATACCACGAGGGACGTCGCCGCGAGGTCGTCCAGAGCCGCGTCGATATGCGGCTGGTGGGTGCGGAAGCTCAACACACAGACGCGTAACGTAAAGGCGGCGCCGTCCGCGACCGGAAGCTGCGTGCTGGATAGATACACGCGCTGACGATCATTGATGGCTGCGAGCCATCGCGCATTCCGCTCGTTCCAGCGCGACAGGGCCTCGCCGTCGCCGCGTTGCAACCGGAACGCGACCGTCGACAACTGGGGCGCGTCGACGATCTCGATCGGAGCGCCGTCGGTGACGCGCTGGCTCAGCTCGCGGTGAAAGTGCTCGGCCAGCGCAAGCTTTTCGGCCGATGCACTGCGAAAGGCGGCCGCGCCATGCAAAACGAGCGGTAGCCACAGTGCCAGGCCTCGGTAGGGGCGAGAGAGCTCGGGCCCATACTCGGTCGGGCTGGGGGCTTCGCCGCTGCGGTCGAGCCGGTCGAAGTCTTGGAGGTACGCCGCGCCCCCGTGGTGCGCACGTCGCAGCTGCTCGCCATCGGCGACAAGCAGGCAGCCCGTGCCGTAGGGCAGGAACATGCCCTTGTGCGGATCGAACGTCATGGAGTCCGCGCGTGCGATTCCGTCCAGCCGCGAACGCCCCTCGGGGCACAGGATGAAGCCGCCACCGTATGCCGCGTCGACGTGGTGCCACAGGCCGTGGGCCTGGGCCATTTCGGACACGGCGTGCAACGGATCGATGGCGCCCGTGTTGGTGGTGCCGGCCGCGGAGACCACCGCAAATGGCGTGCGCCCCGCGGCAACGTCCGCCTCGATTCGAGCTCGCAGATCTTGCGGGTCGAGGCGGAGCCGCCCATCGACAGCCACCGTGGAGACACCGACCGACGGAATCCCAGCCAGCATCGCTGCCTTCGCGACGCTGTGGTGTGCCTGCGAGGAGACGTACAGCACGGCGCGGGAGTAGTCCCCGCTATCGCCGAACGCGGCGTGCCGAGCGGTGACCAGGGCGGAGAAGGTGGCCAGCGATCCCCCCGAGGTGAGCAGCCCTCGGGCACGGACCGGGTCGTAGCCAAACTCGGCAGCCAACCACGACAAAACGTCGCCTTCGAGCCGACACAAGGCCGGGGCGGCCGCGGTTAGACCCGTGTAGCGGTTGATGCAGTCTGCGACGAGGCCGGCGACTGCTGCTGCCGGCAGGCCTCCGCCCGGGACGTAGGCGAGGTAGCCCGGCCCCGCGGTGCCCAGCGACGCCTCCGCCGCCCGCATGACGCGGTCCAAGACCGGTCGCATGCCGCCCGTCGCGGGTTGCTCAGTGATGGGCGTGCTTATCTGCTCGGCGACTGCGAGGCCGCGGGCACCCACGGGCCCGTGCGCATCGGCGGTCGGCAGGGCGGCCAGGTGCGCGCCGAGGACCTCCCCCGCCTGGGCAAGCCACGCGTCGAGCGTCGCGGCGTCGGCCTCGAGCGGGTACGTCTCGTTGGGTAGGTCCATCACGGCGCGGGGGTGAACGCCGACAGGTCGCGGTAGCGATCGCGAAGCTCGGTTTGCCGTGATGTGAGCGGCACGCTCTCTCCACGGATGACGACGACCTTGGGCATCTGCGAGAGATCGAACGGGTCGCCCCGCCACACGACGAAGTTGGCGACCTTGCCGGGGGCCAGCGAGCCATACGCGTGCTCCATGCCGTACGCCTTGGCGACGTTGAGCGTCACCGCCTGCACGGCGGCGGCGTGGGGCAGGCCGTGGGCGACGGCGATGCCTGCCTCCTGGGCGATGTTCCGCGCGTTGTGGGCGTTGCCGATTGTGGCGATCGCGACGGTAACCCCCGCGGCGTGCAGCAGCGCCGCGTTGTCCAGGCGGGCGCCAAGCTTGTCCAGGCTGCCCGGGAGATTGTGCGAGGGCTGCACGACCACGATGACGCCGGCCTCGGCCAGCGCATCGGCCACCGCGTAGGCCTGGGTGGCGCCGACGATGGTGAGCGGCACCTTGTTTGCTTTGGAGAACGCGATGAGCGCCAGGATGTCGCTGACGCGATGCGCCTGCATGACGAGCCGTGCGCTGCCATCGAGCACGGGCCACAGCGCCTCCAGGTCGGCGGGATGGGCGACCAAATCGCGAGACTGCCGTCGATCGTGGCTTGCCTTGTTGCTCCGATAGTAAAGCGCGTCGTCCACCGTCCGCTGCAGCAGCGAGAGCGCCGCGGCCCGCGAGCCGTGAACGACTCCCGTGGACAGGGTGCCCGCCAGTGCGATGCGTGGTTGCGCGACGATCGTGCGGTGCGCTCCAGAGACGAGGTCGATCCAGGCGACCGACCCGGCCAACAGCCCGCCCGCGGGTGTCACGGCCGCGGAAGTGACCCCTTCGATGCGGTTGACGTCGAGCAGCGAGCTGCTGGCGTTGACGGCAGTGCTGGCGTCGTAGCCGGCTCGGATCGCATGCCCGCTGCTTCGGCTGTCGTCCTTGGTGCTGGACTCGGCACCGATCTCCACCAGGCCCAATGCCGAGGTCGCAGCGATGAACCCGGGCGTGATGACGCAGGGCTGCGCCGACATCAGGCTCGGCGCTGCGTTGCCCTTGTCCGCGGCTGCGCCCGCGCTCACGGCAGCGATGCGCGTGCCTTGGGTGCGTACGCTGGCGTCTTGCAGCACGGTGCCGTCGCCGACGTGCACGGTGCACCCCGTCATCGACATCGCTTCCTTGGCGGATCCTGTTGCGCCAAAAGACAGCGGCGGGTGTGAGCCCATCGCGGTCGGCAACGCGGCCGCGGACGCTCCGGAGGCCAGCGGCGCCTTGGCAGGGGTCGTTCTGAACCCAGACTCAAAATCGGTGTTCGGGCTGAGCGCATCGCGGAGGTAGACCGTCTTGCCCTCGATGACGACGCGCTCGGCGTGTGTGTACACGGAGAACGGATCCCCATCCCAAACCGTGATGTCGGCCGACTTGCCGACCTCGATCGTGCCGACCTTGTCGTCGATGCCGAGCGCCCATGCGGGGTTGGCGGTAATCCAGCGCAACGCCTCGTCGTCGCCGATTTTGATTCCGGCACGCCGCCCCGCCCACATCGCCTTGGCAGCGCCTTGGTTGAGCCGCTGGATCTCCTCGGCGCTGTCGGAGTGGAGGATGGCGCGCGCACCCGCGGCCGAGACCATCGCTGCGTTCTCGCGGATCCCGTCGAAGGCCTCCGCCTTGAAGCCCCACCAATCGGCCCAGATCGACGCGGCCGCGCCGTGAGCGGCCAGAAGATCGGCGATTTTGTAGGCCTCGACCGCGTGGTGGAAGCTGCGGATCTGAAATCCGTAGTCGTCCGCCAGCTGCATCATCAGCGCCATCTCGTCGGCGCGGTAGCAGTGGTTGTGCACCAGGACCCGACCCTCGAGCACACCGACCATGGCCTCGAGGCCGAAATCGCGACTGGGCGGATCGGGCGGGCCGCCGGACTTGCCTTCGCGGGCGGATTCTTTTGGCTGCGGCTGGCGATGGGTGCTGCGCCAGCGCCGAAGCTTGCTGCGATAGCGCTCCCAGCTGCGCTGGTACTCGAGCGCATCCTGGAACTTGGCTCGGAAGCCCGCCATGTTGCCCATGCGCGAGCCGGGACCGCCCTTGTTGCCGTAGCTGCGCTTAGGGTTCTCGCCGCACGCCATCTTTAGGCCGGACGGCGCCCCGACAAACTGCGCGTCGGCGACGGTGCGCGCATTGGGATAGGTCTTGACCACGACCGATTGCCCACCGATGAGGTTTGCCGAGCCCGGCAGAATCTGCATGGTCGTGACCCCGCCCGAGCGAGCCCGCTCGATCTGCGGGTCTTGAGGCCAGTACCCGTCTGCGGCCCGGACCTGGGGGGTCGTCGGAGACGTGATCTCGTTGCCGTCGGAATGCGCCGTGAATCCCGGGGCGGCGTACACCCCGATGTGCGAGTGCGTATCGATGAGACCTGGCGTGAGCGTCTTGCCGCTGAGATCGACGACCTCAGCGCCGTCGGGAGGCTCAATCGTCGTTGCGATCGCGGCGATCACGGAGCCGCGCAGCAAAACGTCGGCCTTGGGATAGTCGGCCCCGGCCGCGGTCATCACCCGGGCTCCGCGGAGCAGTACGATTGGCCCCGCCGCCACTTCGTGGGCGGGGGCGGCGGTCGAGCTCGGCGTCTTGGCGGCCGGGGTGGTCACGGCTGCGCCCTTCCGACCGCTACAGGCCCCCAGCGCGGTCGCCACGAGCATCGCGACGAGGAGCAGACCCACCCCTGCGCGGGCTCGTTGTGGACCGTGATGCTCGTCCAGGCCCTGGGCCGCGGGTCGCTCAGGTCGTTCCATGGCCGCGACGCTACGCCGTCGACCGCGACACCCGCAAGGGCCGGACGAGCCGTCGCGGGGTTGCGCGTGTAGACTGACCCACGGATGCATCCCGCCCAAATGCCCTTGCTGGCCCGGTGGCGCTACGCGCTTAAGCCGGGGAGCTGGCCCAAGCTCCTGGTCGCGGCCGCGTTGGGCCAGGCGATCGGTATCGGCGCCACCGGCAGCGTCGACCCAATCGCCCTTGCGTTGGGTCTGTTGCTGGTCGTGTTCAACCTCGGCTTCATCGTGCTGCTCAATGATTGGGGCGACCAAGAGGTCGATGCACTCAAGCGACGCATCGTAGGGGACCTGTGCTCCCCCAAGACCATCCCGGATGGGGTGCTCGACGCGACCTCGGTTCTGGTCGGCGGGCTTGGCGCGGGAGCCTTGACGCTGGCTGTCGCGGCTACAGCCGAGCATGTGCTCGGCCGCCCTGGGCTCACACTGGCCTCGGCCGCATCGTTGCTCATCTTTGTCGCGTACACGCTGCCGCCGCTGCGGCTGAACTACCGCGGTGGTGGCGAAGTCTTGGAGATGATCGGGGTTGGCTTTGCTCTGCCGTGGCTGTCGGCGTATCTGCAGAGCGGGGTCGCGATGCCGCGCGGAATCGTTGTGCTGCCCGCGTTTGCGTTGATGTGTCTCGCTTCGGCGCTCGCCAGCGGCCTCGCCGACGAGCAGAGCGACCGCCTTGGCGGAAAGCGAACCTTCACCACGCTGTTTGGGCCCACGTCGGTTCGCCAGGCGGCTGAAGGGCTCGTGCTCGGCGCCATCTTGGTCTGGGCGGCGCTGCCCATCTTGGCCAGCGACGTTGCGGCGATCTGGATGGTCGTCCCCGTCGTGTTGGTGATGGCGGTGGACTACCGCGAGCTGCGAAAGCAGGCGCTGCTGTCGGACCCCGAGGAGGACTTGACCCACCGCGCCTACAAGGAGCGGCTGCACGACTGTGTGTGGCGTGGCGCGTTGGTGCTGGCCCTGGTCCTGATCGTGACGGGGATCCTGAGAGGCGGCATCGGCTGATGTCGGTCGCGGCGCGCCCCGGCCCGGGCCCCGGAGTCGAGGGATCGGAGGCCCACGAGATCCTCCTCGTGGCCGATCGTCGCGTCGGCGCGGGCGGGTCGCAATGGCGCACACTCGACCCGCAGCGCGCGCGGGCCAGCACGCTCACGGAGATAGCCGGGCGTGTGCTTCCGTCGCACCGCAGCGCCTCGGCCGTCGCGTTTGCCCATGGGCTCGCGCAGGTTGCCGTGGCCATGCATGAGGCTTTCCCGGGCAACTTGTTTTGGGACTTGGACTACCTCGCGGCATCGCTGTGGCGTGAGGGGCAAGGCGATCCCGAGCGCATGCGCGCGCACGCGGAGGCCCACGCGGCACTGCAGCACGTGTTTGGGCGACGCACGCCGATCGGGTTCGAGTACGTGCACGACTTCACCTACGGCTACGACTGGGCCAAGTGGGTCGCGCGCGAGCCCGAAGCGCGCGCGATGGTGGCGCCCACCTCGCCCGCGTTTGTCGCCGTGATGCAGGCGCGAGGCGAAGAGCTGCTCGCGGTGATCGCTGCGGGGGCGGATGCCAAGTACCCGCGACTGACGGGGTCTGGCCCGCGCAACCCGTTTGGGTTTTCGCGCGACAAGGCCGACGAGATCGTGTTGCTGACGCACTTGGCCAGCGATGGGGCCCTGCCCGTGCAGGCGTGGCGCGTGGACCCGCCGCTGTCGCCGCACCGACCGTTTGGGCAGCTGCGACTCGACGCTGCCGGCCAGCTTGGGCTGACGCGTTAGCGGCCCCAATCGCCAGGGGCGGGCGGTGGTAGGTTCCCCGCCGTGGCCGAGTACGACTTCGATCTCTTCTCATTGGGCGCTGGATCTGGAGGGGTCGCGGCCAGTCGGCGTGCGGCGTCCTACGGCGCAAAGGTTGCGATCTGCGAGTCGACCCGTGTCGGCGGGACGTGCGTGTTGCGTGGCTGCGTGCCCAAGAAGTTGTTCTGGTACGCGTCGCACCTGGCCAAGGATCTCCGTGACGCGCCCGGATACGGATGGTCGATCGGTGCGTCGACGCTCGATTGGGGCAAGCTGACCGCAACGATCAACGCCGAGCTCGACCGACTCAACGGCATCTACTTGGGCATGCTGGATCGCGCAGGGGTGACCCTCATCGAGGGACGCGGCAAGGTCATCGATGCGCACACCGTCGAGGTCGATGGCAAGCGCTACACGGCCCGCAGGATTCTCGTGGCCACGGGCGGGTGGCCTGAGGTCCCGTCGATCCCTGGCGCGGAGCTGGGCATGACCTCCAACGAAGCGCTTGACCTGGAGCGGCTGCCCAAGCGCATCGCCATCGTTGGCGGTGGCTACATCGCGGTCGAGTTCGCAGGGATCTTCGGATGCGGCGGAGCGGACGTCACGATGGTGCTGCGCAGCGACGTGATCCTGCGTGGCTTTGACGTCGACGTTCGCAGCGCATTGCGCGACGAGATGGTCGGGCAGGGCATCGAAATCAAGGACAACACGCAGATCGAGTCGATCGAAAAGCATGGAGATGCCTTGCGTCTACGATTTGCGGACGGGGCAGAGCAGGAGGTCGACGCCGTGCTGTGGGCGACGGGGCGCGCACCGAACACCGCCAATATCGGCTTGGAGGAGGTTGGCGTGCGTGTCGACGCGCGCGGCGCCGTCGAGGTCGATTCCTGGTCGTGCACCAGCGTGCCGAGCATCTTCGCCATCGGCGATTGCACCACCCGCGTGCAGCTCACGCCCGTCGCCATCGCCGACGGTCGTGCGCTGGTGCAGACCCTGTACAACAACAATCCGATCGAGGTTGACCACGAGAACATCGCGACCGCGGTGTTCTCGGATCCGCCTGTGGGCACGGTCGGCCTCACCGAGGCAGAGGCGCGGGCGAGCATCGACGGCGAGGTCGATATCTACCGAACGAGCTTCCGCCCCATGAAGCACGTGCTCGCCGACCGAAAGGAGCGCGTGATGATGAAGCTCATTGTCGAACGCGAGACCGACCGCGTCGTCGGAGCCCACATGGTGGGCATGGACGCGCCCGAGATCGTCCAGGCGGTGGGCATCGCGATGAAGGCGGGCGCGACCAAGCGCCACTTCGACACGACGGTGGGGATTCACCCCACGTCGGCCGAAGAGTTCACCACGATGTTCGAGCGGCTCGAGCCCGTCTAGGGGCCTAGAGCCCCATGAACTTCTCGGTGAAGTCCCGCAAACGCAGGATGGACGGGATGCCTTCGCTGGACGAGAAGTTGAGCGAATCATCGAACGAGATGTTCGCCGCACTCTCGTAGGCGACCCACGCCCGACCCGCGCCACTGTTGAGCAGGTCGTTGATCCGCGTTTCGTACGCACCTTGGACCTGCGCGAGCTCGGTCTTGCCCTCGGCCCGCAGACGCAGTGACACGCCGTCGGCGGCCAGGCGCACGCGCTGGTCGTACTCGAGCGTCTCGGCCTGGATGATCTTGATGCCGAGCAGATAGGAGTCCGTCAGGCGCTCCTCGGGCATCTCCAGCGCTACTGCGGCGCCTTTTTTGAGGGCCGCCAGTTCGGCGGGCTCCAGTGCCTCGAGCGCGGCGCGTGCTGCCCCCGGCTCGGTGGCGCGGCTGGTCTCGATGAAACCGACCTGATACGCGCCTTCCATTCGGGCCAGCTTGGTCGCCCACTCGGCGGTCAGCGCGGCGGCCTTGGCTTTGGTCTCCTGCGTGAAGTCGTCCAGATCCTGCTGTCGGTCTGCGACGGGCGCCCGGGCCATGTCCAGCAGCTTGACCTGCTCGTTGAGCTGGATCTGCTGGAGCTGTTGCTCGTACTCGGGTCGGAAGCTGACCGACCGGATAAGCACGGCCTGCGCCGTGACGTTGTACTCCGAGAGCGAAATGTTGAGCGCCTCCAACGTGGTGGCGGCGACCTCACGGCGACGTTCGGTGTTGTACCAATCGGCGGACGTGAGCTGCGCGAGCTTTTCGCGCAGGACGGACACGGTGGTGTCCTCGGCGACCCGCTGGACCCGCAGGCGCTCTTTGGCACCCTTCCGATGGTTGCCCTTCTCGACGACGATGTAGCCCTCGCCCGGCGTGATGCGGTAGGGGACGGACACGTCGATGACAACGATGTTGTTGTCTTGAGTACGAATCTGCAGCGAACTCTGCGGCCCGATGTCGTCGGGCGTGTAGTCCAAAAAGTCGTACGAGCGCGGTAGCCGGATCATCTTGTGCAGACCCGGGATCCGCAGCGCCCAGCCCGGCCCCAGATCCGCCTCGTGCACGCCGGACACATTGCTCTGGCGGACCCCAATCTCGTGCGGATCGATGGTGGCAAAGCAGGCCTTGGGCCCCAGCCAGCAAACGAGCAGCAGGATGCTGTAGATCCGCGCTATGCGCATTACGCCCCTCATCGTGCTGCCGCCACTTCTTCAACGCGGATGCGTGATGGAACGGAGTCGCTGGCCCACGGGTGAATGTCGATCGTGACGCCCTTGAGCTTCTCGCCCAAGCGCTGCATCACCCGCTCGACGGGCTGGTTCTGGAACGCCTCGATCGTCGCTTTGCGCGCGAGGTACTCGGCGTCACGTTGGCCACGAAGTTCCTCGGCTTGCCGCACCGCGGCGGACTTGGCCGCTTGGCCGCCCGAAAGGGTCTCGATGCGGTAGGTGTCGGCCTTGCGCTTGGTGTCGGCCTGGGTCGACAGCGCCGTTGCAAGCTCACCCTCGAGCGAGGCTCGCCGCTCCTGCATGATCTTGTTTTGGTCGCGGTTGACTTCGGCCAGCACGCGGTCGCGCTCGGTGTGCGCACGCAAGAGGTCCGAGTCGATGACGGTGAGCTTGTTGTCTGTCTCGTTCCGAGACTCGATGAGCTCCTCGTACGCCTCGGAGAACCGAGGCCGAGGCGTCACGATCTTGGTCGCGACGACGCCGTGGGGCTCCAGCAGGTCGTTGAGGCGCAGGCGAGCGCGCTCGGTCGCTTCGCCGAATTTGGACGGGTCGGAAACCGAAATGGTCGACTCGCGGCCGAACTCATCGCGCAGAATCGATCGCGCCAAGGGGCGCATCCAACGACGAAACTCGTCGTCGGGGCCAGCGTCCATGACGACCTCGACGGCTTTGTCGCCAAGTACTTGGAAGATGATGGAGGTGTCCTTGAACAAGAAGTTCGAGCCGTCGCTGGCGCGGACGGTCAGCTCCTTGACGTGCAATGAGTCGGTGTTCTTGTTGCCGGCCATGACAAACGTCTGCGGGCTGGCGTCGATGACGTAGACCGATTGGATGCCGAACGGGCCCTTGACCACCATGCCGGGCTGCGTGATCGGCTCTTGCGCGCCGGTCATGTTGTTGACCTTGACCGCGACCTCACCGGGCTGAACGACCGTGAACGACGACACGCCCACGATGATCGTCAGCAGGAGGCCGACGCCCATCCAGATGAGTGCCGGAAGCGTCCCATCGCCTTCCGAGTCCCCTCCGCTGAACCGTTTTAGAAAGTCCGCGATCTTGTTCCCGGCGTTGCCACCTGTTCCGTTGACGATCTGCATGCATCACCTCCGTGCGGCCGGGACCCTAGCAGTCCGTGCTGAAACCCGCGCGCGCGAGTCCTGTCGACCGCGCGGCTGACGGGTTTGTTCCGAGCGGCGCGTGCGGTTAGGGGCGGAGCATGGGCGGCGGATCGGGGGTCGTGCTGCCGCCCTCGGTGGCGGGCGGCTGCCCGAACTTGGCTTGGGCCTCAGCCAACACGGTGTTGAATCGCTCCTGGTCGCCGATAGAACGCAGATATTGCAGATATGCCTGATACGGGCCGGGGTCGTTCCCGGCCACCTCGATCATCACCGGGTAGATCCGATCGGCGTGCGCGCGCGACTGCCCAACCGCTGCGCGCAGCATTCCGCGGGCGGCCGTAAAGTCCGGGGCTGTGCGGAATGCGCTGAGGTAGTGCTCGACGGCAGCCGCGGGAAACGGGCTCCCGCGCGAGTAGTCGGGTCGATCTTCGTCGTCGGCGCGGACCCGCTCGCCGGCCAGGTAGGCGCTCATTGCTTCGCCAAAGCGGGAGACGTCCGACGCGAACGCGTCGCGCGTGCGGGGATCGGCCGACGTCACCAGCGACGGCGGCGGAGGCGTGCGCGCCTCGAGCAACGCCGCGATGTTGGTGCGGCCGCGGGAGTTGTCGTCGGTGTACGCCCCAGCGGGCGTGCTCAGGGCAATCCGCGGGCGGAGGTCTGTCGACAATGGCCCCGGCCCCGCAAACTCGATCAGTGCATCGCGAGACAGCAGGTAGGAGCCCAGCACGTCGCGGCTGTCACTCATCAGCAGCGTGCGATACACGGGCTCGCGCAGTCGCTCGACCAGTGACTCCAGCGAGACCGACAGCGGTGCGGTGGTGCGGCTTGCATCGCGACCGATCAGCACGATGGCCGGATTGCGTACGTTGTACAGCCCCAAGAAGCTGTCGACCTCGCCAAAGACCTCGCAAAACGTCCGGATGACGAGCCGCAGAGACTCCGCGTCCATCTGGTACGTCGGGATCCATTGCGCGAACAGGCCGTTGGCGGTGAGGCGATCGCGCACGTGCTCGAAGTGCTCGCGTGCGTACAGGTTGCCGGCACCGTCTCGTGCGGGATGAAACAGGTCGGCGACGATGACGTCCCACTGCTCGGGTGACGCGGCGACGAAGCGGCGGGCGTCCGCCGCGTGCAGCGTGACGCGGGAGTCCTCATGGATCTTGCCGTTGATGGCTTCGAAGTGGTGAAGCTCTTCGAGCACGGCAGGGACCAGCTCGACCGCATCGACGTGCGTCAGCTGCGGGAACGATGCGACCGCGCCTGCGGTTGCTCCTGTGCCCACCCCCAAGAAGAGCGCCCGCTTGGCCTCGGGGGCCAAGAGCAGGGGGAGGTGCCCCATCCGTCGCTCACCAAACGCCAGGGCTCCACCCATGCGGAAGTTCTTGTCGACCTGGAGGCGACGCATCGGTGGGTCGCTGTCTTTCTTCTCGCTGACGACGACCAGCCCCAGCAGGGTCTCGTGCTGTGCGAGCGTCTCCCACTCTTCGTCGATCTCGACAAGCACAAGCGACTTGGGCGCTTGGCTGGTCAGCGCGACCACGGCCAGAATCGACCCGATCTGGATAGCCGGTTTGAAGCGGCGGACCCAAGTGAACCCGGCGAACAGCAGCAGGTACGCGTACACGATGATGTACAGCGCGTCGGTGTAGCCAACCGATGAGATCGCCCAGATCCCAAAGACAAAAGGCGCCACCGCGGCGCCAAGCGTATTGAGGGCGTAGGCCTTGCCGACCCCCTTTGCCGCCACCAGCCCCGTCAGATGCGCAAACGTGGCCCCCATGACGACCGTGGGCAGGCCGAATACGACAGCGGCCAGGGCGGCCTCGGCCACGAGGTGGTCACTGTAGCTCGCGCCCGCGCCCGCCATGCGGGTCAGGAATGCGGAGGCCTGGCCCATGGCGATAGCGCTCAATACCGCCGACACCGACAGCGCGATGAGCAGCCCGGCCACGACGGTCGCGGGACGCCCAGCGACGGCACGAGCCGCGAAGCGCCCATACACCGCCGCGCCCAGTGCCGTGCCAAGCAGGTACACCGCAAGGATGTCGGCGAAGGTGTAGATGGTGTTCTCCAGCACCTGCGAGAGAATTCGAACCCCGACGACCTCGAGACCAACCCCGACAAGGCCAGTGCCAAAGAGCAGGACGTGCAGGAGCCAGGGCTCGTTGGCGACGTCGGGATCCGGGTCACCGCGAGTGTCGATGGTGAGGCGCGTATCGTCGTCGCTCGCGACAGCCTCGGCTTTTGTGTCGTGGGCCTTGCCCCATCGGTGAGCCGTGGCAGCGGCCAGTCCGCCGATGCCGGCCAGCGCCATCGCGCCCCAGCCGATGCCGAGGGCGGGCAGCAGCAAGTACACCGTGAGCAACACGCCCAGCGTGGCTCCAAGGGTGTTGGCCGCGTACAGCCGCGAAAGGCCGCGTCCGTCACTGTCGCCGCGATGGTGACGGCGACGAGCCTCGACGAGGGCGGCGAACGTTCCGCCCAAACAAAAAGATCCCGGAAGCAACAGCGCGCCGCTGACCGCGATGGAAGCGGCGACGCCGGGCCCTGTTCCGGGGTCTCCCAACGTCGTGGCGAGGACGTCGGCAAGCCCGTGCAAGAGCCACGGGCTTGCAAGCGCAAACCCTGCGGCCGCCAGCTCCAAGCGGACGAACACAAGCACGGGGTTTGCCGCCTTGATGACGCGGTCGTGCAGGACCCACGACCCCAATGCCATGCCGCCAAAGAAGCCGGCCAGCACGCCCAAGACCGCGAGAGTCTCGCTGCCCAGGCCCAGCGACAGCGTGCGCGTCCAGAGGACTTCGTACCCGAGCGCCGCGCAGCCCGAGAGGGAAAACGCAAACAGCAGCAGGCCGTCCCGGGACTTTGGGCGGTCGATCACGGGCGGCAGCATAGGCATGCGTGATCCGTGAATCAACTCACTGTACGCGGTTTGTGGGTGCGCAAACGATGGTTGGCGACCGCGGCCTCACGCGCCGTGGGGTGCCGGGTTGGGTCGGCGCCGACTACCATCGCAATCGCATGCAGCGGAGGCGTCAGTGAAAGTCGAGATCCTCGGTGGCGGGCCAGCGGGTCTGTACAGCGCAATACTTCTCAAGCGGGCGGCGCCCGACCACGAGATCCATATCGTCGAGCGCAACCGATCCGACGACACATTCGGATGGGGCGTGGTTTTCTCCGACGAAACGCTGGGCAACTTTCTCGCCGCCGACGCCGCGACGCATAAAGCGATCACCGAGGCCTTTGTTCACTGGGAGGCGATCGACGTCTCGTATCGGGGTGAGACCGTGCGGTCGGGTGGCCACGGATTCTCGGGGGTCTCTCGCAAGAAGCTCCTGCAGATCCTCCAAAACCGGTGTCTCGAGCTGGGCGTCAAGATTAGCTTCGAGACGGAGTTTGACTCGGTGGAGGGCTTCGCTCGCGAGGCCGACCTGGTGATCGCAGCCGACGGTGTCAACTCGCGCGTGCGCACCGAGATGGCGGAGCACTTCGGCCCCGACGTGGTGCCGGGCAAAGCCAAGTTCATCTGGCTGGGCACGCGGCAGGTCTTCGATGCCTTCAAGTTCTTTCACGTCGCCAACGAGCACGGGTTTTTCACCGTGCACGCGTATCCGTTCGACGGCGAAACCAGCACGTTCATTGTTGAAACGGATGAAGCGTCGTGGCGGGCCGCTGGCCTCGATACCAAGAGCATCGCCGACGGCGTCGCGTACTGTGAGCAGATCTTCGCCGAGCACTTGGGTGGCCATGGGCTCATGACGAACCGCTCGTCGTGGATCCAGTTCCAGCGCGTCAAGAACCGCACCTGGCATCACGACAACGTCGTGCTGATCGGAGACGCGGCCCACACCGCACATTTTTCGATCGGCTCGGGAACGAAGCTGGCGATGGAAGATGCAATGGCGCTGGTCGACGCGCTGTGTGCCCATCCCGATGACGTGCCCGCCGCGTTGGCGGCCTACCAGGACGCCCGCTGGGTCGATGCGGCCAAGCTGCAAAAGACAGCGGTGACCAGTCAGCGGTTCTTCGAGCACATCAAGCGCTACACCGACGACGACCTGCTGCCGTTCTCACTCAACATGATGAGTCGCAGCAAGCGGGTCACGCACGAGAACTTGCGGCTTCGGGACGGAGCCTACGTCGGGAGCGTGGACCGCTGGTTTGCGGACCAGGCCGGCTTGGAGGCGGTGGACCCACCACCACCGCCCATGTTCACCCCGCTGAAGCTGCGGGGCATGACGCTGGAAAACCGCGTCGTCGTTTCGCCGATGTGCATGTACTCGGCAGGCGACGGCACGCCCAACGACTGGCACTTGGTGCATCTGGGCAGTCGGGCGGTGGGGGGCGCGGGCCTGGTCATTGCCGAGATGACCAATGTCTCGGCAGACGCCCGCATTACGCCGGGCTGCACGGGTATCTACAGCGATGCGCACGTGGCTGGATGGCGTCGCGTGACCGACTTTGTGCACCAAAACTCGCGCGCAAAGATCGCTCTGCAGCTCGGGCATGCTGGGCGCAAGGGCGCGACCAAGCTGATGTGGGATGGCATGGACGAGCCGCTCGCCGACACCGAGGCTTGGCCGCTGCTCGCGGCCTCGGCGATCGGCTACCTGCCGCACTCGCAAGTACCCAAGCCGATGGACCGCGCCGACATGGACGCCGTGCGGGACGACTACGTTCGCGCCGCACAGCGAGCGCTGGAGGCGGACTTCGACATGCTCGAGGTCCATT
>Ga0316189_10000241_pt1 | contig 53294 bp, 50 predicted proteins | sample LowCovwburrow_MG_FD_204930 | JGI IMG/M metagenome (GOLD analysis project Ga0316189, IMG submission 204930) | Coastal sediment microbial communities from Maine, United States - Lowes Cove worm burrow | ecosystem: Environmental > Aquatic > Marine > Coastal > Sediment | place: USA: Maine... | reverse complement strand
GGCGCGACCCGGGAAAGACCGCGCTGTTGGTGTTGGCGGTGCTGCTGACGGGTGCGCTGGCGTTCACAGTGCCGCGCGCGGTCGCCACGTCTCGCTTGCTCGATGAGAACCTGCGCCTGCAGGGGCATCTGCAGGCGGTCGAACAGCGAATGGGTGAGATCGACCGGATCCTGATGCGGCTGCGCCTGTACGACGCGCAGCTCGACTCGCTGGCCTCTCCCGACGGCGATGCAGGCCCCCTGCCCGAAGCGGCGATGTCGAACGCGGCCCCAGACGGTGACTTGCTCGATGGCATCGCGGCCGGCATGGTCGCGGCCGAGGACGGCGGGCTGCGGCCGGTCTCGGGCTGGGCCGCCTCGGTCGAGGCCCGCACCGGCACGTTCCTGCGGATGTTCGAGGATGCTGAGCTGGGTCTCGACCTGTTCGTGGGGGAGCTCGAGTCGCTCGAGGCCCTGCGAAACGCGCTGCCGTCCGAGTGGCCGACCGCGGGAACGCTCACGTCGGGCTACGGCTGGCGACGCAACCCGTTCGGGGTCCGGTGGCGGCACCACACGGGCATCGATCTCGGCGGCGAGCGGGGCGATCCGGTGTGGTCGTCCGGGCCTGGAACGGTGCTGCGCGCGGGGCGCAGCGAGGGGTTCGGTCGCGTCGTCGAGGTGGACCACGGGTACGGTATCACCACCTTGTACGGCCACTTGGCGCGCGCCGCGGTCTCGACGGGCCAGCGCGTGCGGAGGGGACAACGACTGGGTCTCGTCGGCACGACGGGGCGGAGCACGGGCCCGCACCTGCACTTCGAGATCCGCCTGGACGGGCACCCTGTGGACCCGCTCGACTATCTGGCCCCTTGGCGTCCGGCCGCTGGGGATTAGGCTGCGACTCTCCACGAGACACACCAAGGCTGTTTGACATGTTCGAGTCCTTGTCCAACGTCACGAAGCGGCTCTTCGGCGATGCCAACGAGCGCGAGCTGAAGAAGCTCCAGCCGCAGGTCGACTTGATCAACCAGCGAGAGGCAGTCTGGGAGAAGCTCAGCGACGCGGACCTGGCGGCCAAGACGGCCGAGTTCAAGACCAAGCTCGACAACGGCGCCAGCTTGGACGACGTGTTGGTGGACGCCTTCGCGACCGTTCGCGAGGCGGGGAAGCGGACGGTGGCGATGCGCCCCTACGACTGCCAGCTGGTCGGCGGCATGGTGCTGCACCAGGGCAAGATCGCGGAGATGAAGACGGGCGAGGGCAAGACGCTGGTCGCCACGCTGCCCATCTACCTCAATGCGCTGTCGGGCAAGGGCGCGCACGTCGTCACGGTCAACGACTACCTCGCCAAGCGAGACGCCGAGTGGATGTCGCCGCTGTACAGCTTCCTCGGCATGTCGGTGGGGAGCATCCTGCAGGGAGAGCGCGTCGACAGCGTCAAGCGCGCTGCCTACGCGGCGGACATCACCTACGGCACCAACAATGAGTTTGGGTTCGACTACCTGCGCGACAACATGAAGTTCCAGCTCGACCAGATGGTCCAGCAGCGCGGGCACAACTTCGCCATCGTCGATGAGGTGGACTCCATCCTGATCGACGAGGCCCGGACGCCGCTGATCATCAGCGGGCCGATGAACGCTTCGGTCGATCTGTACAACATCATCGACTCCGTCATTCCGCTCCTGCAGCGCGAGCTCGACTTCCTCGTTGACGAGAAGGGTAAGTCGGTCACGCTGACGGACGACGGGATCAACAAGATCGAGGAAAAGCTCGGGATCGACAACCTGTACGACCCGCACAACATGGAGATCCTGCACCACGTCAACCAGTCGCTCAAGGCGCACTACGTCTTCAAGCGCGACCGCGACTACGTCGTTCGCGAGGGCGAGGTGGTGATCGTCGATGAGTTCACTGGTCGACTGATGACCGGCCGACGTTGGTCTGACGGGCTGCACCAAGCGGTCGAGGCCAAGGAGAAGGTCGGGGTCCAGCAGGAGAGTCAGACCTACGCGACGATCACGTTCCAGAACCTGTTCCGGATGTACGACAAGCTGGCGGGCATGACGGGTACGGCGGCCACCGAGGCAGCTGAGTTTGCCTCCATCTACGACCTCGACACCCTGATCATCCCGACGAACCGGCCGCTCGCGCGGCTCGACCACGACGACATCGTCTACAAGACCCAGATGGAGAAGTTTCGCGCGGTGGTCGCCGAGATCGAGGAGCGCAACAAGCGCGGCCAGCCGGTCCTGGTGGGGACCACGAGCGTCGAGAAGTCCGAGATCGTGGCCCGACTGTTGGAGCGCAAGGGGATTCCGCACGAGGTGCTCAACGCCAAGAACCACGCGCGCGAGGCAACCATCGTGGCCCAGGCCGGGCGCCGTGGTGCGGTGACGATCTCCACGAACATGGCCGGCCGCGGCACCGACATCAAGCTCGGCGGCGACCCGGAGAACCTGGCCTCAAACGAGTTCGATGCGGTCGCGCAGCCCAAGGAATACGCAGAGGCGATCGAGCAGTTCACCGAGATCACCCAGGCCGGTCGCGAGGAAGTACTCGAGGCCGGTGGGCTGTTCATCGTGGGCACCGAGCGGCACGAGTCCCGCCGGGTCGACAACCAGCTGCGCGGCCGGTCCGGTCGCCAGGGGGATCCGGGTGGGTCGCGGTTCTACCTGTCGCTGGAGGACGACCTGCTTCGCATCTTCGGGTCCGACAAGATCACCGTGTGGATGGAGCGGATGGGGCTCGAGGACGACGAGCCCATCGAGCACCGCTGGATCACCCGGGCGGTAGAGAACGCCCAGATCAAGGTCGAGGGGCACAACTTCAACATCCGGAAGAACCTGCTCGAGTACGACGACGTGATGAACTACCAGCGCAAGGGGGTCTACGAGATCCGCCGCCGGGCGCTGTCGGGAGAGGACATCGTGGGGATGGTCCGCGAGTCCATCTCCAACGTGGTGCAGGATGTCATGGACGACTTCGTCGTCGAGGGGCTGCACCCCGAGCACTGGAACATCCCTGGCATGCGCGAGAACCTGCTGCGCGTCCTGGGCATCGAGTGGCCCGAGACCGACGACGAGCTGCGTGACTTCTCGCGCAACGAGCTGAAGCTGCGGATGTCCGGCGACGCCAACGAGCGGCTCGACGCTCTGGTCTCCGAGATGTCCGACGAGGTGTTCAGCGAGTACGCGCGGATGTTGCTACTGCAGTTCGCCGACAGCCTGTGGAAGGACCACCTGCTCGCGCTCGACCGCCTCCGTCAAGGCGTTGGCCTGCGCGGGTACGGACAGCGCAACCCGCTGCTCGAGTACAAGCGCGAGGCGTTGCAGATGTATCTGATGATGGCGGCGATGCGTGACGAGCAGCTGATCATGCGGTTGTTCCACACCGATGTCGAGCTCGCCACAGCCGCTGCCGAGGCCCCCAGCAAGCGTACTGCGCGCAGCCTGGAGTCGGGCACGTTCAAGCCCAAGCCGGCCTCCGAGGTGTTCGCGGCTCCCGCGCCCGCAGCGCCTCCGGCAGCGCCCAAGCGCCCGGAGAAGGGCGACCCGGCGCGGCTGTTCGCGCACCAGGTGGGGCTGCGCCGCAACGATCCGTGCCCCTGCGGCTCGGGGATGAAGTTCAAGCGCTGTTGTCACGACGCCGCGTGGACGCCGCCCCCGCCCCCTGCGGACCCGGATGCGACGGCCTCTCCGAGCGTCTGAGACCCGGGGAACGTCTCCCCTGGCTGCCCAACGTCCCGTGTGCTAAGGGCCCTGTCCGTCTTCGGGCGGACATCACCACGCCGGATCTCTTGCGTCTCCCTCGGTGCCCCTCGCGGGGTCGGGTCACGCTGCTGGCGGTCGACCAACCAAAAGAGAGGAAATCGCCATGAACGTCTCCCTTCGAGACCTGCTGCAAGCAGGCGTGCACTTCGGACATCAGACCCGGCGTTGGTCGCCGAAGATGCGCCCATACATCTACGGTGCCAAGAACGGCATCCACATCATCGACCTGCAGAAGACGGCCAAGGGCCTCATCGACGCCAACCGGTACCTGACGCAGACGGTCGGGCACGGCGGTACGGTCCTGTTCGTAGGCACCAAGCGCGCCGCGCGCGAGATCGTGTCCGAAGAGGCGCAGCGCTCGCAGAGCTTCTGGGTCAACAACCGCTGGCTGGGTGGCACGCTCACCAACTGGCAGACGGTGAAGAAGTCGATCGACCGGCTGCTCGGCCTCGAGAAGGCGCGTGACGAAGGCAAGTTCGACGTGCTGTCGAAGCGCGAAGCGCTCGATGCGACGCGCGAGATCGAGAAGATGAACAAGAACCTCGGCGGCATCAAGGGCATGAAGGGCCTGCCATCGGTGCTGTTTGTCATCGACCCGAAGAAGGAGGACATCGCCATCAAGGAGGCGAACACCCTCAAGATCCCAGTCGTGGCGCTCTGCGACACCAACTGCGATCCCAGCGGGATCAAGTACGTGGTCCCGGGCAACGACGACGCGATCAAGTCCATCCGACTGTTCGCGGGCTCCGTCGCGGACGCGGTCATCGAGGGTCGCGCGCTCTCCACCGGTCGCGCCCAGGTCCAGAGCATCGGCGTGGATGATCCGTCGCGGGCGGCCGTCGAGGTCGTTCGTCGGACCGGCGCCGCACCCGAGCCGGCTCCGGCCGCCGAGGCAGGTCCGGCCGCCGAGGCAGGTCCGGCCGCCGAGGCAGCTCCGGCCGCCGAGGTCGCACCGGCAGCACCGGCAGCACCGGCCGCCGACGCAGCGCCTGCACCCGAGCCTGTCTCCAACTGATCTCTCGCTTCCACCCACTCTCACATTGTTCGGAGGCCCACCATGGGCGCGGCTGAAATCAAGGCGCTTCGCCAGCGCACGGGCGCCGGCATTCTCGACTGCAAGAAGGCGCTCACCGAGAACGAAGGTAACGTGGAGGCAGCCATCGACTGGCTTCGTGCCAAGGGCATCGCCAGCGCGGCCAAGAAGGCCGGCCGGGCGGCCACCGAGGGCTCGGTGTACTCGTACATCCACGCGGGTGGCAAGATCGGGGTGCTGGTCGAGGTCAACTGTGAGACCGACTTTGTCGCCTTGACCGATGACTTCAAGACGCTGGTCTCGGACATCGCGATGCACATCGCGGCCGCGGCGCCGGAGTTCGTGGCGCGCGAGGACGTCTCCGACGACGCCATCACCCGCGAGCGGGAGGTCCAGCTGGCGCGCGTGATGGAAGAGGGCAAGCCCGAGCACATCGCCGCGAAGATCGTCGAGGGGCGGATGGGCAAGTACTTCGAAGAGAACGTCCTGATGGAGCAGAAGTTCGTCAAGGACGACAGCAAGACGGTCACTGAGTTGATCACCGACGCGGTCGCCCGAATCGGGGAGAACATCCGTGTCCGACGGTTTGCCCGGTTCGTCCTCGGAGAGGGCCTCCAAAAGAAAGAGAGCGACCTCGCCGCTGAGGTGGCCGCCACACTGGGGTCGTAATGGATGAGTACATCGAGGCCCTGCAGGGGGACATGAAGGATGCGCTGGACTCGCTCGAGCGCGAGCTGGCCAAGGTGCGCACCGGGCGCGCCACGCCCAAGCTGCTCGAGGGGGTCCAGATCGTCGTCCAGTCCTATGGTGCTTCGATGCCCATTACCCAGCTCGCCACCATCCAGGCGCCGGATGCGCGCCTGCTGGTCGTGCAGCCGTGGGACAAGACCACGATCGCCGATCTCGAACGCGGCATCCTGGCCGCTGGTCTGGGGCTCAACCCCAGCAACGATGGCCAGATCATCAGGGTACCCGTTCCGGCGCTCACTCAGGAGCGGCGAAAGGACTTGATCAAGTTGGTGCGCAAGGCCGGTGAGGACGCCAAGGTCCGGCTCCGCCACGTCCGCCGCGAGTACAACGACATCTTCAAGAGCGCAGAGAAGGACGGCGAGGTGAGTGAGGATGACGGTCGCCGGTTCGTCGGCTTGGTTCAAGACGCCACCAACGAGTGGGTGGTCAAGGTGGACCAACGAGTGGAGGAGAAGGAGGCAGAGGTACTGGAGGTCTGATGTCCTCCGACCTGCCGCCCGTGCCGCGCCACGTGGCCGTCATCATGGACGGAAACGGACGCTGGGCGAACGAACGGGGACTGCCGCGCGCCGCCGGGCACGAGGCGGGCGCCGAGAGTGTCCGTGCGATCGTGCGCGCCTGCGGCCACATCGGCATCGAGGCGCTCACGCTGTTCAGCTTCTCCACGGAGAACTGGGGCCGACCGGACGACGAGGTCGACGCACTGATGACGCTGCTCGCGACGTACCTGGTGGAGCAGCGCGAAGAGCTGATGGAGAACCGCGTGCGGTTGCTCGGGATCGGCGAGCTCGATCGCCTCCCGACCGACGTGCGCGACCTGCTGACGGAGGCGACCCGAGTCACTGCTGACAACGACGGGCTGCGCCTGACGTTGGCGCTGTCCTACGGGTCGCGCGCCGAGATCGTGGACGCCGTGCGCACGCTTGCGACCGAGGTCTCTAGTGGCACGCTGCGCCCCGAGGAGATCGAGGAGCAAGTGATCACCGACCGGCTGTACACCGCGGGGCTCCCGGATCCGGACTTGCTGATCCGCACCAGCGGTGAGATGCGGCTGTCCAACTTCTTGCTGTGGCAGCTCGCCTACGCCGAGCTGTACGTGACCGAAGTCTACTGGCCGGACTTTCGGCGTCCGCACCTCGAGGTGGCGCTCGCGGCGTACGCCCAGCGCCGACGGCGATTCGGGCGCACGGACGAGCAGTTGGAGGCTGAACCGTGATTCTCCGCCTTGGGGTTGCAGCAATCGGCCTGTCCGCGCTGCTGCCCGCCGTGATCTTTGGCGGCCAGCTTGCAGTGGACATCATGGTCGGCTTGGCGGTGGCGATCTGCGTCGCTGAATACGCCACGATGGCGTTCCCGTCCGACCGCTGGGCCAAGGGGGGCGTGCTGGCCGCGGTCACTGCGGCGCTCTACGCCACGGTGCTGTACAGCGACCAGCCGGGGCTCTCTGTCGCGCTGGCGCTGTGCGTCGTGGCTTCGCTCGTGTTCATGACCCTGCGCCCAGGGGAGACGCTGGAGGGCACCGCCGACGACGCTGGGCGGATCGTGCTGGGGGCGGTGTGGTTGTGCATGCTGGCGTTCCTGGTGCTGCTGCGCCGGGAGGAGCACGGTCTCGGCTGGCTGTTCCTGGTCCTCGCGACGAGCTGGCTCGGCGACACGGGTGGGTACTTTTCTGGAAGGGCCTTCGGGTCTCGCAAGCTCTATCCGCGAGTCAGCCCGAAGAAGACATGGGAGGGGGTTGCCGGTGGCGTTACGCTTTCAACGGCGGGAGCGTTGGTGGTCCGCTACGTCGGCCTCTCGGAACTGTCGGTCGTCGACTGTCTGCTCCTGGGGGTGCTCCTGAGTGTGGCTGGGGTTGTGGGTGACTTGTCCGAATCGATGCTGAAGCGGTCGTTCGAGGTGAAGGACTCCGGCTGGGTGGTGCCCGGCCACGGAGGCCTGCTGGATCGGATCGACTCGGTCCTTTTCGCGGCGCCGCTGCTCTACGGCTGGGTCATCCTGGTAGAGGGGTAGCGAGCCGTGGAGAACCTGATGTGGCTCATACAGGCCGTCACGGCCGCCGCAGTCATGGTCGGCGTCCTGGTGGTGATTCACGAGGCCGGACACTTCGTCGTGGCGCGGCTGTTCGGCATCGGCACGCCAGTGTTCTCGATCGGCATCGGCCCGCGCATCTTCGGGTTCCGATTCTGGCAGACCGACTTCCGCATCTCGCTGCTGCCCATCGGAGGCTACGTCCAGATGGCGGGGTCCGACCCGTTCGGCGACGCCGATCCGGACCTGCACGTGGACCCGGAAACCGACTTCATGAGCAAGCCGGTGTGGCAGCGCCTGCTGGTGATGCTCGCAGGTCCGGCGGCCAATCTGGTGCTGCCGTTCGTGCTGTTCACTGCTGTGCTGATGCTCGGGGAGCCTCAGCTCGAGGCCAGCGTCGGCGCGGTGCTGCCGGGGACGACAGCCGAAGAGATCGGGCTGCGTCCCGGGGACCGGATCGTCGACGCGGCGGGCATGCCAGTGGCGAACTGGATGGAGCTGATGCGGGTCCTCGACGATCATCCGTCGAGCGCGGTGGACATGACCGTCGATCGCGCCGGGGCTGCACGCCGCATCACCTGGCCGGCGGGGTCCATTGCGCTCACGCCCGACGGCCGGGTGGACACCGAGCGCATGGGGTTCTTTCAGGCGCGGCGAACGCCCGCGGTGGGGGTCTCCGACACCTCCTCGCCGGCGTGGCTCTCCGGGTTGAGGGTCGGCGACTGGGTCGAGTCCGTCGATGGGACCCCGACGCAGACATACGATGAGCTGCGCGCGGCGCTCACGCCAACCCGGGAGCACCGCCTGTCGGTCACCCGCGACGGCGAGACGATGGAGCTCGCCCTTCGGCCCGACGTCGACTGGTCCGCGGCGCCCTCCGAGGTCCACCCGGACGCCTGGGGCATCGTCCCGCTGGGCGTGTTCGTTGGCGCGGTCGTGGACGACTCGGCGGCCAGCGCGGCTGGCGTGGAGGCTGGCGACCGGCTGGTCGAGATCGACGGCACCCCGATTCAGTCCTGGAGCGATGTGCTCGGGCTGGTCGCAGCGACGGTCGAGGGGACAGAGGTGGATGCCGAAGGGCAGCTCGGTCGGCCGCTCCAGCTGGGGCTCGTGCGCGCCGGGTCGAAGCTCACGCTGGAGTTCCGACCGCAGGTGATCCGCGAGCTGGTCGTCGGCGACGTGAACTTCCGTCCCGTGATGGGGGTCCAGCAGTTTCCTGGGGTCTGGGCCAGCGGCCCGCAGACCATCAAGCACTACGGCTTGGCCGAAGCGGCGCCACGCGCCTTCGAAGAGGGCACGTACGTCCTCCGGCAGACGCTCAAGGTGCTGGGCAACCTCATCATGTTCGAGACCAAGCCCAAGGAAGCCATCGGTGGTCCGGTCGAGATCGCGCGCACGGCCGCAGCGGCTTGGTCCGAGGGGTTGTTTACGTTCGCGCGGGTCATGGGCATGATCAGCTTCTCGCTGGGCATCGTAAATCTCCTGCCCATTCCCGTCCTGGACGGCGGACAGATCGTGTTCTACGCGCTCGAGGGGGTCCGCGGTCGCCCGCTTCCGCTCATCCTGCGCGAGCGCATCCAGATGGTGGGCGTGCTCTTCCTCGCAGCCACGATGGTCATGGTAATCGTGATGGACCTCAGCCGCTGGTACGAAGGGTGAACGTCCTCGCGGTCGACACCGCGGGCCCTGTCGCGGGTGTTGCCCTGTGGTCTGGAGACGATGTCCGTGTCCGCACCGAGAGGGTCGTGCGCGGTTCTGAGCGTCGGCTCGTGCCCTGGATCGCGGAGCTGCTCGACGAGGCGGGCCTGACCGCACCGATGCTGGACGGCGTGGCGGCAGGCGCGGGGCCGGGCGCGTTCACTGGGCTGCGGGTGGGCCTGGCGACGGCCGCAGGGCTGGCTCAGGCGGTGGGCTGCGCGCTGTGGACCACCTCGTCGCTCAGGATCCGTGCGCTCGCGGTCCCGCACGGTCCCGCGCCAGTTCTGGCGATGCTCGATGCCCGGAAGGGACGCGTCTATGCGGGCCGCTGGCATGGGGAAGAGTCGGTGGGTGCGGAGGCCGACGTCGCGCCAGAGGTGGCGCTGGGTTGGGTGGATGGCGCCTTCCGCGCGACCGGCGAAGGGGCGCTCGTGTATGCGGCCGAGGTGGTCGCAGCGGGTGGCGTCCTGGTCGACGAGGCGGCGGATCCCGGCGTCGCGGTGCTCGCGCGGCTGGGCATCGTCGCAGTCGCAGCGGGGAAGGGAAGAGACCCCGCAGAGGTACGTCCCAACTACCTCCGCGCGCCAGACGCGGTCCCCCGGAAGCGTTAGGGGCCTGGCGCTGGAGGCGAATATGCGGGTGGGTGTCGCTGGTGCGACTGGGGCGCTTGGTACCGAGATCATCAAGGTCCTGGATCGCGCCTCGTGGCGTCCAGACGAGCTCGTGCCGCTGGCGCGCGCGCAGACCGCGATTCAGAACGTGGAGTATGGCGGCAAGCGACTTGCGGTGGACGACATCCAGGACGAGGATCTCGAGGGGCTCGACGCGCTCGTGCTGGCGTTGCCCCGCGAGAGCGCACTCACCTACGGCGAGCTGGCTTCGCAGGCGGGGGTCTCGGTGGTGGACTGCTCGGGCGCGTTCGCCGCCGATGCGGACGTGCCGTTGGTTGTTCCATGGGTCAACCCCGAGGCGCTCGCTGACGTACCGCGCGGCATGCTTGCGGTGCCCGCGGCGGAGGTCGTGCTCCTCGGGTCGCTGCTGGGCCCGCTTCGACGCGCGGGCATCGAGGTCGGGATGTGCGCGTCGGTGCTGATCCCGGCGAGCGCTGCGGGCCGCGACGGGATCACGGAGCTGTCGGCCCAGGTGGTGGCGCTGTTCAACTCGAGCGATCCGCCGCGAAAGGTGTTCGACCAGGGGCTGGCGTTCGACCTTCTGCCCGCGGTGGGGGAGGGCGGCGACGAGGGGCCGACCCAGCTTGAGCGCGAGACGATGGACCAGCTCGCGCGGATCGTGGGCCCGGTCGCGCCGTGGGATGTCACGGTAGTGGGCGTTCCGGTGTTCTCTGGGACGTCGGCGATCCTGGCGCTCGACCCAGTGCGGCAGACCGACCCGGCGTCGGTGATCGCCGCACTCCAGAGCGGGGGTGTCGTGGTCCCTGAGCATCCCGGATCGCGACACCTGCCGCGGCCGCGTCGGGTGGAGGGTCGACCATTCGCCCACGTCGGGCGCGTGCGGATGGGGGCCGATGGGCGCCGGGTACACCTGTGGGCAAGCATGGACAACCTGAAGACGGTCGCGACGGCCGCGGGGGCCGCGCTGGCGACCCTGCTCCGCATCGGGCGCGCCTGACAGGATGTCTCGCCGCCCATGTGCGCGGGCGATCGCGTGACAGAGTGTCATCGTGGGTCGGTGGCGGGGCATGCTAGAAAGTGGATGTTCGCCGGGTCACGCTGGCACGCGTCTTGCTCCTTGTTTTCGTGTGGAGGACACATGTGGATGTGGCTTGCGGCGTCGGCCCTCGCGCTGCCCCCCGATCAGGAACGCGCGTTGTTGCCCATCGGCGTTGGCGCGGCTCAGGTCGAGCGTATGGTGGTGGCCCCGTCCGGTGACTTCGTCGTCGGACGGACCCGAGGCGATCTGCGCGGCTGGCTGCTCGACGTCGACACCTTCGCGCTGCACACCTTCGGAGCGGACTGCGAGGTCACCGGTGTGGCGCCGCTCGAGCTGGGGGACGGCTCAGCAGAGCTGTGGACTTCTTGCGGGGACGGTCGGGTGATCGTGAAGACGTGGGACGGCACGCGGATCGGCGATCTGGTCGACGACGAGGGCCTCGCGGTGTCGTACGACATCGACGACAGCTTGTCCGGCATCTTCGATGACCCGATCTCGGGCTGGATGTACGCGGTGTCCGTGGAGGAAGGCGCGCTCGGGCAGCTGCACGTGATCGACCCATGGGACAAGGCGTTCGAGGCGGTGGACGGAGCGGTGGCTGCTGCGTACCCGACCGCGCTGCCGTGGCGTGGCTTCGACGAAGGAGTCGTGGTCGACGGCCGTCTGATCGTCACGCACGGCGGCGTCAACGAGCTGTCCGCGACGCTGCTGGGGACCAATCCGGTGGCGGTGATCCCCCAGTTTCCGTCGGCGCTGGCGTGTCTCGACCTGGCTCCCAGCCCGTTCGGCGGCGTGTACTGCGTCGACGACGTCGGGCAGGCGGCGGACTGGCGGCCCGCCGCAGGCGGCATCCTCAACGTGTTGCCGCTGGGCGTGCTGCCGTCGCCGCGCGCCATCTGCGTCTCCGAGGACATCACCGATGGGTGGGTCGCGGTGACCGGCGAGCAGGTCAAGGTGTGGGAGATGTTGGATTCCGGCACGGTCCCCAGCCCGATCCCCTACTTCGAGGGGCCTCCGCAGGCGGACAATCCCATCCAGGACATGGTGACGCGCAGCGGGTACCTGTACGGCGGTGGGCTCGGCGGAAACCTCCACATCGTCACCGCGCGGCCCTGGGTCGAGCAGATCACGGTCATGCCCGCGAACGCGCAAACGGGCGACGAGGTCACCGTGACACTGCAGATCGATGAGGACTCGACGTGGACGCTGCACCGCGGCGGGGATCGTCTTGGATCCGGCCCCCAAATCGCCTCGGGCGACGTGAACGCGAACCAGGTGGTCTCGGTGAACCTGACGGTGGGTGACGGCTTCATCGAGGGCGTCAACCACCTGTACCTGGTGGCCACCAATGACCTCGGACTCACCGGGCACCGGCGCGGGTCGATCTCGGTCGACAACCCTCCGGGGCCGCCCCAGCTCAACGCATCCAACGTCGCGTTCGGAGACGGGCAGCTGGTGCTGTCTTTCGACGGCATCCCCGACGCGGATCTCGACCACTACAGCGTGTTCGTGTCTGCGAGCGACTTCAACGGAGCAGACTTCGAGACCGGGGGGCCGGACTTTGATGGCTCCACCTCACTGATGACACCGATCGAGCTGGAAGCGCTCGGCGGAGATCGGGTCTCGAAGACGATCCATCCACTGGAGAACGACGTGACGTACTACATTGGTGTGCGCGCCTGGGACCAGGGGGGCAAGGAGGGGCCGATGAGTAGGGTGATCCAAGGGACCCCACGCGAGGCGTTTACCGCAGCGGAGCTCGCGGGAGAGCGCGGCGGCAGCGCGTGCGCCACCGGCGCGGGCGGCGCGGGCTGGCTTGCGCTGGGTCTGGGGCTGCTCGCGGTGCGGCGGCGGGGGACGGTCGCGGCGGTGGCCTTGTGCGCGTGCATGCTTCCGGCAGTGGCCAGCGCCGAAGACCGGAATGAAGACGAAGACAGGAGGGGCGTGCTGGGCCGCGACATGACGCCCGCCCGCGCCAACTTCGAGGTGCGCTACGGCGTCATCAACCTCGCCGACGAGAACATCGATGCGGTGTACGGAGGCAAGCCCACCAACCTGCTGCAGGCAGAGATCGGTCCGCAGCTGTGGCGCGTTGCCGAGGTCGACCTGGGATTTGGGTTCCTGCAGACGCTGGCGCACACCGTCGACAGCTCGGGGGCCGCTTCGGGGGACCGGACGATGCTCACCTGGTGGCCGCTTGCGCTCGATGTCACGCTGCGTGGGCACATCTTGGACGAGCAGCCCATCGTGCCGCACGTGCGGTTGGGCTACGACTACGTGATCTGGTCGGAGCTGTCGGATCAGCTAGGCGGCGGAAAGCGGTCGGTGAAGGGAGCCAAGAGCGGGACCCATACAGCACTGGGAGCCAGCATCCTCCTCGATCTGGCCCAACCGGGGCGCGCGAGCTTGCTCGAAGCCCAGACCGGCATCAACGACACCTGGATCACGTTCGAGTGGCGGCGCCAGTCGGTCGACGCGCGGAGCCGTCCGTGGTCAGGCGCCACGGAGGGCGGGCTCGACTTCTCGGGCAACGCATTCATGGTGGGCCTCAAGCTGGACTACTGACGCGTGACGCTGCAGCGGTGGCGGGTGCTGCTCGAGTACGACGGCTCGGACTGGGCCGGATGGCAGCGCCAGGAGAGCGCGCCGACGATCCAGGGCGCCGTGGAGGCGGCGCTGCAACGCCTCCTGGGTCACCCAGCGCGGGTGACGGTGGCGGGGCGGACCGATGCGGGGGTCCACGCGGCGGGGCAGGTCGCGTGCTTCATGACCCAGGTGCAGCGGTCTCCGCAAGCCATGCGGGACGGCCTTAGCGCCCAGCTACCTGCCAGCGTTGCGTGCCTGCGGGCTGACCCGGTGCCCGATGTCTTCGACCCGCGCCGGGCGCCGCACCGGAAGACGTACCTGTACACGTGGCTGGTCCGGTCCACGCGGAGCCCGCTGCGCGCCGGGCGAGTGTGGCACCTGCGGCGCCCGCTGGACGTCGCGGCCATGGATCAGGCCGCCCGCATCCTTGTGGGAACGCACGACTTCTCGAGCTTTCGTGCCTCGGGCTGCTCGGCCCGGACGACGGTGCGGACGATCTGGCGATGCTGGGTCGAGGCGCACGACGACGAGGTGCGCCTCCGGATGGTCGGGACGGGCTTCCTGCGCCACATGGTGCGGATCGTCGCGGGGACGGTGCTCGAGGTGGGCCGCGGTCGGCGGGAGCCGGACTGGGTCGCTGACGTGTTGGCAGCCGGCGATCGGCGACGGGCCGGCCGTACGGCACCGCCGCGCGGGCTGCTACTGGAACGGATTGACTACGACGAGTCTGCGTGAATCAGTCGAGGTCGTCTTCCTCGTCCTGGCTGGTGCTGTTGTCGGCGTCGAGGACGTCGAGGCCGCGCTCGTCCTCTGAATTGGCCTCTTCTTCCTCCTCTTCCTCCACGAGCGGCAGTGCCTCCTCGACGATCTTGACCCGCCGGGTCCGGCCCTTCGAGAGCAGAGACTTCACGTCCCGCACCGGGGCCTCCCGCTGGTCGGTCTCGCACTCGGGGCAGGTGGGAATGGGGCGGTTGAGGTCGTAGAACTTCGTGCCGCAGGTAAAGCACGCGTAGCGCTCACCGAGACTGGCTTTGTCGAGCATCCGTGGGCTCCGGGCGCCGGGGGGGAGGGTGCACGTACCACGGCGCCTAGGCGCGTCAAGCGAGAGGTGGCGACACACGCTTGGCCACTGTATACTCCACGCGATTCGGTTGGAGGCTCCCAATGCTCAAGTCCACAGATATCGCAGCTCTCGCGTCCGTTGTTTTGCTCGCTGCGTGCGGCGGCACTGGTCCCGGAGGACTTGAGTTCGTGGGTGACACCCGCCTCGACAGCGCGGAAGTGAACGACGATCCCGACAGCCAAGGCACCAAGATGTGCTTGACCGATGCCGGGCACGTCTACGTTCTGTGGCTCGACAACCGGCGTGACTCCTCGGACCCCCGGTCGGACATCTGGCTCAACCGGTCCCTGGATCGCGGCGACTCTTGGCTGCAGGCGCCCGTTCGTGTGAACCACGAGGACTCCAACGTGTTCAACGCGGAGCTGCACTGCAACAGCCGCGGTGTGTTTGTTGTCTGGGAAGATGATCGCGACGGCGAGCTGGAGAACCACCAGATCTACTTCAACAAATCCACCAACTTGGGGGAGACGTTCCTCGACGAGGACATCCTGCTGGAGGTCTTCGACGTAGAGGGAAACTCCATGTCGCTCGAGCCGAAGATCATCGGCTCCACCAAGCCGGGCTCGGAAGACGAGCTGTTCGTGACCTGGTACGACAACCTCAACGGTGCGTATGACATCTTGGTTACCTCCAGCGGCGACTCCGGCGAGACGTGGCGTGACCCGGTGCGGGTGGACAGCGACCAGCCCGCGGGCTCCGCCTACTCGGCACGCCCCAAGATCGCGGTCAGCGATGACGCCCTGGATGTGTTCGTCGTGTGGGAGGACTCCCGCGACGGCGCTGCCGACGTGTACTTCGCCCGCTCCGTCTCCGGCGGCGTCAGTTGGGAGAACGACGACCGGCTCGACGTCGGCGACGGTGCCGGCGCGTGGAATTCCTTCGAGCCCCAGATCTGCACCAACGGCGACGAGAGCGTGTACGTCGTGTGGCACGACGCGCGCAACGGCGAAGGTCGCGACGTCTTCTACAACTACAGCCCGGACAGCGGGGCGGACTGGTCGTCGGAGGCCGAGCGGATCGACTCCGACCCGGCCGGCTTGAACAACTCGCTGTTCCCCGTCTGCGTCGCCGAAGGCTCGTCAGCGCACGTCGCTTGGCAGGACAACCGGAACGACGGCTACGACATCTTCTACCGGCAGATCCGCGACGGGCTCCTGGACGACCCCGAGGTCCGGCTGGACATTGGCGACATCGAGGGCGGCGCCAACTCCCTGGGCACCACCATCGCCAACGATCGCCAGGCCGTGATGGTGGCTTGGCGAGACGGGCGCTCCGAGGCCCGTCAGGGCGTGAGTAACGGCTTCGAAGACCTGCACTACCAGCACTTCGGTGCCACGGGCTTCGACCGCGAGACGGCGGAGGTAGACAGTGACTTTCGCGTGGATTCCTGGTACGACGGCCAGTCCTTCAAGACCGACCTGAACATCGCGGTCCTGGGCGGTGAGTGGTACGCGGCCTGGACTGATGGTCGCAACGGTTCGCTCGATGTGTTCTTCCGGCGTTTGGCCTTGGGTGAAGCGGCAACTCCGCCGCCGATCGATGAGCTCAATGGCAACCTGAACTAGCAGGTCGTTGAGGACGTCCGCCGACGTCCTGCCAGGTCTTCCACGACTCCGTTGACAGGCCCCGGCGCCTCCATTACTTGCGGGGTCTCTCCGGGGCCTCGCTGCATCTGCAGTCGAGCCTCGCGCCGCTGAAAAGGGCCTCAAGATCAAGATGAACACGTACAGCGCCAAGCCTGGCGAGGTCGAGCGAAACTGGTTCGTGGTGGATGCTTCCGAGTTCGAGCTCGGTCGCCTCGCCACTCGTATTTCCGTGGTTCTCCGCGGGAAGCACAAGCCCCAGTTCACGCCGCATGTCGACACGGGTGACTTCGTCGTCGTCCTCAACGCCGATCGGGTGAAGCTGACGGGCCGCAAGCTCGATCAGAAGCACTATCACCGCTACTCGGGCTACCCTGGAGGACTGCGCTCGGTCGACGCGCGCACTGTCCGAGCCGAGGACCCAGAGCGCATGATCCGTCAGGCGGTCAAGGGCATGCTGCCCAAGAACCGGCTGTCCCGGCAGATCATCGGCAAGCTCAAGATCTACGCAGGGGATTCCCATCCCCACGCGGCCCAGGCGCCTGCGCCTCTCCCGAACGTCTACTGAGGCCCTGATGTCTAAGACCACTGAGCAGTTCTACGGTACCGGGCGACGCAAGACCGCCACCGCGCGCGTCTTTCTACGGCCCGGAAACGGGCACCTGTTCGTCAACAACCGTCCCCTCGAGGAGTACTTCCCGCGGCCCACCCTGGTGATGGACCTCCGGCAGCCCCTCGTAATGACCGAGACGCATGAGCAGTTCGACGCCTACATCACGGTGAAGGGTGGCGGACTCAACGGGCAGGCCGGTGCGGTTCGTCTGGGCATTGCGCGTGCGCTCCTTCTGGTCGAGCCGGGTCATCGCGCCGTCTTGAAGTCGGCCGGCATGCTGACGCGCGACGCCCGTAAGGTCGAGCGGAAGAAGTACGGACAGCGCGGTGCGCGGCGCCGGTTCCAGTTCTCGAAGCGGTAGCAGCGCTGCTAGCAGTTCTCCCGGCGCGGCTCGGCTCGCGCCGGCTGCCAGGCAAGGTGCTCGCAGACATTCACGGCAGTCCCATGCTCCAGTGGGTCTGGCGGCGGGTGGTGGACGCAGGCTGCTTCGACCGGGTCGTGATCGCCACAGACGACGATGCGGTGTGGCGAGTCGCGCGGAGCTTTGGCGCCGAGGTGGTCCGAACAGGGTCCCACCCGAGCGGAACGCACCGCGCAGCAGCGGTCAGCCCGCCGGAGGTGGCCGTGGTCAATGTGCAGGTCGATCAACCGCTGGTGGACCCGGCTCACCTGGTGCAGATCGCGACTGCACTTCGGTCAGGCGCAGTGACGACCTTGGTGACACCGCGCCACGGCCACGACGCTGCGTGCGTCCGCGCGCACGTGCGGGACGGGCGCGCTGCGGACTTCTCGCGCGATGGTGAGAGCCCACTGCAGCACATCGGAATCTACGGGTTCGCGCCGGGCGTAGTGCACCGTTGCGCCGCGGCGCCGCGCACGGACCGGACGATCGCGGAGTCGCTCGAACAGCTTGCGTGGCTCGACGCCGGAGTGCCCATCTGGACAGTGCACGTGGACTCCTGCGCGCTGTCAGTCGACACGCCGGAGCGCCTGGCTGCGGTGCGCGCCGAGGTCGGAAGATCCGCGTGTTAGGTGGACGGGTCCCCTGGGGGTGCGGCCATGCGGAAGAAGTACATCTTCATCACGGGGGGCGTGCTCTCCTCGTTGGGAAAGGGCCTGAGTGCGGCGGCATTGGGTGCGGTCCTTGAGGCGCGAGGGCTCAAGGTCACAATTCTCAAGATGGATCCGTACATCAACGTCGATCCGGGAACGATGTCGCCGTATCAGCACGGCGAGGTTTTTGTTACCGATGACGGCGCGGAGACCGATCTGGATCTGGGGCACTACGAGCGCTTCCTGAGCACTCGGATGCGGCAGTCCAACAACTTCACCACCGGCCGCGTCTACGAGGACGTCATCCAGCGTGAGCGTCGCGGGGAATACCTCGGTCGCACGGTGCAGGTGATTCCCCACATCACCGATGAGATCAAGCGGCGGATCCACGAGGCCGCTGAGGGCGTTGATCTCGCGATAGTCGAGGTGGGAGGTACCGTCGGTGACATAGAGGGCTTGCCGTTTCTCGAGGCCATCCGTCAGTTTCGGCAGGACGCCGGTGCTGAGAACGTGCTGTACATCCACCTCACGTTGATCCCGTACATCAAGACGGCCGGTGAGCTGAAGACGAAGCCCACGCAGCACTCGGTCAAGGGGCTGCTCCAGGCGGGCATCCAGCCCGATCTGCTGTTCTGTCGTGTCGACCGCGCAGTGCCACGTGAGATGCGCCAGAAGATCGCGTTGTTCTGCAACCTGTCCGAGCCAGACGTCATCCCAGTGCCCGACGTCTCCCACATCTACGAGCTGCCGCTGCAGCTGCGCCGCGAGGGAGTGGACGACCGCGTCTGCGAGAAGCTCGGCATCTGGGCCGCCTCGGCCAACCTCGATCGCTGGGACGACCTGGTCCAGCGGCTGCGAAAGCCTCAGCTGCGCGTGACCATTGGCATCGTGGGCAAGTACGTGCACCTCTCCGACACCTACAAGAGTCTCAACGAGGCGCTCATCCACGGGGGGATCGCCAACCAGCTTGGGGTCGATCTGCTGCACATCGACTCCGAGAGTGTGGACCCGTCAAACCCCACTGCGTCCCTGGAGACGGTCGACGGCGTGCTGGTCCCGGGCGGCTTCGGTGAGCGGGGCACCGAGGGGAAGATCGCGGCAATCCAGTGGGCACGCGAGAACAAGGTCCCGTTCTTCGGGATCTGTCTGGGCATGCAGCTCGCCGTGGTGGAGTACGCCCGCAACGTCCTCGAGATGAGCGGCGCGATGTCGCGCGAGTTCGACCCGGATCCGAAGCACGCGGTGATCGAGCTGATGGACGAGCAGCGGAGCGTGGTGGAGAAGGGTGGCACCATGCGGCTGGGCACGTTCCCCTGCGACCTGACGGATGGCTCGCTGGCGCGCCGCGTGTACGGCGAGTCGCGCATCGACGAGCGACACCGGCACCGCTTCGAGGTCAACCCCGGCTACCACAAGAAACTACTCGGTGGCGGGTTGCAGGTCACAGGGTGGTCCCCCGATGGGGTCCTCGCTGAGATCGTCGAAGTGGAAGGCCATCCTTGGTTCCTGGGATGCCAGTTCCACCCCGAGTTCAAGTCGAAGCCCCTCGAGCCGCACCCGCTCTTCACGTCGTACCTCAAGGCGGTCGCGGAGCGCTGCCGGGGCCGTGCTGTGACGGGGGGGCGCGGTCGTGCGGATGAGATCGCTGCGAACCCGATGGCTTCGGTGGGCGAAGCACCTGAGGCGTAGCCCGGGTCCAGGGGCTTTCCGTGGTGTGCTGCGCAGTCGGGCACGGTTCTTGCCGGCAATTTCGAACGCCAGGCTTTACACGGACCTCGCTTCGCATATAATGAACACAGGGAGGGCGGCCGCAGCTGAAAAGCAGCGACAGCCGTGCGCTTCCGTGCAGGCTGGCAGGTAGGCAGTCTGGAATGGATGCCGCTGGAGACGAGCGGTGAGGGGAACTTGAGGGAACGCGCGCGCAGTCAATGCGCGCGTGACGGGTCTCGTGCACTCAACTGGGGAGCACATGTCAAACCTTGGCATCCGGCTCGAAGCCAAGATGACCCAGAGCCTGGTGATGACACCCAGGCTCCAGCAGGCCATCAAGCTCCTTCAGTACAACCATGTCGAGATGGTTCAGCACCTCCAGGAGGCAATGCTCGAGAACCCCACGCTGGAGATCGTGCCGGACACGGCCGGCGGCGAAGCGGACGGCGAGCGCGCACTGCGGGAGAAGGCGGAGCAGGGCAAGGAAGACCTGGCGGAGCAGCGGAACGGGGACGAGTCGACGATCGACTGGGAGGCGTTCATCGACCACATGGCCCAGCACACGCCGGCGCCGCGGGGCAGCCTCGGTGGCACCATCCACGACGATCTGCCGCCCATCGAGACGAACCTCACCTATGGGGAGTCGCTGGCCGATCACCTGCTGTTCCAGCTTCACATGCAGAAGGTGGGAGACGACGAGGGGCGCGCCGCCGAGTCCATCGTCCACAACCTCGACGACCGCGGGTACTTGGCGCTGACCCTCGAGGAGGTCGCGGAGCACGCGACGGTGGATCTCGACATCGCGCAGGAGGCGATCGAGCTCGTCCAAGAGCTCGATCCGGTCGGCTGCGGGGCGCGCTCGCTCTCGGAATGTCTGGTCATCCAGGCGCGGGTCCACTTCCCGGAGGACTCCACCTTCGAACGCATCCTCGCGGATCATCTGGGCAACCTCGAGCGGCGTAACTATGCGGCGATCGCCCGGGATCTCGAGCTCGATGTCGAGGACGTCATCGAGTACCACAAGATGATCCAGGAGCTGGAGCCGCTGCCGGGGCGCGGCTTCACAGGAGATGATGCGCGGTACATCACGCCCGACATCTACGTGATTCGACGCGAAGGGGAAGTGGTCGTGTCGCTCAATGAAGACGGCATGCCGGATCTGCGTATCAGCCGATATTACCAGAAAATACTGCGTAACTCCGACAAGGACTGCAGGGACTATCTGCTCGACAAGCTGCGCGGCGCGGAGTTTCTTATCAAGTCCATCAACAAGCGCCGAAACACGATTCGGCGGGTGATGGAGTCGATTCTCAAGTTCCAGAGCGAGTTCTTCGACCGCGGGGTAGAGTCGCTGCGCCCGCTGGTCCTGCAGGACGTCGCGGACGACGTCGGGGTCCACATGTCCACGGTCTCCCGGGTTACCACAAACAAGTATGTGCACACCCCGCACGGCATCTACGAGCTGAAGTTCTTTTTCTCGGCGGCGGTGAAGCAGCGGTCCGGTGGCGACATGGCGGCGGAAGCCATCAAGAGCCGGATTCGCGCGATGGTTGCGGAGGAGGACGGGAAGCGTCCGATGTCCGACCAGGCGATCGCAAACATGCTCGGCCAGGATGGCATCTCGGTCGCTCGCCGCACGGTTGCCAAGTATCGCGAGTCGATGGGAATTCTCCCGTCGTCCAAGCGAAAGCAGATGTTCTGACCCGGGCAAACCCCCAGGAGGGCCGATGAAGATCGACGTCACCTTCAAGAACATTCGTCCACGCCAGGAGCTGCGAGACCGAGCAGAGGTGCTGTACGGCAAGCTCGAGCGCTTTCTCGATCCGTCGTCCGAGGGCCGACTCATGGTCAACGTGGAGCACGGAGACGCTGTGCTGGAGCTGATCGTCAGCGCACACGGCGAGACCCACACGGTCGAAGAGGAGGACGAGGAGCTGCGGCCCGCGCTCGACAAGCTGTTCCACAAGATGGAGATCCGGCTTCGCCGCAGCAAGGAGAAGCGCACCGACCGGCACCGCGGGCAGAAGGGCGATGAGGACGGCTTCGTGGTCGACGCTCCGTAGCCTCTCCGGGGCGAGCCTCGCCCCCCCTACAGGGTTACTGCGCGGTCTTCGTTCGCACTAACGCGAACACCGACCCTCGCGGAGTATGAGCGCATGGCCCTTCAAGACTACCTGTTCACCTCTGAGTCCGTCACTGAAGGGCACCCCGACAAGGTGTGCGACAACGTCTCAGACGCAGTGCTCGACGCCCACCTGGCGCAGGACCCGACTGCACGCGTTGCGTGTGAGACGGCGGTCAAGACGGGCTTTGTGCTGCTGCTCGGGGAGATCTCCAGCAGCGCCACGGTGGACTATGGTGGACTCGTCCGGGACACGGTCCGCGACATTGGGTACACGCACTCGGATCATGGGTTCGACGGCAACACCTGCGCGGTGATGGTCGCGGTTGAGGAGCAGAGCAAGGACATCGCACAGGGCGTCGATGAAGGCAGCGACAAGGAGCAGGGCGCCGGCGACCAGGGCATGATGTTCGGCTACGCCTGCACCGAGACCGACGCGCTGATGCCGTCCAGCATCTACTACGCCCACCGCATGACCGAGCGGCTGTCGCAGGTCCGGCGCGATGGCACCCTCGACTTCCTCCGCCCCGATGGAAAGACCCAGGTGACGGTGGAGTACCGCGACGGGAGGCCCATTCGTATCGACGCGGTGGTTGTCTCGTCGCAGCATGCCGAGTCTGCCACCAACGAACAGATCCGCGAGGGAATCATCGCGGAGGTCATCCGCAAGGCCGTGCCGGAGGACCTGGTCGACGCAAACACCCGGTTCTTCGTCAACCCAACCGGCCGGTTCGTCATCGGCGGCCCGATGGGCGACGCCGGCGTGACCGGCCGCAAGATCATCGTGGACACGTACGGCGGCCACGGCTCGCACGGTGGCGGTGCCTTCTCGGGCAAGGACCCGAGCAAGGTCGACCGCTCAGCTGCTTACATGGGGCGCTACGTCGCCAAGAACCTGGTGTCCAGTGGCTACTGCACGCGCGCGCTGGTGCAGCTCGCGTACGCTATCGGCGTTGCTGACCCGGTCTCGGTGATGGTCGACAGCTACGGCACCGGCAAGGTCTCCGACGAGCGGCTCGCCGCCTGCGTTCGGGAGCTGTTCCCGCTCAAGCCGCGCGGGATCACGACCCACCTGGACCTGTTGCGTCCGATCTACCGCGACACCGCGGCGCACGGCCACTTTGGCCGTCCGGGTTTCCCCTGGGAGAAGCTGGACAGGGTCGATGAGATCAAGCGCTTCCTCTCCTGACGTTCGGTAGGATTGCCGGGGTGGGGCGCGAGCCATAAGGCATCCCCTGCACCTACTCCCCCCGGAGAGCGGATGGCCGACGCGCCAGAGGTCCTGTTCGAGATCACGTCCGCCCACCTCAACACCGGCCTGCGCGGCGTGCCCGTTGGCACGACCCGCACGTCAGCGGTCCACCCGGACCGCGGTGTGAGCTACGTCGGCTACCCCATTGCAGAGCTCGCAGACAAGGACCCCGAAGAGGTGGTGTACCTGCTGCTCGAGCGAGAGTTGCCGACCGCCGATCAGGTGCTGCGGTTCAAGACCAACCTGCGATCTCGTGGCGGGGTCGACCCCCGCGTGTTCGACCTGCTCCGCAAGCTGCCGCGCGACGCGCACCCGATGGAGTGGCTCGAGATCGGGCTCGTGGCCCTGGGCATGTTCTCCAAGGTGGGGGACTTTGCCGAGGACGCGCTCAATGTGATCGCCTGGGCGCCGGAGCTCGTGGCCGGGATCTTCCGGATCCGCTCGGGCTGGGGTGACCCCATCCCGGGCCGTCCTGAGCTCGGCCTGGTCGAGAACTTCGTGCACATGCTGTCGGTTCCCGGCGGGGATCCAGCGCGGCTTGCCCGGCTGCTGCGGGTGTTCTACGTGCTCCACTTGGACCACGGCGGCGGAAACCTGTCGACCTTCACCGGGAAGGCCGTCGCCAGCGGCCACGCCGACATGTTCGCCAGCCTCACGGGTGCGATGTGCGCGCTGTCCGGGCCGCTGCATGGCCGCGCCAACCAGGACGGGCTGGCGTTCGTCAAGAAGATCGGGACGGCGGATCCCGACGAGGTCGAGCACTTTGTTCGCGCTGAGCTCGCACGCGGCGGCAAGATCTTTGGGTTTGGTCACGCTGTGCTCCGCGCCGAAGACCCGCGCGCCACCATCGAGTACGCACTGGGCGAGCAAATCTGCCCCGACGACCCGCTGTTCCAGACGGCGCGCACGCTCCGCAGCGTCGCGGTCAAGGTGCTGCGCGAGTACGAGAAGGTGTCCAACCCGTACCCCAACGTCGACGCGGTGAGCGGCTCGCTGCTGCACGCGATGGGACTGACGGACCCCAGCACCTACACGGTGCTGTTCGGGCTCGCCCGCATCTCCGGGATCGCAGCCCAGATCGTCGATGAGCGCGTCAACGCGCGTGGCGGTCGCGGCGTGCCGCTGTACCGGCCCCGCTACATCGCAGTAGGGCAGCCCCCCCGCGGCTGATCACGACCTCAAATCTCCAAGAGGAGCATCAAGTATGAAGATCCATGAGTACCAGGCCAAGGGGATCCTGCGACGGTTCGGCGTCCCGCTGCTCGCGGGCGAGCCCGCGCGATCTCCGGATGAGGCGGTCGCCGCTGCCGAGAAGATTGGCGGCGGCATCTGGGTCGTGAAGTCCCAGATCCACGCCGGGGGCCGGGGCAAGGGCCGGTTCAAGGGGGCGGTGTCGGACGACGAGATCGCCAAGGCCGCCCGCGGGGAAGACGCCGCAGGTGCCGGCGGTGTGCGCCTTGCGCGCAGCACCGAGGAGGTTCGCTCGCACGCAGCAGATATGCTCGGCAGCACGTTGGTCACCAAGCAGACCGGCATCGAGGGCAAGCAGGTCCAGACACTGTTTGTCGAGGCCGGCTGCGACATCGCACAGGAGCTGTATCTGTCGCTGATGCTCGATCGGTCGGTCAACCGGGTGCTGCTGATGGCCTCGGCAGCCGGCGGGACCGACATCGAGGACGTCGCGGAGTCCAACCCCGCGGCGATCAAGAAGATCTGGGTCGATCCCGCGGCAGGGTTGATGCCGTACCAGACGCGCCAGCTCGCGTTCGGCCTCGGGCTGAAGGGCAAGGCGATGAAGAGCGCCTCCAAGTTCTTCATGTCGCTGCACCGCGCGTACATGGAGATGGACTGCGCCATGCTCGAGATCAACCCGATGGTCGTGACGGGCGACGGCGACGTGATCGCGCTCGACGCCAAGATGAGCTTCGACGACAACGCGCTGTACCGCCACAAGGACGTCGCCGAGATGCGCGACCCGAGCGAGGAGGACGAGGCAGAGCTGGCCGCGGCCGAGTGGAACCTGTCCTACGTCAGCCTCGATGGGAACATTGGGTGCATGGTCAACGGGGCCGGCTTGGCGATGTCCACGATGGACATCATCCAGTTCAAGGGCGCAGCGCCCGCCAACTTCCTCGATGTGGGAGGTGGGGCCAAGCAGGAACAGGTCGCTGCAGCGTTTCGGATCATCACGGCCGACCCCGCTGTGAAGGGCATCCTGGTGAACATCTTCGGCGGGATCATGAAGTGTGACGTGATCGCGGAGGGGGTCATCGCCGCCAGCAAGGAAGTCGGGCTGGAGGTCCCGCTGGTCGTCCGGCTCGCCGGCACGAACGCCGATCTAGGAAAGGACATCCTGGCCAAGAGTGGCCTCGCCATCACCCCGGCTTCCGATCTGAACGAAGCCGCTGATCTCATCGTCGCCGCCGTGCAGGGAGCCTGAAATGTCCATCCTGATCAATCGCGACACACGCGTTGTCGTCCAGGGAATCACCGGCAGCGCGGGTTCGTACCACACGCAGCAGTCCATGGCCTACGGCGCCAACGTCGTCGCCGGTGTCGTTCCGGGCAAGGGCGGGCAGGTGTTCGAGGGCACGGTTCCCATCTTCGACACCATGGCCGACGCCGTGCGTGAGACGGGTGCCAACGCCTCCATGATCTTCGTTCCGCCGCCGTTCGCCGCCGACGGAATCCTCGAGGCCATCGACGCCGACGTCGACCTCGCCATCGCGATCACGGAGGGGATCCCGGTGCGCGACATGATCGCGGTGGCCGCGGTCCTCGACAGTCCCGGCACCAAGACGCGCCTGGTCGGTCCCAACTGCCCCGGGGTCATCACGCCCGGTGAGTGCAAGATGGGGATCATGCCGGGTCACATCCATACCCCCGGCAACGTCGGTGTCCTGTCGCGGTCGGGCACCCTGACGTACGAGGCGGTGGGCCAGCTCTCCGCCGTCGGGCTCGGCCAGTCCACGAGCGTCGGCATCGGCGGCGACCCGATCATCGGCACGAAGTTCATCGACGTGCTCACCCTGTTCAACGACGACCCCCAGACCGAGGCGGTCATCATGATCGGCGAGATCGGAGGCACCGCCGAGGAGGAGGCCGCGGCCTGGATCAAGGCCAATATGACCAAGCCGGTCGTGGGCTTCATCGCGGGCGCCACGGCACCTCCGGGCCGTCGCATGGGCCACGCGGGTGCGATCATCAGCGGCGGGCAGGGCACTGCGGAGTCCAAGTTTGCCGCGCTGCAGGGCGCTGGCGTCCATATCGTCCGGTCGCCCGCCGAGATGGGCAGGCGGATGGCTGAGATCCTCGGCTAGTCGAACAGGATGAGGTGGTCGACGTGGATCTGCTGTCGCGGGTCGTCGTCGACCAGCTCGACCTGCAGCGTCTCGCCGGCCCAGGGTCGCAGGTCCCACAGCAAGAAGCGGGCGCTCCGGCCTCCGGTGGCGGGAGCGCTCAGCACGGTGCGGCCGCCGACCAGCAGGCGCACCGTGCTGCGGCCGCCGCCGCCCAGCATCATTCCCAGGGAGCGCGCATCCCCCACAGGGAACGGCGGCGAGCGCTGCGTGCCACGCCCCGCGGCTGCGCCCGGGGTCCACGAGACGGGCCAACCACCAGTGAACACATCCCCGGTGGTGGTCCAGCCTGCTCTCGGTACGACAGCCACGCCCCGGGCGGTCTCCTCCGGCAGGACGAGAGCGCTCGTGGCGTGGCTGTGGCCGAGCCGGCGCTCGATCAGGCGGTCGGCGAACGTTTCCCGGATCCAGTCTGGCGCGGTGCTGTGGATCGGCAAGAACAGCTCGTCGCCCGCCACCAGCGCCATCGAGCGCTCCGCGAGCGCTTCCGCGACCGTGTGCTGTGGGGGGTGCACATCGATGTTGACACCGCACTCGGTGAGGTAGCCGGGCGGTGGGTGGCGGTCGTGGGCCATGCGACGCTGCGTGTTGTCCCGTGCCGTCGGGGTGCGCGCAACGACCGAGTCCGTCAGTCCGAGCGTGTCGATCACCGTCAGGTCGGGGAGGTAGAAGCCGAGGGCCCCGATGGACCCCACGGCGTCGACCGCATCGTTGGGAAGGGCGAGCTGCGCGCGCCCGGCTTCCAGCGGCTCGAACCGCGCGCGCTGCGCGGCCCCGAACTCTCGGTGTCGCCAGTGACGGACCGCGATGTTTCGGTGGAGCAGGTCGCGGTGGCGCCGCTCGTAGCTTGGGAGCAGCGTGCGCAGCGGCGGCAGCGCGGCGAGCCAGGTGTGCTTCTCCGCGCGGATCCGGACCATGCGGTTGGGCCGTTGGTTCGCCGCGAGCGAGGCGTGGACGGTGGCATCGTGGGCGACCCCGAGCGTGGCTGCGTAGGCGGCCGTGACAGCCGCCGCAGGCACCGCCGCCGCCCACACCCCTCGACACGCCCAGGTCAGCCCCTGTGCTGCTCCCAGAGCGAGGATCGGAAGCCACGTGTCCAGGGGACGGAACTCGAAGTGGTCCCCGCCGACCCGGATCAGGAACACGGCGTGCGCAGCGACCGCGAGCGGCCCGATCAGCGCGCGCCCATCGCCGCGTCGCCAGCCGTGCACCCCAAAGCCCAGCACGGCAAGGGGGACCACCAGGAACCAGGCATGCTCGACCGCGGCGACCTGCACGTACTGCACGCCCATGTCGACCCACGGACGCACGTGCTTTGCGTGGTACGTGTTCGGCACGATGTCGCCGTAGCTCGCGAGCCGGAAGACCATGTGCGCTCCGATGAGCGACCCGGCGGGCGCCACGAACGACAGGATCTGTCGTCGGCCCTGCCAGCCGTGCTGCAGGGCGACCACGGCTGCGGCGACCGCGAAATACAGAATGCCCTCGGGGCGTGTCAGCGCTGCCGCTGCGAACGCCAACGCCGCCGCCGTGGCTCGATCATCGCCGCGCCGGTCGAGCAGCGCGAGCCCCAGCAGGACGCACAGGGTGAACTGTCTGGTCTCGAGGCCGCTCGTGGCCCACACGGCGAAGGTCCGGTTGACGCAGAGCAGCGCCACTGCGATCGCCGCGCGCAGTGAGCCCTGCACCGGGTCTTCGGCGCGCGCCCACCAGGCGAGGACCGCGAGCACCGCGACCGTGCACGCGAGCGACATCGCGTTGGCGCTCACCTCCGGACGGATGCCCACGGCCCACAGTGCCGCGACCTGGAGGACCCACAAGAAGTTGGTGTAGCCCTCAACCGCCTCGCCCACGTTGTAGACCAGGCCGTGGCCTTCGAGCATATTGCGCGCGTACCGAAAGGAGATGAACGCGTCGTCGCACAGGAACCACAGCGAACGGATCCGCCACGCGAGCCACAGGAGCAGCGGCGCGACCAGCCCCCAGACGGCAAGCCGGCGCATTCAGTGCTCCACGGAACCACCGCCCGAGGGCAGGTGGGCGGCAAGGCGCAGGAGACCGTCGGTGCTCGCCACCCCCTCGGGCAGCTCCGGCAGCATCCAGATCGGCGCGTCCGGGGCGAGCTTCCGCAGGTGGACGAGCGCGCTCTGATGCGCTCTAGCCTGCGCGCGTGCAGCCCGCGCGAGCGCACACAGCCCGTCGACTGCAGCGCCCCACTCGGCGGTGTCGGGGGCTGCCGCGCGCAGCGCCTGGGCGGTGGGGAGCTCGGCGTCGATTGGCGGCGCCACCCGGTTGACCAGGAACCCCGCGAACCCCATCCCGCGCTGCTGAAGCTCCGCGAGGAACGTCTCCAGATCGCTGCGCTGGGGGGCCGAGGCGTCCGCGAGCAAGAAGTACCGCGTGTCGGGCGACACCAGCAGCGCAGCGACGGCCTCGCTGCGGGCGCGGAAGCCGTCGGACATCTCCCCGATGAGCCCGAAGAAGTCTCGGATGTCCTCCATGACCCTGTCGCCGGCGATCCGGGAGACCACGCCGAGCACGCCGCGTGCCGCCGCTCCGCGCAGCGCTCCGCTCGGCTCGACCAACGCGCGCAGCACGGACCGGTCCAAGATCCCGCGCATCCGCTCGGGCGCGCGGAAGAAGTCCACCGCGTGCTGGGTAGGCGGCGTGTCGACCACCACAACGTCGTAGTCGCCGCTGCTCACCAGGTCGTGCAGCTTCTCGACCGCCATGTACTCCTGAGACCCAGACAGGCGCGTGGCCACCGCCTGGTAGTACCGATTCGCGAACAGCCGCTCCGCGGTCTGGGGCTCGGCGCGGCGCGCGACGACCTCGTCCCAGGTGCTGCGCCGGTCCAGCATCAACGCGTGCAGGGTCCCGGTACCCTCCAATGGCACCGCTCGGGGCGTGTTGTCGAGCACCTCGACCCCTAGCGCGTCTGCGAGCCGACGCGCTGGGTCGATGGTCAGGACGGCGACCCGGGAACCGCCCCGCGCGTGCCCCATCGCCAGCGCCGCGGCCACCGTCGTCTTGCCGGTTCCTCCGGCGCCACAGCAGACCGCGACCTGGGTCACAACAGCTCCGCGACGTGGGGCGCCAACGACGCCGCAGCGGGCCCGGTGACCTCGGGGAGCGCCGCGAACGGGAGGGCCTCGTCGAGCCCCGCCTGCAGCGCCTGCAGGGCCGCGTCCTGGCGCGCTTGCCGGACGGTGGCGTTGTCGAGCAGGGCGGCCAGCGCCTCGCCGCCCGGCACCGTGTCGAGCAGCTCCCGCACGGCGGACTGCGGCGGAGGGCTCAGAAGCGGTGGCGGGGCGACCCGGTTCACCACGATCCCCGCCGTCCGGAAGCCCTCCTCGGCGAGCGACGCGGTCAGCTCCAGCGACTCCCGCACCGGCAGCTGCTCCGGCAGTGTGCACACAACGAGCGCGGTCCGATCCGGGTCGCGGAGGAAGTGCTCGATGTTGCGCGCGAGCTCGAAGAACGGCCCGGTGCGCGTCATGCGGGTCATCGTTCCGGGCGCCTGCAGCAAGGTCCAGCCGTGCCCGGTCGCCGGCGCGTCGAGGATCAGCAGATCGGCCGCGGGGTCGTCGGGCTGCGGCTCGCTGATCAGGTTCTCGATCCGGCCCAGCAGCAGCACGTCGGCGAGCCCCGGGATGGCGTCGACGAGCGTCGCGACGATGCGGTTGCGGATCACCCGGGTCGCAAATCCCGGGAGGTGCAGCTTGCGGACGCCGAAGGCCTCTAGGCAGGACGCGACGGTGACCCGAAACACGTCCACACCGGGCGCGGCGTCGCCGCTCGAACCCAGCACCACCACGCGGGCGGTCCGGCCGCGGGCCACGGCGGCCAGGGCGAGGGCCGAGGCGACGGTGCTCCGCCCGGTGCCTCCCTTGCCGAGCACGACCACGAGCCGCCGCGCCAGCAGGTTCACGACGGCGCCTCGGCGGACTGGGCCAGGGGATGCTCCAGCGCGGCCTGCACAGCGCGGAGCGAGCGGGGGCTCAGGAGCAGCTCGACGTGGCCGGCGTCCTCGATGCACACGCTGTGATGGGCGGACTCCGGCACCGCGGAGGTGGCCGGTACGATGATGCCGTCGTCGGCGCTGTAGATGCAGACCACCGGGACGGGGGGCGGCCACAGCTCGTCGAGGAGGTGCGATCCGTAGCGGACCTGCCGGGCCGCGGCGCCGTGGCCAAACACAGCCATCCGGGTGCCGCGCCACGGGGTAGCGACCGTGACGAGCCGCCGGATCGAGCCCGCGGCTTCCTCGTGGTGGCGCAGATACCAGGCGGCGACCAGTCCGCCCGCTGAGAAGCCCACCAAGTCGACCTTGTCCTCGCCCGACAGGCGGCGGGCTCGGGCGACGAGTCGGGCGAGCGCTTCGGCTTCGGTCGCGAGCGTGGAGTCGGGGCCTCCGCGCTGCGCGGAGATCACCCAACCCCAGCCGCGCTGGACCAGAAATCGCCGGAGGAACATCAGGCTGGCGGGACCCCAGGTGAGCCCGCCCAAGAGGATCACCGGCGGGAGCCGGCGCGACTCCGCCGCGGTCAGCGCGCGCTCGACGCGGGGCGGTCCGTGTCCGAGCAGTGGGTTGAGGGCGCGCAGGAGGAGCCGGGCGCAGGCCTCGCGGACCAGGGCCGCGACGATTCGCCCGCTGAGCGCCACGGGCTCACCGATCTGGGCGACCTGCACCGCGCGACCGACGATCGCGACGAACAACGTCCACGCGAATGCGAGGGCGACGGGAACGAACAACCAGGTGAGCGCCGAGATGATGCGCCTCCCAGGGCTTGCCTGCGGTCTCGGGGGTCCCTATATCGCCCGTGTCGTCCCCGGAGGACCGCTTGCCGATCTATGAGTATGCCTGCGAGAGGTGTGAACACCGCTTCGAGCAGCTGGTGCGCCTCAACGCGGACGTTCCCCCGTGCCCCGAGTGCGGCGAGGAGCATGTGCGGAAGCTTGTGTCCCAGTCTGGGTTCATCCTCAAGGGAGGAGGCTGGTACAAGGACCACTACGGGCTGAAGTCCTCGGGCGGAGACGGCGGCTCCAAGAAAGAACCGGCGGCCAAGCCGGCAAAGAAGGCGGCTGAGTCCAAGCCGGCCCCAGCAAAGAAGGCATCCGAGTGAGCGCCCAACGCCTCGATGGACGCGCGATCGCGCGCTCTGTGAACCGCGGGATCAAGCAGCGGGTGCCCTCGCTGGCGCGCCCGCCGGGGCTCGCCGTGGTCCTGGTCGGGAGCGATCCGGCGTCCTCGGTGTACGTCCGGCGAAAAGGGGTGGTCGCCGAGCGGCTGGGGATCGCCCACCGCCAGATCGATCTTCCGGCCGACACCTCCATGGACCAGATCCTCACGGTGATCGCCGAGCTGAACGCCGACGATGCGGTCGACGGGATCCTGGTGCAGCTCCCGCTGCCGGGGTCGCTCGACGGCCGCGTCGCGACCGAGGCGATCCGCCCCGACAAGGACGTCGACGGGCTGACGACCGCCAACGCGGGACGGCTCGCGCAGGGTCGTCCGGGTCTGGTGCCGTGCACCCCGCAGGGAGTGATGCACCTGTTGCAGGACGCGGACGTGGCGCTCGAGGGCGCGACCGCCTGCGTGATCGGCCGGTCCAACCTGTTCGGCCGGCCCATGGCCGCGCTGCTCGAGCAGGCGAACGCGACGGTCACGCTGTGCCACTCGCGCACCCGCGATCTGGAGGCGATCGTGGGGCGGTCTGACGTGGTGGTGGCTGCGATCGGGCGCCCGGGCCACGTGAAGGGCCGCTGGATCCGACCTGGCGCGGCTGTGATCGACGTGGGCATCAACCGGCTGTCGGACGGGACTCTGGCCGGCGATGTCGAGACCGACGCCGCCGCGGAGCACGCGGCGGTGATCACGCCGGTTCCCGGCGGAGTGGGGCCCATGACCATCGCGATGCTCATGGCGAACACGCTGACGGCGTCCGAGTGGCACCAGGGCGTCTCCACCGCGGATTGACACCCGCAGGATGGCGGGTGATGGTGCCGGCCCGCCTCGGAGGCAGCGTGGCCCTACGCCGCACGCCGTTTCATCCGCATCATGTCGCCGCCGGAGCGCGCCTCGTTCCGTACGCTGGCTTCGAGATGCCCGTGACCTACAGCGGCCTGAAGGACGAGCACCTGGCCACGCGCGCTGCCGCGGGGTTGTTCGACGTCTCGCACATGGGCGAGATCCGGGTCCGCGGTCCGAAGGCCGAAGACAGCCTGATGTGGCTACTCTCCAACGCTATCCGACGGATCGCGCCCGGTGCCGCGCAGTACAACGCGATGTGCAATCGACAGGGAGGCGTGGTCGACGACGTGTTCGTGTACCGGGTCGCGCAAGAGGACTTCCTCGTGTGCGTCAACGCCGCCAACCGCGACAAGGACTTCGCGTGGATGGTCGCCAACGATCCGCACGACAGCGAGATCATCGACGAAGGGGACGACTGGGCGCAGATCGCGATCCAGGGTCCGGCGGCGGTGCAGATCACGTCTGAGCTCACGTCGGTCGACGTGGCTGCGTTGGAGCGCCATCGCTTCCAGTCGGGCCCCTTCGCGGGGGTCACCGACTGTCTGATCGCGCGCACCGGCTACACCGGCGAGGACGGCTTCGAGGTGTTCCTGCCGGCCGCTGACGCCGCCCCCGCCTGGCCGGCGGCGATCGCGGCGGGTGCACCGCACGGACTCGTCCCGGTCGGGCTCGGCGCGCGGGACACACTGCGCCTTGAGGTGCGCAACTGCTTGTACGGCCACGAGCTGTCCGACGAGATCTCCCCGCTGCAGGCGGGCCTCGGCTGGATCACCAAGCTGCGCAAGCCGGGCGGATTCCTCGGGAGCGACGCCATCGCCGCCCGCAAGGAGGAGGCGGCGCCCGTGCTCGTCGGGCTCCTGATGCAGGGCAAGCGGATCGCCCGGGAAGGCATGATGGTCCGCTACGACGACCGAGCGGTCGGCCGGGTCACCTCGGGCACGCTCGGACCGTCGGTCGGCCGTCCGATCGCGCTCGCGTTCGTCGACCCGGCCCACGCCGCGGTCGGCACCGAGCTGACCGTCGATGTCCGGGGGCGTGACGCCTCGGCACGAGTGGTCGATGGCTCTTTTCTCGACCACGCATCCCAGGAGGCGACATGAACATTCCGGACGACCTGCAGTACACCGACCACGACGAGTGGATCCGGGCGGAAGGGGACGTGTTGGTGGTGGGGATCAGCGAGTTTGCCCAGGACCAGCTGGGCGAGCTCGTGCACGTGGAGCTCCCTGAGGTCGGCGCCACGGTGACGGCCGGCGAGGTGGTGTGCGAGATCGAGTCGGTCAAGGCGGTGGCCGAGATCTACGCGCCGGCCAGCGGCACGGTCACCGAGGTCAACACAGCCCTCGATGCCGCCCCCGAGCGGATCAACAGCGAGCCGTACGCGGCCTGGATCTACAAAGTACAGGCCGACACGGCCCCCGAGGGGCTGCACAGCGCCGCTGACTATCGCACCAAGGTCGGCGCCTGACGCCTGCCCGGAGAGCCGATGCCTATCCCCGCGCCTGACGCCTTCTTGGGGCGACACCTTGGTCCGTCTCCGGCCGATGTCGCCAGCATGCTCGCCGAGTTGGGGCTGGCCTCCATCGAGGCGCTGATCGAGCAGACCGTGCCCGCGGCGATCCGCAGCGAGCCGTCGGCGGGTCTGCCGGAGCCCGCCACCGAGGTCCGCGCGCTCGCGGAGCTGTCCGAGCGCGGCGCCGCCAACCAGGTCCTCCGCAGCTACCTGGGTCTCGGGTACTACGACACGATCACCCCGCCGGTCATCCTGCGAAACGTGATCGAGAACCCGGGCTGGTACACCGCGTACACGCCCTACCAGGCAGAGATCAGCCAGGGTCGACTCGAGGCGCTGCTCGTGTACCAGACAGTGGTGCAGGAGCTGACCGGGCTCGAGATCGCGAACGCCAGCCTGCTGGACGAGGCCACGGCAGCGGCCGAGGCGATGACCATGTCGTGGCGGCTGCACAAGGGGAAGTGCGACACCATCCTGGCTGACGCGCGGCTCCATCCCCAGGTGCTCGCTGTCTTGCAGACCCGCGCCGCGCCGCTGGGGATCGAGGTCATCGTGGAGGACTGCGAGGGGTTCGACTTCGCAGCCACGCCCGTGTTCGGTGCGATCGTGCCGTACCCGTGCACCGACGGCACGCTGGTCGACCTTCAGCCCGTGGTGTCGCGCGCGCACGAGGCTGGTGCGCTGGTCACGGCGTGCACGGATCTCCTCGCCCTCACCATCGTGCGCCCGCCGGGCGAGGTGGGCGTCGACATCGCCGTCGGCAACGCCCAGCGATTCGGGGTCCCGCTGGGGTATGGCGGCCCGCACGCGGCATTCATGGCCACGCGCTCCAAGTTCCAGCGCAACATGCCGGGGCGCATCATCGGGGTCTCCAAGGACAGCCACGGTGATCCGGCGCTCCGCATGGCGCTGCAGACCCGGGAGCAGCACATCCGGCGCCAGCGCGCGACGTCGAACATCTGCACCGCGCAGGTGTTGCTGGCGGTCGTGGCCGGTCTGTATGCGGTCTGGCATGGCCCCGAGGGGCTGATCCGGATCGGTCGGCGGGTCCACGGGCTCGCGCGCGCGCTGGCGGCCGGTGTTCGGCAAGCGGGTCACGCCGTTTCAGATGCGCCGTTCTTCGACACCGTTCGGGTGGGCGTGCGCGACCCCGCGGCCACCGTCGCCGCGGCGCTGCAGGCTGGCGTGAATCTCCGACAAGACGGCGAGGACGGCGTAATCGTCGCGCTCGACGAGACGTGCACGGTCGCCGACCTGCGTGTCCTGCTGGTCGTGTTCGGCAGCGAGGCGGACCCTGATGCCCTGCTCGCTGCGGTCGAACCCCAGGTGCCCGCACCGTTCCATCGCACCTCGGTGTTCCTGCAACAGCCTGTGTTCCAGAGCCACCGCAGCGAGACGGAGATGCTGCGCTACCTGCACCGGCTCCAGATGCGCGATCTTGCGCTCGATACGTCGATGATTCCGCTCGGGTCTTGCACAATGAAGCTCAACGCGACTACCGAGATGATCCCGGTGACGCAGCCGGGCTTCAACGCGCTGCATCCGTTCGCGCCGCCCGACCAGGCGACGGGCTATCGCCGGTTGTTCGACGAGCTGTCCGCCTGGCTCGCCGCGCTCACCGGGTTCGATGCGGTGTCGCTGCAGCCCAACGCGGGGTCCCAGGGCGAATACACGGGGCTGCTGGTGATCCGGGACTACCACCGCAGTCGCGGCGAGTACGATCAGCGCTCGGTCTGCCTGATCCCCACGTCCGCGCACGGGACCAACCCGGCATCGGCCGTGATGGCAGGGATGAAGGTTGTTCCCGTCAACTGCGACGGCCAGGGCGACATCGATTTGGACGATCTGCGTGCCAAGATCGCGGTGCACGGCGACGCGCTGGGGGCGCTGATGGTCACGTATCCATCGACGCACGGTGTGTTCGAGGAGGCCATCCGCGAGGTGACGGCGCGGGTCCACGAGGCCGGCGGACAGGTGTACATGGACGGCGCCAACATGAACGCGATGGTCGGCCTGTGCCGGCCGGGCGACTTCGGCGCCGACGTGGTGCACCTGAACCTGCACAAGACGTTCTGCATTCCGCATGGCGGCGGCGGCCCTGGCATGGGTCCCATCGGGGTGAGCGCCCACCTGGCGCCGTTCCTTCCGAGCCATCCCGTGGTCCCGCCCGACGATCGCGCGCACGGCCGCGCGGTGTCGGCGGCGACCTGGGGGAGCCCGTCGATCCTGCCCATCTCCTGGGCCTACATCCGGATGTTGGGGGCCGAGGGCCTGCGGCAGACAGCGCAGGTCGCCATCCTGAGTGCCAACTACATCGCGGCACGGCTCCAAAAGCACTACCCGGTGCTCTACCGGGGGGCTCAAGGGCGCGTTGCCCACGAGTGCATCCTCGACCTGCGTGGGTTCAAGGCAGCGGGGGTCCAGGTCGACGATGTGGCCAAGCGCCTGATGGACTACGGCTTCCACGCGCCGACGATGTCGTTCCCGGTGGTCGGCACCCTGATGGTCGAGCCCACCGAGAGCGAGGGCAAGGCCGAGCTCGACCGATTCTGCGACGCAATGATCGCGATCCGCGCGGAGATCCGAGCCGTCGAGGAGGGGAGCGTCGCGGTGGAAGACAGCGCGCTGCGTCGGTCCCCGCACACCGCGCTCGATGTGGTGGCCAACGACTGGAACCGCCCCTACACGCGCGAAGAGGCGGCGTTCCCAGCGCCGTGGAGCCGCACACACAAGTACTGGCCGGCGGTCGGTCGGATCGACAACGCGTTCGGGGATCGCAACCTGATCTGCAGCTGTGACGCCTGGCCCGACGACCAGTGAGCCGCGCGGCATCTGGGGTGCTCGCGTGCAGCTTGGCGCCGGGGGCCGTGGGCCTGTCGGGGGTTGCCACGCCGGCGGACCCGGTGGCCGCTGAGGCGCTGTGGGCCTGGGCCGAGGAGCAGTCCGGGTCCGACCTCACGCACAGCGCGTACGTCGACGCTACGGAGGCCGCGCACCGGCTCCGGCCGTGGCATCCGGGCTTTGCGCTGGCTCAGCAGCGGCTGCGCGCAGTCGATGCGGCGCGCAGCAACGAGCGCATCAGGCGGGCTGGCTAGGCGTAGCTGAACGCATCGAGCTGCTGGCGCCGCTTCGCGTGCCGGAGCTTGCGCATCGCCTTGATCTCGATCTGGCGGATGCGCTCGCGGGTGAGGGCGAAGCGGGACCCGATCTCCTGCAGCGAGTACTGCGCGGGCTCACCGATGCCGAAGCGCATGCGGATCACCTTCTCTTCACGCGGATCGAGGCTGGCGAGCACGCTGTCGAGCTGCTCGCGGAGGTCGGCTTCGTCGAGGCGTTCGCTCGGGTCGACCGCGTCGGGGTTCGACACCATGTCCATGATGGTGGACTCGCTGCCCTCGGAGACGGTGGCGTCGAGGCTGATGGGCTCGCGGACGAGCTTCAGCAGATCGGCGACCTCCTGGACCTCCAGCCTGAGCAGCGTGGCGATCTCCTTGGTGGTGGCGTCGCGCCCGAGCTTCCGGAACAACATCCGTTGCGCCTGGCTCACCCGGTTGACGACCTCGAGCTTGTAGATCGGCACCCGGATGGTCCGGATTTGGGACTCGATGGCCCGCACGATCGCCTGACGAATCCACCAAGACGCGTAGGTGGAGAACTTGAAGCCGCGTGTGTGATCGAACTTCTCGACCGCGCGCATCAGCCCGATGTTGCCTTCCTGGACCAGGTCGGAGAGCGGCATTCCGCGGTAGCCGTACTGCTTGGCGATCGAGACGACCAGGCGGAGGTTCGCCTGGATAAGCGCCGCCTTTGCCAGCTCGGAGTCCGGGCCCCCGTCGTCGATCCGACGCGCGACCTCCACTTCGTCCTTCGCCGAGAGCAGGGGAAAGGTCCCCATCGAGCGGAGGTACTTGTTGAAGAGTGCCCCGTCGTCCTTGGAGGCCGGTTGGTTGCGGGCAGCGTTCCTGGCCATGTGGTCTCCCGTCGTCCGCGCCGGGCGACGCAGACCTAGCTGCAACTGTCGTGCCAGTGCCCTGCAGCATCCCTGAGCCGCCTGTGGTGCTGATCGCTGTGTTCGGCCGGCCTGCCGGATCGGTCGAGTGTCAGAGATTGGCGGGACAGGTTCGGACGATGTCCCAGAATCTTGAACGATTCTCTTGTCAACCCTCGACGCGGGCCGCCGATGTGCGCGCCATGTGACAGAATGCGGTTGACTGAAAGGAGGGCATGTTGCTCCAGACGCTGATGGCCGGCGGGCCGGTGATGATCCCGATCGGGTTGGGCTCTGTGATCGCGCTGGCAACCTTCCTGGAGCGGATGTGGTCACTTCGACGCGAACGGGTCGTGCCGCAGTCCTTCAGCGTCGAGCTCATCGAGTTGGTACGCCAGGAGCGATGGGATGACGCGATGATGCTCTGCCGCAAGCGCGACGCAGCCATCGCGCGGGTTGTAGAGGTGGCGCTCGAGGCGCGCGCCGAGGTCCGCACGCTCATCAAGGAGCGGGTCGAGGAGGTCGGCCGGCGCGAGGCCGCCGAGCTGGAGCGGTACGTACCCATTCTGGGCACCATCGCGTCCATCTCCCCGCTGCTCGGGCTCCTCGGCACCGTGGGAGGGATGATCCTGACGTTCCAGGTGATCGAGCAGCAAGGCGCGAGCGAAGTGGCGGCGCTGGCGGGCGGCATCAGCCAGGCACTGATCACCACCTTTGCAGGGTTGTCGGTCGGGATTCCGGCGCTCGTCGCCAACCGGTACGTGCTCGCCCGCGTCGACTCGCTGCTGATCGACCTCGAGGAGGTCGCGCTGGGGGTGGTCAACCTGCTCTCCCAGCCCGCGCCTCCGGGCGGAGAGGCGACGTGAGATTCACCATTTCTAGGCGGCCGGATCCGCTTATCGACGTCACGCCGATGATCGATGTGGTGTTTCAGCTCGTGCTGTTCCTCGTAGTCTCCACCAACTTCATCCAGTCGCCTGGGATCCAGGTCGATCTTCCGCGGTCCAGCGCCCAGACTGTGCTCTCGGACGACAAGGACCTCAACATCTGGATGACGGTGCAGGGCGAGGTCTACGCCAACAAGGAGCAGGTCACGGCCAGCGAGCTCCGGGCGCTGTTGTTGCAGCGCGCCAAGGCCGACCCGAACACCCTGGTGGTCATCAAGGCGGACACCGGAGTGTCCCACGGGCGGGTCGTCGCGGTGATGGACCAGGCGACCGACGCGGGGTTGTCACGGCTGGCCATCGCCACCGATGCGGGCGAGGAGGAGCCACCTTGAGGCAATCTCCAGATCGATCGATGTGGCCTTCGATGCGGCACTCTGATCCGAGTGGTCTGTTCCGCAGTTTGCGCGCCGATCTCTTGCTGATAGCTTAAGGGAGGCGCCTCTCGTCTTCCCATGGCTCCTCCCTCCTTCCCCCGCTCGCCCCCCGATTGCCCCACACCACCCTCCAGCGAGCGCTCATGGCGCTCCTGCCAGCGATCATCCTGGCCAGCCTCGCCGCCTCCGCGGTGTGGGGGGACAGCGGTCTGATCGCGCGTCAGCGCCTGGCGGACGACCTGCAGCGCTCGAATGCAGAGCTGGCGCGAACGCAACGCGAGAACCAGCGGTTGCTGCGGTCGCTGCGGGTAATGGAGGAGGATCCGCGTGTGCTGGAGCGGCTCGTAGCGGAGGAACTCGGGTGGGCGCGCGCGGGCACGACGCTGTACCGATTTGAGGCGAACCCGCCGAGATAGCCGCTTGGGAGTTGACGGGCTACGTGCCAGCGACGGGTGGACCAGCGGAACCGTGTGCGAGGGGAGTATCGTGGGGATTGCAGAGTGGGTCTTCACGGTCCTCTGCGCGGGGGGGTGCTGCATGGCGGTGTTCTTGGTCCTGTTCGGGGTTGCCGCCTTTCTGATGGCCGGTACCAAGGCTGCCGATCCGGCTGTGCCCGGCGGTGAGCCCATCGGCTCGATCCCCAGCGAGAGCATCCAGCCCCCCATGGAGCCGAAGCGGGTCGCTAGGAACGGTCCCGACCTGTTCGACGACGAGGCGATGGCCACGGTCGTCGCGCCTCCGCCGCCCGGCGTCCGCCGCGATGCCGCGCTCGACCCGGACGTCTCTCCGCTCGGGATGCCCCCGAACAAGGCCGGCGCCACCATCATCGCGTTCGATGACGACGAAGACGACGACTGGTAGACCGGCCGCGTGGGCGCTCGGTGAGCCCGTGCTGGTTCGGATGCACGGGCCCGACACGCGTCGCTTCGCCAACGGCATGTTCACGAACAACGTGCGCGATCTGCCCGTCGGCGCGGTCAACCGGCACGCGATCGTCGACGATCGCGGGCGAGTCGGTGGCTTTCTCACGCTGCGCTGCGAGGCTGACGACACATTCCTGGCCGTCGTCGAGGGTCCGCAGCGCGACGCGCTGATGGCGCGGCTCGAGCCGTTCATCGTGTTCGACGACGTCGAGCTCAGCGCGGTCGATGGGCTGGCGTGGTTCACGGTGCAGGGCGAGGGGGCCGACGCGATGGTGAAGGGCGTCTCGCCAGGGGCGGTGCGTTGGCCGAGGCGCCGCAGCCCGATGGGAGGCGTGGATCTGCTCGTCCCCGAGGCTGAGGCCGAGGCGGTGTGGGCATCGTTGCTCGGGGCAGGCGCCGTCGCTGCCGACGTCGCATCCCAGGAACGCCTGCGCGTGGCTGGCGGTGATCCGGTTTGGCCGCGCGACACCGGTGCCCGCGGTCTGCCCCACGAGCTCGGGCTGCGCGATGAGATGCTGAGCTTCGACAAGGGCTGCTACCTCGGCCAGGAGAGCATCAACCGAATCGATGTGATGGGGCAGGTGCGGCGGCACCTGGTCGCGGTCCGGGTCGCGCCCGCGGCCGAGGCACCGCCGGAGGGCACCGAGATTCGGACCGAGAAGGTCGTCGGGACGCTCACCAGCCCGGTCGCGCTCCCCGAGGGCGGCTGGCTTGGTCTGGCAGTGCTCCGCAGCCCTGCCAACGAGGCCGGCACGTCCGTCGCGCTGGGTCCCGAGGGCATCGGCTGGTCCGGAGACGTGCTGGCGCTCCCCGCAGCGCTGTGATGGAGGCCCTGGGGCGCGCGCTCGCCCGCGCGGAAGAGGCGCTCCGGGCGGATGGACTCACGGGGGCGCAGGCCTTTGACGCGCTGATGGCCGGGCTCTCGGAGCGCCTCGGCCTCGGCGGAGATCCGGACGATGCGGCCCGCGCGGCGGCGCGCGACGTTCCGATCGATCCGAACGGTGACTGGCTCGGTCTGGCGTACGAGCGGTTCTTCCCCGACCTGTTCAAGGGTCGCAAGGGCCAGTTCTTCACACCGCGTCCGCTCGCTGAGCTGCTCGTAGCGCGGGTGGGGTTGCAGCCTGGCGAGGACGTGCTCGACCCCACGTGCGGGAGCGGCGGGCTGCTCCTCGAGGCGGCGCGTCACGGAGCCAAGGTGCGGGGGATCGAGATCGACCCGCGACTCGCCCAGCTGGCGCGGATCGGGCTGGGCCTCGCGGGCGCTGGCGGTGCGGTCCGGTGTACCGACTTCTTCGCCGCCGATCGCGAGCCCGCCGACGTCGTGCTGGCCAACCCTCCGTTCTCAGTGGTCCTGTCTGACCCAGCGGTGCTCGAGAAGTACGACTCGGGGCGCGGGCGCTCTCAGGTGGTGTCCGACCAGCTGTTCGTCGAGGCGCTGCAGCGCTGGGTGCGCCCGGGGGGGCGCGCCGCAGTGGTGTTGCCGTTCTCGGTGCTGACCAACGCGCGCTATGCCGGGGTCCGCGACCGGATCCGTACCCACTGGGAGCACCTCGCGACCTGCGCACTTCCCGAGGGCGTGTTTCGCCCGTTCGGCGGGGCCGCCGGGCGCGCGGTCTTGCTGTGGCTCCGCCGTAGCGCATCGACGACGGTCGCGCCGATGTGGGCTGCGCTGCGCGACCCCGGCTACGACGTGCGTCTTCAGCGCCTGAAGCGCACCAGCGGAGCCGAGGTCGAGCGGCTGAAGGCAGGGGAGGGGTGGACCCGGCTGGCGCCACCCGGCTGGACCCCGGCGCCCGGGCGGGGAGCGGGGCGACCGGTTCGCCAGCTCGCGGTCGCGCACAGCGAGCGCGTCGTTCCCACGGGCTTGGACCCGGTGTGGGTGGCGGACCTGGCGGATGCGGCGCGGTCGACCGGCGAGGTGGCGCCACGCTCGGTGGCGGGCGAGGCGGTCGGCGGTGCCCGGGTCCGCCTGCAGACGGACGATGTGCTCGTGGCGCGGCTCCGGCCGGGCCTGGGCAACGTCGCGCTGGCGCCGCCGACGGACGGGTCGCTGATCGGGTCGCCGGAGTGGATCGTGCTGCGCCCGTGCGGTCGACCGGGGTGGCTCCTGTTGGCGCTGCGGTCGCCCACCTGGCGCGCGACGCTCCCGGTCACCGGCGGCCAGACCCGGCCCCGGACGACCCGCGAGGCCGTACTGGACAGCAAGATCGCCTGGCCGGGATCGGCGGTTGCGGACCGCGCGGGTGCGCTGGCGGAGCGCCTCCATACCGAGCGGCGGGCGCTGGGCGACCGGCTGGCGGCGCTCCAAGCGGCAGTGGACGCGTTCGCGGCAGGCGTGCTGGACCGCGACGCGCTGGACGCTAGCGTGGCGCGCCTAGAGGAGCAGCAGCCGGACGTTGGGGAGGGTGCTGACCGCTGAGGTCGCGAGCGACAGGCTGGCCAGCCGGGTGCGGCTGATGTGGGCGGCCGCGGGTCGTCGAGCGCGTTCTGCCGCGCATCAACGTCGTCCGGTTCTGTGGCTGCGCGTCGGGCTCGGTACAGTGGGCGCAGGAGGCTGCAATGTTCGTGAGCGTGGTGTGGGCGCTCGGCTGCCAGCAACCCGAGGTCCCGACCCCGCCACCGGAGGCGGTCCCGTCCCTGTTCGACCTCGGGCCCACCAACCCTTTTCCTAGCTCCGCCCTCGTCTCCTCCGGCACCCTGGTACTGCCTGAGCTGCCGCCTTCCGGCCCGACGACGCTGCCCGCGGAGCGGGTGGCGTGGCGCACCGGGTTCTCGCCCGCTCAGCCCGCGCTCGTGTGGCTCGACGGCGTCGATCCCACCGACCTGTCGCGCACCGTGCGCCTCATCGACCTGACCGACGGGGTCGATCTGCCCAGCCTGTCCGAGCTCGACGCGCACCGGCAGGCCGATCCGCCGGTGCTGATCACGCGCCCGCTGATCGCGATGACCGTCGGCCACCGGGTCGCCGTCGTGGTGAGCACCGAGGCTGCCCCCCGGCCGCCCGACTTCGACCCCGACGACCCGGGCACGCGCGCGCTCCTCGACGACCTCGCGGCGCTCGGAGTTGCGGAGGGCGACGTCGCCATTGCGTGGGACTTCCCGATCGGAGACGGCACCGCGCCGCTGCGGTCGGCGATGGGGCAGCTCGAGGGCACCGGGATTCCCACCTTCGACACCGTGCGCAACCGGGACGATCAAGACCCCGTCGCGCCGCACACCTGGCGCGCCGCCGAGGGCACGTTCGTCGCGACCGACTTCCTGATCGACGACCGCCGCCTCGATCTCGCGGCCGACGGCACCGTCACCCCCACCGGCGAGGTCGACGCCGCGCTGTACGTCCACATCCCTCCCTCGGTGGCCGACGCGCCAGCGGGCACGGTGCCCGTGATGGTGTTCGGCCACGGCATCTTCCAGGACCCCGCCAACTACCTCGATGACGCCGATGACATGGATGGGGTGCTCGCGCTGGCAGACGAGCTCGGCGTCATCGTGGTCGCGACCACCTGGCGCGGCTTGGCGCTCAGCGATCTGGCCGTTCCGTTCGAGGTCGGCGGCGACTTTGGCCAGATGCCGAACATCGCGGACATGTTGGTCCAGGGGCTAGCGAACACTCGCTCGCTGATCGAGGCGGTCCGCACGGGTGCTCTGACCGACGACCCTGTGTTCGCTGGCGCCGATGGCCAGCCCCTCGTGGACCCCAGCTCCATCGTCTACTACGGCATCAGCCTGGGCGGGATCGAAGGCGCGGTGCTGGCCGCGCAGGACCCAGGCCTGCAGGGCACGGCGCTGCACGTCGGCGGCAGCATGTGGTCCACGATGCTGGAGCGCTCGAGCAGTTGGCCCACCTTCGAGATCTTGCTCGAGGCGTCCACGCCCGACGCGAGCGACCGCCAGCTCCTGTTCGCGGTCAGCCAGCTGTGGTGGGACGCGGTCGACCCGATGTCGTACACCGAGACCCTGCGCGAGCGGCCGCTGCTGCTCCAGCAGTCGCTGGGCGATGACGTGGTCCCCAACCTCACCACCGAGGCGCTGGCGCGGTCGCTGGCGCTGCCCGTGCTCGAGCCGGCGGGTACCCTCCCGGACGGGCTCGTCGGGGTGACCGGACCGCTGCCGCCGGGGTCGCGTGCGCTGACCCTGTTCGATCCCGAGCTGCCCCTCCCGATCGACCACAACCGCCCCGCGGAGACCACTGGCGCCCACCTCGCCCCGCGCTTGTGGGCCGGCGCGCGGCGGCAGGTCATCGACTACCTCACTCCGGGGAGCGCCGCGCAGGTGGTCCACCACTGCGGCGACGCGCCGTGCAGCGCGTCGAACCCGGGGTCGGCAGAGTGACCGCGCGCGTGATCCCCGGTGACCCTGGTAGCACCGTCGTCCTCACCTGCGAGCACGCGAGCAACCGGCTCCCCGCTCCGTGGACGTGGCCTGACTGCGACGCGTGGATCCAGGACACGCACTGGGCGTGGGACCCGGGGGCGGCGGACGCGACGATGGAGATCGCCGCGCTCCTGGGCGCCACGGCGGTCCTCGCGACGTTCTCGCGGCTGCTGGTTGACCCCAACCGAGATCCCGGTCGGGCCGACCTGATCCGGACCCGCGCTGAGGGGCGCCCGCTGCAGCTCAACGCGTCGCTGGACGCGGCCACCCACGCACAGCGCCTGCTTCTTCACGCGGGGTACCACCGGGCGGTGGGGGAGCTGGTCGCCGCGCGCCCTGGCGGCCTGGTGTTCTCCGTGCACTCGTTCACGCCCCACCTGCCGCCCGATCCGCCGCGGTGGATGGAGCTGGGGGTGTTGTTCGACCAGGCGACCGCGGAGGCGGAGACCCTCGCGCTCGGCCTAAGCGAGCGCGGCTGGACCGTCGGTCGCAACGAGCCGTACTCGGGAATCGGCGGTCTGATGTACGCCGCGGAGCGACACGCCGAGGCCTCCGGCGGCACCGCGCTCGAGCTCGAGATCCGGCAGGACATCTGCACCGATCCGGCGCGCCGCGCGGTGCTGGTGCGCGATGTGGCGGCGGCGCTCGTGCCCATCCTGCGGGGATGAGCGCGCCGGCGGGCGCTCACTCCGTGCCGATCTCGTGGATCTTCATCAGGTTGGCCGTGCCGCGCTTTGGCGTGCGTCCGGCCAGGATCACGATCTCCTCGCCGTGTCGGATGTGGCCGTTGTCGAGCAGCACCTTCTCGCCGACCCGGATGAGGTCATCGGTGCTCTCGACCGTCGGCACCACGATCGGCGTCACTCCCCAGGCCAGCGCGAGCTGGTCGGCGGTGCGCGGGTTGTCGGTGAGCGCGAACACCGGTCCGTTGGGCCGGGCCTTGCTCAGCTGCCGCGCCGTGGCGCCGCTCCAGCAGAACACCACGAGCGGTCGATCCTTTTCGCTCGCCGCATAGCAGGCGCTGCGGACGATGAGCCCGGTGGTGCCTGGAAAGTCGGGGAGCGACTCCTTGGGCGTGGGCAGCACGAACCGCGATGCCTCCACCTCGCGCGCGATCTTGTCCATCATCTGGATGGCCAGCAGCGGGTAGCTGCCGATGGATGTCTCTCCGGACAGCATCACCGCGTCAGACCCGTCGATGATCGCGTTGGCGACGTCGGTGGTCTCGGCGCGCGTGGGGCGCGGGTTTCGCTCCATGCTGTCGAGCATCTGAGTGGCCGTGATCGACAGCTTGCCGGCCCGCTGAGCGGCCGCCAGGATGCGCTTCTGGTAGACGGGCACCTTCTCGATGCTGACCTCGACGCCCAGATCGCCGCGCGCGACCATCACCCCCTCGGTCACCTCGAGGATCTCCTCGATGCGCTCCACCGCGGCGGGCTTCTCGATCTTCGCGATGGTGGGCAGCCCGGGCGCGCCGAGCGCGGTCAGCTCCTTCTTGAGCTGCACGACGTCCTCGACCCGCTGCACGAACGACAGCGCGACGTAGTCCACGCCCACCTCGACGCCGACCGCGAGGTCTGCGAGGTCCTTGTCGGTGAGGCACGGGATCGACAGATCGACCGTGGGCAGGTTGATGCCCTTGTGGCTGCCGAGCGGTCCGCCGACCTCCATGCGGATGTCCACCTCGGCAGGTGTGGTGTCGGTGCGGACTGCGGCCACGACGCCCTGCAGGGCGCCGTCGGCGAACAACACAGGGTCTCCCACCGTGACGTCGTCCGCCATCTGCGGGTATGTCGTGCCGACCCGGTGGCCGACGCCGACGAAGTCCTGGTCCATCAGGACGGTCAGCACGTCGTCCTCCGCGAGCTGCAGAGGCTCGGGGACGGCGCCGGTACGCACCTTCGGGCCCTGTAGATCGAGCAGGATCGCGGTGGGCTTGGCCAGGATCATCGCAGCGCGTCGGACGCGCGCGACCTGGCGCCGGATGCTGTCGTGGTCGGCGTGAGAGCAGTTGATTCGGCACACGTCGACGCCGCAGCGCAGCGCGTCGGTGAGCGTCGGTTCGTCCCAGAGTGCGGGGCCGAGCGTGGCCACGATCTTGGTGCGCGTCTGTACGTGGAGGCGGGCGGCGGTCATCGGAGGGTTCCCTGGTGAAGGCGGGCGGTCTCGCCCCAGACGAAGGCGAGATTTCGGGTGCCGTGGCCGATGGGCAGGTCGGCGACGATGGGGACCCCAAGCGGGCCGAGGTGGTCGAGCAACACGTCGTCGAGTGTCCAGTCGGCGCCCTCGGGTGCCCAGCAGTTGCTGAACTCGCCGAGCGCGATGCCCGCGACCCCGTCGAAGCCGCCGGCGCTGGAGATCTGCTGCAGCGCGCGGTCGAGCCGGTACGGGTACTCGCCCACGTCCTCGAGGACGAGGATCGACCCCGATGCATCGAGCTGCCACGGCGTACCGCACAGCGTCGCGAGCATCGTCAGGTTGCCGCCCACCAGTGGACCGTCGGCCTCGCCGGCGACCCACTCGGTCCCGGACATCGGTGCGGTGGGGCGCCCCGCGACCAGGTCCCACAGGTGGGCTTGGCTCTCGGCGTCGTTGCTCGCCAGCGAGTGGGGCATCGGCGCGTGAATCAACGGGCCGACGCCGCGCGGGTGCAGGGCCGCGAACAGGGCGGTGACGTCGCTGAACCCGAGGATCGGGCGCGGCGGCAGCGACACTCCGTCGAGGCGGTCGAGGATTCGGGTCAGCCCGTAGCCGCCGCGGACCATCCACACGGCCCCGTACCGATCGCTGGTGAGCGCCTCGATCAGCTGGGCGGCGCGGTGCGCATCGGAGTGGGCCAGGGTGCGGACCGGGTCGAGGAGGTTGGGCAGCGGCTGCACGTCGAGGCCCTGCTCCCGGGCCATCGCGAGGCCGACAGCGAGCTTGTCCGGGTCGAACGCACTGGAGGGTGCGATCACGGCGATGGGGCCAAGGATCGGGTTGATCACCGTGCGGTCCGCACGGGCGACGCGACGCAGTCCACCGCCTGGAACCGTCCCCGGTCGTCCTCTGCGACCCGGGCCATCGCGCACGTGGGGTCGTGCGTGAAGAACAGGCGCCCACCACGCTGCGCCAGATCGGTCAGCAGTGTGCGCTTCTCGTCGATGAGCAGCTCGGGGTAGCGGTCGTAGCCCATCGTGATCGGCACGTGGACCCAGGGACGCGCGGGGACGAGGTCGGCGGCGAACACGACGGGGCCGTCAGGCATCGCGACCTCGGTGAGCAGCAGGCCCGGAGTGTGTCCGTCCGAAGAGTGGAAGCGCCAGCCGTCGCCGAGCGCGGGGTGCTGGTCGCCGGTGACGAGCTGCAGGCGCCCGGATGCCTCCAGCAGCTCGCACAGGCCGGGCACGAAGCTGGCACGGTCGCGCGTGTGGGGGTGCTGCGCGCGTTCCCAGGCAGCGGCGCCCACGAGGAAGGTGGCATGGGGGAACAGCAGCCGCGGCGCGACCCCTTCCTCGTACGCCGTGAGCAGGCCCCCGACGTGGTCGAAGTGTAGGTGTGACAGGATGACCACGTCGATGTCGGCGTCCGTCAGCCCGCGGGCCGCCAGCGACTGCAGGAGCACGTGTTCGGCCTCGACGACGCCGTACCGCTCGCGCAGCTTCGGTGCGAAGAACGTTCCGATCCCGACCTCGGCGAGGATCCGTCGGTCGCCGTCTTCGACGAGCATGGCCCGGCACGCGAGCGGGATGCGGTTGTCCCCGTCGGGAGTGGCCCAGCGGGTCCACATCGCCTTGGGCGCGTTCCCGAACATCGCACCGCCGTCGAGGCGCTGGCTGTTGCCGTTCAGGGCAGTGATGGTGCGGGGCATCACGCCGACGTATCCCACCCCAGTGCCCGGGCAATCGCGTCATGGATCCGGGGTCGCGCGGCCCGGATGGGACCAAGGACGTCGGTGGGGTGGACCCGGTTGGTGAGCATCGCGACCACGGTGCGTCGTCTTGGCGCGACCCACAGGCTGGTGCCGGTGTAGCCGAGGTGCCCGCGGCCGTCGGCAGGCCAGAACGAACCAGTCGAGGTGTAGCCCCCCTGGGTCACGGTGTCCCAGCCGCCGCGGTGGCTCCCCGGCCCGGCAGCGCGCCACTGCGACGCGAGGCTCGGCATGTCGTCGCGGCGGCCCTCGGCGGCGTCCAGCAGCGCCTCGGCGAGGCGGGCGACGGCGTCGGCTGACCCGAACAGGCCGGCGTGGCTGCTGACGCCGCCCATCGCGAAGGCGTTCAGGTCGTGGACGACCCCCTGGACGACGCCGCCGCGCACCGGGCAGTCCTCGGTCGCGGCGGCGTCCGGCGATCCCCAGCTCAGCGAGACACCGGCGGGGTCTGCCACGCGCTGCGCGAACACGCGGTCGATGCGTGAGCCCGTGACCGCCTCGACGATGGCGAGCAGCGTCAGGAACCCGAGGTCGGAGTAGACGTGCCGGGCGCCCGGCGGTGCGGTGAGGGGGGCGTGGGTGGCCTTGGCGATGATCTCCGCGCGGGCGGCGGTGGTGCCGGGGTTGGTGATGCCCTCGTACAGCGGCGCCCACGCGGCGAGCCCCGAGGAATGTGCCAGCAGCTGGCCGACGGTGACCCTGCGGTCGAAGTGCGGCAGGGCGTCGGCGACCGGCGTGTCGAGGCGGAGCGCGCCGTCGCCCAGGAGGGCTGCGACCACCGGAGCGGTGCACAGCGCCTTGGTGAGCGAGGCGAGGTCGAAGACCTGGGTCGGCGCGGCGGGAACGCACGGCGCGCGCGACGCGAAGCCTGCGGTGTGCTGGAGGACCTCGGCGCCGGCAACCCGTACGCACACCGACACCGCGGGGATCTCCCCGGCGGCTACCAGCGCCCCGATCTCGGCCGCGACCCGTTGAACCAGCGCCTCCCGGCTACCGATGTACCCCGCGGTGGGATAGGAGTCCGCTCTTCCGGAGCGTGGATGTCTCAAGACGGCAGCCGCTGGTTCGAGCAGCGAACGGACTTCGTTTCTACTTGGCGTCCCGCGGACGGCCCGCCGTCCGCGGAGCCTGCTGAGCTCGATACACAGCCCGATCTGTTCACGAAATGCCCCGCGTGCAGCGAGCCGCTGTTCAACGAGGCGCTCGCGGAGAACTGGTGGGTCTGCACCCTGTGCGACCACCACTTTCGGATCGGCGCTGTCGAGCGGCTGCGCAGCCTGCTGGACGACCCGGTCGAGTCCGTGCTGCACGACTCCGATCTGCAGAGCGTCGATGCGCTGGGATTTGTCGACTCGAAGCCGTACAGCAAGCGCCTCGAAGCGGCGCGCCTCAAGACGGGCCGCAACGATGCGTTCATTGCGGTCTCCGGCAAGGTCGGCGGCATCGAAGTCGAGCTCGGCGCGTTCGACTTCGCGTTTCTGGGCGGCTCGATGGGTTCGGTCGTCGGCGAGATGATCACTCGACAGCTCGAGCGCGCACGGGAGCGCCGCGTGCCGGCCATCGTGGTCTCTTCGTCCGGCGGCGCCCGGATGCAGGAAGGCGTGCTGTCGCTGATGCAGATGGCCAAGACGTGCGCGGCCCTCGAGCGGCTGCAGCGCGAGGGTCTGCCGTACATCTCGGTGCTCACGCACCCCACCACAGGTGGAGTCGCCGCGTCGTTCGCGATGCTCGGTGATGTGATCGTGGCCGAGCCCGAGGCCCTGATCGGGTTCGCCGGTCCGCGCGTCATTCGCGAGACGATCGGCCAAGAACTGCCTGAGGGCTTTCAGACCTCCGAGTATCTGCTCGAGCACGGCCTGATCGACCGGATCATCCCGCGCGGTGAGCTCAAGTTCACGGTCGCGCGGATGCTGCGTCAGTTCCTCGGGCTGCCCTCCGCGGCGCCCGTCGGGGTTTCGGCGCCCACCGATCCGGCGGGACCCGAGACGTGATCTCGCATCCGGTGCTCGAGCAGGCTGCCCGGGCGGGCGTCCGGCTGGGCCTGGAGCGAGTGCGCACGTTCCTGGGCGTGCTCGGGGAGCCCCAGCTCGCCGCCCCGTCGGTCCACGTCGCCGGGACCAACGGCAAGGGCAGCGTCGCCACCTACGTGACCGGCGCGCTCGTCGCGGCGGGCTATCGGGTCGGAACCACGCTGTCGCCGCACGTCGAGCAGCTCAACGAGCGGGTCCAGATCGACGGGGTCCCCCTCGCTGACGGAGAGCTGTCCGAGGTCATCGAGCATGTCGCCCGGGCGCGGGGGGCGTGGGCCGAGGCGGCTGGTCTCGCGGGCGACCCGCTCACGTACTTCGAGCTGATCACGGTGGTCGCGTTCGTTGCGTTCGCTCGCAACCAGGTGGACGTGCAGGTGGTCGAGGTGGGACTCGGCGGGCGCCTGGACGCGACCCGGGTGGTGCAGCCTGTGGCCTGCGCCATCACCCAGGTGGGGCTGGACCACACCGCCATCCTCGGCGACACGGTCGGGGAGATCGCAGGCGAGAAGGCGGGCATCATCGAGCGCGGTGTGCCGGTGGTCGCGGGGCCGCTGCCTGCCGCGGCGCGCACAGTCGTGCAGCGGATCGCGGCCAGCCGGGGCGCACCACTGTGGGCGCCGCCGAAGCTGCGCCACGAGATCCACCGCGACGGGACGGTCACTCTCGCCACGCCGCAGGGCTCGATCGGGCCGCTTCGGCTGGGTCTGCAGGGTCCCCATCAAGCCGCCAACGCGGCCGTGGCGCTGGGCGTGCTTCACCGGCTGCGCGGTCAGGGCTTTCGCATGCCTGACGAGGCCATCGCGCGCGGGCTGCGCGACGCCTTCCTGCCCGCGCGCCTCGAGGAGGTGGCGCCCGGCCTGGTGCTGGATGGGGCGCACAATCCGGACGGTGCCGCAGTGCTCGCGGGTTGGCTGGAGAAGCGCCCTCGTCCCGCTTCGCGAGTCCTGCTGCTGGGGATGGGTGCGGACCGCGACCCGGGTCCGATGATCGCCGCGCTCGCGCCGCACTTCGACGAGATCGTGACGACGCGCTGCGCGCACCCCAAGGCGTGGGACCCGCTGAAGCTCGCGGTGGCCATCCAGGGCGCCCACCCCGCGGTGTCCGCGGGCGGCGACATCGAAGCGGCGCTTCCCGAGGTCTACGCGGAGGCCCACGAGACCGTGGTCGCAGGCAGCCTGTTCGTCGCGGGCGCGGCGCGGGCACTGTGGCGCGCCGGCCACCTGGCCGGCATTGCGACGGGGCAAGGGCTCGCCACCGATCTTCCGGAGCTGACATGACACCGCTGCTGGGCCACCAGGCGCTCCTCGATCGGCTCGTCGGCGCGGCGGAGCGCGCGCAGCTGCACCACGCGTTGCTGCTCGAGGGTCCCCAGGGGATCGGAAAGCGCACCTTGGCGAATCGTCTGGCGATGGCTGTGAACTGCACGGCCGATGGGCGGGGTGCTTGCGGCGCCTGTCCGACGTGCACGCAGATCGCGCGCGACGGGCACCCCGACGTGATCGTGGTGGAGCCCGACACCACGAAGGCGGCCCGGACCATTCCCGTCCAGGCAGTCCGCGAGGTCGTCCGGAAGACCCAGTACCACCGCTACGAGGCGCGCCACCGGTTTGTGATCATCGACCCGGCCGAGGCCATGCAGGAGCCCGCGGCCAACGCCCTGCTGAAGACCCTGGAGGAGCCGCCGGACGGAACGGGCTTCCTCCTCATCACCCACAACCCCTCAGCGCTGCTTCCGACCATCCTGTCCCGCTGTCAGCGGGTGCGGCTGGGCAGCGTGCCTGTGGGCGAGCTGGCGTCGTGGCTACAGGAACAGGGCGTCGCGGACCCGGCGTCGGCCGCCGGGCGCGCGCTCGGGTGCCCAGGGCGGGCGCTGGCGCTGGCCGAGACGGGGTTGGAGGACCGTCTGGCGCGTCGCGACGAGGTCCTGGGCCTGATGTCCGCGCCGCTGGGCGACGTGTACGCTTGGTCGGCCACGCTCACGTCCGGGACGCGCCAGGCGTGGGCGGCCCGCGTCGATCTGCTGTTGGAAGTGATCGAGGATCTGGTGCGCGACGCGGCCGTAGTGGGAGCGGCGTCCGACATCGCGCTGCTCGATCCGCACGGGGGCCCGACGGCGCACGGATGGGCGCCAGCGCTCTGGCCTGATGGCATCGCACGCTGCGCGGCGGCTGTGCAGGACGCCCGCGACGATCTCGAGGTCTTCGTGTCGGGCAAGACGGTGATCGATACGCTGATCACCGCGCTCCGGCGGGAGGTTGGCCCCGCACGCTAGCCCTTCTTGGGCGAGACCTGAGCCGGCGGAGCGGCCGCATCCACCTCAGGGGTGTGGATCGGGAACGGCGGCGTCGTGCCCTGCGCTTCCAGACGGGCCTTGCGGTCCCGACCTGCATTCTTGCGACGGAGCTTGCGGCGGAACTTGGTGATCTTCGTCAGTGTGGCCACGAGGCACTCCAGAACGGACGATTTTTGGAGCGAGCGCCTTATGCGCCGCGCTCGTGTGCGTCAATGATTGCGGTAGACCCCGACCACAACGGTCTTGTCGTCGCCGCCCATGTTGGCGGAGACCCCGAGCTTGGGCGGAACCGGAATCTGGTAGCCGTCGGCCTTGCCCTTCATCTGGCGCCAGATCTCGACCACCTGCTTGACGCCGGTGGCGCCGACTGGATGGCCGAAGCCGACCAGGCCGCCGCCGGTGTTCACCGGGATGTCGCCCGTGATGTCGGTGCGGCCGTCTCGCAGCAACTGTGCACCCTGGCCGGGCGCGGCGAAGCCCAGGGCCTCGGTCATCATCAGCTCGGTCACGGTGAAGCAGTCGTGGACCTCGGCGACGCCGATCTCCGGCGGAGTGACTCCGGCCTCGTCGAATGCCCTC